>Ga0187783_10000455_pt1 | contig 30565 bp, 16 predicted proteins | sample 1015_SJ02_MP02_2_FD_132471 | JGI IMG/M metagenome (GOLD analysis project Ga0187783, IMG submission 132471) | Tropical peat soil microbial communities from peatlands in Department of Meta, Colombia - 1015_SJ02_MP02_20_MG | ecosystem: Environmental > Terrestrial > Soil > Wetlands > Peat | place... | reverse complement strand
GGTCTTCGCCACGATCCGCGAGTCCTACGGGATCGAGCGCGACGACACGCTCAAGCTGCGCGACTACCCCACGATCAACCACGTCGTGGCATTCGTGCGTGAACGCGCCGGGGAGCCTGCACCTGTGGAGTCGGTGGGCGACGCGATCTCGGTAGAGGCGATCGCCCGATCGAAGGTTGACGCTGGTTCCGGCGCGCCGCTCGAGGCGGGGGAGGGCGAGCCGTTCCCGCGGCGCGTGCCCGTCGCCGTGGTGCGTCCGCCGCTCACGCGCTGCGTCGAGACAGGTGTGGAGCTCGCGGAGGGCAGCAGGGTGGTGCTGATGCCCGATGCCGGCGGGGTTGGCGCCGCACTCATCGATCGCTTGGGCAAGCTGGGTGTCGAGGTGCTGGAGATCGAGGACGCGCCTGATGCCGAAGCGCTGGAGGCGATGATCGCGGAATGGAGCGCGGCGGGACCGATCAGCGGGCTGTACTGGTTGTCCGCCCTCGACGACGAGGGTCCGCTCGCGAAGCTCGATCCGGCTACGCGACGCAAGGCCCTGTACGTGCGGGTGAAGATGCTCGCGATCGCAATGCGCGCGCTCGGCGAGCAGATCGGCTCCGCGGGCACCTTCCTCGTGTCAGCGACGCGCCTCGGCGGCCGCCATGGCTACGACGCCGACGGCGCGACGTCCGTGCTCGGCGGCGCGGTCACTGGTTTCACCAAGTCGCTCGCGCGCGAACGGCCGGATGCGCTCGTGAAGGCGGTCGACTTCGCGCCGAGCCGCAAGACCGCGGCACTCGCTGACCTGCTGTTGGAGGAGACGCTCCGCGACCCGGGCGCAGTGGAGCTCGGCTACGCCGAGGACCTGCGCTGGTCGGTGGGCCTTGCAGCACAGGCTGGGAGGCACGACGTCGAGCGCGAGCCGACGGGCGAGACCGTGTTTCTCATAACCGGTGCGGCGGGGAGCATCGTCTCGGCCATCACCGCGGACCTTACGAAGGGGTCGGGCGGCACCTTCCACCTGCTGGACCTCGTGCCGGCGCCCGATCCGGGAGACCCCGACCTCAGCAGCTACGTCACCGATCGTGACGGGCTCAAGCGCGAGCTCGCGGAGCGCATTCGGGAGAGTGGCGAGCGTGCCACGCCGAAGCTCGTCGAGCGCGAGCTCGCGCGGATCGAGCGTGCGCGAGCGGCGCTGGACGCGATCGAGGCGATCGAGTCGGCGGGCGGGAGCGCGAGCTGGCACCAGGTCGACCTGACCGACGCCGCGCAGGTCTCCGCGGCGGTGGCGGCGGCGCTGAAGGAGAGCGGTCGGATCGACGTGCTCGTCCACTGCGCGGGACTCGAGATCAGCCACTTCCTCCCCGACAAGCCTCAGGGGGAGTTCGATCTTGTCTTCGACGTCAAGGCGGAAGGCTGGCTGAACGTGCTCGATGCGCTCGGAGACTCGGCGCCCGGGACGGCGATCGTGTTCAGCTCGATCGCGGGCCGGCTCGGCAATGCCGGCCAGACCGACTACGCTGCGGCCAACGACCTCCTCTGCAAGAGCGTCTCGAACATGCGCTGTCGCTTGCGCGAGACGCGCGCGATCGCGATCGATTGGACAGCGTGGGCGGGGATCGGAATGGCTAGTCGCGGCTCGATCCCGAAGATGATGGCGGAGGCCGGCATCGACATGCTGCCGCCCGACGTGGGCATCCCGATCGTGCGTCGAGAGCTCACCGCCGCCGGTCCGGGGGGCGAGGTGCTCGTCGCGGGCTCACTCGGCGCGCTGCTCGACCAGCGCCACCCCAGCGGCGGCTTGGACGCCGAGCGCGTCGGCGAGATTCTCGCGGAGCGCGCCGGGCCGATGACGGGTCGAGTCGCCGAGCTCACGGTCGAGGGCGGATTGCGCGTCCTCACCGAGCTTGATCCGAGCCGGCAGGCGTTCCTCAACGATCACCGCATCGAGGGCATCCCGGTGCTGCCTGGCGTGATGGGCATGGAGGGTTTCGCCGAGATCGCACGCGCGCTCTTGCCCGGGTGGGAGGTCGTGGCGCTCGAGGACGTCGAGCTGCTCGTGCCGTTCAAGTTCTACCGCGACGAGCCACGTACGCTCGAGCTCCGGGCGCTCGTGCACGACGGCGGGGAGGGGACGCTCCTCGCCGACTGCGAGCTGATCGGGCGACGCATGCTGCATGGCCAGGGTGAACGCGAGGTGCGCCACGTCCGTGGACGCGCCCGTTTGGCCCGCGAGGTGCCTGTGGCGCCGCTCGCCTCGGAGCAGCCGAGCGACGCGCATGACGGCGGCGTCGGTCGCGAGGCCGTGTATCGGGTCTATTTCCATGGCCCGGCATACCAGGTGCTCGACCGCGTCTGGCGCGAGAACGGCGAGATCATCGGCCGCTTCGCGGATGAGCTGCCGGCCGATCACGAACCGGCGACGCGGCCAACTGAGTTCGCTCCCCGCCTGATCGAGCTCTGCTTCCAGACAGCTGGCATCTGGGAGCTTGGCACGGCGGGGCGCATGGCGCTGCCGACCGCGCTCCAGCGCGTCGTGCGCTACGCCGAAGCGGACGCCCCCGGCCGCCTATGGGCGGTCGTGCGCCCGCGCGGAGACGGCCGGGGCGTCGACGCCGAGGTGATCGACGAGGCCGGGCACGTGCGTGTACGGCTAGAGGGATACCGCACGATCGAGCTGCCCGGGGGGGTTGACGCCGACGCGCTCAGCCCGATCCGCGCGGCGATCGGCCAGGAGTGAAGACCCGCCGATGCAGCGGCCCTTCACGCGGCTTGCGATCGCGAATCGCGGCGAGGCGGCGATGCGCGTCATTCACGCTGTGCGTGAGCTCAACGAGCAGCGCGCAGAGTCGATCCGACTGATCGCGCTCCACACGGAGGCCGAGCGTGACGCGATGTACGTCCGCCACGCCGACGAGGCGATATGCCTGGAGCAGAGCCGGGGACCCGGCGAGGAGCCCGTCGCTGCGAGCGCCTTTCTCGACTACGCCGCGCTCGAGCGAGCGCTCGAGGCGAGCGACGCCGATGCCGTGTGGGTCGGTTGGGGCTTCGTCGCCGAGCACCCGGAGTTCGCAGAGCTCTGCGAGCGGCTCGGCGTGGTCTTCGTCGGGCCCAGCGCGGAGGTGATGCGGCGGCTCGGCGACAAGATCGCGGCGAAAAGGCTCGCCGAGGAAGTGGGCGTCCCGGTCGCGCCTTGGAGCGACGGACCCGTCGAGACGGCCGAGGAGGCGCTCGTCCACGCGCAGCGGATCGGCTATCCGCTGATGATCAAGGCGGCGGCCGGGGGCGGCGGGCGAGGCATTCGGCGCGTCGAGGCGCCCGACGAGCTTCCGGGCGCCTTTGCGAGTGCACAGGCCGAGGCGCGCCAGGCGGTCGGCGACGCGACGCTCCTGCTCGAGAAGCTCGTCGCCCCGGTTCGCCACGTGGAGGTGCAGATCATCGCCGACTCCTACGGCACGGCGTGGGCGGTCGGCGTGCGCGACTGCTCCTACCAGCGTCGTAACCAGAAGGTGATCGAGGAGTCGGCGAGCCCGGGTCTGACCTGTCAGCAGGCGCAGGAGCTGATGGAGTCGGCGCGGCGGCTGGCGCTACGCGCGGGGTACCAAAACGCCGGCACGGTCGAGTTCCTCTACGAGCCCACAGCGCAGCGCTTCTATTTCATGGAGGTCAACGCGCGGCTTCAGGTCGAGCACCCCGTGACCGAGGCGGTCACCGGAGTCGACCTCGTCAAGCTGCAGCTTCACGTCGCTTCGGGTGGCCGACTCGAAGGTGAGCCGCCGCCGCCTGTCGGCCATGCGATCGAGGCACGGCTCAACGCCGAGGATCCGGCGCTGGGCTTCCTGCCTGCGCCAGGACGCGTGGCTCTGCTGCGGTTGCCGACGGGGCCCGGCGTGCGCGTGGACACGGGCGTCGGCGAGGGCGACGTCATCCCAGCCGACTTCGACTCGATGATCGCCAAGCTGATCGCCTGGGGGCACGACCGCGAGGAGGCGCTTGCGCGCCTGCGGCGCGCGCTCGCGGACACGATGGTCGTCATCGACGGCGGCACCACCAATCAGGGGTTTCTGCTCGAGCTGCTCGGCCGACCGGAGGCCAGCACCGGAGACGTCGACACCGGCTGGCTTGATCGACTGAACCTGAGTGGCGACATCGTGCCGCTGCGCCATGCCGACGTTGCGCTGCTGCAGGCGGCGTGCGAGCTCGCCGACGCCGAGAACGCCACAGACCGCGCCCGCTTCTACGCCTTCGCGCGGCGCGGGCGCCCGCGTGCCAGCGCCGAGCTCGCGCGCAAGGTCGAGCTGCGCCATCGAGGCCAGTCCTACGAGCTCGTCGTTGCGCAGGTCGCGCCTGGCCGCCACCGCGTGAGCGTCGACGGCGAGTCGATCGAGCTCGGCGTCCAGCGGCTCGGCCCGCACGAGCGGCGCATCGAGCTTCGTGGCCGCGCCCACCGGACGCTGACCTCGATCCAGGGCACTGACCTGCTCGTCGAGGTCGATGGCGTCCCGCACAGGATCTCCCGCGACGAGGGCGGGGTTGTGCGCAACCTCGCGCCGGGCGTCGTGGTCTTCGTGCCGATCGCCCCCGGGGACGTCGTCGAGGCAGGCGAGGTCGTCGCGGTCGTCGAGGCGATGAAGATGGAGTCTTCGCTTGTCGCCCCGTTTCGCGGCCGCGTGCGTGAGGTCTTCGTCGACGCCAACGTGCACGTGGCCGCGAACGCGCCGCTCGTGGCGCTTGAGGCGCTCGATGGCGAGTCGGTCGCTCCCAGCGGCGAGCGAGTGTCCTTCGTGTCACGCGAGCCTGCGCCGCCGCGCGTGGCGCCGGAGCGCTGTCGCGAGAATCTCCGACAGCTGGAATGGCTCGTGCTCGGCTACGACATCGACGCGCCCGAGGTGGCGCTGATCGTCGAGGACCTGCACGGCGAATGCGCAGACCTGCTCGCGTGCGACCCGGCGTTGGTGCCCGGCGAGCACCGCCTCCTGCAGATGTTCGCGGACCTACGCGCGCTATCGCGGCGGCGGCGCGATGGGGCCGATGCCGAGGCGCAGCTGCTGCCGCCCGCGCAGGAGCACCTGAACGCCTGGCTGCGCTCGCTCGATGCCGAGGCCGAGGGGCTGCCGGCCACGTTCGTCGAGAAGCTCCGGCGCGCGCTCGGCTACTACGGCGTCGCAAGCCTCGATCGCACGCCGGCGCTCGAGGAGGCGTGCTACCGCATCTTTCTCTCTGAGGAGCGCGCCGAGACGGCGCGTACGGCGATCGTGGCGATTCTCGACCGGCGTCTCGAGCAGGTCGCCGAGCTCGCCGGCCACGTCGGCGACGATTTCCGCGCCGCGCTCGACGGGCTGATGGCGGCGTCGGAGAGTCGCGACCAGGTGCTCGCGGATCTCGCCCGCGAGGTCCGTTTCAGCTACTTCGACGAGCCCCTGATCGACGCCGCGCGCGAGCCGGTGTACGCCCGGATGTTGGAGCACCTCGCGGCGCTCGAAGCCGACCCGGAGCGCGCGGACCGCGATGAGCGCGTCGCGGCGATCGTGGCGTGCCGTTGGCCACTGGCGCCGCTCTTGAGTGCGCGCATGCGAGACGCGCCGCCGGCAGTGCGCCGCGTGCTCGTCGAGGCGCTCGCGCGCCGCTACTACCGCGTTCGATCGCTCGACGGCTTCGAAGAGATGGAGCTCGACGGCCACCGGTTCCTCGTCGGGCGCTACCGGTTCGAGGGGCGATTACGCCATCTGGCGGCGACGTACGTCGAGCTCGACGAGGTAGGAACGGCCGCCGCGGCGTTCGCTCGCTACGCCGCAACGCTCCCAGACGGCGACCTCGCGGTCGGCGACTTCTACGCCGAGCACGCGGACACGGCGCCGTCCCACGACGAGCTCGCAAGGACGCTCAGCCAAGCCCTCGCGACCGTGCCCCTCCCGCCGGCGCTTCATCGGATCGTCGTCGGCGTGGCCGAGCCGCGCCGCGGTCGCGGCATGGCGGCCATCGACCTCTTCACGTTTCGTCACGGGCGCGAGGGCCTGTGGGAGGACGAGATCCTGCGCGGGCTGCACCCGATGATGGCTCACCGCCTGCAGCTGTGGCGGCTCTCGAACTTCACGCTGCAACGGCTGCCCTCGGCCGAGGACATCTACCTTTTCCACGGCGTCGCCCGCACCAACCCGAAGGACGAGCGCCTGTTCGCACTGGCCGAGGTGCGCGACCTCACTCCGATCCGCGGAGCGCAGGGGCAGGTCGTGGCGGTCCCGGAACTGGAGCGGATGCTGGTCGGTGTGCTCGAGACGATCCGCCGCGTCCAGGCGCACCGCCCGCCGAGCAGGCGACTGCAATGGAATCGCGTGCTCCTCCACGTGTGGCCGACGATCGAGCTCTCCGCGGAGGAGATCCAAGGCCTTGTCACCCGTCTCGCGCCGGCGACGAACGGCCTCGGAATCGAGATGTCGCTGGTGCGCGGACGCCTACGCGAAGCGGACGGAACCGTGCGTGAGCGCGTGCTGCGCTTCGTGACCCCGACGGGCCGGGGGGTCGTCGTCGAGGTCGAGGACCCACCGACGAAGCCGCTGCAGCCGCTCGACGAGAGCGTGCGACGTATCATTTCGGCGCGCCGGCGGGGGACCGTTCATCCCGTGGAGATCGTGCGCCTGCTCGCGCCGAGCTACGCCAGCGCCGAGCGACCGGCGGGCGCGTTCGTCGAGCACGACCTCGACGAGCAAGGGCGGCTCGTCCCCGTGGAGCGCCCGCCGGCAGCCAACAGCGCAGGCGTAGTGGTCGGCACGATTTGCAACGTCACCGCGCGCTACCCGGAGGGGATGCTGCGCGTGATCCTCCTCGGCGACCCCACGCGTGCCCTCGGCTCACTCGCCGAGCCGGAGTGCCGGCGCATCGTCGCCGCGCTCGATCTCGCCGAGGAGCTCGGGGTCCCGCTCGAGTGGTTCGCGATCTCCGCGGGAGCAAAGATCGCGATGGACAGCGGTACCGAGAACATGGATTGGATCGCCGCGGTGCTGCGGCGGATCGTGCTCTTCACACAGGCTGGCGGCGAGCTCAACGTCGTGGTGGCGGGGATCAACGTCGGCGCGCAGCCCTACTGGAACGCGGAGGCGACGATGCTCATGCATACGCGCGGTGTGCTCATCATGACGCCCGAGAGCGCGATGGTCCTCACGGGCAAGCAGGCGCTCGACTACTCGGGCGGCGTCTCAGCCGAGGACAACTTCGGCATCGGTGGCTACGAGCGTGTGATGGGCCCGAACGGCCAGGCCCAGTACTGGGCGCACGACCTCGCCGACGCCTGCCGCGTACTGCTCGCCTACTACGAGCACGCCTACGTCGCACCGGGCGAGCGCTTCCCGCGACGCGCGCTCACCACCGATGACCCCGTGCGCGACATATGCGCCGCCGAGCACCACGATCCGCGCGGCGAGCTCATACGCGTGGGCGACATCTTCTCGGATCTCAGCAATCCCGGCCGCAAGAAGCCGTTTGACATCCGCTCGGTCATGCGCGCAGTGGTCGACCACGATCACGCGCCACTGGAGCGCTGGGCGGGCATGCGCGAGGCGGAGATCGCGGTGATCTGGGACGCGCACCTGGGTGGCTGGCCGATCGCGCTGATCGGGACCGAGTCCAGCCCGCTTGCCCGTCACGGCCCGATCCCGGCCGACGGGCCCGAGCAGTGGACGTCCGGGACGCTCTTCCCGCGCTCGTCGAAGAAGATCGCGCGCGCCATCAATGCCGTCGCCGGCCGCCGCCCGCTGGTGGTGCTCGCAAACCTCGCCGGTTTCGACGGCTCGCCGGAGTCGATGCGTCACTGGCAGCTCGAGTTCGGCGCGGAGATCGGTCGCGCCGTCATCAACTTCGACGGGCCGATCGTGTTCTGCGTCGTCTCGCGCTACCACGGCGGGGCGTTCGTCGTCTTCTCGCAGCGGTTGAACGCCAACCTCGAGGCCGTTGCGCTCGAGGGCGCTCATGCATCTGTGATCGGCGGTGCGCCAGCCGCGGCGGTCGTCTTCGCACGCGAGGTCGAGCAGGCTGCGCGGGCCGACGAGGAGATCGTCGCGCTCGACGCCCGCATCGACGCTGCCGAGGGACCCGAGCGCCAGCGCCTGCGCGGTGAGCGCGCCACCAAGTGGGCCGAGGTGCTCGCGCGCAAGCGCGGCGAGTTCGCGGCACAGTTCGACGCGGTCCACAGCGTCGAGCGTGCGGTGCAGATGGGATCTGTGGAGCGCATCGTCGCGCCGTCGGCGTTGCGTTCGTTCCTGATCGACGCGGTGGAGCGGGGCATGTCGCGCATCCTCGAGCGCCCCACCGTCACCGATGGCCGCTCCCGGTTGGCTCAGTCGCTGCCTCGCTGACGTGCCGGCGGGTGACGACTGGCTGGCCGGCGAGGAGCGTCAGACGCACGAGACCCTGCGCTTTGAGCCTCGCCGGCGCGACTGGCGCCTCGGACGCTGGACGGCCAAGGTGGCGGTGGGCACGTGGCTTGGCGTGGCAGCGGAGCGCGTTCAGATTCTCGCGGCCGCAGACGGCGCGCCCGAGGCCTATCTCGACGGTCACGCAACAGGGCTCTCTGTATCGCTCAGCCATCGCGCAGGTCGCTCGCTGGCGGCTGTCGCCGCCGCGCCGATCGTCGTCGGCTGCGATCTGGAGCTCGTCGAGCCGCGCAGCGCCGCGTTCGTGCGCGAATGGCTGACGCCTGGCGAGCAGGCACTGCTCGCCAGCTGCGCCGAGGGGGAGCACGCGCGGTTCGCCAACCTCGCGTGGGCCGCGAAGGAGGCGGCCGCCAAGGTGCGTCGGAGCGGGATGCGCCTGGACCTGCGGCACGCCGCGGTCACGCCAGCGCTCGACGAGCCGCGGGAGGGCGGATGGCGGGCCCTGCTCGTGAGGTGGGAAGAGGGAGCGGGCGCGACGGCCGGATGGTGGCGCGAGGACTCGGGATTCATGATGGCGATCGCGGGCGAGCCCGCACCCGAGCCGCCGTGTCAGCTCGACAACGGTAGCTCGCCAGATCGCGAGAGCGCGGCCGGGTCCTAGGGGCTAGTGCCGACCGCCGATCCGCGCCGCCTTGGCTTGGCCTGCGGTGCGCGGAGCTCCAAGAAGGAGCGCTCGATCCCCTCGGCGAGCACCGCGACATCGGGAGCCACCACCGAGTCCGCGTTGATGCCGAAGACGATCTGGCCCGCATACGAGATGACCGCGATGCCGATCGTGTGTTCGGCGAACAGCGGCACGAGCGGGAGGATCTCGACGAGGGGGGCGCCGAGCGTGTGCAGACGCTGGTCGGGCCCGTGGACATTGGTGACCGTGAGGTTGAACATCCGGGTACCGCCGAACATCGAGCGCGCGAGCAGCGCCCCGGCGATCGGCGGGCTCATGTCCACGAGGTCGACCAGCGTCTTGCCGCCCACGCGCTGCGAGCCCGCCTTTCGCTGGTCGGCACGTTCGACGACCTGCCGGTGGCGGACGATCGGGTCCTCCTCGCTCAACGGCAGCTCGACGAACAGTGAGGTGAGCTCGTTGCCGAGCGCGTGCTCCTTCTCCTCGGAGCGGATGTTGACGGGTACCTGTGCGCGCAGCCCCTCCTCGGGAAGAGTGTCGCCGCGCGCGAGCAGCAGCTGCCGCAACCCGCCTGCGCAGATTGCAAGCACGACGTCGTTCACGGTGCCCCCCAAGCGTGTCCTGGCTGCCTTGACCTCGGCGAGGTCGAGCCGGACCGTCGCGAAGTGGCGCGTCCCACTCATAGGGCTGTTGAGGCTCGAGCTCGGTGCCGCGACCACCTGCTCGCGCACGATCAACTCGACCGCGGCACGCACGCGATCGAATGATTCGCGGGGATGCAGCGCCGCGCCGATCCCGGCACGAGTGCCACGCGTCACCAACCCCGGCGAGAGCCAGAAGCGTCCGTGACCGTGCTCGCCGCCCTCGCCGCTGCCCTGCGGCGGGCGCGGCTGCGGGACCTCAGTCGCATCGAACACATCGAAGAGCACGTTACCGATGTCAAGCGACGCGACACCATCGACCAGGCAATGATGGGTCTTGGTCGCCACCGCCCAGCGTCCATCCTGAAGCCCGTCGATCATCGTCATCTCCCACAGCGGCCGACGGCGATCGAGGCGGTGCGACCAGAAGTCACCGAGCCATTCGGCCAGCTCGACCTCGCCGCCAGGTGCTGGCAGCGTGGCATGATGCACATGCGCATCGCAGTCGAACGTCTCCGCCTGCTCCCAGGTGAGCCACTTCAGCGGGCCCGTGTGCGCGTCCGAGAGTTGCTTGGCAAACCGCGGCAGCAGTGGGATACGGCTACGCACCCGCTCGCGAAACTCCCCGATCTCAGGCGTTCCGCCGCCCGGTAGCGGATCGAACAGGAGCGCAGCGCCGATGTGCATGTGCGCCGTCTCGTCGTGCTGCTCGAGCTCGAGGAACATCGTGTCCAGCATGCTCAGCTGTTCAGCCACCGCACCTTGCCTCTTCTACGTATCCTGCAGCGGAAGTTACCGCGCGCGGCCGGAAGCGGCATCGGGAAGCGCCCACCTCGCTCGTCCGTAATTTCCCCTCCTCGACGTGACTTGCGGCCGGTACTAGATTGACGGGCGTGGCGAGGAGACCGCGGCGATTCCAGCGATCAGAGCGCCGCCCGGCGCCGGCGCCTGGCGCCGGCAGCCGCGCGTCGCGGGACATCACGCCGCTCCCGGATCTCGCGCACGGGCGATCTCGAGCCGGACCCATTCGCACAGAGCGCCCGGTCTACGTCGACCTGCTACCACCGTGCAACGCGGCGTGCCCAGCCGGAGAGAACATCCAGGGATGGCTCGCGCTGGTGGGGGCCGGAGAGCACGAGCAGGCGTGGCGCGTGCTCGTGCACGACAATCCGTTCGCCGCGATTCACGGACGCGTCTGCTACCACCCGTGCGAGAGTCAGTGCAACCGCGCCGAGCTCGACAGTGCCGTCTCGATCCACTCTGTCGAGCGGTTCCTCGGAGACCTAGCGCTCGAGCGAGGGTGGGGGTTGCAGGCGCCCACGGCCAGCAGCGGCAAGCAGGTGCTCGTGGTGGGTGGTGGACCGAGCGGTCTATCGGCGGCGTATCACCTTCGGCTGCTCGGTCACGAGGTCGAGATCCGCGACGCCGGTCCCGAGCCCGGCGGCATGATGCGCTACGGCATTCCTGCCTACCGGCTCCCGCGTGACGTGCTCGGCTCGGAGGTCGACCGAATCGCGGCGCTCGGCGTGCGGATGACGGCCAACCACCGGGTCACGGATCTCGAGACCGAGCGCCGCGAGGGCGGCTTTGACGCAGCGTTCGTGGCGGTCGGCGCGCACCTCTCGCGGCGGGTCGAGATCCCGGCGATGGACGCGGGCCCGATCGTCGACGCCGTGTCCTTCCTTCGCGGCGTCTCCTCCGGCGAGCGCCCACGAGTGGGGCGCCGCGTCGCCGTGTACGGGGGCGGCGACACGGCGATGGATGCGGCGCGCACGGCGCGCAGGCTCGGTGCCGAGGAGGCGCTGATCGTCTACCGACGCACCCGCGAGCAGATGCCGGCGCACGAGGAGGAGGCCCGCGACGCGGAGCGCGAGGGAGTGCGGATCAACTGGCTGCGGACGATCAAGGCCTTCCAGGGAGAGCAGCTTCAGGTCGAGGTGATGGAGCTCGACGCGTCGGGCTTCCCGCAGCCAACCGGGCGGTTCGAGACGCTCGCCGCAGATTCCGTGATCCTTGCGCTCGGTCAGGAGACCGACACCTCCTTCCTGCGCGCGGTTCCGGGGGTCGAGTTCGCGCGCGACGGCACGGTGCGCGTATCGAGCTCGCTGATGACGGGCTGCCCCGGGGTCTTCGCGGGCGGTGACATGGTGCCCGCCGAGCGCACGGTCACGGTCGGCGTAGGGCACGGCAAGCGAGCGGCGCGCGAGATCGACGCCTGGCTTCGCGGGCAGCGGCCCGCGCGGCGGGACAAGCATCCGCTGGCTACCTTCGCGACGCTGAACCTGTGGTACTTCGGCGACGCGGCCCGCCGAGAGCAGCCGGAGCTCGAGCCCTCGGAGCGGGTGGCCGACTTTGCCGAGGTCGTTGGGTCCCTCCCGTCCGGCGATGCGCTGTTCGAGGCGCAGAGGTGCCTCTCTTGCGGGAACTGCTGCGAATGCGACGGTTGTCTCGGCGCGTGTCCGGAGGATGCGGTGATCAAGCTCGGCCCGGGCGAGCGATATCGCTTCGACTACAACCGCTGCACCGGCTGCCGCGCGTGCTACGAGCAGTGTCCCGTGCACTCGATCGAGATGTACGCCGAGGGGGCGCCCGATCCGCCGGAGGCCTTCGCGGCGCGGCCGGATGCGGTCAGGGCGTCGGCATGACGCGCGCGACGGTCGATGGCAACGAGGCCGCGGCTTCCGTTGCGTACCGCCTGAGCGAGGTCTGCTGCATCTACCCGATCACCCCGTCGTCGCCGATGGCTGAGCTCGCCGACGAATGGTCGAGTCGCGGCCGTGCAAACGTCTGGGGCGCGATCCCGGCCGTGGTCGAGATGCAGAGCGAGGGCGGAGCCGCGGGGTCACTGCACGGCGCGCTTCAGGGCGGAGCGCTCGGGACTACGTTCACGGCGTCGCAGGGCCTACTGCTGATGATCCCGAACATGTACAAGATTGCCGGCGAGCTGACCGCGGCGGTTTTCCACGTCGCGGCTCGTTCGCTCGCGGCACAGGGACTGTCAATCTTTGGCGATCACTCCGACGTGATGGCGGTGCGCCAGACAGGCTTCGGGCTGCTCTCCTCGGCGTCGGTGCAGGAGGCACACGACCTGGCGCTCGTCGCACACGCGGCGTCGCTGCGCGCGCGAGTGCCGTTCGTGCACTTCTTCGACGGCTTCCGTACCTCGCACGAGCTCAACACGCTCGAGCTGCTCGAGGACGACGATCTGCGCGCGCTCATCCCAGCCGAGCTGGTCAGAGAGCACCGCGCACGAGCGCTCTCGCCCGAGCGTCCGTGCGTGCGCGGGACCGCGCAGAACCCCGACGTGTACTTCCAGGCGCGCGAGACTGTCAATCCGTTCTACGCGCGCGTTCCGGAGATCGTCGAGCATGCGATGCGTGGTGTCGAGGAGCGCACCGGCCGGCGCTACGGCCTGGTCGACTACAGCGGTGACCCGGAGGCCGAGCGGGCGCTCGTGGTCATGGGCTCGGGCGGTCAGACTGCGCGCGAGACGGTCGCGTATCTTCAGGAGCGGGGCGAGCGCGTCGGCGTCGCGCAGGTGAGATTGTTCCGGCCGTTTCCCGCGGCGTCGCTCGCGAGGGCGCTGCCGGTGACGGTGCGGCGACTCGCGGTGCTCGATCGCACGAAGGAGCCGGGCTCCCTCGGCGAGCCGCTCTTCCTCGACGTGCTCGCGGCGCTCAGCGAGTCTCACGCCGACGCTGGCCGCCAGCGCATGCCCGACGTGATCGGCGGTCGCTACGGGCTCTCGTCGAAGGAGTTCACCCCCGGGATGGTCGCCGGCGTCCTGCAGGAGCTCGCACGCGAGCAGCCGCGGCGGCGCTTCACGGTCGGTATCAACGACGACGTCTCCCGAACGAGCCTGCCCTACGACGGCTCGCTCGACATCGAGCCACCGGAGACGACGCGTGCTGTCTTCTTTGGCCTCGGCTCCGACGGGACCGTCGGCGCGAACAAGAGCACGATCAAGATCCTCGGCGACGCGCAGGGACTCTACGCGCAGGGATATTTCGTCTACGACTCCAAGAAGTCCGGCTCACAGACGGTCTCGCACCTGCGCTTCGGTCCGCGGCCGATCTGCGCCCCGTATCTCGTCTCCGAGGCGAGCTTCGTCGGCTGTCACCAGTTCGGGCTGCTCGAGCGCGACGAGGTGCTCGAACGGGCCGCGCCCGGAGCCACGCTGCTGTTGAACTCTCCGCGCCCCGCGGAGCACGTATGGGATGCCTTCTCGCGCCCGGTCCAGGAAAAGCTGCTGGCGAAGGCGATCGAGCTCTACGTGATCGACGCGGGACGGATCGCCAGAGAGGCGGGCCTCGCCGGACGCACGAACACCGTGCTCCAAACCTGCTACTTCGCGATCTCGGGCGTGCTTGAGCCCGCTCGCGCGGTCGAGCTAGTGAAGGCGCAGATCGCCAAGACGTACGCGCGGCGAGGGGCGGAGGTGGTGGAGCGAAACCAGGCCGCCGTCGAGCGTGCGCTCGAGAACCTGCATCGCGTGGAGCTGCCGCACGCCGCCCGCGCGACACGCGAGCCTGCACCGGTCGTCCCGAAGAGCGCGCCCGAGTTCGTACGCACGGTGACGGCCGCGATGATGGCGGGACACGGCGACGACCTGCCCGTCAGCGCGCTGCCCGTCGATGGCACCTACCCGAGCGGCACGACGCAATACGAGAAGCGCAACATCTCCGAGGACGTCGCCGTCTGGGACGAAGAGCTTTGCATCCAGTGCGGCAACTGCAGCTTCGTGTGCCCGCACAGCGTGATCCGCTCGCGCTACTACCATCCCTCGCTCCTGCAGGGGGCTCCGGCCGGCTTTCGCTCCGCCGCGCTCAACGCTCCGGGTCTGCCGGACACCCGCTACACGCTGCAGGTCTACGTGGAGGACTGCACGGGGTGTGGGCTCTGCGTGGAGGCATGCCCGGTCTCGGCTGGCGGAGACCCCGACCACCGGGCGATCAACCTCGCCAAGCGCGAGCCGCTGCTCGCAGCAGAGCGAGAGCGCATCGCGTTCTTCGAGGGGCTGCCCGCGGCGGATCGCTCGCGTGTCGACTTCGGCACGGTTCGCGGCACGCAGTTCCTGGAGCCGCTGTTCGAGTTCTCCGGGGCCTGCGCCGGGTGCGGCGAGACGCCCTACCTCAAGCTGATCTCGCAGCTCTTCGGCGATCGCATGGTGGTCGCCAACGCGACCGGTTGCTCATCGATCTACGGCGCCAACCTGCCGACGACGCCGTGGACGACAGGGCCCGACGGCCGCGGACCTGCGTGGTCGAACTCGCTGTTCGAGGACAACGCGGAGTTCGGGCTCGGCTTACGCCTCGCCGCCGATCGCCACACCGAGCTGGCGCGGGCGCGCCTCGCCGAGCTGCGCGAGGAGCTCGGTGCAGACCTGGTGGACGACATCCTCGAGGCACCACAGCTGCGGGAGTCTGAGCTGCGCGAGCAGCGCGAGCGGCTCGCCGAGCTCGAGCGCCGCCTGCAGTCGCTGGCCGGACCCACAGTCGCCGACCTGCGAAGCGTCCTCGACCACCTGATCCGCCGCAGCGTCTGGATCGTCGGCGGTGATGGCTGGGCGTATGACATCGGCTCGGGCGGGCTTGACCACGTGCTGGCGAGCGGTCGCGACGTCAACGTGCTCGTGCTCGATACCGAGGTCTATTCGAACACTGGCGGTCAGATGTCCAAGGCGACGCCACTCGGCGCGGTCGCCAAGTTCGCGGCCGCGGGCAAGACGATGCCGACTAAGGATCTGGCGCTGCAGGCGATCGCGCTCGCCAACGTCTACGTCGCGCGCGTCGCGATGGGTGCCGACCCGCAGCAGACACTGACGGCGTTGCGCGAGGCGGAGGCATACGACGGACCGTCGCTCGTGATCGCCTATAGCCACTGCATCGCGCACGGTTACGAGATGCGAGACGGGCTCGACCAGCAATATCGCGCCGTCGCGAGCGGCCACTGGCCGCTGATCCGCTATGACCCGCTCCTGCGCGAGAGTGGCGCCAACCCCTTCCTGCTCGACTCACCGCGGCCACGGATGGCGGTCGCGGAGTACCGGAAGGGAGAGCTCCGCTTCCGCGCGCTCGCCAACGCCAACCCCCCCGAGGCCGAGCGTCTGCTCGCGCTGGCCCAGCACATCGCGGAGCTGCGCTGGGAAACTTACGAGGAGATGGCGACACGCGGTCCTCACGAGTTCCCCGTCGACGCGCGCAGGGAGCGCTGATGGAGCTCGCGACCCGCTACATGGGCCTCGAGCTGCGCAACCCGCTCGTGGCTTCGGCGTCCCCTCTGTCGTACACGCTTGAGGGCATCCGACGGCTCGCCGACGCGGGGGTGGGCGCGGTCGTTCTCTTCTCGCTCTTCGAGGAGCAGGTGCGCGCGCAGGCCGTCCAGAACGCCGAGCTCGTCGACACTCCGGCCGAGAGCTTCGGTGAGGCGCTCGATTACCTCCCCGCGGTGGCCAAGGAAGACCCCGGGCCGAGCGGCTACCTGCGCCTGCTCGAGGAGGCCGCCGCGACGGCCGGCGTGCCGGTGATCGCAAGTCTCAACGGCGTGACTCCGGGCGGGTGGACGCAGTACGCGCGTGCGATGCAGGACGCGGGCGCCGTGGCGATCGAGCTGAACGTCTACTACCTCCCGGCTAGCCCCCAGACCCCCGCGCGCGAGGTCGAGCAGCGCCACGTCGAAGTGCTAGAGCACGTCAAGGCGGCGGTTAGCGTGCCGGTCGCGGTCAAGCTTGGCCCCTGGTTCAGCTCGCCGGCTGAGATGGCGCTGCGTCTCGACAAAGCGGGCGCCGATGCGCTCGTTCTCTTCAACCGCTTCCTGCAACCGGACATCGATCCTGAGACCCTCACCGTGACACCGACGGTCACGCTCTCGAGCCGGGCCGAAGCCCGCCTGCCACGTGCCTGGATCGCGCTCCTGCGGGGGAGGGTGCACGCCGCGCTCGCGGCGACCACCGGGGTGGAGGAGCCCGCCGACCTGGCCGCCTACCTGCTGGCTGGAGCGGACGTAGTCATGAGCGCATCCGCCCTCCTTCGCCACGGCCCCGAGCACGCGAGGGTGCTGCTCGACGGCCTCACTGCATGGATGGAGGCCAAGGGATTCGACGCCGTCGATGAGTTCCGCGGAAAGCTCGCGGTGCGCCGCGGCGCCGACGAGAGCGCGCTCGAGCGCGCGGGCTATGTGAGTGCGTTGAGGGCTGCCAACGCTGGCGCGTATGCGCTGCGCTGAGCTCATTTCGTTAGCTTGGCGCGTGCGATGAGGGCTATGGTTCCGGCGGCGGCCCTCGGCACGCGTCTGCGTCCGATCAGCTATGAGATCTCGATGGTGCCCATCCCAGATGCGTGGCGATTGAAGGCACGGTTCCGCCGGCGGAGTAGTCTCTGCCACGATCCAGGGCGCACAGCAGGGGGAGGCGATGAGCAGAACCGAGTTGGCAAGGAGCCGGGCGAAGGTCGATTCGCGGGTGGGAGCGGGTACGCCGAACGAGGTGCGCGCTCTGACCGCCCTCGCGTTCGAAGAGCTGCACGACTTCCCCGGAGCAATCCGCGAGATGCACCTTGGAATAGCCGAGCGAGCTTTCCGAGGCGTCGGGCCGGCCAGCCTACCGGTTCGCGTCGTCCATGACGCCGTCGCGCGCGCGGTCTACGCTTCCCTCGGCGTCGGCGCCTCACAGGCCGCACGGGTCTCCGACACGGCGTTGGCACAGGGGGGAGTCGGGGAGGACCTCGCGCTCTCGGGCACGCCGTCAGGCAGCGCGGTGATCGCCGCGCTCAATGGCCTCATCGGCGATCGGCTGGAGGACTCAGGGAGCGCCCTTCACCAGTCCGTGTCGGTGCGCCTCGACGGCGAGGTCGTGGGGTTGGATCCCAGCTCGCTCGCCTACGCGTTTCCGGACGCGACCGAGCGCATCGTCGTCTTCCTGCACGGCCTGATGGGCACCGAGTTCTACTGGCAGTGGGGCGCCGCTGATCGCGGCGGGAGCTATGGCGCGAGACTGGCGCGTGAGCTCGGCTACAGCCCGCTGTACCTGCGTTACAACAGCGGCAGGCACATCTCGCAGAACGGCCGCTCCGTCGCGGAGCTGCTTGAGGAGCTCGCGCGGTCCTGGCCCGTCGAGGTGGGCGAGGTCGTGCTGATCGGCCACTCGATGGGTGGCCTTGTGGCGCGGAGCGCCTGCCACTACGGCTCGCAGAGCGACCAGCGTTGGACGCAGCACGTGACCCATGTCGTCTCGCTCGGCACGCCGCATCTGGGCGCGCCGCTCGAGCAGGCGGCCCATTACGCTGCGGCGGCGCTCAGCGTGCTTCCTGAGACGCGCATGTTGGGCTCCTTCCTGCGGCGTCGGTCCGCTGGCATCCGCGACCTGCGTCACGGCTCGCTGGTCGACGAGGACTGGCGCGGGCGCGATCCCGACGCGCTGCGTGCCGCTGCGTGCAAGGAGGTGCCGCTGCTGGAGGGCGCCACCCATTGCTTCGTTTCGGCGACGATCACCCGCAGCCCGCGGCACCCCCTGGGGCGACTGCTCGGTGACACGCTCGTGCTCGTTCCCAGCGCCAGTGGAAAGGGGCGCACGCGGCGTATCCCCTTCGAGGACGACAACGGCCACAACGTCGGCTCCACCCACCACCTCGCGCTGATGATCCACCCGGAGGTCTACGCGCGCCTTCGTGGCTGGCTGGTACAACCTCGCAGCCGCGGAATCCGCCGTCGCTGACCGGCGGCGGTCCCCGACTGGCTACTTACTCAGCCCCGTGCCTAACGAAGTGCCGCACGCGTGCGCGCATCCCGTTGCGCCCGATCGTCCTGCGCAAACCTCGGTCTGCGTCGCAGCCCTCTGCGCGCCGAGAGGAACTCGCCGACCGCCGCGTGCGTGCGCCGCGGGCGCTCCACCTGTGGTACGTGGCCGCAGTCGATCTCCACGTGCTTCGCGTGCGGAAGCGCTTGCTCGACATGGCGGGCGAAGGCGATCGGCACGAGCCGATCGCGGAGTCCCCAGACGAACAGGGCGTCGGCTTCGAGTGCGGGCAATCGAGTCCAGAACCCAGTCTCGCCATGCGGCTCCTCGATGTAGATGTGGCGCGCCGCGGCATAGAAGGCGGCCCGCCCGGTGCGGGAGAGGTACGCCCGCAGGAACTCGTCGACGCCGGCGGCCGTCCAGCCCTTGTCCGCGTTTGGAATCAGCCGGTGGACGATCGCTTCAACGACCGGCCGCGGGGCCATATGGACGAGGCCGAGCTTGGGCTGGGTGAGGCGCAGGAATGAGAGCATTGGACGGTCCCGGCGCCAGGCGAGCGACGGCGCCAGCAGCGCGAGACGGCCGACTCGATCGGGGTAGCAGAGCGCGGTCTCGAGCGCCACGCGTCCGCCGAGGCTGTTGCCGATCAGGTGGGCACGCTCGAGCTCGAGCGCATCGAGCAGGTCGACGACCGAATCGGCGAAGTAGCGGGCGTCGTACGAGGCGCGGATCGGCTTGTCCGAGTCGCCGAATCCGGGAAGGTCGAGGGCAATCACGCGAAAGCGATCACGGTCCGCCAGCGCCGCGACCGTCGGCAGGAACGACCCCTTGGTGCCGCCGAGGCCGTGCAGGGCCAGGACCGGCGTCCCGGTGCCGGCCTCCAGCGTCGAGAGCTTTGCGCTGCGCGTCGTGACCGTGCGGAAGGTCAGGCGACCCGGCTCGGTGTCGCCGCTCGTGGCGGCCAGAAAGCCGACGCCCACGTGGAGATTGCGGCGGACCACGAGTCGCCCCGCCGTGTAGGCGTTCATTCCCCTGCGGACGTCGCCGGCGATCTCAGCCCACGTCTGCTCGTCGGCGGAGAGCATCGCGTCGGCGTCTCCGCTCGCCGTGTCGAGGGCGACGCGACCGTCATTGACGAGGACGTCCCAGGCGCTCGCCTTGTCCACCACGAGCCGTATCCGTGTACGGCGCTTGCGGGCGTCGAAGACGTCCCCATCGAATCGGCGAACGAGCGTCGCTATGTAATCGGGAGCGCGCGACATGGGAACCACCGGACCCCAGCCTAGACCAGCCCCCCGCCGTACTTCGCTGGTACTTACGTGCCGAGACGCCTCGGCAGACTACTGATCGCCGGGCCGGGCGGCGAGAGGATCCCAGACCACCATCTCCGATCCGCGCACCTTCGGCGCCTCGCTCGTTATGCGCTGCGCCAGCAGATAGAAACGCGCAAGCTCGGGGTAGAGAATCGGCTTGCCGTTCGTCATGACCGCGCACGCGAGCGCTCGCTCGGGGTCGGCCCAGGCGAGCATGTTCGTGAAGCCGAGATGGCCAAATGCATGCTGCGTGTCGAGCCCGTACAGGCTCAGCACCTGCGCCCCGAGCATGACTCCGGATCCGAACCTGGTCGGGAAGCCGAGCGAGAGGTCGACCTCCAGATGCGATTGCTGGGTGATCACGCGCCGCACCGTCTCGGGCGCGACGACGCGCACGCCGTCGAGCTCGCCGCCGCGGCGAAGGATCTCGTAGAAGCGCGACAGCTCGTTGGCGGTCGAGACGATGTTGGCCGCCGGCACGATCCCGGTCAGGAAGCGGTCGTCGTTGCTGAGCTCGACCAGGCTGTCGAGGGGGAGTCCCAGCGCTCGCGAGAGCAGCTGGGAGAGCGGCGGCAGGGTGGGGGTTCCTGTGAGGTAGTTGAGCGCGACCTTGGCGGTGTCCTCGGGGGCCACGCCATAGTTGGTCCAGCGGAACCCGAGCGGCTCGAGGATCTCCTCGGCGAGCACGGTGCGCATATCTTTGCCCGTCACACGATTGACGATCTCTCCCAGGATGTGACCGCCTGAGACTGCGTGATAGGCGAGGAATCTTCCCGGCTTAGCGATCGGCCTCGCCTCGCAGAGCGTATGGACCATGAACTCATGGTCCAGCACACGGTCGAGATCAAACGCCTCGCTTGGCAGGTTGGGTACGCCCGCGCGGTGCGCGAGTACGTGGCCGATCGTGATCTCGTCCTTGCCGTGCCGCTCGTAGCCCGGGATGTGGCGCGAGACCCGGTCTGAGATCTCAAGCGCGCCGCGCTCGTGGAGCATGTGGACCAGGAACGCGGTAGGTGCCTTCGTGCCCGAGTAGATCACAAATGGCGTCGCCGGGGTGGCCGGCTCCTTCGCTCCGTCGGTCGGGTCGTTGGGGCCGTTGCCGCGCGCGTGGCCGATCGCCCTGTCGAGCACGACCTCACCTTCCCTGCGCACGCACACCTGGAGGGCGGGGTGCACTCCGCTTCGATACAGCTCCACCGCGGCGTCCCAGATGCGCTGTACCGATCGCTCGCTCATGCCGCCGCCGGCAGCGTCCTCCACGCCGATCGTGGTCACTGACTCGAGGTCGTCTGGCATATGGACGCGCCGAAGCGGATCCCCCACACCGGGCAGCCGCGGAACTGAGGGCAGGTGAGGAACCGCCGGCAGCTGCAGCACGGTGCCTATGCCGAACACGTTCTCACCGGCGCGTCATGGCGCCTCGTCGTCGTCTTTGCTTTCACGCGATACCGAGCCCAGGAAGTTGCCCTTCGTGTTCCCTTTGCGGGTAGGAGCCTCTCGACGAGAGACTTCTCCGAGCCGGCGCCCCTCGATTCGGATGCCGGCTTGGACCCAAGTGGTGATCGGAAAGTTCCGCGCCCGGCCACAGACCAATGGCGCCGGATCCAACAGGTATTCGTCCCTGGCCCCGCGCTCTGCGCTTGTTGTTGCCCGCGCTTGTGCGCGGGTTCCGGGGTGGCTCGCGACCCTCCGCTGGACTAGAGACAGCCGCTCAACGCGACGCGGTGCCCTCTGACGTGAGAGTGGCTAGGTCTCGCTCCACGCCAGAACGCCCGCGATGTCAAGCGTGGAAAGGACGCCGACAGGGCGCCCGTCCTCCGCCGCAACGACGATCAGGTGCTCGGCTCCCCGCTCGGCCATCACGCGGGCCGCCCGCTCCAGCTGATCGCTGGTGCTCACCGTGGGAGGATCGCTCGCCGCGACTGCGGCCGCCGTGAGCTCCTCGAAGGAGCCCTCACCACTGCCGACGCTCGCGCGCACGAGGTCCGTGGCGGATACGAGCGACCAGCGCGGCCGGGCGCCTAGCTCGGCGCCAGCCTCCACGGCCACGCAATGGATGTGCTTGGTGGCGAGCAACCGCGCGACCTCCCGCAGCGGCGTCTCGGGCGAGACCGTGATCACCCCTGGGTGCATCGCGTCCTGGACGCGTGCACGGGCCATGCGCGGAATGCGGAGGCTGCCGATGTCGGTGCCGCTCACTGGCTGGCTAGAGCTCATCCCCGATTCAGCCTTTCCTTCGGACACACGGTACAGGCCCATCGGATTGCCGGCTTCCGCGACTCGTCACGTCGGCGCTAGAGCTCGCGCTTTAGCACCTTGCCCTGTTCGCTGCGGGGCAGCTCGGACACGAAGGCGACGTCTCTTGGCACCTTGAACGTCGCCAGGTTCTGCTTGACGTATTGCTTAAGCGACTCCTCGTCGACCGGGCCTACGGCGACCACGAAGGCCTTCAGCCGCTGACCGAACTCCTCGTCGTCGACCCCGATCACGGCTGCGTCGCGCACGCTCGCGTGGCTCAGCAGCATCTCCTCCACCTCTTGAGGGAACACGTTCTCGCCGCCCGAGACGATCATGTCGTCGTCGCGCCCGTCGACGAAGAGCCGTCCGTGGTCGTCGAAATGGCCGACGTCACCGGTGGACATGAGCCCGTCGAGTATGTCCTTGGAACCGCCCCCGGTGTAGCCGTCAAACAGCAGCTCGTTGCGCACGAAGATCCTTCCGCTCTGACCCGCGGGCACACGGATACCGTGCTCGTCCAGGATGCGGACGGTTGTCTCGCGCGGAGGCCGCCCGACGGTGCCGGGGGCGCGCCGAAGGTCCTTCGGGTTGGCGATCGCGACCCATGCCACCTCGGTCGATCCATAGAGGTTGTAGAGCACGTCGCCAAACTCGTCCATGAAGCGCGAAGCGAGCTCTCCGGAGAGCGCAGAGCCACTCAGGGGCACGGTTCGCAGCGATCTCGTGTCGTAGCGGCCGCGCACCCGCTTCGGCAGCTCGAGGATTCGCTGGCACATCACCGGGACCATCGGCCAGCATCTGACGCGCTCGCGCTCGATCATTACCAGTGCGTCCTCCGGATCGAACCTGCGGCGCAGCACGAGCGTGCTCGCGAGCAGCTGGCCGAGGCTGAAGTGTGCAAAGCCCCACTGATGAAAGAGCGGCGTCGAGACCAGGACGGGCTCGCGCGCACGCAGCGGGATCGCTTCGAGGATCGATACTGAGGCGCTTAAGCCCGGGTACGGCCGAGCAGCGCCCTTGGGCGCGCCGGTCGTTCCCGACGTGAGGATCGTCGTTCGGCCGGGCAGCTCCGGCGGCGCCGGAGCGCTCGCGTCGGCTTCCTCGACCGCCCGTTCTAGCGTTCGTTGCTCGGTGGCGCCCTCTTCGGTCCACGCGACGTAGCGTCTTCGCCGCGGCAGCGAGCGCGGCATCAGCTCGGTGAACTCGTAGTCGTGGATTACGGCACGCGGTCGTTCTCGCCTAAGCACATCCGCGAGCTGAGGCCCGGCGAACCCGGTGTTCAGAAGCAGCGCGTTCGCGCCGAGCATGGACAGCGCGATCACCGAGATGACGAACCAGCGATGGTTGCGGCACATCACGGCGACGCGGTCGCCTTCGTTGATGCCCTCCTCAAGCAGCCTGCCGGCAAGCCGTCCTGCACACTCGTCGAGCTCGGCGAACGTGAGTGCCCCGAGCTCATCGATCACGGCGGGCTCATCCGGATAGAGGATCGCCAGGCACGCGTAGGCGCCTGCGGGCGTCTGACCCCAGCGCGCCACTGCAGCCGCCGCGCGCGCGTAGCGATCCGGTCGTAGTGGGCGAAGCAGCCGCGCGCCGGCGAGGACGCGTGCGCTATGACCGACCCGGCCCAGCCACTCGCGGCCATCTCCGGCCAACGTCAGCGCGTCGCGATCCGGGCGCCGCGGAACGCCCTCACAGCGCCGCGTGAGTGCCCGCAGTCCGCCGGCGATGTATCGGTGCACGAGAATCGAGGAGACCTCGTCGGTGATGAGCGCGGCAAGCCCGCCCGCCGCCTGATAGCGGACGCGCAGGAGCACTCGGCAACTTCGGTCGTCGATCCGGTGCAACAGCCAGGAGCCACTCTGCTCGAGTCCCCGGATCGCCACCCAGTCGATCGCGTGTGGAGGCTCGTGCCGTGTCACTTCGATGAGTGAGCCGACCTGGAAGGCGCCGACTTCGAAGTGCAGCATGTACCGGGCGCCGATGCCCACCTCGGGTGTTCCCTGCACGTGTTCGCTGCGCATGCGCCCGAGATCGCGCGGCCAGTACAGCGGGTTCGCAACCAGCTGCCAGACCGCCTCGACCGGTGCGGAAACGGTGATGGACTCGTCGACGCGCATCAGCCGACCACCGGCAGGCGTCGCTCGTCTGCGAGGTCATGCAGAGTTCGCTGCATCATGCCCGTCACGTCGTCGTAGATTTCCCGTAGGTTGGGATCGCGTCCGTAGCGTTCGCGCAGGTCAATCGGCTCGAGCACCTGGATCGTGATCTTCGCGGGCAACGGTATGTGCCCGACCATGTCGCCGATGTTCAGTCCCCACGGAAGCGCAATCGAGATCGGCAGCACCTCGAGTCCCGCCAGTCGTTTCAGTCGCAGCGTCCTCGCCAGCCGCTCGCCACGGGTCAGGAACAACGCGGTCTCCTGGCCACCGATCGCGACCACCGGAACGAGCGGTACGTTCGTCTCGAGCGCCATCTCGATCCAACCGGTACGCCCTGCGAAATCGATCTTGGCGGACTCCCACGAGGGCCGGTGGACCTCGTTGACCCCGCCCGGGTATACGAGCACCGCGGCGCCGGCCGACAAGGCCTGTCGCATGTTCTCGCGCGAGGCCCGCAGCACGCCATACTTGCGCAGCCAGCCGAGACCGGGCAACGCCAGCACCCAACTATGCGCGAGCTGGTGAAAGCGCCGCTCTGCCCCGAAGTAGGCGCTGAACGCCACGCTGAGCACGATCGTGTCGGGGATCAGGTAGCCGCCCGAGTGGTTTCCGACGAGCATCACGGGTCCCTGCGATGGAATCCGCTCGAGACCGCGAACCTGGGCGCGGAAGTAGAAGCTGCTGACGAGCCACCACCGCGAGAGCGTCTCGCGAATGTAGGCAGGGTCGCGCTCGTCGAGATCCGTCGGAGGCAGGCGTGCCGACACGCGCTTGACGAGCGCGACCGCGACGTCGCGCATCGACCTCACGCCAGCGCCGTTCGAAGCCACACGCGCAGGTGCGGAGGGTCTCGCTCCGCCGCTCATATTTGCCCCCTCGCCACCCTACGTGGCATATACCACGATCTCCGTGCAGGTCCGCTCACGGGCGCGCGCTGGCAGCCCCCTCGGTAGTCAACGCATCGACCAGGTGCGGCGCACAGAGCACGATGGCCGACGGCATCGTGCCGGCGGAGTGTGTACGGGCTCCGGCTTGGAAGACGTAAGTTTGCGCTCCAGCTCTGCCCCAAAGTACGGATGCCGGCGCCCTCCCGTGAGCCCACGCTGGACTGTCAAAGGAGCGATTGGTTTCAAGGAGTTTACGATGCCAATCCATTCCACTTTTCCATACATGTCCGCCGGGCAGGCGGCGCGAGCAGTCCGTCGCGTGGCAGTCTTAGTGCGCGGGACCATGAATCGCCCGCTCCAGTCCTTGGCTCGGACGCCTGTTCAGGCATCGAGCGGCCCAAGCCAAGACGCGGTCCGGGCAGAGCTACGCAAGGCCCGCGCGCGGAAGCCAAGACGTCAGCGGCCACCACCGACGCCCTCAAGAGCGCACAAGCTCTGATCCGCCGATTCAGGGGGCAGCGACTAGAGTCTCACCGCGTGCCTTCGACTGCGAGCGCCACGTCTGCCGAGCGCGCACCGACAGATCCTCCCGCGATCTCGGTGTTCGCGCCCAACCCGCTGCTCACGGTCGCGATCGAGCGCGAGGGGGCGGACCGCGACAGCGTCCATTTTCACGCCGGCGGGCAGGGGGTGTGGGCAGCGCAAATGGCGCTCACGATGGGCGCCGCTCCGCTTCTCTGCGGCTTCATCGGTGGCGAGGCCGGCCAGCTGCTGGGCCCGCTGCTCGAGAAGGCGATCGCACCAGCACACCTGCACCTGGTGCGCACGGACGGCGCAAGCGGGTGCTACGTAGTGGACTGTCGCAGCGGGCGGCGCGAGGTGCTCGCCATGAGGTTCAGCGAGCCACCTTCGCGCCACGAGCTCGACGAGCTCTTCTCGCTCACCTGCGCGCAGGCGCTCGCCTGCGGCTGGCTGCTGGTGACGAATCCGTTCCCCGGTGATGCGCTGCCGCTCGAGCTCTACGGCGATCTCGTCGCTGATGCACAATCAGGCGGCTGCCGCACCCTCGTCGACCTCTCGGTCCCGCGCCTGGACAGCGCGCTCGCAGGCGAGCCTGACCTCGTGAAGCTAAACGATTGGGAGCTTGCCGAGTACGTGCGCGGTCCGGTTTCCACACCGCAGCTGCTGCTCGCGTCTGCGAGGCGCCTTCGGGAGGCGGGCGCTCGTCGCGTCCTCGTCACACGAGGGGAGCTGCCGGCGCTCGTGCTCGACGGGGAGGAGACTTCGGCGCTCACGCCACCCCGTTTCGAGCGCGGCTTTCGCGAGGGCTGCGGCGATTCCATGATGGGGGCGCTCGCCGCCGCCTGGGCCGGCGCCCAGAGCTTCGAGCGCGCGCTCATCCTCGGTGCGGCGGCCGGCGCGGCGAACTTCCTGCGGCACGGGCTGGGCCATGCCTCGCGAGAGGTCGTCGAGGAGCTCGCGGCGGCGGTGAAGCTCGAGCCGTGGTCATCGCTGCCGGAGTGCTGATCGTCACCAGGGCGGGATGACGTGCGCCCCGCTCAGGACCGCGGCCGGAGCCTCCTCGGCGATCCAGGCAACCTGCTCTGGCGAGCAGATCTCGCGCAGACGCCCGAATCCCGCGCTCAGGCGCACCGGGCGCCCGCCGTGTGACGAGTGAGCGTCGCTCGCCAAGAGGTGCACGAGGCCCTCGCGCGCGAACCGCAACACGGGCGCGTCGCGGCCGCCTTCCTTCTGCTGTGCGATGAAGTCGGCGGTCCACTGGATTAGGCATCCCTGCATCGCGAGCGCGCGCAGACGCTGCTCGATGTCCGGCCCGGCGTGGCGCTCGGGGTGCGCGACGATCGTGTGTGCACCGCGGGCCTCGAGGCGGCTGGCCAGCTTCCCGAGCTCTTCGCCGATCGGGCCCGGCGCCGGCTCGAGCAGGACCCAGCCGCCGCCGTCGAGCGAGAGGTAGCGCAGATGCTTAGCGCTCAGCTCGTCGGCCGCGGTCTGCGCGAGCTCGCCGCCCTGCGCGATTCGTACGCCAACTCCGCGCCGCTCGAGCTCGCGCTGAAGCTCCCCCACGCGTCTGAGAAGCTCCCCGATGCGTACATCGTGGTCGTCCCGGATGTGAGGCGTCGCGCACACGACGGTGATGCCATCGTGCTGCGCTTCGCGCGCCATCGCGACGCTGTCGGCAATGTCGAGCGCGCCGTCGTCGAGCGCGGGAAGGATGTGGCAGTGAAGGTCGATCAAGCCAGGGAGCTTGCCATACCGAGGTGGCTCCGAGCTCGCTCAACCGGTCGCGCAGCGTGCGTCAGCGCCCTCGCAAACGCATACGACGAGGGGTTCGCTCCGAATAACGTCACGCCCACTGCGCAGCCCAATGAAGCCATCGACGGGTAACTTGAATCCGGACCTTGACTGATATATGAAGGGCCGGACAAGATCACAACAACTACTCACACTTTCCGAGAATGTGGACCGACCTGCAGGGGGACGGACAGTGAACCGCCGTTGGGGATCAGCAAGAGAGCCTGGACCTGTCGGGCACTGCGGCGAACAAAGGCAAATCCGGTCGTCTCTCGACCATGCAGTCTGTCTACCCGCTCGCGGCGCGGCAGATGCGCCGTGCGCATTTGCGTGACTCGAAGGCTGACGAGGGAGCCTGGAGGGGGCGGTGCGACGCTCAGACCACGGCCGCGGCGACGCGACCGCCGGGCGGGCGGTCGACCCGGCGACCTCTGGCCAGCGCGTCGAAGTCCAATCGCGCGTGGGCCCCGTGGGCCGGTCGGCGCACGAGCTCGGGCTGGCCCGGCGGCAAGGTCGCCAGGAGCTCGCCCACCGGCGACTCGCGCAGGTGATCGGTCACGGTCTGCACCGCCGTCTGCAGGACGTTGTGTCGGCGCCTGGCGCTCATGAGGTTGCTGCCCATCGCGTCCAGGTCGTGGACAGTCGGCTGGATCAGCACGACGTGGCTCCCGGCCGTCCCCAGTCGCCGCGCCTCTCTCCCGAGGCGCCGGCCGGAAGCCTGGCGCATCGCGAGCGCAAAGCGCTCGCCAAGCGTGCGCGGCGCGTCGGCGTGCAGAGAGGACATGGGGTTGAGGGCGATGACGAGGTCCGGCCGGTCTGTGCACAGGACATCGAGATTGGACGCCGAGGTGAGGCCACCGTCGACGTAGCGTCGTCGGCCGATCTCGACCGCCCTGAAGAACCCGGGGATCGCGCACGAGGCGGCCACGGCGTCCGGCAGGCGAGCGGGGGGTGCGCCGGCGCGCCCGAAGGCCACGCGCTCACCCGTCTGATAGTCGGTGGCGATCGCCCAATAGCCGGGGTGGGGAGCCCAGGGACCGTCACAGACCCGCGCGACCGTCTCCTTCAACGGCTCGGTCGAAATCGGGCCGAGCGGCAGCCAGCCTGCCAAAAGGGCCGCCGGCGAGTGCTTGTAGGGGCGGGCCAGCGATGAGAGGGCCAGCCGCCACGAACCGGGGCCGAGGCTGGGCGCCCCGCGATGCAGCCTGTAGCCGTCGGTCGCGACGCGATGGGCGCGGGCGGACTCATCCCCGTCGTCGAGCTCGCCGAGCGAGCCGTCGATCATGAACCACGGTGGCACGCCGCAGGCAAGGAGGGCTCCGACCATAGCGCCGGCCGAGGTGCCGACGACATGATCGGCGCTCCCCGGATCCCAGCCTGTCTCGCTTGCGATCGCGTGCAGTGCGCCGGTCAGCCACGCAGCTCCAAGTACCCCGCCTGCGCCAAGCACTAAGCCGACCCGCTGCGGCTCCGAACTGGCCATCTGCAATAAGACTAGCCGGCTCTGCGGCCAGCAGCGGGCCGTTTGGGCCGCTGGGCCGCGCGCGCCGGCGCCTTTGCGGGTGCCGGCTGTTTCGTCCGCCTTGGCTGTTTCGCACGGCCGGGCTGATCGTGGCCTTGTGCAAAATCGACGAGCTCGGCCATGCTCCGCTCGATTCCCTGGCATAGCACGTCCACGTCGGGGGTCGAGTCATAGTCGGCGGTCGCGCCGAACGTGATCGCCCCGTTGTACGAGAAGATCGCTAGGCCGATGCGCACCCTGCCGGCAATCGGGACATACGGGAAGCTCTCCAGCATCGGGCGCCCGGCGACGAACAGCTGAAACTGCGGCCCGGGCACGTTCGTTGTCACCGTGTTCACGTTGTGCTGTGGCACCCTGCCCGCCACCCGCGCGCCCAGCGCGAGCAGCAGCGGCGGGGCGAAGCCCGCGAGCGACGTCAGGACCTCCCCCGCCACGGCCTCCTTTGACTGCTTCAGGTCGGCCGTCTGGACCCTGATCGACTCCAGGCGAGCGATCGGGTCCGCGATTCCAACCGGCAGCTCGGCGAATATCGCCGAGACGCGGTTGTTATAGGACCCCCGCTCGTTGCCGGCGCGCACCGACACGGGCACGAGCGTGCGCACAACGCGCTCGACGGACTCTCCGCGCGACCTCAGAAGGGCCCGGAAGCCGCCCGTGATGCAGGCGAGCACGACGTCGTTGACGGTGCCGCCCAGCGCCGAGCGCACCTGCTTGACGTCTGACAGCTGGGCGCGCGCCCACGACCAGCGTCGATGAGGGCCGATAGACCCGTTTAGGGACGTGCCCGGCGTCGGCCGGATCAGGCCGCCGAGCCGCAACATGCCAGACGCTACTTCCTGGCCGCGTCGCGCCGCACGGCGTGGATCCCACAGCGCGCGTGCCGTCTCGTAGCTGCCCCGCACCCCGCCGGCAAGCAACGAGGCCAACAGCTGCAGCTCGCTGGGCGAGGACTCGGGCTCCCATGCGGCCTCCCCCGACGTCGCCGGCGCGGCCTCGAGATCGAATATCACGGTGAGCAGATCGGTGCCGGCGATGCCGTCGACCATGCAGTGGTGGACCTTGGAGATGATCGCCCAACGTCCCTGCTCCAGCCCTTCGACAATCCACATCTCCCACAGCGGCTTGGCGCGGTCGAGCTGCTGGGACATCACGCGTCCAGCCAGCCGACGCAACTCCGCCTCTCCGCCCGGCGCCGGCAGCCCGGTTCGCCGCAGGTGGTAGTCGAGGTTGAAGTGCGGGTCGTCGATCCAGACCGGCCGACCGAAGCCCAGGGCGACCGAGCGCACGACCTGACGGTAGCGCCGGACGAGCGGCAGCTTTTCGAGCACCCTCTCGCGAATCTCCTCGTAACGAGGCGGTGGCCCCTCGAGGATCGCCACCGCGCCGATGTGCATCAGGGTGACGGCATCCTCGACCTCCAGAAAGGAGGCATCGAGCCCGCTCATGTTTTCCATCACACACTCCTCCCTCGGCGACCGGCCGTCGAGCCCTCGCAAGCTCTCCGAGCTTATCGGGCTCAGCGTAAACACGAGACTTGCAGACGCCGGCCGCGACCGAGCGGCCGGTGGCGAGTGCCGCCGGGAAGCCCAGGCGCGCGGTCGACCCCTGTACCTCGCGGACGACCGAGCGCCGAGCGCAGTGGGTGGTTAACCACCCCGGGCGCGCGTGTTGCTACTGATCAGCGCACCGTGATCCCGCGGCGAGCTTGTGCGGCGTTCGGCGGAT
>Ga0187783_10000454_pt1 | contig 30582 bp, 67 predicted proteins | sample 1015_SJ02_MP02_2_FD_132471 | JGI IMG/M metagenome (GOLD analysis project Ga0187783, IMG submission 132471) | Tropical peat soil microbial communities from peatlands in Department of Meta, Colombia - 1015_SJ02_MP02_20_MG | ecosystem: Environmental > Terrestrial > Soil > Wetlands > Peat | place... | reverse complement strand
GCTAGTTCGTTCTCTGAAGGCGCTGCATCTCGGCGAGCGGGACGATGTCTTTTCGCTCGGTGAGCCCTTTGATCGTGCACTCGCCCGAGCAAAGTGACGACTTCTCCGCTCTTGGTGAAGAATCCGCCACGTGGTGGTCCGACGAACTCCTTCTTGCAGACTCCACAAGTGTACAAGGTCTCAGCCATCCTTGCCGGCCTCCGTCGTCTCGAACCGGATCTCGAGCGTCGCCTCCGGCGGCAGGCGCAGGGGGCCCGACAGCGTGCTTCTCGACCAGAGAAGAAGCTCGTCGATGCTCTTGGCGTGCCTGGAGATCGACCCGATGATGCAGTTCTCCGTCTTGGGAAAGTCGGCTTTGCCTGGCACGTCGAAGATGAACTCCTCGCACTTTGAACAGGTCGCCATCTGCACGAAGCGTCCGGTGACTGAATCCTGGACGATGACGTACGGCCGGTGCGCCCTCGGCGCGGCTGCGAGGTCAAGCAGGACGTGTCTGAGGTTGTCCTCGAGGTCGGATAGCGCGAAGGTCTCGGTCACTGTATCGTCTCTTGAGATCGAGTTTCTTTTGCGTGCTTGCGGATCGCATCGATGCGCGCCTCGATGTCGACACCGGCCTGCTCGCAGAGGGAGGCCGCGAGACCGGTGAAGAAGCTGGCGAAGTGTGGGGTCTTGTCCGGGTGTGCTTGAAGATAGGCCTTGAGGCTTCCTCGGCCCTCGCCGAGGACGCGCATGTCGGCGAGCTCGGATGCCGGCATGCCGATCATTTCTGCGAGCTTGGCTAGGAGATCGTCTCTCATGAGCGAGCGAATCCGGAGTTACGGGTCATGATAAGTGAGCGAGTGCAGCTTTGATTTGTTCTTGGATTGGAGCAACGCGCTGCACGGCCGACAGCTTCTTCGCCGCGATCATGGCCGCAGACGGCCCGAACCCCATGCCCCGCAGTGCGGGGATGAGCCGGGGGTCGGCGTTGGGGAGACTCTTCGGTGGCATGCTCTCGCGCATGGGGCCGCCGCGCAGGAGCGGCTCGGAGGGCTCTACGAGCTCTCGGATACGGGTTTTGTGCACGCTCTTCTTCGGCGACGGCGCGCGCCTCGGTCTGTGCGCCACGCGCCGGATGTCCGCGTCGCTCTCCATCATCCGCTGGCTCTCGGCGTACGAGAGCAGGCCCCCGCCCACGATGCCGATCACGGCTGCGGGGACGATCCACTTGGGCATCTCGGACATGTTTTGGGAATTAGACCTTGACAAGGGGTCCAGAGTCAAGGCTGGTGCGGCCGCCGAGAAGCGCGACGAGCCTCGCGGCGTCCGCGGCCGTCAGCCCGACGCGGATGTCCGTCTGGACGAGCCTGTCCTTGTGCGGGTCCATGTCCGAGTCGTCGTCCACGATGGCGAAGACGGGGCGGACAGCTTGCCAGGAGAGCCACCTCTCGATCTCCTCGCCTCGTCCCTTCCTGTCCCAGACGTTCGGCGTCACGCCGATGAGGGTGCCCGAGAAGCCGACGCTTCTGAGGCCCCGCTGCAGTTTGTGAAGCGGCCGCAAGATCCGCCAGGACGACGAGACTACGCAGAGGGCCCCCGTGGCAAGGACGACCTCGTCGAGCAGCGCGACGGCCTGCCTGTCGATCTCGTAGGTGAAGTCGCTGTCGGAGGGCTTTCTCGGGCCCCTGCGAGTCCACCAAGCGTGGCTGTTGAGCACGCCGTCGAAGTCCAAGAAAATGATTGGCGCGGCGGGCAACTCAGTGCCTCTCGAAGAGCAGCCGGCATCCCATGCTGAACGCCTCGTAGGTCTCGACCACTGCGCGCACGAGCGCGAAGTTTCGCTTCTCCGAGTCGTCCGCGTCTTTCGCCTCGTCCAGGACACGCTCGTACTCGAGGAAGACCTCGGGCGGACACCACTGCCGGCCGAAGCCCAGGTCTTTCGCTAGACGAGACTCGGCCTGCGGCGACAGGTTATCGCGCGGCCAGCCCTCCTCGGCCACCGACGAGAGAAAGCCCATCATCCGGTAGTCCTTGCTCATGAAGAGCTCTACTTCCAGCCACCAGCGCTCCTCCTGCGCTGTGCCGACTTCGGCCTCGACCAGCACCGTCAGCGTGTCACCCATGGCGCCTCCGCGCGTATCCCCGCGAACCGTAGGTTTGCGGGATTTTGACTTCGGTTATTCATCTAGTGCATCCTCCTGATCCGCCCGCGCCTCGTGACGCTGCCGTCCGGCTCCTCGGTGGCGAGGTACGCCTCGCCGTGCGGCAGGTGCTCGGTGATGATCGCCTCGGTGTCCTTGCTGTCGTATGGCATGAGCAGCATGTTGCACGGCGCGCACCAGATGCCGGCGGCGGCATCGTCTGACGGCGGCGGGGCGCTCCGAGGGTACTCTTTCCACCTGAGAGATTCTCGGGTTCTCATGGGCAGTTCGAACACGTCCGAGAGAAGACTCCCGCCGGCACGCACGCCGCTTCCCCGCATCCTTCAGGCAGTACGACCGCGCACGGCGCGTCCGGCGTGCAGCCGCACTCGGGGCACTTCTTCGCGGTGAAAGCGCCCCAGGTCCATAGGCCGTTCAAACGGAGATCTTGTCGCACTCTCTCTTGAGTTGTACTTGGCAACTCCTCTTGAGCGTCGTGGCGTCGGGCGAGCACGCTCTTCATCTGGCAATCCGCAGGCGGCTCTGCGACTCCTCGGACACGGACTGCTTGCTGTCCGTGAAGCTCCGGAGTACGGCCTCGGGCGACCAGAGCTCGAGGCGGAACGCGCCGTGCCCGCGGGCGCAGCAGCTGCGCTGTTCGGCGAGCAGGCGTCCCTGGCAGAGTGCCGTGTCCTCGTCCCTGTAGACCTTGTAGGCGCCGCACGGGAAGGTGATGACGTACAGGGACCCGAGCAGCGGCGCTTCTCTCAAGACAGATTCTCCACGGCAGCCGTGTCCGAGCAGTCGAGCCCCGCGTGCGACGGCATCCTCTGGCGCAGCTCGTCGACGCTCTTGTCCGCGAACTCGGCGGCCTCTCTCGGGCTCCACTCAGGGTGGTGACTGAGAGTTATCATGTAGACGTCGGCCCAGAAGGATTCCTCGTGGTCGCAGCGCAGTTTGCTCGTCATCTCTCCACCTCGATCTCTATCTCGCCTGACTGAAGTTCCGGTTCGAGTAAAAGCAGAGCTTTCGCGAAGTGCGTGGCATCCAAGACGTAGGACTTGCTCTTGCCAGCAAGGCAGTCTCTGGCACGCGAGAGCAGCTCGCTCGTCGTCACGTAGTCTCTGGGTGGCAAGGTGTCGCTTACGCTCATTTTGCACTCTCTACTATTCACTATCCCGCAAACCCCGCTGGCGCGCGGGTTCGCGGGGATTCGCTCACGCTCACAGCGCCTTGCCCTTCCCCCGCGTGCGCTCGAAGTGCTCCGAGCTTCTTCGGTTCTCCTCGAACTGGGCTCTACTAACCCCGATGCCCTCGCGCTCGCGCGCTCTCTTGAGCGCGCCGCGCATGCACGCTACCACCTGGTCGAAGTGGGCATGTGACTTGCCGCAGCCGTCGCACGCGAAGGGCCCTTTCTGCCCTAGCGCCACGCGCGCCTCCCTCATCCGGTCACGGACGCAGTTGTAGCCCTGCGTGGCCGACCCGTGCGCGGGGCCGCCGCACCCCTCGCAGGGTTTCGGCGGTTTGACCCGGAAGTCGTTGGTCTGGTCGGGCTGGGGCGGGTCGAGCGCGATGGCGCTACTCGCCCTCGTCCCGCCCGCAGTCTTGACCTCCTCCTCCACGCGGGCCTCGATCGCCGTGATCGTGGTCGGCGCTGGGATGCGGCTGTTGTGCAGGGAAGCCGACTCCTGCGCCACGCGATCCTTGACTTGGTCTGGGCTCATCAGCTTCTCCCGGGCGGCTTCTTGGGTAAATTTCGTAGCACGGCGGGCGTGAGGACGCGTTTGCCTTGTTCGCTGTTGGTGTTTTGAGCCATAGTCTGCGCGCTCTTGGATAGCCTGTCCCAGACGCCGTCGAGGTACGCGCGCTGCTTCTCGGACAGCCTTGATAATTGGCCGCTCGCCACCTCGTCGTGCATCCGCTGGAACGCCGCGAGCTGGCGGGCCTCGTAGTCCGAGTGGCGGCCTGGCAACGCGTCGAGCAGGCGGATGACGGCCTTGAGCTTGCCCATCTCGCTTTGAGCGTACAGGGCATCCGAGGAGTCGCGCTTCTTGGTCGTCAATCGACCCTCCGTCGCAGAGACTCTACCAGAGAGTCCTTGTACTCCTGGGTCTCTACGTAGCACCAGGGACAGTGCTCGGTGAGCCTCTTGCCGTGCGCGCAGGCGTCGTCACGGACTTGGGATAATTCTCGGCGCCGGCCGTGGACGGTCGCCCACTGGTGTGGACCTCGGAGCAGGCGCAGTGTCATGCGATCCCGAACCGCGCGGGCTGCCCCGCGAGCTTGTCGTGGTCCGGGCCCCAGAAATAACCGCACTCGCCGCACGCGAGGCACCGCGCCTTGCAGGTGCGAAAGACGAGCCAGATCTTCTTCTTCTCCTCAGTCTCTTCGGTAGACCTCCTCTTCGGGTTGCGCCAGCGGGCAGGCTCCACCCACGAGACTGGGAGCGCGACGTCGATGAAGCCCTTCATGCGTGTGGACTTTCAGGCTTTCTGTACGAGGTCGCCGGCCACGCCACGCGCGAGAGATGCGCGCCGATGGACGTCCCTCTCGGTTCAGTGACGACGGCGACGCAGGATTTTCCCGGTGGGCTACCGCAGAAGGGGCAGGTGCCTGATAGGCGCCTTCTCGCCATCTCGTGCCCGCTGACGCAGCCGCGCTCAGACATCACCGAGGTCGTCCATGTCTAGTACGTCGACGCCGCAGTCCGGCTGCTCCTCCAGCATCTCCGCCTCGGGTATCAGAGCGAGCGCCTCCGGGGTCTTGTCGCCCTTGTACGGAGAGCTCATCTTGCCGTCCGCGTCGCGCACGAAGAGGCGCGAGCACTCGCCCTTGCCGACCTCGCGCTCGCGCTTGGGGAACGGGTCGAACCTTATGTCGATCGCCCTCACCCCCCAGGTCCCGTAGACGTCGACGCGCCCCTCGTCTTTTCTCGTCTCGTCTGTGACTTGCGTCTGGCGCATCGCCCGAAAATCTACACCAAGAGAGCCGCAGCGGGGGCACAGTCTTTCGGGCGTGCCGGGCCAGCTCACGTTGCACTTGTTGCAGCGAGACCGGGCGTAGATGGTCGACTTCGCTCCAAAAAATCTCCGGCTCTCCACGACGACTTTGAACTTGAAATCTTTCCTGTCCCACCTGAGAAATTCAGAGATCACGCGGTCCTTGCTATCGAAGAGCTCCTTTCTGCCTATGCCCCTGGCCCGCATCTTCTTCGTGTCCGTGAGGTCCAGGCGCCAGTACATCCCCGGCTTGGCGATGAACATCCCCTCGGGTATCGCCTCGCTCTCCCAGCCGCCGAGCGGTTGCTTGATCTCTCCCTCCGGATGCTCCTTGGTCGGCGGCGCCCTGCAGCCGCGCGTCCCGGTCTCGAAGGGGATGGGGACGGCGAAGTCCTCGGTCCCGCATATCCCGTCGGTCGCGACGGTGAGGATGCTCCAGGGGTCCTTGGCCGACCGGAAGACCTCCAGGGCCTGCGCCCGGCAGGACGATGTGATGTTGCCCGCCCACACCCACTCCTGGAAAGGCGGGTCGTCGCCTATGCTCTGCGCCGTGACGCCGTAACCGGCGTTCGCCCCGAGCTTCAGGACTAGGCCTGGCCCCTCCTTTCCGATCGCAACGCGGCGCCTGTAGACGTCCGGCATGAACTCGAAGGGCTTATGGTCGCAGGCCTGGTCATAGACCCACGCCTCCTCGATCTTGACCAGATCTGGCCAGCCCAAGAGGGCCTGCATCGCCTCGGGCTTCCACGCCCAGCCGCTGAAATTGAGCGGGTACGCGATGGATCCCGACTCGTCGCGGAAAGGGAGCGGCGCCCAGGCCATCTGCCTTCGCTCTTTTTCCGGCAGGCTCCTGACGGTGAACCGGCAGCACGCGAGCGGCGCCTGGGCGACTTCGCGCAGGAGCGACTTGCCGGGGCCGATTCGCCGCCAGCTGCCGCACGCGAGACACGGCAGGCGCACCATGGCGTACGGATACGCGCTAGCGATGTCCTTGCTCCAGATCGGACGTCTTACGACGCCTACGTGGCTGTCCTCGAACCTGCCGCCGAAGAACGCGCTCATGATGGCGATGGCGAGCGCGGGGTCGAGCGACCCGATCTTCGGCCCCTTGTAGGCCTTGACGCCGTTCGCGGTGAGCATGGCCTTGCCCGTCGAGCCGGCCCCGTAGAAGGCCCGAAGCTCCCAGCCGGCGTCGACGTGGCCCTCCACCACCTTTCGCATCATCTGGGCGAGCAGCTCGCACTCCTGCCGGCAGTACCCCTTGATGTCTTCCTCCTTCTCGACGTCGAAGGAGCCGCGCTTCTTCTTCATCGCGTCGATGCGCGCGTGCTGCTCGGCAGTGCCAACCTTCCAGTCGGTGATGGCCTGCACGAAGGACGTGCCGAAGAACCGGATGACGTCCCACACCTTGGTGTGGCTGCGCCACTTGCGGTTATTGGGGTCCCTGTCTCCCCAGACCTCGAAGGGCCCGGCGAAGTAGTCGTACTGGCGGCCGCTCCACCTGATCGGGTCGTTGCCTTCGCGAAACTCGTGGCCGAGGCAGTGCGGGCAGAACTTCAGCCCCACGGCGAAGGTGCGGTGGCAGTCCTTGCACCTGTAGATCTGACGCGTGTCAGGGCGCAGCAGGCGGTACTTGTCCTCGTCCGGCAGGGCTTCTATCCACTTGGTGATGTCGTAGGAGATCATGTAGCCGAAGCACAGGCAGTCACTGGGTACTGCCAGGAGCACGTTGCAGATCTCGTCGTGGGTCAAGCCTGTGTCTCTATAGCAGTCACTGATGACCTCGCCGTCCTCGGCCGTGGCACACAGGTAGGTGTAGAGGTGTCTCCGAACCGGACTCTCGAACCCGTCCCGCAAACCTCGCCTGTCGTCACCGCTGTCCGGGATTCGCTCGCTCACATCCATCCCCTCGCCGTCGATGCCGACGAAGCGGTAGGACAGCCAGTCCTTCTTCTTCCTCTTCTTGCTCGCGCGCGGCGCGAGCTCGCGCGGCAGCTCCTCTGCGAGGTAGCCTCTCATGAGCGCAGCGAAGGATTGCAACCGGTGGCAAACGACAGATAAAGCAGGTGATCGCTGCCTGGCCTCTTCCACCGCTGCCAGAAGTATGCGCCTCCTGAACAGACACTGTAGCGTCCTGGGCCGTACTGCATGACGACGTCGCCGTCGTATGACGGGGCGCAGAGAGACATGGGTGGGATTCTGCCAGCCTCGCAGACGTGCGTGACCTCTGCGCTCTCGCCCGTGTCGCGGCGATAGAGTCGCTCGCCGAGTCTTGGGACGTCGTCACCTATGTTCCACTTCATTGCCGAAAGTCTCCCTATTCTGCAAACCTCGCCTGCGGTACCGCTGCCCGGGATTCGCTGCGCTCACGCCTCGCTCGCCGCCGCGATGCGCGCCCGGCCCTTGTCCGTCAGGACTCCGCGGTCGATGTAGCCCTCAGCCGTGGCGGCGAAGGCGATCCGAAGGCCCTCGTCGCCGAACGCCGAGACGGCGCGCTCGAAGGAGAAGCCGGCGGACAGGGCCATCAAGAGCGCGAGCTGCCTGTCGCTCCCGCACGCCCTCGCGTAGTGCGCGGCGAGCTCGCTGTGGTCTTCCACCCCGAGTTCCGGGTGCAGGACTCCGCGCCTTCGCAGGGCCTCCGAGAAGCCGCGCTTCGCGTCGGTTTTGTCCACCGTGATGTCAGGAGCGAGCAGGCGCAGGGCTGAGGCGGCCTGCCTCGCCAGGGCTCGGAGCTCTTCGTCGGTCGGGCTGTTCGGCAATTCGTCCTTCTCGAAGTAGACCACGAAGAACTCGGTGGCCTGCGCTGCAGTCATTCGCTTCATGAGCGAGCGGTAGCGAGCGAAACCCCGTAAACCGGAGGTTTGCGGGGTATGGAAGTTCTTAGACTCAGTCATCCGTATTCTCCTATTCACCATCCCGCAAACCCCGCTGACGCGCGGGTTCGCGGGGATTCGCTTCGCTCACAGCATTCGGCCCCGGCAGAAACCGGAGCACCTCGCCCGCCGCGAGCATCGCGAGCTTGCTTGGTGTGGCGCTCTTGGCAAAGTCGTCGAGGCGCCTCTGCGTTTCTTGCATGGCGATGGAGATGCGGCCGATGCCTTCCCAGGCAAGCTCCGTATACGGGATCTCGTACTCGACTTCGTCGTCCCGAAAAGACGACCACTGGCTGTCGATCCCCTTCAGGTTCTCTCTGTCCTGGCGAAGCGCAGCCTCACGCTCGTCCGCGGCCTCTTTCCCGCTCTTGCCGTAACCTCTCCATGACGCCGCTCTTTCTCGCTCCTCTCTGACACGGGTCTCGAAGTCAGCCTGGTGCTCGCGCTCGATAGTCTCCTTGGGCTTCAAGGGGTTGACGGACCGCTCGCGGCGCATGTACGTGAAGGAGCAGGAGCACGAGTAGACGGGCTTGCCGTTCTCCGTGCTGTGGTGGTCATTCTCCTTTCGCTTCCTTGTGCGGACGACGATGACTTCGCGCCACGCGGCTTGCGTGAGCTTTGAGAGGCGCGCCTGGATCTTCTCCTTGGCCTTCTTCTTGGTGTCGGCCGTGAGGCGCTCTTTTCCGACGTCAGCGAAGAATGACCCCGAGTCCTTGTCGAGGTAGAGGTCGACCCAGAGCCGCGGGTTCTGCGGAGCGTGCACGCGATCGACCTTGGAGTGCTTGGAGGAGGTCATCGCTATCCCTCCAGCGGCCGAAACTCGCTCGGCTGCTCTTGCAGGGGCTGCTCGTTCATATGAATCGCCCAGATCTCGCGCGGCGACAGAGACCTGTACATCTCACACCCGGTAGAGTCGGGGATGCCGATCTTTCCTTCAGGCTTGCTGTGCGCGACCGAACCCGGGGGTATCGGGTGGCGCGGGTGACCTTTGCCGACCGGGAAGAAACCGACGTAGCCCCCGCAGGCAAGACACTGAAACCATAGACCGAGCTGGAGATCGCGCTCTTCGAAACGCTTGAAGGGGCACTGGTCGTCGTGGACTTTATTTTTTCTATAGCCGTCGCACGAGGCGCATTTTCCTAGCCCTTCGCTCCGCTTCGCTCCGCTCATAGGACCACCCAGTATCCAAGAGAATCCTGCCTCATCTTGTCCATGTGACCCTGCGCCCACATCTTGCAGCCTTCGCACGTGGTCAGGTCGAGGCGGCATGTGACCTCGCGCGGTTGATGAGGTGGCAAATGTAGGCCGCAGGCCGCCAGCATGCTCGTGGCCCACGAGCCGATGCGGTTGTAGTTACCCGGGTCCCGGACGACCAGGTGTCTGACTAGGTCCGAGTTCACTTGGAGAAGTGCTCCTTCTCGTAGGCCACGAGCCAGTCGTGGGCGCCCTTGGCCTCCTTGGTCCACCTCGGGACGTGCGCGTCGAACTCCTCTTGCGAGCACTTCTCCCACCCGGCGCCCTTCTCGGGCCTGTAGTCTCTCAGGCTCTCGATGGCCTCGCGCAGCGTCGGCACACTACCGCCAGAGCGCGGCGCAAACGCGTCGTCGACGTAGCTTCCCTCGTGTTTGCCGAGGCCTTTGGTCGTGTTGACACCCAAGAGCGACTCAGCGTGGCACTTGATGCAACTGCATGGCTGGCACGTGCAGTCGCCCGCGTGCGCGTCGAGCAGCGCCCCGATGTAATTCTCGGCCCGCTCGGCGTACTTCTTTTCTACGTCGTCGGGGATCTCGAGCTGCGTGAGTGCTGACGCGACCGCAGCCTCGAGCGACCGCGGCCCGATGGTCTTGTCTCGCCACTCCCTGTCCTTCGGGTCGAGGTCGAGGTGGGCTATGCCGATTCGCTCCTTCAGGTCTTCAATCTCGACGAGCAGGCGCAGGACTCGCCGGTCGTGCGCGTCGAGCTCGATGAGCGTCGCCAAGGGGTTCTCTTTCCAGAAGATCTTCATGAGCGAGCGCAGCGAGCGAAACCCCGTAAACCGAAGGTTTGCGGGGTATGGAAGTTCTCAGGATCAGTCATCACATTCTCCTATTCACTATCCCGCAAACCTCGCCTTCGGCTCCGTTTGCGGGGATTCGCTACGCTCAGGCCTCCCACCGGTCGAGCGCCATCCGCGCCATCGATTTCACCTCGTCCTCGCGAGCGGGCCGTGGTTCGGCGGACACCCACGTCCTGTCCTTGCGGAAGTACACGAGCGCGTGCTCGGTGTCCTTCTTGAACTTTCGCTCGACGAGCGTCACGGTGCCGCACTTCGCCACGGTCTCGTGGATGTCTGAGTGCGAGTGGATGTACTCGTAGCCCCTCACTGTGACGGCGTCTCCGTCCCACTTGAGCCGGACTGGGGTAGGCCTGCCTGACGCTCCTCCGCCCGGGCCGCAGACGATCTCTTGTTCCAGGTAGTTACTGGTCTCGGATGTCGCCTGGTCAAACTTGCAAAACCTCCGGTCGAGGATGACTCCGGAGAGGACGTGGCTCAAGAAGTCCCACGGGTGGGTGTGGATGGTCGACACCTTCTCCACGATGAACCGGCTGTCCCAGACGTGCAGGCGCACCTCGCGCGAGAGGTACAAGCGAAACATGCCCATGCCCTGCAGCGAGCAGGTCTTACCGTCCGGGGCGCCGCCGGTGTCTCTCGCGCGCTCGAGGATCGAGCGCACTTCTTCGCGTTCTATGATCACGGGCGACCCGCACGCAGTCTAGCCAGGTCGTCCTTCACCTGGTCGGTCCTCGCGCGCGCCTCAGCGAGCGCGATCATCTTGCGCAAGGCCGACCGCGCCGCGCCGCGATTGCCCGGCGCGATGAAGAGTTCGAGGAACTCCTCGATCATCTCTGAGCTTGTCATGAGCGCAGCGAATCCACGCAAACTTTAGTTTGCGGGACGACTCCGAAGAAGAACTTCACGACGAGCTCCTTGTATTCTTCTGTCTCGAGCCGGAGCACGCTGCCGACCAGGACGTACGACCCGTACGGCACCTTCGCGCCCTGCCAACAGGTGACGTAGGCGCGCTCCGCTTCTTCTTCCGACGCGAACTCGATCGACGGCCACCCTGCCGAGGCGTCGCCCCAGCTGCCGTCGTAGTCGAGGGCCGGATCGCCTTGAGATAGCGGCATGGCGACTATCCTAGGAGCGGAGCCAAGAACTCCGAGAGCGGCGCCCGCATGCCCTCTAGGACCTCGAGCGCGCGCGGCAGGCCGACCTCCGAGGCTACGGAGACGAGCAGCTCCTCGGCGCGACTCTGTCTCGACGCGCCGTTACCTCCGCCTCCGCCGCCGTGACCCCAAGCGCCGATCGTGACGCTCGCCCCGTTGTTCGGATTGAGCAGGCCGTAGGTAGACGTCTTCTTCATCTTCATGGCCGTCCTGACGTTGTAGACGTAGGACTCCTGGAGCTGTACGCCCTCTCTCTTGGCGTGCGCGATGACCTCCTTGGCTGACATCGACAGGGGAAGCTCCCTCACGATCTGGGCCTTGCTGGGACGCTTTTTCTCAGGAACTCCGACGTTGCCGGTACTCTCGGGCGGCGAGTGTTTCGCTTTGACGGCGGCGACCTTCTTGCTCGTTCGATGCTTGCTCGGCGTGTGCGCCTTCTTCAGTTTCTTCTGACTCTTCTTCATGATCTTTGTACTTTCCAAGGTTCGTGTGGTCTCAATAATCGAACAATCACGTCGCGTATTCTTGGGTTTCCTCTAGGACCTTACGCGCGGAGGCGGCATGGTCCGCCAGGCCGCACGTGCAGGTGTCTGACCCTGGGTCAGTAAGCAGGCTGCACCCGTCAAAGTGATTGCGGAAGTGCATCATGCTCGACAGGGCTTTGCGCAGTCTCTGGGCGGCTTGTTCTGGCAACATTGCGACCTACCACGACTGGAACATGCGCAAAAACTTCTCCGTCATCTTGTCTACAGCCGTATTGGACTGCATCGTGGCCCGGAAAGCCTCTTCCACCTTCGACTCGATGACGGAGCGAAACTCGGGTTGCCTCAAGACTTCGCGCACGACCTCGCCCGTCACCGCGTCGATGGCCTTCTTGAAGCTTTCGGCAAGCGGCGTCGTCATTTCGTTGGAGTAGCTGTTGGGCTTGAAAGGCGTGAAGAGGTACGCGTGCATCGCTTTCTGAAGGACGTCTCTCTGCACCTCGCCCGTGACTGAGTCGGTGAGCGCTTTGGCCAGGGCGACCGTCAGGACGTTGGGGTCCACGTTCACGGAGTTCTCCTGACGCGAGGCTGCCTCGGGATGCCGGAAAAGCCGTACGCCTCGCGCTCGGCCACGCCGCCTGGCTGGAGCACAGTAACGGTCCCCTCGTCGCGCAGGGCGCGGAGCACGGAGAGCACGTCGGGGAGCTTGTCGCCCGCCTCATTATAATGCTCGCAGCCTGCCACGATGGCGTCGTGGATGCACTTGGTCATGACCTCGGCCTTCTCGAGGCGCGAGCTGACGGTCTTCCTGGCGCCCGCGATCTCGGCGGCGCGCTGTTTGATTCCCGCGTCGATGTCCGTCATGGCTTCTTCTCCTTCTCGATCCTACCTATCTCTCTACGTATGTACCACTCGGCTTTGCGCAAATCTACCAGGATGTCCTTGCTCTTGAGTCCCGCCCTCCAGACATACTTCACGGCGTTTCCCAGGTTGAAGGTCATGTGCTCCACGACGTCGATGCATTCGACGCCGGAGGGGTGGGCGGTGTAGTGGCTCGGGTGGTCTACGGCTTCCTCTTGAGTCGGTTGCGAAGGCTTGCAAGTCACGCACGTGCAGCCGCACTTGCCTGGATTCGGGCAGGCTTGACATTTAGTACCATCGAATATGTGTACCACCGAGTGACGTGGGGTTGGCACAGTTGACGTTCGGACCTGGTACCGTCGGTTCGCTGCTCACGAGGATCCTCCGAGCGACTCCGCCCACGCCACGCACACGGCGGCGACCTGGATGAGCTCTTTCCTCAAACGATCCCTGTAGTACTTGACCCGGTGGTCCGGGATGCTTCCGAGCTCTTTGTCCTCTAAGTACTTGTCCCTGGTGATGAGGTACTCGGTCACCTCCCGGCCGACCTCGCCGAACTCCTCCGCGAGCACCGCGAGCTTCTCGGACCAATGCGGTTTTGGGTGAGCGCAGTTCCACGGGAACTTGTCCTCTTTGACAAGCGCGTCCTGGCGTTTTCGCTCGGCGTAGACCTCGCGAAGGACGCCGAATGTTTTGTCTGTTACGTCCATCCGCGAGGGTCCCGCTTGATCTGTTTCAGTCATCGTCTTTGTTCCTATCCTTCCTAGCCTTGTAGTTCTTGACGTGGGACATCACGGTCGTGTGGTCGACACCGAAGACCTCGCCGATCCTGGGGTAGCTCCAGCGGTACTTGACCTTCAGGGCGGTCCAGAGATCCGCCCTCGCGGCGGGCACGGGCGCCTGGCGCGAGAAGCCGCAGAGCTCCAGGGCTGCCACGCCGTGGTTCTCGCAGACCTCGCGCACGAGCCATTCCATGGACTTGCTCCGAAGGTCCTCGAGCACTTGCTCGGGGGACTTTCTGTAGCCCTCGTGCCTGTCTTCTTCGTCCTCGGGCACCTTAGACCTCCCTGCCCGCGCGCCGCAGGCATTCCTGAAGGAGCATGAGAGCCGCCTTCGGCGACCTCGGACCCTTGCCCGTCAAGAGGTACTCGGCCGCCTCCGCTACGATGTGCAGGCGGCAGACTTCGCACCCCTTCTGCGGGCACAGTTTGTAGGTGATGTGCCTGTCGTAGAGTCGCTCTGCCGGCGTCTTCTTCTTCTCGGTCTCGAGCGACTTTTGTCTGCTGTCCGCGCGGGCCTGGCGGATGGCCGCGTCAAGGCGACCGTGGATGTGCGGCAGGATCGAGACGACCTTGCTGTCGTCTGTCTTCTTGTCAGTCATTTGCCGACGCCCCTCAAGGTGATGGCGAACGGCTCGCCCGCGAAGGTCCAGGCTGAGACGCTGGCCTGCGCTCCTGGTGACACCGGGGTGAAGGTGTAGTCGATGGAGCAGCTTTGTCCCGGAGCGAGCACGCGCCCGCCGCCGCAGCTCGTCAGGGCGACGAAGGCGGGGTTTTCTGGCGCGCCGCCCGCGGCCTGGGTGGGGCCCGCGCAGCTGCCGGAGTTCGTGAGCGACGCCGTGAGCACGGAGCTCTGGCCGACCGGCACGTCGCCGAAGTCTAAAGAAGTGGGGGCTAGTGACAGCACGATGAAGGGACCGGCCAGCGTGTACGGCTGGCATAGGGGAGCCGGGGCGTTCGCCTCGGCGGCTGGACTCGCTTCGGCAGGGGCGCCTGCCTCGACGACGGCCGGCGCACTCGCCTCGACGACGGCCGGCGCGCTGGCTTCGATAGTAGCCGGCGCACTCGCTTCCTGCGCCGCTGCGCCGCCCTGCGCATCCGGGTCGTCCGGCGTGACCGCGACGACGGTCGGCCTCACGGTCTCTGGCGGGTCAGTCGCCACCATCTCGGCAGTACCGAACGGCGCACCGGAGCATGAGACGATGAATAGCAAGGTCATCATGACGGACTTCATGGTTTTCCTCCCTCCGCGGCTCGCAGCCTCTTTTCTGCCTGCTCTGCACGCTCGTACTCCGAGCCGACCTCGAGCTCCGCGTCGGCGACGAGCGCCAAGAGGTCGGTGGACCCAGACTGCGTGAGGTCGCGGAGCTTGGTGCAAGCTTCTTTGATCTGCTGCTCGAGGCGCGCGACGCGGAAGCCTTGGCCGCCGGCCATGAGGATCCTCCTGGCGCAGTCGCGGTGTCTCTCTTTTATGACGGAAGCGCCCTCGATCTCGGCGATTTCTTGAGCCGCGCGCATGACGGCGGTCTCGTCGTCGATCTTGCTCCGGACTTCGAGCTGCTCTATGGCTTGGTCGCGCTCCGTCCTGACGCGAAGGGCCGCGACGACCGTGAGTTCACCGTCGAGGCCAGACAGGCCCAGGGCCGCACGGATCCTCACCGTCTGTTCGCTCTGCGTCCTGATGCTGTCGTGAAGGCCCCGGTTGACTTCCTCCAGCCTCTTGATCCTGCCCTCGAGGCCGTCCTTCTCCTCGAGGTGCGCGCTCACGACCTTGCTGACCTCGTCCCGGAAGATGCCGCGCACCTCGGTCTCGGTGACGGGCGCCGCCGAGCTTCCCGGACCGCGGGACTCGCTCGGCCCCGCTTCGCTCGCGGCGGACCAGACGAAGTCTATCTCCGGGTCGATGGCGAGGAGCGCCTGCTTGACGTTCTGCCACAGGACGTCGTTGCCCGGCAGGTCGTGGCGCCCGCGCTCGCGCGCGATGAGCAGGGCGTGCGCGGCGTCGCATAACACGCCGAACTTATCGTCTGGTATTTTGCTACGCTCGCTCACTCAATCCTCCTCTTCGCTATCCTGGCTCATCGCCTTCTCGAAACCCTCTTCCACCCTGGCCGCCAAAGCCTCCCTGGCCCTGCGCCTGGCCTTGGCCGGCACGGGCAGGATCGCGTCGAGCGCGTCGACCCACGGGACGCTCGTGCGCGTCACGACGCCCTCCTTCACCAGGCGCGCCACGTACCTGCCGGCCCGAAGCGCGCTCTTCTCGGCCCAGAGGAACCAGTCCTTCTTCTCCGCCTGCTCCGCCTTCGACAGGAGCACGATCTTGTAGGCGCCGGGTTGCTTGTCGGTGGGGTACTTTGAGACCTCCTCGATCTCCTCGAACGACGCCCTTTTCGGCACGCTGACGCCGTCGAAGTCGCCGCCGCTTCGCCAGTGGGATAGCACCGGTAGACAGATAGCTTTTCCGACCGTGACGTACTTGTGGACCGTCGAGAAACTCAGACCTTGGTCCTCGGCGACGTCGGTCTCCTTCATGGAGAACGGTGGCATGACGAGGGATAGCAAATGTGCCATCAACTCTGGAGGCTCCAGGGGATTTCGGACGTTCTCGCGTCCGTTGACCAGCTTCGCTTGAAGGTCGTCGAGGTCCCGGACGACCGCGCGGATGGTCCCGTTGGGCAAATCCTTGACGGCTACCTCATTCTTCTTCGCGGCCTCGTTGCAGAGCCTGACTGCGGCGAAGCGCCGGAAGCCGGCGGATAGTTCGTACGGCGGAAACACTTCCGTACCTTTAGCCCTGTCTTTCGTGAGACCTTTCCTATGCACGTTCGGCCTAACCACGACGGCCGCGAGCTGCCCGGTCTTGCGTAAGGAAGCGCAGAGGTCCGAGAGGTCACCGCCACTATCGCTCTCGGTACCCTGCGCGACCGAGGCGGGCGTGCGCGCGTTCCAGTCCCAGTCGGCCGCGATGTCGGAGAGGCGGATGAACTGCTCCCGTTCACTGGGCGCGGGACCGCCCTTGGCCTTGTTCGCCTGGGATAGGACGGTGCCCGGAGGTACTTGAGGCGACTCGCTCATTCGGTCTCCGTATACCCTCCGCGCTTGCTCCACAGGATGCACGCTTCCGTAGGCGTGTCGCCCTCTGGCCCGCAAGCCTCGCACTGCTTGCACAGGATGAAGTAGCACGTCTCTCCCTCGAAGAGGCTCGGTCGCTCTCTGTGCGACGCGCTGTAGCAGCCGCAGAACGGGCACGGCAGCGTGTCGTTGTTCTCGCAGTGGGCGCAGGTGGTCACTCAGAGACCTCCTCGTAGAGACCCCGGTCATTGCACGTCCGTTCGACGAGCCACCTCACCGTCTCTTCGTTTGTGTTGAACGATAACCTGGCCGGCGACAATTTCTCGTAACGGACGGGCACGGCGACGACGACCGCGACGAGGATGACGGGCGGCAGGCGTCCCACCGCGTAGGCGTCGAGGATGTGGCCGGAGGGCAAGCGCAGCCAGGAGTGCTGCGCCCCGACCTCGTACACTCCGTGCTCCACGGGGATCTTCAGGAGCCGCCCGACGGCAGAGGCGACCTCGTGGCACCTGAGGGCATTGCCGTGGACGTCCTCGTCCGGAAAGCGCGCGACGATCGCGGTCGCCAGGCGAAAAGCCCGCAGGTCCTCGGCGGAGAAGATGTCAGTTTCGCTGTAGGTCTTCATGAGCGCAGCGAATCCCGTAAACGGAGCCGCAGGCGAGGTTTGCGGGATGATCCCTTGTTCGATTTGTTGAGGTTCATTTCGGATCTCCCTGCAGTGGATCTTGTCCGCTCTTCGCATTCAGTCCCAGTTCCGCGATGGTTACGACCCGCGACGTCGGTTTGAAATACTCGAGCTCGGCGACCCGGTCGGCTTTCAGTTCCAGGAACTCCTCGTAGGAGAACCCGTGACTCGCCGCCATAGCCCTCATGTGAGTAACGACGGCGCTCGAGATCGGGAGACGTTCAGCCATAAGCTGCCTGAACGTGGGGTAGCGAGCGGGCGGTCCGTCGACGTACGAGGGATCCACTAGGACGTAAACGGGGACGCCCACCTTCTTCGCGTGACTAGCCTCGACGTTCATGCCGGGCGAGACGCGCGGCCCGCAGAGCCACACCTCGTCGCACCTCCCGATGAGCGCGCAGTCGATGGCTAATCCCTCCTCGCGCCTCTGCTCACTCCACTGACCTGCGAGTACGATCCAGGTACAGACGGGGGCGACGCCTTGGTCTGCCGCCCAGGCTACCCACTTGCTGGCTCTCGCGCAGTTGGCGGCGCGATCGGGGCCGTCGCCGAGACAATGTGCGATGTAAACTATCTTCTTCATCTTCGCTCTTCCCTATCCCGCAAACCTCGCCTTCGGCTTCGTTTGCGGGGATTCGCTGCGCTCACGGTTTTCCTCCACCGTACTCGATGTCCTCCGGGACCTCGTCGTCCCGCAGGCCGAGCTCCTTGATCCTGCGCTGGATGTGGTCCTCGGCCGAGAGGGCCGCGGAGATGACGGTATAGGCGTAGCCGCTGCCGTCAAAGCGCGAGTCGCTCTTGCACGACACGCTCCAGAAGGCACGCCCCGAGTCACCGTCGTCACTGCTGTATTTTCTGCCCAAGAATCCCATCAGCCGGCCCTACCTTCTGCTCTCAAACGCTCGTAGGCGCGCCTGGCGTCCGCGACGCGCATCATGAGCGGAGCGAACCCACGCAAACCGGGAGGTTTGCGGGGTAAGAGGAACGAAGCAGACGCTCAAGTAGTAGCTCATCGCATCACACTCCCGTTTCCGCTTGAACCACCCGGCAGCGCGACGAGGCAGGCTTGCCGCAGGCGCTGCTCTCTTTCGACGTAGTCGAGGTACACCTCCTCGCTGCGGAAGAAGTCGACGTCGACCGTGACGAGCGACCCGTCAAAGAAAACGTAGCTCAGAGAGCTCCTCTTCGGGTCCAGACACTCGAGGCCGACGCAGCCCGAGCCGCCTCCACCACCCGTCTTGACGATGGACCGACCGTCGCTCGACGTGAAAGCGACGCGGAGCATGACGTCCCGGTCGATCCCGATCGCGTTCGTGTCGTTCGGGTGTGCCCTTTCCGGCGCAGGTTGCAGAGCCGCGTGTTGCCAGAGGCGCGACGATGCGCCGAGCGCGAAGGACCCGGCGCAGCATGCGAGGAAGAACACCACGGACAGCGCGATCATCATCTTCAACCTGAGCCTCCTTTTTTGAACAAGAAGTCGTGCACGACGTCTCGCCAGTGGGGCTGCAGCCACTGGCCGCTCACTCGGATAGAGCCGCAGACGTTGCACCAGCCCGGGTCCTCGCCCGAAGCCTTGTCGACATAAGGGTGCGCGCACGCGGCGAAGGCCGCGGCGATGTCGTCCGTCAGTTTGAGGTTCTTGGCGAACTCTTCGGCCGCCTTGTTCGCGCGGTTCTCGAGCGCGAGGCAGTGGTGGCAGATGCGTGAGAGCGGAGACCCGAAAGGGCCGGGGCAGCCTTGCACCACGGCGTAAGGGTAGTCGCCGACAGCGGAGCGAAGGAGTCTGGCCTGGCAGCTGCCGGGTGGAGTCATCTTGAGAGCGAGGTAGTCGATCATGACCTGACTTCTGCGATGTCCGTGAGGGCAGTCTTTGCGTACGTCGCAGCATACGGTTGTCGGTCTGCGTCTCTATGAATGTCTTCGAGCGCGTTCGTGGCCATCCGCAGGCGCTTGACCAAGATTCGCACGCAGGTTTCGCCGCCTGGATTATGGTGGCGACCGCTTTGGACTTCGCGGATTTGCCCGGCCCCGTTTCGCTCGATGCGCGCGCCGCACTTATTGCATTTCTGGCTCAATGGACCTCTCCCCTCATGGCCGCCTTCTCTTTCTCGACCAGGAGCAGGATGCGCTCGGCCGCCGCATGCAGGCCCCTCCTATCCTCGGCCGTCAGGCGCGCGAGCGCGGCGCGCTGGCGGTTCTTCCAGGCCTCGAGGTCGTCCTTCTTCCTACGATTTTTCATCCTCCGCCCCTTTCTTGGTAGCTACCACCTTGAGCCCCTTGCAGTACTCGACCGCCTTCTCGGTCGACCACGCGTGGCACATGGTGTGGCTCTTGGTCACCTCGTCCTTCGTCACGACCGCGCGGGTCTCAGTGGCCGACCAATCGATCTCGAGCACGCGCTTTCGCCATCCGAGGCGCAGGAGACCGATGTCCGTCTGAAAGAGCCACCAGGGACGGCGACAGTAGTCGTAGTCCGGGTGGTCGGGCCAGTAGCCGTTCGCGAGCTCCCAGGCCCTCGTGACCTGGATACCGGCAAGAACGAGGATGGCGCGCACTTCATATTCAGATTCCTCCCGCATGAGCCTGCGCTTGTCCGAGAGTTCATTGCCCCACTCGGCGACTCTCAGAGCCTTCTCGTACTCGGCTGCGCGGTCCGTGGCCTCGCTCACGACGACTCCTTTCTGTCTGCCGAGAAGCGGCGAAGGACCTGCCTGGCGCGCTCGCTCGAGGAGGGCTCGTCTCGCGCCGCCGGGGGGCCGTCGTCGCCCCAGCAGGCGATCTCGTTCAGGACCCGCTCGTACTCTCGGACCTTGTCCTCGAGAGGAGCAGTCAGGTCTCCGCCCTCGGGTCCGCACTCGGAGACGAGCGTGTGCTCGCGATCACCCTTGCTGTCGTAGCGGCCGTCGGCGAAGAAGTACTCGACCTGCCCGCCTGAGACCTTCACGCAGCGGGCCTGGCAGTGAGGGGGCCGGTGCGAGTAGACGCGGTAGCAGCACCACACGTCGCCTGCGCGAGACTTGTAGAAGTGGCCCGGGGCGAGCGCGAGCTTGTCCGTCATCGCGGCTCCGGCTTCTCGACGTCTCGGTCTACCATCTCGTCTCTCAGGCGCATGGCCCTTGCGAGCAGGCTTTCCTCTTCCACGTCACGCTTGAGGAGCGCGTCGACGGTCACGACGTAGCGAGCCTCATCCACGGCGCCGGTGTGACCGAACACGGCCACGACCTCCCAGCCGTCCTGCCCAGCCTCGTTGAGGACGGCCACGAGGCTCTGGTACTCCGTGCGGACGGACTTGTACTCCCAGATCACGACTTGCTCCTTGGCCGGCCGGGACGGCCGTCAGGCTCTTGCTCGTGCCCCTGGTCGCCCTCGAGAAACTGCGCGACGCGCGACCGGACGTCCTGCGCCCCGTGCGCGTAGCCGACCTTGTAGGGGTAGAACTCTCGGATGTCGAAGTCCGAGCCGTCGGCAAACACCTCCGCGACGAGGTTATGCGGGTGCGCCTCGTTGTCATGGTAGCGGCCGTCTGCGAAGAAGAATGACACCCCACCGTCCTTGACCTCGATGCACCGCGCCCTGTGAGCCTCGTCACGTTTGAGGTCAATGGCAAAGCAGCACCAGACGCGGCCGCTCCGGGTCCTGTAGAAGCGTCCCAGGGTGAGCGCGAGGCTCATGGTCTCACGACCTTCTGCACCCCGCAAACCTGCGGTTTACGGGGTTCGCTCGGCTTCGCCTCGCTCATCCGCCTCGCCTCGTCGATCGGGACCTGCAGGCCCAGGGCGGCCTCGGGCGAGACGGAGTCGGCCGCGCGCTCTTCGAGCCACCGGTGGCCGCACTCGGTGCACCTTTTTCTGAGGTGCGTGCCCGCGACGTACTCCAGAGTCGGAGGACCGTGACATTCCGGACAGAGCTGGTCAGCGAGCATCGCGCCACTCCTTGTCGCTCTGCGCGAGCTTCCTCATCTCCGTCCAGCGCCACAGGTATGCGCCCTTGTCCGTGACGAAGGCCGGACGGATGCGGCGCACGGCGGTGCGCGTGTAGACCTGATCTTTCGAGAGGCCAAAGAGCGCCGCATCCTTGACCGAGAAAAGGCCAGGTAGCTTCTCTAGGACCCTCGGCACGCAGGCGGCCGGAGTGTCTTGCCACTGCCCGCCTACGAGATAGACCCACTCGCCAGGCCAATCCGCCACGGGCCTGCGTTCGAGTTCGCAGATCACGCAGTAGCGACCACTGCCACTGCGCCAGTCGTGGCGGCCTGGTAGCGCAAGCAGGCTCGTAGCCATCACGCGCCTGCCCAGGGCCCGATGTCAGCCTGGCGAGGGTCCTTGTAGGGTCGTCTGCCGTTAGCGAGCTCCTGACCACGCACGCGCCTTCCTTCTTCGGTCAGCTTGTAGAGGCGCACCGTCCAGCCGAAGTTGCCCGAGGTCGCAGTGCCGGTGTGGCTGTACTCGAGCAGACCGCGCCGCACGAGCGAGAGACAGACGTTGCGGTCGCTACTGCCACCCGCGACGCTGCCGAAGTGGGCGGCCGTCTCGAGCGCTCGGAACTGTGCGGAGGAGATCTTCATTGCCATGTCCTACCCTCTAGCTGCCTTCTGTACTTGACGGCCAACTTTCGCGCGCAGAGGGCCTGCTTGGGCGACAGCACGCGGCAGTCAGCGAGCGCGTGGCCGATGTTCGCGTCGATCTTGTTGAAACCGTGACCGTCGAGAAGCTGAGCGCCGTCGCACATGCCGGCCAAGAACTGCATCTTCGAGAGTAGCTCCTTGCACTCCTCTTTCGTGAGCCCTGCGTCCTTGTACGCCTTTTCTCGTGCTTCCTTGTACGAGGGCGCGGCGGACGCGTCTATGCGGCCCTCTATCGAGACGATCGTCTCCTTGTCGAGCGCCATCTCGGCGACGTCCTGCTTCTCTACGAGCAGGCGCGCGATATGAGCGTCCACGCTGCCGTCGTAGACGAGGATGTCGACCGAGACGCTGCCGTGCTGTCCGATCCGGTGCGTTCTGTCTTCAGCTTGCTCCAGGTCGATGAATCGAAGTGGGAGCTCGGCAAAGACGACGTGGTCGCTCGCGGTGAGCGTGAGCGCGACGCCGGCCGCGCCGATGGTGCCGACGAAGACGCGCACTTCTGGATTATCCTGGAACTGGTCGACGGCCCAGGTCCGCGTCCCTCTGCCGTCACCGGTATTGGGCGTCTCGCCGTCGACCGTGACGACGCCCATGTCCAAAAACTCCCTCTCGAGCGCAGAGACGACCTCCTTGTGATGAGCGAAGACGATGACCTTCTCGCTCCCGCTCTCGAGCGAGTTTCTGACATGCTCGACGACGAGCTGGACTTTAGCGAGCGCGGCTCCCACGCGCGCACTCGAGTAACCCTCGAAGCTCACCTTACGGGATTCCAGGGCCGCGAGCGCCTCCTTCAGGGTCGCGGCCTTGAGCACCTCAGACAGGCCCCGCGCCTCGCCAGTCACCTCGTCCACGGCCCCGTCCTGGGGAAAGCATACGATGCTCCGGCGCTTAGGCGGCAGCTCCTTGAGGACGTCCTTCTTGAGGCGCCGGACCATGCACGTCGAGCGCAGCTTCTCGTTGAGCTCGTCCAGGTTCGAGGCCCCGTCCCAGACCCAGAAGGACTTTTTGCCGCGCTCTTCCTTGTGCGCGTTAGAGTACCTCTTGACGAACGGGAAGAACCCCGCGCCCTCGCCAGGACCTGCCGCAAAGTAGACCTTCTTGCCGTTTTCCTTCCGCATCGCTCGCCCGGCCGGGTCCCAGGCGAGCGGCGCGACGAGCTGCAGGATGGGGAAGAGCTCGACGGTCTTGTTCGGGATGGGAGTGCCGGTCAGGGCGAGTACCTTGGTCTCTGCCGCGCGCTTTTTGGCGGACGAGACGTTCTTGTGCCTCGCGGTTTTCGGGTTCTTGACCAGATGCACCTCGTCGATGACGATGAGGTCCCAAGAGGCGCCCGGCAGGACCTCGAGCAGCTTGCCAACCAAGTCAAAGGACACGATGACGACGTCGCCGTGCACGAGCGGCCACTGCGTGACCTCGGGGACCTGGTCTAGGGCCACGTCGGCCCAGACGCGGCCAGTCACCGGATCGAGCGCGAAGCGCTGGCAGGCGCGCTTGACCAGCCACTTGTTACACTCTCTCTCCCAGTTGATGCGCGCGGAGGCCGGGCACACGATGAGGATCTTGCGGATGTCGGGAGAAGCGTTGATGAAGGCGCAGGTCTCTATACTCTTGCCTAACCCTTGCTGGTCGGCGATGAGCACGCCCTCCGGCAGGGTCAGCGCGTGCTGCACCCCGGCGATCTGAAAAGGCAGGTACGACCGCTCCTCGGGGCACGGGATAGCCACGCCGCTGGCAGTCGGAACTGGCGCCTTGCTCGCTTCGACGGCGGCTACGAGCTTTTGACCTTCCTCGGTGCACTGCACGTGGGAGACGTGCTTGTCACCACGAACCCACTCCACGCGGTCGCCCGGCAGGACCTGCTTCTGGCAGACTTTGCAGGCAGAAGCGTACTTGGCGGTGATGATCATCGGTCTCGCTTGGAAGGAGGACTGCGCAGTCGCGATCATGGGTCTATTATGGCCAGAGGTTTCCAACAGGTCAAGTCTATCCGTAGATCTCCTGTAGATTACTTCTACCTACATCCTAGAAGTCTCTAGGTAAGCAAGCAGCACGGTCGTCACTGCGAACATGAGTATCGCCACCCGGTGCATCCACGTCGCCGCTCTGAGCATCGTCTCGAGTCTCACGAGTGACCTCCCAAGAGTCGGTCGATGGCGTCGACGACGATGAGGTAGGCCTGACACTTGCCGTCCGCCTCAGCTGCGTAGAGGGTCGTACCGTGCTCACCCCTGATCTTGTCTGCAGCCTCGTGGGCTACGTCTGCAGCGCGGACGATCTTCTCTCTGAGCTCGGAGAGCACGTGGTGGGCAGCCTTCTCGCCGCGGGCGCCCGGGTATGGGTCCGGGTCTTTTTGGGCGCATCGCGCCCGCATGTGGAGGATCATCTCGTCGGCGACGGCCGCCGCCTTCTTCTGGCGAAAGTCGCCGTGGCTCGACTCTTCGCCCGCCTCCCCCAGCACCGCGGCCGCGAACTGACCCCACGCCGCCCTCTCGGTGTCGTCCTCGAGCATGACGCTCATCTTTTTGCTCCCTTCGCCTGGCTATAGGCCCGGTTGACCTCGCTCGCCCTCTCGTGACTTCCTCCCTGGTCGGGGTGGCATATCTTCATGAGATTGACGTAGGCCGTCGTGACCTCGTGGTAGGAGGCGCCCTCGGCGACGCCAAGCACGACCCACCACGGTCTGTCCGTTGCCTCTGGCAGCTGCAGAAACCCGCTCATCGCGCGGTCGAGGAAGTGAGACCCATGCCGTTCGATGGAGCGCAGGGCCTCGATCGTCAGCGCCACGGCGTTGAGGTTGTGGTCGACTCGTGAGTAGCTGTCGCACGCGACGACGAAGGGCTTCTCATTCCTCGTGAAGTACGCGGCGACGCCGGGGTCGGGCAGGGCCAGCGCGCTGTCCGAGTCGTCGGCGTAGGGCATCCCGTCTCTGCGGACAGGGAGGTTCGTGGACAGGATCACACTCGTGGCCCTCATGAGTTTGAGTTCGCGCAGCAGGCGGAAGGTCGTCGCGGACACCCCGCTCTTCATGCCGTGCGGCGTCCTCTTCTCGGCAGTCCTAGGCTGCCCGAGCGGCCAGGACAGGGGCGCGGCGAATGGGCCTGCCTGACTCATCGGTCGCCCTCTGACGCGAGCGACTCTCGCTCGTAGGTGTGGGGCGAGACGAGCACGACCCTGCGGTTGCCGAACGGTCGACGGCCTGTCTTTGTAACGGTGATCGTGAACTCGTCACCGTCCACGATGCCCGCGTCGGCGCAGACCGACTTGATCACGTTGCAGAATCGCGCTTCGGTGTCATCAGACGGGCGGCGCAGGATACCGCGGTACGGCCGGTCGCCGTCCGCGTGGTAGTCCGTGAAGACGTAAGCGTGCTTGCTCATCTCTTACTCCTCACTCAAGGGCCTGTAGGGACTGGCGCAGAGGTGCATGCCGCCGAAGAAGGGCCTGTTGACGCGAATCACCTTGCGGCACTCTCCGCACAGGCCGAAGGCCAGGCTGCCGCGCATGATGACCTCTCCGCGCGCGAGCGCGAGCTGCTCCTTTTCGGAGAGCGAGGAGAGCAGCCATATAGGACCGTAGATCGTGACCTCACTCTGATTCACCGGTAGCCTCCACCGCCGCCGCCGGCAGCGACATGAACCGGGCCCCTATCGTCCATGGACAGGACCTGGTCGATCTTCTTCTCGTCTATGGAACGCTCGATCCTGTCGCCGCAGCGCACGCACACGTCGCGCACGTAGACCTGACGCACCATCAGCCTTCGCACCTCGTCGAGCGGCGCATTCTTGGCCGACAGGCCATTGGCCAAGCTATTCTCGACCTCGTCGTAGCGAGGCTCGTACTTGTGGCCGAAGATAGAAGTGCACCTCACCGGGGCTCCTGCCTATTCTGGGAGACGAAGGTGACCATGAGACAGTCCAGGCACACCTCGTCCTCCGGCCCGTAGGGGCCCTTGCAGTACTCGGCCGCCGCCCCGCCGACCTGGTCCGCGAGACACTTGCCCGGGGGGCTCTCCGGACTAACCTCGGCGGCGAGGGCGTGGACGCGCTTCTTCTTCTCGAGGAAGGCCGCGTGCCTTTCCGCCTCGTCTCGGGTCAATAGCTTGGAGATGTCCCAGCCGCGGCCGCGGCGGACTGGCTCGTCCACCGCGCGGGCCTTGTACCTTTCGAAGAGCGAGTCGGTGGTGGCCGCGATGACATCGGAGAGGTTGTCGATGGTACCATCGATCCTGCCAACGAACTGCGGCAGGTACGACGACGCGACGGTCCGGAGGATCTTGAGCCACGCCTCGCGGTCTTCTTTGTTCTCGAGTTTGGTCGTCATCGGGACCTCACTTTCTTGAAGAAGAAACGGATGTGGCCTGTCTTGTGAAGTACAGCCACTAGCTCCCATCCCTCCGAGCCGAAGGTGTCTAACATATTCTTGGCACTATCGTTATCTTTGATTGTCACGACTTGGTACTGCCACTTGCGTGAGATAATCCGTTTGCGCGGATCGGTGCAGCCCTCCTTGTTCGTCATCGTGGTCCCGGCGACGTTTGCCGCAACATGGAAGGTGGGATCCCGAAGACCTTGGCGTAGGCCGAGAGGATCCGGGCGATCCTGTCCGCGTGGTCGTCGCCGACCTGCCAGGAGAGCGTGCGCCAGAGCTCCGTCCTGCCGCCGCCTGGAAAGCGGCCGACGTCCTCGCAGGTGATCTTCCCGAAGTCGATCTCGATGGTCTTCTCGCGCCTCTTTCTCACCCACGCGGCGAGCACGAGTGCGACGTAGAGGACTGCGAAGAACGCATTGGGCACGATCCACCATGAGGGTCTAGGATGAAAATCGCGCCACGCGAAGAGTTCGTTCAGAGCCTCGACGGCCGACAAGCCGGCGCCGAACGCGAGGAATCGGTTCTCGGCGTACTTACTCACCAGCTCGGACAGCCTCATCGCGGACCCCCGAACACGTGACCGCACCGCGGACACTGCGCTTTCTTCTGGTCCGGCTGAGGGACCGGAAGACCGAGGCTCTTGCAGACCTCGGCCGCCGTCCTCTTGCCGCAGCGCTTGTGCCTTCGCCAGAGCGAGTCGTAGGACAGGGGCGGCTCGATCTTGGCGGCTCGGCGCAGGAGCTCGGATAGTGAGAGCGTCCTAGGGTCGAAGAGGCCCCCGTGATCAAGACCGTGGCACCGGTCGTGGTCGGCCCGTACCGCGCTGTGCAGCACACCGAGGGCGCGGGCGGACAGCTCGCTCTTGCCCTGCGCCTTCTTCACAGTGACCTCTCGTGCTCTTCTTGGCTCTCGTCGCAGGGCTCCCGCCTTGCGCGGGTCACCACCGTACTCGGTCTCATACCAGTCGACGAACGCTTGCGCCTCTTCTTGTGCTTCTGGACCGTCGAAGACCGGCCCAAAGCACGTCATCGTCACGCTGTCGTAGAGGACGGCCATGTCCTCTTCCTGGTCGTATATGATCCTGCATCCCATGGTGGTTTCTCCGCGTGTCGCGCGCAAACTTTAGTCTGCGGGATTCCTGTTGGTATGTTCTCAGTCGTCCTCTTGTGTGAACAGCCTGTCTCGCTCGCTCGATAGCCAGTCCATGTGTTCGATCAAGGCGCGAGCTTCCTTCGGAGTAAGTTGATCCTCGTCATGGCCGCCCGCGATGCGAGCAAGCTTCTTGTGGGCAGAGACGTACTCGCTCAGACCAAGGTTTGTAGTGCTCACCGCCTCACCGTCAGCGGATGCTTCTCTCGAGGCTCCAGCGGCACGAGCATCGACACTGCCTTGCACTCGCGCTCAGTCCCCCGGTAGGCCCGTCCAGCGTGCTCGGTCCAGCCTATGGTCGGCTCGCCGTCCGAGATGAGCGTGAGCCACTGGACCCAGGTCTTGTCGGCCGCCATGACGCCGTAAGATTTCACGGTAACCTCTCGCGCAGCGATCTGACCTCGTCGCGCAGAGTCTGGATGTCATGCTCGATGCGCTCTTCCCGAAGCTCGCGCGCGTCGCTGACGGCGTTCGAGTGCCTCGCGATGAAGAAGCACGCTCCGAGGAAGACGAGCACCAAGAGCAGCGAGCATCGGTCAGGCCAGCTCTTTGGCAGCCATTTCATGGTTGAAACCCCATCTTCATCGACCTGCGGACGCAGGTCGGGCAAGTGGGACGCGTGCCCGGCTTGACCGAGTCGGTCGTCAGGGAATCAGGGCGCACGGAGCTGCAGAGCGCCCTTCTGACGTAGCCCTGCTCGTCGAGCACGGCGACGTGCACGAGCAGGCGCTTGTCGCCGCCCCTGTAGGCGCCGGCCAGTACCGCAGCGACAGCGAGGTACTGGTCCCCGCAAACTTTAGTTTGCGGGACTCTCACGACTCGCTGCTCCCTTCTTGAGTCGAAGGTGACGCCGCGTCTTGTCCCCGGATGCGGCGCATGCGGTCCCTCATCCTCTCGTTGAACACCGACCGGCAGAGCGGACAGAACCTCGACGTGCCGTGCATGCTCTTTAGGCGCCTTTCTTCCGACTGATCTCCTGGCAGCGTGGCGACGTGAGTTATCGTCCTTCCGCTCGCCAGAGCCGCATCGATGATCTTACTCCTACCCTTCTGCTCCAGGTGCTCGCGTACGCGGCGCGAAGGATCCTCGTCCTTCGTCCACCCGACATAATGACGGGCACGTCTGAGAGGCGGTTCGATATGAAGGATGTAGATGGTCACGTTAGTACTTATCGTCCCGCAAACCTGCGGTTTGCGGGGACTCCTTCCGCTTCGCTCCAGTCGGGTCGGGATCGAACGAGATCGCACGCTTCTCTGAGAGAACGTCGTCCTCGACGTACACCACCCACCCCATGACCACGCGCCCGTCCGAGAGCGTGTGAGGCTCGTACGACCGCCACCGGCGCGGGTACGGAGACAGGCCCATATGTTCGCTCTCCACCACCCGGTAGCGCCCCTGTCCCGCTCTCCGGACGGACAGCGTCTTGTTCTTGTGGGCACGGAACAGGCCGACGTAGCGGTCTCTGGCCTCGGCCTCGCCCCTCTCGCCCTTGGAGTAGTACTCTTCGACGACGCTGACTCCGGTCTCGAAGAGGGTGCTCGCCGTGTTGAGGACGCGCACGACCCAGCGCTCCTCGGCCATCGTCTCTCTCCTACTCATGGTTGTTTCTCAGCCCACCGTATGCCAGCGCGCGACTCGTCGACGCACTCTGCAGTCTCAGCGAGACAGCGTTTGCACTTGGGTCGTCCGGGGCGCTTCTCGCCATGATTCACGAGCCCATAAAGCCACCAGCCGTCGATCTCTTCGGTCATCGCTCGGCCCCACAATCCTTCGGGCGATGCGCCGCAGAAAGCTTCCTGCGTCGTTGCGATCTGCTCTTCGACGATCGCGTGCAGCGGTTCATGGAGATCGGCGACTGCCCATATGAACCGCTGCCTGCAGCTCACGGCGACCGTCCAATCTGGAGGATCTCCACCACCTCGTGTACGGAAAGCGACTGGCCTTCGACTCGCCCAGCGCCGATCGCCTGGAGCTTCTCCGCGCTCTTCAGCTCCTTGTCCGAGAGACCCGTCGCGCCGCCGGTCATCTTCGCACGTCGGACGAGCATCATCTGACTCGGAGTCAAGGCGAACGTATTTTTCCCAACCGCGATGAGCGGCGTGTGGCTGGCGATGGCCTTTCCCGACCGGCCGCTCATGAGCGCAGCGAACCCCGCAAACCGTCGGTTTGCGGGGTCTCCTCCAAGAGCCTGAGGCCGGCGTCCGTGGGCCTCACGTGCCAGAAGCGCACGCCGAAGGCCTGCGAGAGCGGCCCCGCGTCGTCCTCGAACGTGACGGCGCCCTTTCTCTCGAGCTGGCAGAGCACGTGGTGGCGGGTCTGCGTGGCGTTGGTCGTGACGTTACTGGACACGATCCTCTTGCCGTTGAAGGTGTGCACCAACAGACGCTCGAGGTGCGCCCTCTCGGCCTTGCTGAGCTTCACGACTGCCTCCAGCTCGGATAGCCAGCTTCGACCGGAGACGGTTCGAACTTGCCCTCGTCCCACTTGGACTGCGTCTTGTCGTTCGACGGCAGAGACACGCTCTTGGTTTCCTTGCTCGCAGCGTCGCTCTCCGCGAGCAGCTCGTGCGCCGAGACCCACCGGTCGATCGTGCACATGTCGCTCTTGCTGACGTTTTCTCCAGCGGCAACCTCACGCATGACCCGGGCGACCTCGTAGGGGTCGTCGCAGCTCTGGCAGGACCCGTGCTGGGCGGCGAGCGACCAGACGAGGTCGGCGAGCGTCGTCTTGCTGAGGGAGAGCACCCAGTTCGGGGCGCTGTGGGTCTTTCGGTTCGCGCTCACGACGCGCCCCGCGGAGCCGGAATCGTCCGAGCCGAAGTGGACTCGGTCTCGAGCCTATACATGATCCACCTGAAGGTCGACGTCCCCAGGTCAACCTTCTCGACAACCACGCCGCGAAGCGGCGCCAGCACGCAGGTCCGGGCCGACCATGGCGGCAATACGGTCTTCTTCACTCGCGTCTCGTTCATGAGCGTCATCTTGACATGTTGGAAACCCGTGGGTCAAGAGGCAATCGTAAAAGACCAATGATTCCAAGTAGTTATAAGGAAACGTGAGAGAGCGTGCGACTCAGCCGCGGTCAGGTGTGTTTTCTATGAATGCTTCGACGGCGCGCCCGAGCTTCTCGAGGCTATCCACGAGAAAGACGCTCTCGGCGACCATGAGGTTCACCGGCAGCCCGAGCTCGCTCTTCCGGAAGTCGGTCCGCAGGCCGATGATCGACTTTCCTCGCGCGACCGCGTAGCCGATCTCCCACGCGGTGCCCGAGTCGACGTCGGCGCCGTCCAGGTTGCAGACGACCAGGTCCGCTCCCTCGAGCGCCTTGAGGTTCGTAGAGAAGATCTCCTTCGGGTCGAGT
>Ga0187783_10000453_pt1 | contig 30582 bp, 22 predicted proteins | sample 1015_SJ02_MP02_2_FD_132471 | JGI IMG/M metagenome (GOLD analysis project Ga0187783, IMG submission 132471) | Tropical peat soil microbial communities from peatlands in Department of Meta, Colombia - 1015_SJ02_MP02_20_MG | ecosystem: Environmental > Terrestrial > Soil > Wetlands > Peat | place... | reverse complement strand
GTCATAGAGGAGCGGAACTTCAGGTCGTCTGGGTAAGGGAAAATCTGTTCGATCGAGCGTCCTTCGACAAGCAAGACCAGGTTTGTGCAGTGCCGAAGCCGAGGCCCCAGAATGGCATGCTTCAAATAGGCTTCCGCCTCGGCAAGCGAGGACATTGCGTACTGAATGGCCATGGGGCTTGCCCCCAGCCCTCTGATTTGAGGAAAGATGAACCACATCCAATGACTTTGCTTGCTCCCCTCCCGAAGTTCGCGGCAAGCCCGTTCGAAAACTCCGCTCTGTGCGTCGACGAAGCGTTCGAGGTTGAAAGGATCGCTTGAGGCCATTGTTGTGCGTCACCCTGCGCAAACCCCGGCCTCCGCCGGAGAGTTCTATGAAGAAGACACTACTGCGAATCGCGCGACCACTTCCGCCAAATCTGTTCGTTCGAAAGAAGAGGCATGAAAACGCCGCCCACAACCGATCGTGCCTGAAAGCCGACTTGCTTCGCGTCGGTCGTCCAGTACCAGTCGGTGAGCGGTACGCGGCTCGGCGATTGGTTGATGAACCGTTCGATTCGCCCGAGAATCGCGTCAAAGGCCTGCCGGTCGTTGGCCAGCGTCGCGGTCCAAACTTCCCAGTCCAACTTTGTGTATGCGCTGCGATCATCGAGCGGCAGACCAAATTCATTCAGATGAGACTGGTAGTAGTGAGACTCAATCTGAGCGATGCTCGTGGGGAAAAGGTTGAAACCGAGGAGACGGTCCCACACGAGATTGTATTTCTGACTCCATGTTCCGGGCTTGTCGAAGGCCAGTCGAAAATGATCTGCGTCCCGCGCCAGTTCCACCCAGTGCCTCGCCATACCCTCGGCCAAGGCGTGATACGTTCGGGCCTCCTCGGCGCGGCCGGTCGTTTGGGCGAGCGTTGCATACCCATCGAGAGCGAGGATGGCCTTGATGGAAAGATTCGCGTTGTGGGCGAGGTGACCCGCAAAATCATCGGTCGAGAGTTGATTCGCCGGATCCATTCCTTTGCTCTCCAGATATTCGGCCCACGCGTGCAATTGCGGCCAGTAACGATTGGCGAAATCTGCCTTTCCTTCTGCCTTTGCGAGCGCGGCAAACATGAGCAGCATGTTCCCGCTTTCCTCAACCGGCATCTGATCCTCTTCCGTCGTCTCGCCTCCCCCATAAACCTGACCGTCCGCCTTCGGGTACGTCCCTAAATCGTGCGGTGCGAAGGGAAAATGCCAGCGCCCGGTTTGAACGTAGTCGAGCAAGGGCAACAGCTGTGCCTTCAGGAGATCTGGATTGAAGAGCAGGAAGAAGGGCGAAGAAGGGTAGATTACATCTACGGTCGAAATGCATCCGTTGCTGAAATTCTCCTTGGGAAACAGCATCGGCTGCCCATCGATATCGACCACCAGTTTGTGAGCTGCCATGGTCTGCCGAAACGCAAGCGTCGCCAGTTCCGTGTACGCAGACCCCCCAACCTGCTCCAGGTCCGCCGTGAGCTGCGCATCAAAATCTCGCGCGCGGCGATCGATTTCCGGGTACTCGCGCTCGGCGGTCTCGATTAGTTCGCCAACATCCATTCCCTTCCGCCGCCAGTAGGGCCGCATCCACCGGTGCATATACTCGATCGAATATAAATCGTCATAACCCAGCAGGACGTGGCGAGCCACGGGCGTCGCAGTTACACGGGAAAGGTCAAAGGTCGCTGAAAGCATGGCGGCGTTATCGGCGCGTTGCGGCATGTCGAGGTCATCGGTCGGAATGGATTTGCCAGACTGGAAAGCTTGTTCGAGCGGCAGGGAGAACTGCGTCGCGGCGGTTGCGCCCGGTTCGTCCGGAACGGCCAAAAACACGTATCCCCAATCGATGCGGATGTTGTCGCCAGACTTCCCGAGCACGGGCTGGTCGAAATCTGCCGCGCGCAGCATGGTGATCGCACCGAGACGCGCCCGCGACCAGACAACCTGTTGCGTGTAAGTGTCAACAGCCAGGAGGCTTGAGACCTCCACGAGGAGCTGAACACTGTGTGGCACGCCGTCGATCGCACTACTTGAAAGGCTTAGGTAGCTGATCGGACGCGATACGAGATTCAGATCCGACGGAATCAACGGGGAGAGAAAGCTCGCCTCGAGCTTGACGCCCTGTTCCTCGAACGAATATACCGTGCGCGTCGGTGTTACTTCGAGTCGCGTTTGCTCCATTGGCGGAACCGAGTCCGGGGAGTCGCCCATCCAGCGAAACGTCCGGCCGTCGATCCTGATCAGCCCCACCAGCGGTTGAGCACGGCCTGTCCAGTGGCGGGTTGGGCCGTCAGTAAGATGATCATTCATCGACCAGATGCTGAAGTAGGGATCGTGCGTAATGAGGGGAACGGCGGGCGGGCGCCAGGGCTGTGCCCGGGCTGGCCCGGCGAGAAGCACAATGAGAGCCGCGGCGAATGAAATCTTGCCCGTGTCCTTCCCTCCTAGCCTGCAAGGTCAGCCATCATACCGAGTTCCGAGGCCAACTTGCGAGCAAATCGCGCCCTCGCCACGGGGGAAAAGGGCACTACAGCAATCGCTGTATTCCCCATAAATTCAATGCTAGTGCATACTTCCGCGTCGGAGTAGAGATCGGACCAGGCCTCTTAACCGCCGTGCGCTGCCCCGGTGGACCGCGCGGCTGGTCCATGAGTAAGCCCTGAGGGCACTTGTGTCCTGTTGCGGGTGTCTGGCGATCCCGACTGACGGCGGCGGCAAAACGACGACTGGACCGTTGAAGTGCACGTGCGCTTGCTGATTGTCGACGACCACGCAGCAGTAAGGCGCGGCATTCGTTCCTTGCTCGCACTGCGCGCGGATTGGTCCGTCTGTGGAGAGGCTGCAGATGGAATCGAAGCCGTGGAGATGGCCCAGCGGCTCCGGCCCGATGTCGTCCTCATGGATTTGTCCATGCCGCGCATGAATGGCGTGGAGGCGACTCGCTTGATCCGGAGCGAGCTGCCCAGTGCTCAAATCATCCTCGTCAGCCAAAACGAGCCTTCCCTGGCAGGCCGTCATGCCGCTGAGCTCGGTGCGCGAGGGTACGTCTCCAAGGCGACTCTGGAACGCGACCTTCTGCCGACGATCGCCAGTGTGATTGAAGAGGGAACTGGAACGGACCCGGCCAGGAATCAGACCGTATCGCCATCAGAGACTGAACCAGGGCGTCATACTCTCGAGGAGCTCCTGGGTGAGGCCCCTGCGGCAGTCGCTCTGATGGGCGGACCCGAACATCGCTGGGAATACGTGAATGAACACGCGGTTCGCCTTGTCGGGCGCCGGAGCGCGAGCGAGCTGATCGGCAAGACTGTGCGGGAAAGCTTACCCGAGCTTGCCGGGCAAGGTTATTTCGAACTCTTCGACCGCACCTACAAAACCGGCCAGTCGGCGGTTGGTCACGAGATGAAAGCCGTACTCGCCGGACAAGAGCAATACTTCGATTTCTTGTGCCGACCTGCGCGCGCCTCATCGGGCGAAGTCAATGGCGTGCTCTTGCATGCCGTCGACGTAACCGAGAAAGTGAAAACTCGGCGAGCGATCGAGAGCAGCGAGGAACGGCTTCGCCTGGCGCAGACTGCTGCGCACGTGGGCACCTGGGAATGGGATCCCGTGGCCGAGGCACGAGAACTTTCTCCCGAGCTTCACCGCATTTTCGGAACCGAGCCGAGCGATCCCGATTATGCCGAGAAGTGGTCCGCGCGAGTCTATCCCGACGATAGGCCAACCGTGCTGCGCCTTCTGGAGGAGGGCCACCGATCAGGAGAAGTGGACTTTGAGTATCGGTATAACCATCCGGAGCTTGGGCTGCGATGGTTTCATTGCAAGGGCCGCCGGCTCGGGGAGGAATCGCGCATGTTCGGCGTGGTTCTCGATATCACCGAACGCAAGGAAAACGAGGAAAAGCGGTGCCAAGGCGAACGAGTCAACGGGCTACTCGCAGAGATCGCCGAGGCCGCGCGCCAGCAAAACGCGCTCGTCCGGTTGGCGGATCAGCTGCACCGGGCCGGATCAACACACGAGATGCTCACCGCGGCGTTCGAGGCCATGTTCGCGGCGCTCGCGTGCGACCGGGCCTCGATCCTACTTGCCGACGAACAGCGAGCCATGCGCTTCGCGAGCTGGCGAGGATTATCGGAAGCCTACTGGAAGGCCGTCGAGAGCCATTCCGTGTGGCGTGCCGACGAACCGAACCCCCAGCCGGTTTGTATCGCTGACATCGAGAGGGTCGACCTCAACGACTCGCTCAAGACAGCGATACTGCGCGAGGGCATCCGCGCGCTCGGGTTCATTCCCCTCATGGTCAATGGAGGGCTCATCGGCAAATCCGTGATCTACTTCGACGCGCCGCATGAATTCTCCGCGAAGGAGATCGACCTGGGCCTGACGATTGCTCGCCAGCTTGCGTTTGCGATCGACCGTCGGCGTGGCGAAGAGGCCCTGAGTGCGGCGACCGCGAAATTCAAGGCGGTATTCGAGCAGACCACCGTGTTTGCCGGAATCATGAACAAGGAGGGAGTGCTGGTCGAAGCGAACCGGTTGTGCATGGAGGCGTGCGGCTATCGTCCCGAAGAAGTTCTTAATCGGCCGTTTTGGCAGGCCGCCTGGTGGCGGAACTTCCCGGAATCCCAAGAGAAGATTCGCGCGGCGACACCTCTGGCCGTCGAGGGTATTCCCTATCGCGAAATGCTTCGTTACTCGTGGGCCGACGGAACCGAACGGCTGGTCGACTTCGCCCTGTATCCGATTGTCAACGACAAACGAAATGTGCTTTTCCTTCACACGACCGGCGTCGATATCACCGACCTCAAGCGCACGGAAGAGAACTACCGCAAACTCGCCGAGACGCTCGACGCAGAAGTCCGCGCTCGCACCATAGAGATCGAACAGCGTAACGCGGAAGTGGTGCGCCAATCCGAGCAGTTGCGGGACCTTTCGAGCCATCTCCTGCAGCTGCAGGACGAAGAGCGGCGTCACATTGCGCGCGAGCTGCATGACAGCGCGGGTCAAACCCTGGCCGTGCTGGGGATGAAACTGGGGCTGATTGCCAGGGCCGCGAGCCAGGCCTCTCCCGAGCTGAAGAAGGATGCGGAGGAGGCCGAGCAAATTGTGCGGCAGCTGACGCGAGACATTCGGACCACCTCCTACCTGCTGCATCCACCCCTGCTCGACGAGAACGGGTTGCCCGCAGCGCTCGGTTGGTACGTGCAGGGGCTGGCAGAGCGCAGCGGGCTCGATATAACGCTGGAAATTTCCGAGAGGTTCGAACGGCTGCCGAACGATATGGAGCTGGTCGTATTCCGCGTGGTGCAGGAAGGATTGACGAATATTCATAGGCACTCGGGCAGCGAGACCGCGCAGATCCGAATCTATCGCGAAGCAGACGGTGTGTGTGTCGCGATCCGAGACCAAGGCAAGGGGATGTCACCCGAAAAATTGGCTCAAATTCAAGCGCAGGGCTCCGGAGTCGGGATTCGCGGAATCCGCGAACGCGTCCGACGATTGAATGGCGAGATGAAAATCGAGTCCGGCAGCACTGGCACGACCATACTGGTCACCATTCCTGTCGCGCGGGATGCCGCTCCAACCGTGGGGCTCTTGCCCAGGCTTGGAGCCGCCGTGAGCCGACTCGGGCCCTCAAGCGAGCAGTCCGCCAGGGCAGACAGCTCGGCACTAAGCCCATGAGAATCCTTATCGCTGACGACAATCAGCTCGTGCGCAACGCCGTCGCTAAGCTCCTGTCCCAGCAGCCCGGGTGGAGCGTGTGCGGAGAAGCGGTGGATGCCCCAGAATCCGTCGAGAAGGCGCGCGAGCTGCGGCCGGATGTGATTCTGCTCGACGTCAGCATGCCCGGCGCCAGCGGATTCGATGCGGCTCGCTCAATCCGCCAAGCCCTCCCTCAAACTAAGATTCTGATCATGAGTCAAAATGACGCGGTTCGCTTCCTTCCCGTCGCCCTCGAGGTCGGCGCGGATGGATGCCTCGATAAGGCTCAAATTTTTGGCGACTTGGTGAACGCGATCAAGAACCTCCCGCCCCACCAATCCTCAGGCCCTATTCCGTCGTAATCCATTAATTCTAAACCACTTGGTTGCCGATATTGACGATTCGGCACACGAGCCCGGTTTCTCCGTGGACACGCCTTGACCGGGTCGGTTCAAATTAGAAGACACACCAAGCCACAGCATGGGGCGGGGTCACTTGGAGAAAAACTGATGATAAGGCGCATGGGATTGGTTTGCGTCGGATTCGTCTTGCTGGCCTGGGGAGCAGGGGCACAGACTAATCCAGGATACGGACTGCAACTGGCTGGCCCGACGGGTGCGGCCTCTGCCGGGAGCACCGAACCGAGCGAAGGGTTGGCGCCAGCGCCTGCTCGTCTTGCGTTGAGCGAAGGTCCGAGCGCTTCACCGGACGCGTTGCCCGCCCCTGACCCAGCACCGCCCCAGCCGCCCCAAGGGGTGTATGGCGTCTTCCCGAAATATGACTGGGAGGCGTCTGTGGGCTACCAATACGTGCGCTTCTATGAGGTGCCCGGGACGACGGAGAACACGAACGGCTACCAAGGATCGGTCGTTTATTATCCCGAGGATTTGGTCGGGGCGGAGGGTGAGCTTTCCGGGGGGGTCGCATCTGGATCGACGAGCAGGCTGTTTTTCGGCGGTGCAGGGGCCCGTGTGCGCTGGTCCGGCTCGCGCAAGTATCAGCTGTGGGCGCACGGACTGGTTGGACTGGCTGGGATGTCGCCGAAGACACTCTATGGCTCGAGTCACGCCTTCGGATACGAACTCGGGGCGGGCGTCGACATCAAGGCGCACGCCACGCATTGGTCCTTTCGCGCGGAAGGAGACGCGGACGGCACCTTCTATTTCGGCACCTACCAAGTGAGCCCGAAAGTCGCGGTTAGCGCAGTGTACAAATTCTGACCTCGGTGCTCGCAAGGCTCTTGGGCTCGCGGCCTTTCGCTGCTTTTACTTCCTACGCGTTTCCGAAAAACTTGCGTCGGCGCACGCGCGGTGCTAAACGAATGGAGGGAGCGTGTCATGCATCGCCGAGCGCGGGCGAAAAATCGCAAGCCGAAGATTCCGCAAGAGAGGCCAGAAACCCCCGCAGCAGACAGTAATGAGGCTGTCCCATCAGAAGTGGATGTCGTCGAGGAAGCGTCGCGCGAATCATTTCCTGCCAGCGATGCACCGGCGTGGACGAACGAACCTCCGCCGAAGGCCAAACGCACCGCAAAATAACCCTTCGTCGCCATGGGTTTGTTTTCGGCCAGGTCGGCTGGCGCCTAGCAAAACGACGTCTCGCCAGGGATAAACGTGGCGCGAGCTCGTCGGGTAGCCTAACCGGCAGGTCTTGCACGACGCCGAAGCGGAGGAACACAGGAAAACCCAAGATCGCCGAGTATGTTATACGTGTATAGCGAAAGGCTTATGTTGGATCCGTCCCGAGGGGTTTCTGCGGCGCACGGTTCGAACCTTCATCCGCATAAGCCCCGCGCGACCCGGCATAGCAATCGTCTATTCGCGACAGGCGGCGAAGTAGGGTCATCCTTATTCAAGTGACTCCTGACGTGACCTAAGCCAACAGAAGCAAGCGGCGAACACCGTACTGATGTATCGTTTGGGTCCGCAAACGAAGGAGCTGTGGGGATGGGCGGCGAGATGCGGGCGGCAGCGCGAAGCATAGCTTCCCCGGGGATGCCTGATTCTCGCCATACACCCAAACACGTTGAGAGAGAGGCTTCTCATGCTCTTTGACGAACTTCCGATCCGGTCGGTCACCCTGCGCAACCGCATTATCGTCGCACCCATGTGTCAGTATTCGAGCACGGACGGATTCGCAAACGATTGGCACCTCGTGCATCTGGGCAGCCGCGCGGTGGGCGGAGCGGCCGTGGTCTTTACCGAGGCGTCGGCGGTTACACCCGAAGGAAGGATCAGTGCGCATGATATGGGGATCTGGAAGGACGAGCACATCGAATTCCTGTCGCGAATCGTTCATTTCATCAAAGAGCAGGGCGCTCTGGCCGGAATCCAGATTGCGCATGCCGGACGCAAGGCCAGCACGCCGCGCCCCTGGGAAGGCTCGGGGACAATCCCGCCCCCGGAGGGGGGCTGGCCGACGGTGGGGCCGAGCTCGATTCCCTTCGACGAGAGGCACGCCGCGCCGCACGCTCTCGATGGGGAGGGAATTCGCGGCGTGATTGAGGCATTTCGCGCGGCGGCGGGCCGCGCGGCGGATGCCGGTTTTCAGGTACTTGAAATTCACGCGGCGCACGGCTATCTCATTCACGAGTTCCTTTCGCCTCTGTCGAATGTTCGCGATGACGCCTACGGCGGCACCTTCGACAACCGCACACGATTGCTGCGGGAAATCGTGTCGGCCGTGCGGGGGAGGTGGCCGGAGGGCAATCCGCTCTTCGTGCGCATCTCGGCCACCGACTGGGCCGAACACGGATGGGATGCGGATCAATCGGTAGAACTCGCGCGGCAACTGGGCCCGCTGGGCGTCGACGCCATCGATTGTTCGTCCGGGGGGCTTGTTCCCGGGGTCCTGATTCCGGCGCGGCCCGGATACCAGACGCCCTTCTCCAGGCAGATTCGCGAGGAGACCGGCACCCTGACCGCCGCGGTCGGCCTGATCGATGATCCGAACCTCGCCGACGAGATACTCAACCGAGGTGATGCTGATGTGGTTGAGCTGGCCCGGGAAATGCTCCGGCATCCGTATTGGCCGCTGCGGGTTGCACGCGACTTAGGTTTTCGCGTGCCTTGGCCGGTGCAGTACCTGCGAGCGGCCCCGCCCGACACACCGGCTCGGTAAACGGTCTCCGCCGTACACCATCCTCTCTCAGCCGTCGAAAACTTGAAGCCTTGACGGCGAGCGGCCTTCCGCCGATGCGAGGGCGAGTACTCGTTCGGCAAGCAAGCGGGGGCGGCACTGGTCCCGAGCGCGCAAACCATCTAGTATGGCAGTCGTGACGACGGAAACCATGCATCGCCGCATCGCGATCGCAACGGTCATCGTGACCACAAGCGTGCTCTTGAGTCGGGTCCTCGGTTTTTTTCGCGACTGGGCGGTCGCGCACCAGATCGGGCCCGGAATGGCAACCGATGCCTACTATGCCGCGTTCACCCTTCCTGACTTCCTGAATTACCTGGTGGCCGGCGGCTCGCTCAGCGTCACGTTCATTCCCGTTTTTGCGAAATACGTGGCCCAGAATCGCGAAGACGAGGGCTGGAAGGTGTTTTCGACCGTGGTGACGGTGATGGGTTTCGTGCTGGTCGCGCTGGTTCTGGTCGCGGAGATTTTCGCCAACGGCCTCTCGAGAATGATTGCGCCGGGTTTTGGTGCTGCCGAACGCGCGCGCGTTGTTTTCCTGACGCGTTTGATGCTGCCCGCGCAGATTTGCTTTTACGAGGGCAGCATCCTCGCCGCCGTGCAGTACGCGAAGGGGCAGTTTGTCGTTCCCTCGCTCGCCCCGCTGGTCTACAACGCCGGGATCATCGCCGGTGGGATGCTGCTGTCTTCGCGCATCGGGATTGCGGGATTCTCCGTCGGGGTGCTGGGCGGCGCAATCCTCGGGAATTTTCTTCTGCAGATTTATGGCGCGAGCAGGGCGGGAGCGCGTTTTACCCCGAACCTCCAGGTGCGACATCCTGGGTTCTGGCTGTTTCTAAAGCTATCGATACCGATCATGCTGGCCGTGTCCCTTTCCTTCGCCGACGACTGGATCATTCGAATCTTCGGGTCCTACTTGCAGGCGGCGTCCATTACCTGGCTCAGTCTCGGCAAGACCCTCATGCGCGTCCCGCTCGGGCTGGTCGGACAGGCCATCGGAGTTGCATCGTTTCCGATTCTCGCCCAGCTCTACGCCGAGAAGAAATTCGAGGACTTGAATCAGGTGCTGAACTCGACCTTCAAGGGCACACTGTTTCTGCTGATCCCGATCTCCGCCCTGACCATTGCGGAAAATCAGCCGCTCGTGCGGCTGGCATTCGCGCACACCCGCTTGCGCGGAGCGGATTTGACGGCTACCGGAATTGCGCTCGCCCTGTTCTCGATTGGCATGTTCGCCTGGGGAGCACAGTACATTCTCGCGCGCGGATTTTACGCCACGCACGACACGATTACGCCGGCCGTGGTCGGCACGGTCATGACCGGGCTCAACATTCCGCTCTACTGGTGGCTCGTGCGACGCGCACAATATCGCGGACTCGCGCTAGCCAGTTCGATTGGGATTATCATCTACACCATCGCGTTGTTCGTGCTGCTCAACCGCCGCACGCGGAATCGCGAATCGGGCAGGCTGCTCTTGTTCTTTGCCAAGGTGAGCGCGGCGTCGGCCGGAGCGGCGGTCGCCGCGTATGTCGTGCTCGGGCGAGTGGAAGGATTTCTGCCGTGGCATCGCGCCTACGGTGCCCTCGTCGCGCTCGTGATGGCGACTGCCGGAGGGGTGATCGTGTTAGGCCTGCTGATGAAATTGTTCCGGCTGAGCGAATTCGAGCACTACATGAGACGGTTACTGGGCGTGGCGGCACGCAGGATGGGTCGCCTGCCATATAATGCCACGGGATTGTGAAACCCCGCGGCACAGACCCCGACGTTGAGCCATAGAGTGCAAAGGCGATGTTCTCAGATGTGAATCGGCGGTTCGTGGCCGGTTCGCGTGAAATCGTCAGGAGAGGCGAGCCGAGTCCAGTGCGCCGTGCGGTTATGGCGGCCGTGCTGGTGTTCGCCCTAACGGTGCCTTTGACTGACTGTCGCGAGCGCCAATCGGAAAATCAGGCCGAGCCGCGGAATCGACCGAAGATCGAGGCCATCACTCCGCCGGAAGACGGCTTTTTCGCCAAAGAGCTTACCTACAAAGGCATTCTGATCAAGGCGCCGAGCGTGGTCGCCGACGAGGCCCTCTACGTGCTGTACGGTCGGATGGCCCGGCAGACCGCGCAGCTTCCCACGGTCGTGACCAACCTCGCCGCGGCAGGAGCCGAAGTACACATCATCGGCCGCAACCAAGTCACCACCGATCTTCCGGAATGGCGGCAGGACAAGCACGTCCCTCTCGATGAATACAACGGCCTGACGCGCGACCAGCGCACGCGCGGCATGGGCGGCCTCAAGACGTCTTGCGCGGAGGAGAACCTGTTACAGCTCTTTGCCGACCGCTATCGCGGCCGCGACATTTGCACCCACGAGTTTGCGCACAACATCGAGAATTACGGGATTCCACCCGCCGTGCGCGCAATGTTCGACAAACAATACGAGATTTCAAAATCCAAGGGACTGTGGATCAACTCCTACGCCGGTTCGAATCCCGACGAGTACTTCGCTGAGCTAACCATGTGGTATTTCGGCACGCACGGCGATCTTTCGATGACGGACCCGATACCCGCGAACGGCCCTGAGGGACTCCGACAGTACGATCCGGATGCGTACAAGCTTTTCGACGATTTCTACAGTGGGCGGATTGAAATTGCCACACTCGAGCCCGTCCCGCACAACACCGAGGACGCTCGATCATCCCCGCCCAGCGACAGCCTCGTTGCGCGCGGAATGGTCGCCAAGCTCATTTCATATGAAGTCGGGCAAACGCGCATCACCGACTTCTTCAAGGACGCCGGAATATCCGCCCCAGCCGACGGCGGAACCGGGGGATGGCATGTGAACGAAGGATTCCTAAGCAGAGCGCGCGCAGAAATCCGTCTGAGCGGAGCCGGTAGCCACCAGTTTCAGGTTTCCTTTCGCAATCCTGCGAACAGGAACGCGGCCGACCGTCCGCTTGCCCGGCTTACCTTTCGCAACGGCGTCCTCGCCCGGTTTCAGTGGGATAACTGACCCGCCCCCAGCGGGCCGTGCGTCAGAACGAGAAGCGCAAGGCAAACTGCATGAAGCGCGGTGCCGTGATGGTCGATGTATATAGGCCGAACGTGGCCGGCCCGTCGGCGAGCGACGGTTGAGCGGCTCGGACATCGTAGCGTACGGAGTTCGTGACATTAAACGATTGCCAACTGAATTCGAGCTGCTTCTTCTCCCACAAGTTGAAATCCTTGACCACGCCCGTATCGATATTGAACATGCCGTCCCCGATGACGTTGTTGCGAACTCCCGATTCGCCCGGCCAGTCCGGTCGGAACGAGTCGAGTGCCGCCGCCGGATTGGCAAAGATGTCTGGACCGATGTCCTGGCCATTGACGAAGGCGTGTTTCGGGTTGGTCATCGCCGGGAGCGGTCCGTTCGGCTCGGCATCCCCTTCGATGTTCCAGTCAGTTGGCCAGTCGGGACCGTTATCAACCGTGATCGGGAAACCCGTGGTCCAACGGAAGACCCCAGAGACCTGCCAGCCTCCTACAAGCGCATTGAGTACTGCGCCAGCATTTCCTCCGAATCTCTGACCTTTGCCGATGGGCAGGTGATAGACCCAGTTAGAGTTGACCTGGTGCTTGGCGTTGAAATCGGAGAGTCCGCGCAGGGCGAGGGGATCCCAGGCGTTGATGACAATGCCACCGCCGTTTAGGTCGCTGCCCGTACCCCCCGTTCCCTCATAGGGGCCGATGCGCTCGGCGGCCGATTCCTCATCGAGCGACTTGCCAAACGTGTAGTTGAACTGACCCTGCAGATTCGATCCCATGTGGACGTTATAGGTAACTTGGAGCGCGTTGTAATTCGAGGTCCCGATGGTGCGCCAAGCATACAGGGAGCTGAATTGATCGTGGTAGAAGGTGTAAGGCCCAAGCCGGCTATTGGGGGTAGTCAAGCCGCTTTCCGAGCTTGGCAAATCCAGAAGGAACAGAGCGAACGTCTCATTGTGCACGTAACAAGTCCACAAGTCATATATGGCCTGGGTGGCCGTGGGCGCGGCCGGATAGGGATTGGTGGCGCTCGAAGCGCAATCCAGATTGGACCCAGCCAGTTGACTCTCGGTCACCGTGTTCCAGGCCGGAAACATGTTTTGGAAAAACGGTATTGACTGCACCTGGCTGAACGTGTCGCCTGCCACCACGTCTTGTGAGAGCATCTTGGCGGCCTGGAAATAGGTCATACCACTCGTCGGGTCCGTTAGGTCGGTTGGCTGGGCCAGATCGACCTGCATGGGAAGCCGACGGCCAACACTGCCCACATAAGAAACCTGGAGCGCCGAATTGGGGGTGACCTGACGCGTAAGCGAGACATTGAAGACATGTGCATATGGAGTCTTCACGGACTGATCGAGGCCCCAATTGATGGCGAAGGCCGTATCACTCGGAGTGAACGGAAAACCCGTCTGGGTAACCGGCGGATACAAGCAGTAGCTCGTGCCGGTACACGGATAAGGGATGCACGACTGGCCCGGCGACGACGGTGTTAGACATGTGAATCGGGGGGCATTCGCCGGAGACACACCGATACCGGCGGGATTGCCGAGGTCGGTCGAGAGCCCGAGAGAGCCGTGCTCGTCGAAGCTGTTGACGATGGGAATGCCGAAATGATCGTACATGATGCTGTAGCCGCCACGAATCGAGAACTGGTCTCTGCGGCCGAGAATCTTGGAGAAAAATCCGTCTCCCGTATCCGGCGCCCAAGCTACCGCCACGCGAGGAGAAAAATCTTTGTGGTCCCAGTTCCACAGACCCGGGCCGTGATTGACCGGCCCTCCCAGCACGAAGGCAATTTCTCCCGAGTCAATGGCTGGCATCCCCTCTGCCGCCAATTTCGCGGATTGATTGAACCACTCGGCAAGGTTCTCGTTTGTGCAGCCGCCGCTTGAGGCTTCGACGCACGGCGCTACCTGCAATCCATTGGTTTCGTACGGCGGTGCCTCAAGCACCCAGCGCAGACCGTAGGTTAGAGTCAGCCGAGAACTCATACGCCACGCGTCCTGGCCATAGAATTCGTAGTCGTTGACCGAATAGCGGCGTTTGACGAACGTGCCCTGGGGCAGCTCGACTCCGCTGCGATTAAAATTGTAAATACCGTCACCTTCGGCAAAGATTCCCAGCAGCATTTCGGTGGCGCTGTCGTAGTTCGCGGCGAAGCTCGGGTCTACAGTCGGATACCCATTGTTGGTGGGATTGAGAGGACTAGGATTGCCAGACTCTGACAATCCGGCTGTGTCGAGATAAACGACATTGGACTGGACGTCCGAGAAGGAATCAGCATCGCTGCTGCGGTTATTGCGAATGATGAACAGGTCCGTGCCGAACTGCAGTGTGTGATTGCCCTTCGTCCAGTTCAGCTTGTCACTGAGCTGGTTTAGCGGGACGAAGAAAATCGTCGTGCGAGTGAAGGGCACAAAGTCCGTTACGTCATTGAGGAAGACCCCCGGATATAGCGATGCTCCGGCGGTCTGTCCGCCCTGGCGAATGAAACCCCAATGGAAATCGTTGATCAGGGACGGAGAGAGGATCGAAGTTAGGCCGACGACCGAGCCCTTGCTGTCGTCGAGAGTCGTAGAAGTCGGTATCTGACCGGGAAGCGGAAACTCGAACGTCCCCGGCTGCTTGGTATTCTGCGTCTGGCCGCGCCAGAACAGCGTCTCGGACCCACTGATGTGCCAGTCGAGCCGGGTAATATATGTATTGAAGGATGAATCCGCATTGGACGAAAACCGATATCCCAGGGTATTAAAACCGTCACCTCCAATCGCGTTCGGCATTGGATATTGATTGAGGAGAGCTTCGACCGCCGGGTCCGGCCCTTTTGCGTTAATCGCCGGATTACCGGGATCCATTGCTGTGAGGTTCGCTGAGTTGAGGGCATAGTAGCCAGCTGGGACGCCGGTGACGCCGTTGACGGTGCCGCCCGGGCAGGTCGTGGTGTCGAGGTTCCCGTTCACCTCCTGGCACAAGTACTCGACGGCACCCTGACGGATTGTGGCGCTTGGGACCGTGCGCAGGACGCTGGTGCCCTGTGCATCGCGGCGTCCTTCATAGTTTAGGAAGAAGAAGACACGGTCTTTCTTGAGCGGGCCACCAAAGGTCGCGCCGAACACATTGCGCAGCAGCTTCGGGGCCTGATTTGGCTGGCCAGTCTCTCCCTGGGATTCCTTCAAGAACGGGTCGTTGGCGCTGAAAATGGTGTTACGGTTGTATTCGTAGGCAGAGCCGTGAAAACTGTTGGTGCCGCTCTTGGTCACGAGGGCAACCTGAGCGCCGCTGGAATAGCCGGAATCCGCGTTGGCATCCGCGGTGGTGACGCGGAATTCTTCCACCGAGTCTGGAGGCACATTCAAAATGCTGGTGAAAGCGAAGCCGTTATTCTGGTCATTCACTCCGACGTCGTCGAGGGTAACGTTGGATTGGTCGCTGCGGAGGCCATTCACGGCACCGCTGCGCGTGTCCGTGACCGGATTGATCTCCGTTCCGAGATATGCGACACCGGGCTGAAGACTCAGCAGCTGCACCACGTTGCGATCCGCGATGGGCAACTCCGAAATCTGATCTTCTTCGAGAACGTTGCCGAGTGTCGCGTCGGTCTTGTTAATCAGCGGCGCGCCTTCACCCTCAACCTTCACTTCGGTGATCACACCCGTCACTTGCAATTGAACGTCAACCGTCGACGGCGTATTGACGAACAGAACCACGTTCGATCGCGAATAGGGCGCAAATCCGGAAGCCGACGCTCCGAGCCGGTAGCTGCCAGGAGGAACGTCAAGGAACTGGTAGAGTCCTGTCGAGTTGCTGGTTGTCGTCCGCTCAAAGCCCGTGTCCGTCGCAACCAGCGTGACCTTCGCGTTCGGAACGGCTGCTCCGGACTGGTCGGAAACCCTGCCGTTTAGCATGCTGGCCGACTGCGCCGACGCTGCTAGCGCCACCAGCGCCAATAGGCAAAGAACGAAAACCATGCGTTCTGCTCCGCGCAGGCACCGTGCAACCGCTCGGCGCGGCGACGCGAGCAACCGGCCACCCCACGATGGATGAATTCGAATGATCGACATACCCCCCCCGGAGGAAACGATCAAAAGCGACCAAACAAATGAGCCATGGCGGGCAAGCTTACCCACCGCCCACCCTCGATTTGCTGTTCAATTTTTCAGTTCTTCGCTGCGGTCGAGATACACGGCCCACCCCATCTGGCGCGCATTATGCCAGAAGATCGGACGAAGGAGCATAGAAAAAACTGATTTGTTATATGCGTGACGAACTGGCGCCAGCTAACGCCGAGGAACTGCCGAGTTGAGGCGCGCCAGCAAGCTCTCCCCAGTTTGCAACTTGCTCGCGATCAGCGGTACAAACCTCGGGGCCGTGTCGTTTCAGGCGAACAGCCCCTCGAACGGCGGCAGCTGGACTGAGTATTCCTACGGTTCGCCGGTACTTCGACTGCGCATGATCGCCGAGTTCGACCGCTTCTGTTTTGTTGCGAAGATTCGATGGAGCAGGTGAAGGCGAGAGCGGTTATTCGGGTCACCCTCAGAGGCAATGGGCACCGTTAGTTCAGCCAGCGAAGCAGCGGCGACGGGCCAAGTTGTGGATCTGGCGATGTGACTGGCCCCGCCAGCTCAACCCAGTCGGGCGCGTCGCACAACACCTCGAGAGCGGTCCGAATCTGTGAGATAAACAGCTCGCGAAAAAGGGCCGAACACCCCTGCGGGATCAGATCCCGGAAAGGCTCGACCTCAAGCCAGAAGAATGCTGTCTGACGTTCTGGCTGGCCCAGCGCTTGGAAGTGATAGCGCAGCTGTTTGCTCAATTCCAGAAGTGGCAGTCGAAGAACAGATAGGAACATGGCGCGGTGGAAATCCCGGAGCACCGAGTGTATTTCATCGGCTGAAGCCACTCGGCCCCATCCTTCGCGCAGGTACTGGCCGGTGTAGGAGTCCCGTAGAGATCCCAGGAATACGAGCTGTTCGAATAGCGACGTCGCCGAATCGACCGCCTGCGCAATATAACACTTGATTTGTCCAGCCGTCGGCATGGCCCGTTCCTTATAACCAATTTCTGTGTCTGGTACAACGGTAGTTATCCGCTCCTTTCCCACCCGTGCAACGGTTCAGCGGGGAGCAGGCATTCCGCGGCTTCGTTTGCTGGCGGCTGATAGCAACGTCCCCCACGGGCTGGAAATGGTTCGGTCGAACAGGCAGGCGTTGGGCGAGGGATTCGCGCGCCCGTCGGACATAGGATGAGATGTGGCCAGGGCGTGCTTTACGTGCCCTTGCGCGGTTGAGATTCCTCGTTCGTGGCACGCGCTGCCGCGGCTTGTTCGGCTATCAGGAGGTATCCGGCAGCGGCGGCATCCTTCTCGAGCCCTTCCAGATCGGCCATGCCAGCGCGGTGATCACCCGCCATCAGCTCAACTTGACCGAGCGCGAGACGCGCCTCGAGGGCGGCATTGAAAAAACCTGCCGATGCCGCATCGGATGTCAGCTGACCCAGCCGCTTGGCAGCATCGGCAGCATCCTGCGGCCTTCCGGAAGCCGCAAAAACCCGCGCTGCCGCAACGGATGTCAGCAGTTCGAGTTCATGATGGTGGGCCGCGGCGGCGGCGACGGAGGCCTTGGCCACAGCGGCGCGAGCCGGCCCCAATTTGCCCTGCGCAAGCAAAACACGAGACAGCAACAGATAGGCGGCGGCCATGTCTTGCTTGGCCCGCGTCTGCTGAACACTCTCGGTGGCATTCCGAGCGGAAAGGTCCGCGGCGGCGGTTTGACCTTGCTCGAGCAGGATTTGGGCGATCTCCAGGCGCACCTCGGTGGCTTGAGTCGTATCTCCGATTTGATCGAAGACGTCGGTGGCTTGTCTTGCGTTCCGAAGCGCAGCCGGGAGGTCGCCCTCGGCGTCAAGCACGCGGGCCAGGCCGAACAGAGCAACGCCGGCTTTGCTGCGATCGCCGATCCGCTCGCACTCCTCCAAGGATTCCTCATAGAGGTGCTTGGCTTCCTGATGTCTCCCGAGGGTTAACAGGACATCGCCCAAGCCGTTGTTGGCCAGGCCGAGGCCGTCGGGATGACCGATGCGCCTGTAAATCTCGAGCGCGGTTTCATAACTCGCGCGGGCACCGCTCAGATCTCCGAGATCCAGGAGAATGTCCGCCAGATTATCGGACCCGTTGGCGATATCGAGTTCACACCCCAACTCTCGATAGAGAGCCAGGGATTCGGCGTAAGCAGCCTTCGCCGCAAGGTAATCGCCTTTCTTTTCCATGGCGATAGCGCCGTCGGTAACCGCATCCGCGGCGCCTTTTCGGTCGTGGGCGGATTCATAAAGCTGCTTCGCTTGGCGAACTAAGCTGTCGACGGCATCAAACTCCCCGAGGTTCTCCAAAGCCCACACCTGGTCGAGCAGAGCCCTGGCTAGAAGCAGGGATGCGCCCGCCGCTCGCGCCTTTTGAGCCGCGCGAGTCGCGCATAAATTGACCGTCTTGAAATCACCGAGAGATTCCGCCGCCTTCCCATTTGCCAAATCGATGCGAGGATCATCGCCAAGGGGCGGCGGCAAAGTCCGCAGCGCTCGGACAGTGGCCAGCGCATCTTTGCCCTGGCCGGCGTTAACTTGGTCGTACGTCAGGGCCAAACCATACTCCAAATTGTCCGGGAAGAATTCAAACAGGGCGCGATAGATTTCAATGGCCTTCGGCCAATCCTTGGAGGCTTCCCGGTACCGCGCTTCAACAAGCAGCCGTTCGGCACGCGATAAATTGGCCGACAGGTCAAACGCCTGTTTGGCTTGCGTCCTGGCATTTTCGTCATAGCCGAGCTGAGACCAGGCAGTGGCTAAGGCGGAATGCGACAAAGCGTAGCTCGGTTCTGCAGCAACGGCCTTCAGTAACAGATCGCGCGCCGTCAGCGCGTCAAAGACGCGCAGCCGACCGAGGCCCTCCCAATATAGCTGCGCGGCCTCCGGCTTCAAGGGCAATGCCGTGGCCACTTCCGCGGCTTGTTCATTGGTGATCGCACCAACTCCGAGTTGAGCCCGAAGCTCCTCGCCCGCCTTCGCCACCAGGCCGAACAGATTCGCTTCTGTGCCGCTCTCGGAAACGGCCACGACCGTTTCGCCCGTACGCGCGTTCTGTAGACGAAGATCGAGCCTCATCTGACCACCCGCATCGCTGGCCACAGTCGCGTAGGACCCGGCCACCACGTAGTCGGTGCCGATATTGCTCCGGATGCGGACCAGCGTGTCACGGCTGAGGGTATCGACGTCGGGCAGCGAGAGCTCGACCTTCATACGGGCGACCGTTTCCGCGGGAATGGTCCTCAGCTGATCTCCCGCGGAAAGTTCGGTCGTGAGCCAGTCGGCCAGAGCGGTCGAAAGCCAACCGTCCTGTGCGTTGGCCGAGAGATTGCGGAAACCAAGGACGGCGAGCGAACGGCGCGGGCCGAGGGTTGCCGCCGAACCGCCGAAAACAACCGGGTGGTATACCCGAAGGTAGCCCAGGCCGACGAAGCACATGAGCAGCACGACACCAGCGATGGCGATGTTTCGATGACGCAGACTCCCCACCCGTCTGTACCAGGCACCTGCGGGATCGGCTGGCGAGCGCGGTCCAGCCCGCTGGTTGTCGCCCTTGCCGGAATCGTGCTGGTCAACTTCATCGTGCGCACCCAGGCCCGCCGGCGAATTCTCGTGCTGTTCGGCGACGGCAACCAGGAAGCGGTATCCGCGCCTGTGTAAGGTCTCGATATACCGCGGAGCCTCGGCAGAATCGCCAAGGGCCGAGCGCAGCTTTGTCATGGCCTTATTCAAGCCGCGGTCGAAATCGACGAACGTGTAGGCGGGCCAAAGCTCCTGGCGGAGTTCTTCGCGGGTGACCAGCTCGCCGGGACGCTTCAACAACAGTGCGAGGATCTGGAAGGGTTGCTCTTGCAGTCTGATTCTGATTCCGTGCTTGCGAAGCTCACCGGCGCGAAGATCGGCTTCGAAAACGCCAAACCGCAGAGTTCCTGGCGAACTCCCAGTGGCATCCATCGCGATCATCCTGAAAGCGTCAACCGGACAACTACCCCCGTTGTTGCGCATGAGGGTAACACATTGCTCGGAGCTGTTTCAACACGAGTATGCGGCTCCCCAGGTCGCGCGCCATCCCCGCCCTACGAACGGCTGGCGCTCGGCATCGCTCGACAGGGAGTTCGCTAGCGGAATAGGATGTGCCAGGAAAGGTCCACAAGGGCGTGCACGAGCACGCCTGGAAAGATCGAGCCCGTCTTCATCCACACCCGCCCGTAGAAGACGCCGGCGATCGTGGCCAGCAGGACGTACTTCCCGTTCGGTGCCGGTGAATGAAGGATGTGCGAGAAGCCGAAGATTATGGCCGCGAGGGCGAGGCCCGCCCATTGATTCTTGAACGTACGAGCCAGACAGTTCTGCACAATTCCGCGAAAGAAGAATTCCTCGGGCCAGGCGGTGAAAAACAGAATGCCGAGTCCGGCAACCGGAATCGAGCGGACCCGCGCAATGGTCGGATCAAAGGTCAGAAAACCGATCTTCAGGCCCAGCGGAATCGCGATGATGGCGAATAGGACGAAGTTTGACGCAAACTGGAATCCAAAGCCGCGGCGCCATTCAACTCGGTAGCCGACGCCGTCGAGCCCGCGGAGCAGAATGTAGCCGGCCACGGCGGTTGAGATCGCCATCAGAATGGAGAGCGTGTGCTCAAGAGGTGGGGGATAAGGAAAGATGTGATATAGCAGGCGGTAGGGCGGCGTCAGCCAGATGGCCAGCCAGATGAACACGGCTGTGGCGTAATCGGCCCACGCCCCGGCTGGCTTGCCGGCGGCGGTTGAAAGCAGCAGTGCGGGGATGGTTGCGTAGAGCGCGCCGGCGACCAGCCACCGGCCGCTTGCCGTGACTCCCAGCGAATAAGCGATGACGGCAACCAGCGGGACGGCCGGGGCCAACGCGCGCCCGTGACCGCTCAGCCAACTCCGCGCGCGATCGAGCACGCGCGGCGCGGCGAGCCAGAATTCAAAGGCGAACAGTACGGCGGCCACGGCGAGCGCGATGGCGAATCGGCGACCGCCGAAGCCCAGCCGAGCGCCCGCGATTGCGGCTGAGGCGATAATGATGGCCCAAATCGTGACGGCGAGCGGAAGATTTAGTGCCGACGAGCGAGAATGGGGAGTTGTTGAAGCAAGTCCCATCGAAGACGATTCTAGCAATTCACCAAGGGATTCTCGAACTCGGCCGGATCCGGGAGGCGGGGAGAGTAACGACAAGGTGGCCAATGGCACAGCGTAACCCAGGAAGAATTGCCTACATCGACTGGATGCGGGGGCTGGCCTGCCTGCTGATGTTTCAGACGCACTGCTACGATTCCTGGCTGGGCGGGGCGGCCCGCAATACGCCGTTCTTCCGGTGGTCGCAGCTCGGGGGAACGCTTCCGGCACCCCTATTCCTGTTTCTCGCGGGCGTGTCGTTTGCGCTGGTGACCGACCGGCTGCGCCGGAAGGGGGGCTCGGCAGGCGGAATCGCCTCTACGACAATCCGGCGCGGGGCCGAAATCTTTGGCCTGGCTTTACTGTTTCGCGTGCAGGAATTCCTGCTCGGGCAACCCTGGTCGCCGTGGACCGATCTGCTGCGCGTCGATATCCTGAATATCATTGGTGTCGCGCTAATGCTGATGGGCCTGGCCTGCTGGCTGGTGCGAACTCGGGTGGCGAATGCGATTTTTGCAGCGCTCGTGGCGGCGGCCATAGCCATGGCCACGCCAGCCCTGTGGACCACCTGGCGTCCGCGCTGGCTGCCCTGGTATCTCGAGTCCTACGTCAACGGCGTGCACATCTACTCGAAGCCGCAGCCCTGGCTGTTTCCGATTTTCCCCTGGGCGGCTTTCGCCTTTGCCGGGCTTGCCGCGGGATTTTTTCTAATCAGTGAATGGGCGACCCAGAACCTGGCGACAGCCACAGCCATCGCGGGCCTCACCGGAGTAGCGCTATTTCGATTGTCAATCTGGTTCGATGCACGCCCGCAACAGCTGTCGGCCGTCTATGACTACTGGCACACGAGCCCGAACTTCTTCCTCGCCCGGGTCGGCGTGCTGCTGATCATCGTGGCTCTCGGCTATGCCTGGTGCCGCTGGGGAGGAGGACAGCGGGGACCGAGTCCCCTGATTCAGATGGGACAAACCTCGCTGCTGGTCTACTGGGTGCACATAGAATTCGTATACGGAAGGTTCTCGATTTTGACCAAGCGCTCGCAGTCTATCCCCAGGGCGACCTTCGGGCTGCTGATCATTTTTTCAGCCATGGTGCTGCTGTCGGTAGGGCGAACGCGCACGAAGGGACGCGGCGCGGAGATCTTGGCGCGGGTGCGCGCCGCGCTCGGAGGGCGGGAGAAGGCTGGAGAGGGAGCGACGTCCGCTGTTTTGCGTTCCTGCTGTGCGCTGGCGGGCCGCGTTGAAGGCGTGGACGATGGTCGAGACGGGTCGGGCCGTGGCAACGATGCCCGCAAACGGCCGGGGACCGTCAGGGCTTCTTGGGGGCTGGGGTGGGCTGGGCGAGGGGCTTGGACGGTTCGCCGGCCTTGGGCTCGATCTTGAAGATGTATTCACCGGGACGCGCAAGGCCCATCTCTTCGCGCGCGATGCGCTCGATGGCGGCAGGATCGGTCTTAAGCGAACGCACGCGATCCTGCAGTTTCTGATTCTCATCGTTCAGTTGTTTAATTTCCTTCTGTATCTCGACGGCTTGCTGCTCGGAACGACGCATAGCGACGACACCGTGCGCGCCGAAAACATCCTGCAGGATGAGCAGGACCAGCCCCGCGGCGAGAAGCCGGGTCGAATTGCGGCGCAGGAAGTCACGCATCTGCTGCGCGAAACTCATGGACACCGGCTCTCCTTCGCCTCCGCCCGATCGGGCCAGAGCCCTCTCGCCTCGGCGCGGGGGGCCTCCCGAGCTCATGCGCTGATCCATGCGCGGGCGTCCTCGGCGATCTTTTCCGATTGGGCAGGAGTTGAGGCTTCCGTGTAGATGCGAACCAGAGGCTCGGTACCCGAGGGGCGCACGAGAAGCCATGCGCCATCCTCGAAGGTAAGCCGCAACCCGTCGGTACGATTGACCTCGCCGATCCGGCGGCCGGCGAATTCTCTGGGGTCCTCGCCCAGTTTCCTGGGCACGCGCGCCTGAGCTTCCGGCGGCAGATGCACATTGACGCGAATCGGCCAGTATTCGCGGCCGACGCGCCGGAACAAATCGCGCAACTGCTCGCCGAGTGGGGCCTGTCGGGCGGCAATCATTTCGGCGACCAGCAGGCAGGCGAGTATGCCGTCTTTCTCCGGGACATGCCCGTGAATGGTCAGCCCGGCGCTTTCTTCGCCGCCCAGGGCGATTTTGCCCTCCCGCAGCAGGGGCCCGACGTACTTGAATCCGACAGGAGTTTCGTGCACCTGCACGTCGTGAAGGCGGGCGACGGCATCCAGCAGATGCGTGGTCGCCACGCTGCGGGATGCGCCGAGCTTCTCTCTCCGGGTTTCGAGCAGATAATCGAAAACAAGGCCCAAAATGTGATTCGGCGAAAGAAAAGCACCATCGCGATCAAGAATGCCAAAACGGTCGGCGTCGCCGTCGGTGGCGAGCCCGGCGAGTGCGCGACGGTCGGCAACTTCCTTCTTGAGCGGGGCGAGATTCTCCTCGGAGGGATCGGGACCGCTGCCTTCAAAAAGGACGTCGCGGCTGGTGCGAATCATCGTGGCGGCTACGCCCTGCTCGACAAGAATGCGGTCCAGCCAGCGGTAGCCCGAGCCATGAAGCGCGTCGCAGGCGAAGCTTCCCTTCCCTGTTTTGATCTCTCCCAGAACGTCGAAGCGAACCATGCGGCGAAGCTGCGCGAAGTAGGGTTCGCGGGGATCGATGTGATCGAAGGCTTCTTCGAACCCATGCGCCGGATCCGAATCATCCTTGATCGCCGCAGCACGAGCTTCAATATCGCTCGTCACTTCGGGCGGAGCCGGGCCGCCTTGGGGCCCGGAGAATTTGAGCCCGTTGTATTCGGCCGGATTGTGGCTGGCCGTGATATTGACGCCGCCGTCGAGCCCTCCGTGAAGGATGGCGTGCGCGATGGCGGGGGTTGGCGTCGGCTCGTCGCAGAATAAAACGCCACAGCCTTCCGATTTCAGCACCGTGGCGGCAGCGCGCGCAAAGTGCTCGGAGAAGAAGCGAGTATCGTAACCGACAATCAGGACTGGAGTTTTCCCTGGCTTGAGGACGTGCCCGGCAATGGCGCGAGCCGCGCGACGCACGCCCGCAAAGGTGAAGTCATCCGCCATGACGCCGCGCCAGCCGGAGGTGCCGAACTTGATTCGAGTTGCGGCCATGTGGTCCAGCCGCGCGAGCGCCGCGCGGCGAGAGCATTGTATCTTGGCGCACAAGCCAGCCGAAATAGAGACAATTGCCTAGACGCGGGTCCGAAGAGTAAAGTCTTCTGGGCAGAGGCCCTCAGCGAACTAGGGAAAGCTCGGGCCTCTCCTATGGCAAGCAAGGTGATGACCGACAAGATCGTCCTGATTGTGACCTGCGCGTCGCCCAGCCAGGCGCGACGGATTGCGCGCGCGCTGGTCGAACGGCGCCTGGCCGCGTGCGGAAGCGTCTTCCGGACGCCCGTAACCTCCATATATCGCTGGAAACGAAAGGTCGAAACCGCCCGGGAGTATTTGCTGCTGATCAAGACCACGCGCAGGCGATTTGCCGTCGTGCGCGACACCGTCAAGCGCCTGCACAGCTACGAAGTGCCTGAGATTATCGCCTTGCCGGTTGCCGCCGGGTCGCGCGATTATCTCTACTGGGTCTCCCAAGCGGTTCAGGGATGATGGCGCTTCGCCTACGAAGCTAGTTTCCCGCCGGCCAGCGGAAGAGTAGAATCACACTCGAGGGGATCGACCATGGTTCGAGCGGGGGAGATATGATCGTCATAACCGGTGCTACGGGGAACACGGGGAAGTCGGCAGTTGAGGCATTGCTCGAGAGCGGCGAACAACTGCGCGTGATCGGACGCGGCGCGAGCAAACTTGAACCTTTTGCGCGGCGCGGCGCGGAAGCCGTGGTTGCCGACGTGCAAGATGCGGCGGCGCTAACGACCGCGTTTCACGGGGCCACAGCCGCCTATCTGGTGATTCCGCAGGCACTCCATCTTGAGAATTTCCGTGAATATCAAGAGTGTGTCTCGAATGCCTATGCGGCGGCCGTGGCTGCGGCGCGCGTAACCTACGCGGTCACGCTGAGCAGCATCGGCGCGCAGCACGCATCCGACACAGGACCAATCGTCGGACTGCACAATATGGAGGAGAAGCTCGATAAGGTTCCCGGGCTTAATGTGCTCCACTTGCGCGCAGGCTATTTTATGGAAAATCTGCTGATGAATATCGGCACGATCCGCTCGATGGGAATGTTGGCGGGCGGGTCGCCGGGCGATTCGAGAATGCCCATGATTGCGGCAAAGGACGTCGGCCGATATGCGGCCGGGCGCTTGCGGACGCGTGATTTCTCGGGCAATTCGACCCAAGAGCTGCTCGGGCCGCGAGATGTGTCGATGAAGGAGGTGGCCGGGATCATCGGACCCGCCATCGGCAAGCCCAACCTGCACTACGCGCACGTGCCCTTCTTGGTGCTCGAACCGGCGCTCGTGTCAATGGGCATGCCCAAAAAGTCGGCGGACTTGCTCGTCGAGATGTGGAAGGCGGGCAACAATGGACTGGTCGCCCCGCAAGAACCGCGCAGCGCATCGAATACCACGCCCACTAGCATCGAACAGTTCATCGCCGAAGTGTTTGCCCCAGCTTACAACGCCAAGACGACTGCGGCCTGACGGTTCCCCGCAGTTCAAGACCCAGCGCAGTTTTCCGCGCCCGCCAATTCAAGAATAGACGACGTCTGTGATAGAGTTCGGCGGCTTTCGAAATCACGAATTGGCAACGGAGGGGAGATGGCCAAGAAAGCAACCGCGAGCGATGCCCGGCTGATACTCAAGCTTTACGATTTGCGACGTGAAGCGGAAATGCGCAAGGCGCGCAGCTGGTGGATGGGAGAATTTTGGCCGCGGACGGCCGACGATTTTATGAAGGTGGCTTCCGCCCCGGGCACCCAGGAAAACAATTGGTTGCGGCAGGTGGGCGGGTATTGGGGCATGGCCGCTTCGTTCGTGCTGCAAGGGGCACTCAACGAGGGGTTGTTCCTGCGACCCGCCTTCAGCGGGGAAATGTTCTTTATCTACGCAAAGGTGCAGCCGTTCGTCAAGGAATTGCGCGAGAAGCTGGGGGATCGGGAAGCCTTTCTTGACATCGAGAAGGTCATCACGCGCACCAGGTGGGGCCGCGAGCGATTGAAATTCGTTTCCAAGCGCATTGAGGCATGGCGCGAAAAAATGGAGAGGAAGGGGTAGCGTCGGGCGGGGCCCGGAACTCAATGCTTGCTGAACCAGACTAGCGTGACGCCGATGGCTACCACGGCAATGCCCAACAAGCGAAGCGCCGTGATTCGTTCTTTGAGGAAAACTCTGGAGCCGAGCGCGCCCACCACATAACCGAGAGCGCTGAACGGCACGACGAAACTAACTGGCTCAAACGAGAGGATGCCCACCAGCGAGAAGAAGCCGAGAGCCATCAGGGTAATGCCCGCCCAAGTCCAGGGGAGGCGCAAGGCCCGCGATACGAAATGAAGCAGGGGTTTGGGCCGAAAGTCGTGGATCTCGCCAATACCCTTCATTGCGTAACTGATGCACATTTCGCCACCCGTTCCGACCACGATGATGAAAAAAAACAGAACGGCGGCCAACATCTAAACAACCCCTGTCGTTTTGGGATGAGTGCGGCCGACAATGAGCACGCCGAGACAAATTACCCCGATTCCAGCCCAGCGTAGGGGCGAGACCGCCTCCCCCAAAAGAAGGTAACTTAAGACAGCGACAGACAAGTAGGATAACGCCGTGGCGGGCTGCACATAGCTGTAATCAGCCCAGGTCAACAAAAGCATCTGCACCACGAAGAATCCAAGCAGACAGGCGATGCCAACCCAGAGCCAGGGCGAAGAGAACATTCGTCCGATCAAGGGCACGAGATCGTTCGCGTTCGTGGCCTTTAGCGATCCGACCTGCTGCATACCCTTGCCGATCAGCACGTTCCCCAGGGGCGCCAGAATAACGGCCAGGAGCAGAAAGGGAATGGTTTTCAACTGAAGTCGGCGCGCATGGCGCGCCTGGCGAAGGTCATCGGTCATAGCGTCCAGGGCTTCGATTGGTACCATTCCGGCCGAGCCGTAACCCTTCTGTTTTTTCAGCGTGAGTGACAAACAGCCATTGTAAACGTGAAATCTCTCAGAGGGCAACGCAACAGCACTCTGCCCAGGGCGGTCGGGCTACTTTCGCGCGGCGCGAGATGGCGCGCGTCGTTCTGAGACACCCAGGCAGACGAGGCACCCTCGCGCGAACAAACCCTCCGATCCTTGAGCCGAAGCCGAGTCGAGGAACTAGCGCACCAAAGCAACTTGCCGGAAGAGTCGTTTTCATTTGGAAAACAGCCTACATTCCGCGTTGCTGAATGAAAAGGCGGCGTGTTAGCATCCCTACGGGTGAGAGCCTGTAGCATCGGTTGGAGCGGCAGCCGGGCCGGAATTGAGCGATTGCCGTGTGACAGGCCCTCCCTAAACGGGTGATCTTGCGGTCGGCAATACGGGTAGCAAGCCCGCAGCCCGGCACTGGGAAACTGGCTCTTTGACTGCAATCCAATACATGCTGTTGGTCGTCGCGGCGATTCCGTTTGTCTACTATCTGCTCGCCATCTATAGTTCGCTCGACTTCTTCAGCGCCTCGCGCGGTCAGGCAAAGGAAACGGAAGAGTTTACTCCGCCGGTAAGCAATCTGAAGCCCGTGCGCGGACTCGATGCCGAAGCATTTGAGAACTTCGCGAGTTTCTGCCGGCAGAACTATCCCGAATATGAGTTGCTCTTCTGCACGACGGACGAGACCGACCCGGCTGTGCCGGTAATCCAAAAACTGATGCGGGATTTCCCGGATCATCAGATTCGCCTGCTGTACAGCGGCAGGACCCAGGCGATCAACGACAAAATTGCGAAACTCGCTTTGATGACCAGCGAGGCGCGCTACGAACACCTCGTCATCAACGATTCCGATGTGCGTGTGCCTCCGGATTACTTCCGCCAGGTGGTATCCGCGTTCCAGGATCCGAAAGTCGGCGGAGTCACCTGCTTTTATGTCTCGACGGACGACAAGACGCTTGCCGAGAATTTTCAGACCATCGGAATGATTTCCGATTTCTATGCCGGGGTGCTGGTCGCCTGGAAACTGCAAGGATTACAGTTTGCGCTCGGGCCCACCATGGCTACGACCAAGGGGCGCGTGCGACATTTTGGCGGCTTTGGCGTGCTCGAGAATCGCCCGGCCGACGATTTGCTCCTTGGCCGACTGATCGCCCAGCAAGGGTTCGAGATGAAATTGCTGCCCTACGCTGTCGAAACGGTTGCGGATTACAAGGGGCTTGGCGCGCTCATAGCCAAGAGAACGCGATGGATGACGGTGATGCGGGCCATGAGGCCTTGGGGCCACCTGGGGCTTCTGTTGACCTGGGGTTTGCCCTGGTCGATTCTCGCGATAGCGGTTCGGCCTACGCCGGCGGTCGCGGCCGGTTATTTGGGTGGCTACCTTTTCTGTCGGCTGGCCCTCAGCTGGATGATCGGCATTTACGGGTTACGACAGAGGGGGCTCTGGAGACGGTTTGCATTAATACCCGTGTGGGACGCCATCGCGTTTTGGATTTGGCTGGTGAGTTTTACGCGGAAGTCGATCCTGTGGCGGGGTGTCGAGCACGGCTTGCAGAGCGGCCTGCTGGTTCCCCCGGGGCAAGAGGCGCAGCCCATGGGCGCACGCGAACAGCGCGCTCCGGAAGGCGGATCGGACTGAAAAGCGGTTCGCGCTCTCTACTTCCTATGCCCGCCCGAAACTACAGCCGTAGCGGCAGCCCCGCCCGAGGGAACCCGCTTGTTCTGCGTCTTTCGCCAGTTCACCTGCGGCAGGAAAAGGGACGGGTCGACACGATCGCGGTACTGCAACGCGATGTTCATGAGCGAATCGAGGAGAGAGTCAGAGAGGAAATGCGGCTGAAGTCCGAGATCGATTAGCCTAGAGTGTTTCGCGTTGTAGTAATGGGATTCCGCCTCGACGCGCGGATCGGGCAGATGATCGATTTCGACCTTTAGCCCCAAGTGCCGCCCCGCCGTCTGAACCCTCAGGGCAAGATCGAGAACGGAGAATTGCTCAGTGAACTGGTTGTAGACGCGGCATTCGCCCTCTTCGGCAGGGTTGAGACAAGCCAGTTCGATGCAGCGCACCGTATCGCGAATATCGAGGAAGCCGCGCGTTTGCCCGCCTTTTCCGTATACGGTCAACGGCTCGCCGGTGGCCGCCTGCGTGCAAAAGCGATTGAGAACCGTGCCGAAGACGTCGTCGTAATCGAAGCGGTTGATGAGCGACTCGCTCATGGCCGTCTCCTCGGTGACCGTGCCGTAGACGACGCCCTGATTGAGCTCGGTCGCCCGCAATCCCCAGATCTTGCAGGCAAACATGATATTGCCGCTGTCGTGAACTTTCGACAGGTGGTAGAACGAGCCGGGTTGCTTCGGGTAGGGGACGACGTCGGAGCGCCCGTTGTGTTCGATCCGGATGTAGCCCTCTTCGATATCAATGTTGGGCGTCCCGTATTCCCCCATGGTGCCGAGCTTCACGAGATGACACTCGGGTTCGGCTTCGCGCATGGCGAAGAGAACGTTGAGCGTGCCGACGACGTTGTTCACTTGGGTGAAGACGGCATGCTTACGATCAATCATCGAGTAAGGCGCCGAGCGCTGCTCGGCGAAATGGATGATGGCGTCGGGCTCAGCGGACTTGACCGCCGACAGGAGAAAGTCATAATCGGTCACGTCGCCGACAAAAACTTCAATCGTTCTGCCCGTCAGCTGGGACCAAGCCCGAAGCCGGTCACTCAGAGGGAGAATGGGCGTCAGGGTCTGCGCACCGAGCTCGAAATCCCACTGCCGGCGGATGAAATTATCGACGATGGATACGGAATGTTCCCGAGAGGAAAGGTGGAGCGCGGTTGCCCAACCGCAATATCCATCGCCACCGAGAACCATGATCTTCATGTTTCTCCCCCCCAATGTCTTGGCAAGTTTCTTAGATAAGGCAACCGCTTGCAAGCGAACAGTCGAGCGAGGCTGTCGTCAAAATGGAGCGAGCAGCGCCGAGCACATTTTAACGCGATTTCGAGTCGTTCCGTAAAACCGAATCGCAGCAAGCCGTTCCGAACAACCGAAGGAATCATCCCTTGTCGAATTGGGGCTCCGCGACGGCCTCCACCACGGCAGCCACTTCGCCGCTCGGCGCGAGCACGCCGATGTGAAATCGCCCGATGCCCCACAGGTAGACTGCGCCGCCAATCAAGGCCACGGCCGCATTCCAGAGGCGTAGGCAAATCAAAGCTCCGGCTCCGCCCCGCATCCCCGCGGTCGTGAACAGAGCGCTGAAGGCTGCTTCGCCGACACCCAGGCCTCCGGGCGTGACCGGCAACGCGTTGACCAGGTGCCCCACAGGAGCCACGAAAAGAACGCGAAGCGAAAAAGCTGCCGGACTTGTGGCGTACAGGCCGAGTGC
>Ga0187783_10000452_pt1 | contig 30585 bp, 31 predicted proteins | sample 1015_SJ02_MP02_2_FD_132471 | JGI IMG/M metagenome (GOLD analysis project Ga0187783, IMG submission 132471) | Tropical peat soil microbial communities from peatlands in Department of Meta, Colombia - 1015_SJ02_MP02_20_MG | ecosystem: Environmental > Terrestrial > Soil > Wetlands > Peat | place... | reverse complement strand
TCGGGATATAGGTGCAAATCCTCGAGCCGTTGTGGGGCAAAGCTGCGCCCATCGCGCACTTCCGGTACGACGAGAACCCCGTCCCGATCGAGAAATACTGCACGGCGTCGGGCGACGCCTGAATCGACTACCACTTGGTCTCCCTGATCTGCAGTTCGGGGTGACTCACAAGACAGTGCCAGACCACGGACTGGAATGACTCCGACAAAGGCGTGATTCGCGAAGCATTGACCTGAGGTACAATCACGACTAGATCGCCGTGAAGTGCGGTGTAACCATTGTCTTTCCCAACAATTCCAAGTACTTTCGCCCGACGCGATTTTGCAAAAATAACCGCTTTGACGATGTTTGTTGACACATGTCGCTCGATATCGCCGCCGCCAACGGAAAAAATCAAGATGGCGTCAGGCGAATTTAAATTGCTCGCTTCGAGCCAACCAGAAAAAACTGTGTCCCAACCCTCATCGTTGGCGCGCGCAGTCAATTCCGAAATATTATCGGCCGCGCTGTAAGCTTCAATTCCGCAAAGCTTTCTGAAATCATTCACTGCGTGACTGCAGTTTCCTGCGCTTCCGCCAACGCCAATTAAAAAAAGGCGGCCTTTGCGTGCCCTAAGTTCAATCAATTCATCTATCATTCCTTCGATGGAATCGCAGGAAATATTTTCGCAAATACGCTTGACCTCTGCAAGAAAACTTTTGGTGTGAGTCATGAGTTACTGGACAACAATTATGGCTATGGGAATATAGTTGTTGCACGCCATTGGCTTTGCCAAAGCTTAAAGCGCAGCAATTGATCGGTCTTCAGCAAGCGATTGAGCCTCGGCCAGTGCATAAAGTCGTTTTCTGCGCGCCATTAATTCATTCCAGGTTCCGGCCTCGACAATATGCCCCGCTTCGAACACACAAATTACATCGGCCGCACGTGCTGCCGCGAGCCGATGTGCAACCAGCAACACTCCCATCTGCTTTCGCAGCTCCTCAAGGGTGCGCAGCAGTTCAGCTTCGGACTCGGTGTCGAGCGCGCTCATTGCCTCGTCCATGATGAGCAAGGTCGGTTTCATCAACAATGCCCGCGCAATCCCGAGGCGCTGTCGCTGCCCGCCAGAAAGTTTGACCCCGTGGTCGCCGATGATGGTGTCGAATCCGGCCGGCAGTACATTAATGAAATCCAACGCATGGGCGCGCTGGCATGCCGTTTCAATTTCAAACTCCGAAGCAACAGAATTGACCAGCTTCAAATTTTCTCTGATCGATGCATGGAACAATATTGTTTCCTGCGGTACATAACCTATCGCCCGTCGCCATGCGTAAAGGGGGGCCGATGCCAGATTGTAATTCCCCAGCTGAATCGATCCCGCACTGGGTTCGATCAGGCCGAGCAACGCATGTGCCAGGGTCGATTTGCCGGCGCCAGACTTGCCGACGACCGCAAGCAGGCCCGGTATCGGCACTTGCAAACTGATCCGATCGAGTACGATGCGCTCACCAAACCTGACCTGAAGGTTGCGGACGGTAAGAGCCTCAGGTTGATCGATTTTCAATGGCTCACCAATTCCATCATGCCGCTCTGCTTCGCAGTCCGCAGCAGTTTGAATTTTATTGATGGCCTTAATCGCATGCACGTTACCGTTGAGATAAAGCAATTGTGCCTGGAGAGCGGTCATACGCGGGAACAACCGAGCGAACAACGCTAGCACAATAACCACGTTTGCCGGCGCTACGCCCAGTCCGTTGCTAGTCAAGACAAGGAGCGCGGCGAGGCCGATCAATGCGATAAATTCGAGGACAATGCGCACAGATGCCGGCGTGACCTCGAACTTTCTGGTCTCATGTAGCTTTTGCAACAAAGACTTGATCTGTGCGGTCGCGCGATCGACCCCGGCGCTTGCCTTGATGAATTTGGCTGCGGCAAATTGTTCGTCGAGCATCGACTGCAATTGCGCATTTAGCGGGGCAAGGCTCTGACCACCTGCGTAGCTCTTCTTGTAAAGTCTGGTCATCGCCAAAGCTCCTGCGAGGGCTAAGCCGATAACACTCAACGTAGCCTGCCACGCGACAAACGCCGACAATACGATATAAATGACGGCGACCACGCTGGTGCCAAGCACCGACAGGCATATTGTGAAGGCCTGTACCAATCGCTCACTTTCGGTGACGATCGCATTAGTCATCTCACCGGCTTTTCGATCAGCGATGAAGGTCCATTTAGCGCGCATGAATGCGCCGAATAATTCTAGTTGGCGTTGAGATTGATAGCCCTGCGCGAGTCTGACAGTCCACCAATTCAAGCCAAGTGACAGTATTGCTTGTATCGTCGCAATGACGATCACGACGGCGAGGATCTCGCCGGCATTGGTAGCGCCGACGACCGCTAGGCTTTTATCGATGAGAGTCGTTACAAAGCCCTGATTGTTTACGGCTGCCACACCTATTTGCTGCAAAAGCGGCAGGAGCAGGACCACCGAGACGCTTTCGCTGATCCCAACGAGCGAGGTCCAGGCAATGACCACGGGGAAACGCCACCCGAGGCGTTCCATGAGGTCGCCGAACAGGGCACGATGCGCGTTCACATCATAATGTCCAAACTGCGCGACCCAGTTAGGTTGCTCGCGTCGAGCGTAGTGAATATTCCGCAATCACGAGCTTCGAGAATTTGTTGAATTCGCGAAATAGTGGTTAGTCGACTGCAAATGCGAAGGTCGAAAAACTCTCGAATGTGAACGAAATGGTTTCCTGTGCGACGCGACAGGTCCAGATGCATGAAACTCCGCTTTTGGCCTGGCAACACAGACACTCCGTCGCTTCGCGGCACCCAATGAATTTCAGTTTCTTGCATAACAAACTCGTCTTGCGTGGCGGGCTCGCTGCTGGCTCGCGCATCCGATTCGGTGCTTCATGAGCGGAGTTTTTCCACGCTACCGCAGTCCGGGTGAAATCAGTCACCCGAACGAAAAAACGTAATCTGTACCGCCCGCAGGCTAGGCAGGCTAGATCAGGCCACGGCGACCAAATCTGCGTCCAAAATCACTCGCACCTTGCGGCCAAGAAGGTCGAGCAAGATCGCGATCCGTTCGCGTTCGGCCATCCCTTCGAATAGACCGAGGCAGGATGAGAACGCGCCATCGAGCACGCGAATCTTGTCGCCGACGCGAAATCGCGGGCGGCAATCCAGCTTGATAAACCCGTTGGCATCCTCTCGATTTTTCAACGCTTCGACGATTCCGATCGGCACTGGGCTCGGATCCTCGCCGTTGCACACCAAGCGGCTAACACCCACGGTCGAACAGATCGAGCGCCAGCGCTGTGCGTTGAGATCAATCGCGACGAACAAATAACGCGGAAATAGCGGCGCCGTGACGGTCTCGACGCGACGTGCATGCCGCCGTCGCTTGACATAGCATGGGAAATAAATATCGAAGCCTTGGCGGCTCAAATGCGCCGTCGCCTTCGCTTCAGCATGCGGGTGCGTATGGACGACGTACCAGCGGGATTGCTGTTCGGCTGTCATGCCGCGCCCTCCGTTGCTCGATCTAGACGCGGTCCAAGCAAAGCCGGCACAAAGACGCGCTCGGCCTCAACTGCCGCGAGCGCAGCCGTGACCGTGTCACGAGTAAACCCAAGATCAGTAATCACGACAGCGTCGAAACCGCCCGGCACCGCATCAATCGATCTCACGACTGGCGCGCCGACGAACCGGTCTGTTCTCGCTTTGGCGTCAATCACGGCTACGATGGTGATGCCCTGTTCGAGCGCGCAGATTGTCGCAATTTCCGCCAAGTCCGACACGCCGATCAGCACGATGCGATTCCAGCTGCGCGCACAAGCAGCTTGGAGGACTGCCGAACAATCTTCGCGGGCGCGGCGGAAGAATGCGAATGAGCTTGATAGGTATTCAACAGTCAGCCGAGATTTCTCGGCAAAGCCGTGTGGCGTTAGATAATAGGCGTAGCGTCGCGCCGGAGCTTGACCGATTTTGACCAAGCCCTTTTTGACGCAGCGTTTGAGGTAGGCGTTGACCAGTCCGAGCGCGATTCCAAGCTCGGAAGCAAGCTTGCGCTGCGACTGCGCGCCATCACGCTCGACCGACTCTAAGAGGCCGAGCACGATAAGGGCATTTTCGGAGTCTTCGCTGCGCGCTGGCTGTGCCATCCCCCACCCCTCAGTTTTTAGCACTACCTCGTTCACAGGGTGAACGTCAAGTCTAATGTTCAGCACCTGAACACAACTAACTCATTGATAAATTAACGTATTTATTTTGTTATTGAAAATAGCCTACGTTCGACCAACCCGCAAATCGAGTGCGCTGCCACGATATGGATTTGCTGAATGAGCGGCGTTTCGTCGGTTGGTACCGCCAGGCAATGGTCGCAGAGCGGCCGCATCAACCCGCTGGCGGCGCTGCCGGTAAAGCCGATCGTTATAAGCCCGGCTTCGCGCGCCGCCTTCAAGGCCGCAATGACATTCGGGGAGCGGCCTGAAGTTGAAATCGCGATGAACACGTCGCCAGGCCGTCCCAGTCCACGCACTTGCCGTTCGAAGGTGCTCTCAAAACCGTAATCGTTGCCGATCGCAGTCAAAACCGAACTGTCGGTGGTCAGGGCGATGGCAGGCAGCGGATTACGGTCGAAATTTAAACGCGACAGGAATTCACCGGCGATATGCTGAGCGTCGGCAGCGCTGCCGCCGTTGCCGGCAATTAGTAATTTATGGCCACTACGAAACGCTGCCGTAATCGCCTCGGCAATCTCACTGATATTGGCGCGCAAATTGAGATCGTCGGCGGCGCGCGAAAGCGTCTCGCACGAGCGGCGGAAGTGCTCGGCCACCGGATCCTTTTCGCCGCGATCTTCAATCGGACTGCGACTGCTCACGGTCACTCCCAAGAGGCTGTGCACCTAACACGATTTCATTGTGCTAAGAAAGACCGAAGACGGGAGGCCAGGCCGCAATGCTCGAAACCAGCCAATCCACCGAGCACCCACTCGATTCGCAGGGTGTCTGGTGCGAGGTCCTGCAGCGCCCGGCGCCTGGCCGCGCCGCACTGTTCTTGGATCGTGACGGCGCGATTGTTGAAGACATCGGCTATTTGTGCCGAGTCGACGACATTGTCGTTATTCCCGGAGCTGCGGGAGTGATCGCCGCCGCGAACCAGCGGAGTGTTCCTGTAGTGATGGTCACCAATCAGTCCGGTATCGGCCGAGGCTATTATGGCTGGGCCGAATTTAGATCTGTGCAAGACGCGATTGTCGCTTCGCTCGCAACCGACGGGGCTAAAATCGACGCGGTCTATGCCTGCGCTCATCATCCGGAAGCGAGGGGCGCCCTGGCTCACCCTGACCATCCGGCCCGTAAGCCCAATCCCGGCATGTTGTTGCAAGCGGCGTCCGCGCTTGCGCTCGATCTTAAATCGTGCTGGCTGGTCGGCGACAAAGCGGCGGATATTGAAACTGCCAAGCGCGCCGGCATTGCCGGCGCTCTCCTGGTCGCGACCGGGTACGGCAAAGCCGAGCGTCAACGCGCGGCAACGCTGGCCAGTTCCGCTTTCGAAGTTCGTTTCGGCCGATCGATCGCGGACGCGATCACGCTTCCCCTTCTATCTGTCTCGACATGACGCGTGACGACATCTTAGGCGCCAGTCCCGCAAAGCCGCGCCTACTCTATGTGGTGACGGAGGACTGGGCGTTCTTGTCGCATCGGCTACCGATGGCGCGCGCAGCGCGTGACGCTGGTTTCGAAGTGCATGTCGCTACGCGTGTCAGCCGCGGGGCGGCGGCGATTGAAGCTGAGCGGTTTACCTTACACGCAATTCCGTTCGCGCGCGGCAGCCTGTCTCCGCTTGCGGCCATTGCAAGCATCGCAGCGCTCCGCCGTGTGCGCCGCGACGTGAAACCGGAGCTCACCCATCACGTCGCTTTGCAGGCTTGCGTGCTCGGAATGCTGTCGACACTCGGCCAACCTGCAGCCTGCATCAACGCCTTCATTGGCCTTGGATATTCGTTTACGTCTGAGACAGGCAAGGCGCGAGTTGTCCGTGCGCTAATTGGTTTACTACTGCGTTTTCTCATCAACCGTAGAGACTGTGTCGCTTTGGTACAAAATAAGGACGATAGGGCCGAGCTGGTTTCCCTTGGCGTTGCGCAGAATCGGATTGCGCTGATCCCTGGATCGGGTGTTGACGTGAACCACTTGACACCGATCGCCGAACCCAATGGAGCACCGACTTTCGGATTTGTCGGACGGCTCCTCGAGGATAAAGGCATTCGTACCCTCATTGCCGCGCATCGATTGTTGCGCACCCGCATACCTGAGGCGAGGCTCTTAATCGCGGGCACTGCTGACCCAGCCAACCCGGCTTCGGTAACAGAAGCGGAAGCAAAATCGTGGAATACCGAAGGGGGAATATCTTGGCTCGGTTATGTCGGCGATATCGCTGATTTTTGGTCCAAGGCAAATGTCGCAGTACTGCCATCGCGCCGCGAAGGCCTGCCGTTATCCTTGTTGGAAGCAGCGGCCTGCGGTCGTGCCATGATTGCGAGCAACGTACCGGGTTGCCGCGAAATCGTCATCCACGAGCAAACCGGGCTGTTGTTCCCGGTCGACAATGCGCTGGCGCTAGCGGATGCGATGGGTAGGCTCGCCGCGGATCCGCGTTTACGTGCGCGCTACGCCATGGCGGCGCGCAAGCTTGTCATCGAAAGATTCACCACCGATATCATCGGGCGTCAAACAGTCGCGCTCTATAACCGAGTTATCAGGAAGACTTTAGACGCCGATTATTCGCTTTTGCTTTAAATGGAACGATGTCGCATTTGCAGAACTCGAGCGCTCCAAATTGCTGTAGATACGAGTGCTCTGCAGATTGGAGCCGATCGCGAAGGGAGTTGTTGCTTGCTGTCGGAACCACAACCGTCAATTTTGCGTCGTTTGTTGCTGCGGTTGATTTCGATCCTGATTCTGCTCGGGGTTATGGAGAGCTTCTCCGCGATCTTTCTGAAATTCGTGCTCGCCTCAACTGCCCACTTTCTCGTTTGGAATCCCGATATTGACGCGTCCAAATTGTGGACGGCAGCGGGTGGAAATTGGGACGAAGAATTAGGCTGGCCGTCACCAAGCGATGCCATCGCGCCGCCGCGCGACCGGACCGGCGCCAAGTACAATCCGGATTTTCCACAATCCGATTATCCGTGCGCCTCGGCTTATGGCGATTCGTTTGTTTGGGGGACCGATATTCCCCTTGCCGACGGCTGGGTCGAGCAACTGTCGCGCAAGCTCGGCTGCCGTGTCGCCAATCATGCCGTGGAGATGTACGGCACTGACCAATCCTACGTCCGCTTGCTGCGCATCAGGCAGGATGAGGCGCCGGTAACGTTGCTCGGAATCTTTCCTGAAAACATCGTGCTCAATGTCAATCAGTATCGCGGCTTTCTTGGTTACTCCCCGAGCCCAACCGGGCTCAAGGGCCGCTTCGTACTCGACGGTGAAGGTCGCCTAGAATGGATTCATCGGCCGCGCATCGATGAGAAAGGATTCCTGGACCTCCTGCGCGACCCCGCAAGCTTGTTGCCGCACGAATACCTTTTGCCTGACACCCCTGATGGCCCCGTGACTTTGCGCTTTCCATACACGGCGACGCTCGCCCGCTTTGCGCTCATGCCACGCCTGTGGGTGCGCATTACCGGTCGCCCCTCATGGGCTGAATTCTACAGAGCCGACCATCGTTCTGGGGCGCTCGCTCTAACCGCCGCGCTAGTGGAGGCCTTCGTCCGCGAATCCGAGCGCCGCGGTAAGCGAGTGCTCATCTTGATGTTACCCGGCGCCAGCAGCTTCCGCGCCCAGGCCGAATTTGGCCAACCCGAATATGCTCCCCTTATCGCCGCACTCGCCACCAAAAAGATTGAGGTATTCGATCCCATCCGCGCGCTGCTTGTCGCCCTCGGGCAAAGAAGTTACTGCGAGCTCTATATTGCCCCAACCGACTGCAATGGCCACTTCGGCATTGATGGGAGCCGCATTGTCGCAGATGTGGTCCTGGCCGAGCTTCGGCGGCGTGGATTGGTCAACTGATCATCTCTCGCTCAGAACATCGCTTGACCAATATATCGTGGCTGCCCTGAAGAGAAGAGCTTAGAATCTCAGCGGACAGCTTGAGGTGCTGGTCCCTGAAAATCAAAGTGGCAGTCGGAATTAAGCAGCCTCGAAGACCGCAGCGCGTCTGCTATGAGCCGATGTCCATTCGTATTGAAGTGGCTGCTGTCAATCGGAAAAAAGTCGAACCGCTCGCCTGTCTTTTGGTAACGGGCCAAGAACAGCGGATCAAGGTCGATAGCCTCGTATCCGCGGGCTGATGCTTGTTCGATAAAATACCGGCGCATGATGTCGAAGAATGTGCCGGAATCGCGTTTGACAAGGTCGGGATAGCGGAACCCGTCAACGGTAAACGCTATGCATTGTGGTGACAAGCCGATCTGGCCTAGGTCTCGCAGGAACGCGTCAACCGCCGCTTTGGAGGCGACGACGCGCGGCGGGGAGGCGTTTGCTAATGTGAAGCCGGCGTAACGTTCCAGCGCGTGGCCACCCACTTCGTGCCCCCGGAGCCAGTTCATAATGTCATCAAACTTGTAGGCGACCCCTAGATTGAGCGCCAAGTAGCGCAGAAGTGCCGAGTGCCTGATCAGGGCGGTCATTACCCCCGGATGAAATTCCACGAGCTGAAGATGAAGTTCGCCATCGACTCCAGGGACGTAATACCAAAAGCCCTGGGATGTTTGGTATTCTATTAGACTTTCGTCAAAGTCGTTGCCCACTACATTAATGACAAGCGCTCGCGCCTTGAACTTACTCACCGCGTACCGAGCCCAGACCAGATATTGGCTGAGCGCGGCGCCCGACGCTCCGAAGCTATAGAATCGCAGCTTACCTTCAAATAATTTTGCCAACAGCCCGTGGAACGTCTGCGAGTAAGGCATCATCTCCGCTTCGACTTGAGAATCACCGATCACCGCTACAAGTGGCGGATAATCGCTCACGCGATAATCCTGGTTGTTCACCCAGCCATCGTTATTTACATGACCGCGGTTTATCATGTTGAAGGACCAATCGCGTGAAAAAACGAAATCTCTGTTGGGGCTAAAACGAAAAACAGGACTGTCTTTTGAAACGGGAAGAGCATTCAGGCCAGACGTCACGGGGAAAAAGCGAAGCGCAGCCTCCAAAACCACTAGGCAAAATATCGTCGAAGCCACGAGCAACGTTAAATTGAGCAGCACGCCCCGCCCTTTTGACATCTCTATTTTCCTTCCTGTGCATTCCGAAGCTGGCCAGACACTTCTCTATATCTTCCTCCCTATGCATTCCAAAGCTGACCAGATAGTTCCGCCGGCTCGCAAATCATGTTTTCGCCACCTTTACCCCTTCTAGGTGTCGTACTCCCATCGGGTGCGGGGACTATCCACTATGACAAATCGAACACATGAAAGCTATTCGCGCCCAGAATCGACTGTTCCCGGCTCGGACCGCTCATTCGGCTTGGTTATGGCGGCGGCCTTCGCGCTTCTCGCGTTGATTAATTTTTGGCGTGTCGGACACGTGTGGCCCTGGACTGGTTCGTTGGCGGCGGTGTTTTTCGTTTCTGCTTGCCTGTTCCCGACCGCACTTGGGCCACTCAATCGGATGTGGTTTCAGTTCGGCCTCTTGCTGCACAAAGTGGTGAATCCAATCGTGATGGCCTTTGTGTTCTTCGGCGCGGTGCTGCCAACTGGACTCATCATGCGGGCGCTGGGCAAGGACCCGCTGCGGCTCGAACGTCAGCCGGATGCGGATACCTACTGGATAGAGCGCTGCCCTCGCGGCCCTGCACCCGAATCCCTGAAAGACCAATTCTAAGAGGAGAAGCAGCAATGGATTTCCTGGGTGAGCTGTGGCGTTTTATGCGGGTTCGTAAGAAGTTCTGGCTCTTGCCCGTTCTGGTCATGATGGTGGTGTTCGGCGGTCTGGTGGTCCTGACCAAGGGCTCCGCGGTCGCACCGTTCATCTATACGCTGTTCTAGCGGACAGTCGATGCGCGTCCTCGGCATCTCGGCATTTTACCACGACAGCGCAGCCGCGTTAGTCGAGGACGGCCGCATCGTGGCCGCCGCGCAGGAAGAACGCTTCACTCGCAAGAAACATGATTCATCATTTCCAAAAAACGCCATCGCGTATTGTCTGGAAGAAGCCGGCGCAGAGCTCGACGATCTTGATCACGCCGTGTTTTACGACAAGCCGTTCCTTAAATTCGAACGCCTGTTGGAAACTTATCTGGCACTCGCGCCACGCGGCTTCCCCTCATTCCGCATGGCAATGCCGCTCTGGTTAAAGGAAAAGCTGTTCCAGAAGAGTCTGCTTAAGGGTGAATTGAAAAAGTTTGCTCAGTCGTTTGATGCAAACCGACTGCTATTCTGCGAACACCATCTTAGCCATGCGGCATCGGCGTTCTATCCTTCGCCCTTTGAAAACGCTGCCGTGCTGACGATGGATGGCGTTGGCGAATGGGCAACGACTTCGGCGGCGATAGGCTCGGGGAAAAATCTCCAAGTATTTCGGGAGATTCACTTCCCACATTCACTGGGCCTACTGTATTCAGCCTTCACGTATTATACCGGCTTCAAGGTTAATTCCGGTGAGTACAAGGTCATGGGGCTTGCGCCGTACGGTGAGCCAAAATATAAAAAACTAATTCTTGATAACTTGATCGATTTAAAGCCGGATGGCTCCTTCCGGCTCGACTTGTCGTATTTCGATTATTGCACCGGCCTGACAATGACCAATGAGCGCTTCTCAGCGCTATTCGGCCAACCAGTGCGCGTCCCCGACAAACTGCTCACCGATTTTCATATGGATGTTGCGGCGTCCGTCCAAGCCGTGCTCGACGAGGTTGTGCTCCGGTTAACACGTAGTCTTGCCAAAGAGACTGGTGCTGAGAATTTGTGCCTCGCGGGCGGCGTAGCGCTCAATTGCGTTGCCAATGGCAAGGTGTTGCTCGATGGTGCATTCGAAAACATCTGGATCCAGCCGGCGGCGGGCGACGCCGGCGGTGCAATTGGTGCGGCGCTCGCCGCGGCGCACATTTTCAAGGACCAGCCGCGCAAGACCAACGGCGGCGACGGCATGTTCGGCTCGTTCCTCGGGCCGAGCTTTTCCCAAGCAGAGATTCAACAGCGACTCCATAATTCAGGCGCACGCTTCGCGGTGCTCAGCGAAGACGAAATGATCGCGAAAACGGTTGCCGCGCTTGCTGATCAACAAGCAGTCGGCTGGTTCCAGGGTCGCATGGAGTTCGGTCCACGCGCGCTCGGTGCGCGCTCAATCCTGGGCGACCCGCGCGCGCCAACTATGCAGCGCAATCTCAATCTAAAGGTTAAATATCGCGAGAGCTTTCGGCCGTTCGCGCCTTCGGTCCTGCGCGAGGATGTTTCCGATTGGTTCGATCTCGATTCCGATAGCCCTTACATGCTACTCGTTAGCGGCGTGCGCAAGGACCGGTGCCGGTCCATGACCCCCGACGAGCTGGTACTTTTCGGTATCGACAAACTCAATATTGCGCGTTCGGAAATTCCGGCGGTAACGCATGTCGACTACTCGGCCCGCATTCAAACGGTGCACGCCAACACTAATCCGCTGTTCCATCGGCTGCTCACAGGCTTCAAAGAAAAAACCGGCTGCCCGGTGCTGGTGAACACTAGCTTTAACGTACGCGGAGAGCCGATTGTCTGTACTCCAGAAGATGCGTTCCGCTGTTTCATGGGAAACGAGCTAGACCTTCTTGTTGTGGGAAATTGCATTTTGAAGAAGGACACACAGGATCAAACTCTCAAGCGTGACTACAGTTCGGCGTTTGATCCCGATTGAGGGATCCGCTCAGAATTAGTGTTCGCGCCGAGATTACTTCTGAGGTTCGATAATTCCCTGAGTCGTGATTTTGATCTACTCGCTATGAGCTATCCGCTTTCTGCCTTGAACTTACTTCACCCCCTAACTGCCGTTCTTCCCATAGATCAGTCTCAAACCTCTGTGTTCCTAGCCTTCGAAGGTGGCCGATGTTTGCCTGGCTAAGACGAACACCAACGATTCCGGGATAGAATGGTCAAATTGCATTGGCCACCTTTCGGTGATGGCGACGCCATGTCATGAAAAATGTCGGATCGAAACTCGCAAACGTGCTTTTGGTTATTGCCTCGTGCACGGTCGGTTTCATCTCTTGGGAACTCGCCTATCGGGTGTTTCTGAAGACGCAGGACGCGACTCAGTTCGAAGTCCATTCAAATTCCATCTGGGATTTCGATCCAGATCTCGGCTATGTCTATCTTGCACACGCGCATACCGACTGGGCGACGATCCGCGGTGGTGTTCCGGTCTTATGTGGATCATTCGTATCGGGCCTTCTCGGATCCCCCGGAAAGGGAGTAACGGCAGAGCAGCTAATAGCCGGTCCCCGTTTCATAGTTGTTGGCGATAGTTTCACTGCCATGGTCCAAGGTGGTGAAACGTGGCCAGATATTCTCAGCAATAAACTCGAGAAGCAAACTGCAAACACAGTACCGATTCTGAATCTTGCACGGGATGGTTATGGCGCCTTGCAAATATTCGATCAGGCCGCCAAGCTTATACGCACCGGGTATCGTCCAACCGCATTAATAGTCGCAATAACTAGAGCAGACCTGCTCAAGGCGCGTACGTGGCGGATGACAATAATACGTGGCAACTCGCAGGAAGTTTTTACGAGCATCAAGCCATCGCTCGAGATCAATCCGAAAACACATGTACGGACAACTCTCATTAACCCTGGCGCCACCCGATCATGGTGCGAGGCTTCGCGGGCTTCGGGAAAAGAAAATGACGTGTCCCGGGAAATAGCACAAGCTTTGCTAACCACGAAAAGACAGGACGAAAGCCGGGGCCTGAAGGCTCCAATACGGATTCTGAGCATGACGCACTGCTATCTTTGCAATCGAATTCTATACCAAGATCCGCTGCACGGGATCGCTCCGATAGCCACCCACGCGGAGCACACTCTCAACCGCTTTCAGGGTGATCCGCAATTTGTCTCTGACATTGTTGGTATTCGCAATAGCGGTATACCGATCTGGCTCGTCTATCTACCTGATTACGCAGAACTCACAAGTGCACGCAGGCAAATGACGCCACGAGAACAAGAGCTTTTTGAGAGCCTTACGACGGAAGCTGACCGTGTAATTGATCTTACGCCCGATGCCCCATTGGGAGATTCGGCCACCGCATTGACGATGATGCCCTATGATATCCACCCATCGCATCTCGGGCTCGAATATTATGCCGACGAGCTTCTTAGCCGGCGGCAATGGTAGACGTCACCCCGCGGCAGCGGCGAGGAAAGCTGTTGTTTGCTTCATCAATGGGCATTCTGAAAATTTATCCGAATCGCGCTTCAATCACAGCAATAACCTGCATGCCATTTCAGAGTGCGACGCCTTGCAAACTTTAACACAAAGCAGAGCCGCGGCCGCGGGTCGGGACCGCCCGCGCTGTGCGGCAGGATACCTCAAAGGCCCAGCCTGATCGCCGCCTCATTGCTTCGCTTATCGGTTCAAATCAGCACACTGCGTAAGTGTGTCGGGGCCGAACGCCTCTTCAAATGTCCGAAACGATCAATAGCGCGCCTTGCCTTGATTGTGCCCCGTTTTCGATGGTAGCCACTCAATTTCCTAATGCTCGGCCATTGACCGGACCGAGCGATCCGGTCATTCTCGCTCGGGGTGATGGGTGATGTGGCGCAAAATCTTCTCCAACCTACTCGCAACACTGATCGGCGTTGCCATCGCGGTGCTTTGCATGGAGGTGGCGGTCCGTGCTTTTTTCGATGATGGGAAGGAATTCGACCTCGAGATGTGGAAGTACGCCCTCGAGGTAAAGGGCATTTCCTCAGATCCGCTGATCGGTCACAACCATCGGCCGAACCGTCACGCTTTCCTGATGGGAGTTCAGTTCGACACCAATTCCAAAGGTTTACGCGACCGCGAGTTTTCATATGAGAAGCCCCCCGGCAAGCTGCGCATCATGATGCTCGGCGATTCGTTTACTGTCGGATGGGGAGCGAAATTCGACGAGACATTTCCGAAGCGCATCGAGCGCATGTATGCGGATCGCGGTATCCAGGCTGAAGCGATTAACACTGGGGTTGGCAACTATAATACGATCCAGGAGGTCGAGTACTATCTTACGGAGGGCTACAAGTACAATCCCGACATCGTTGTGCTGAACTTCACGTTTAACGACGCCGAACCAGTCCCGGTTGCCTCTCCACCGCCGATAATTTTACGGATATGCTATTCATGCATTTTCGTCGCGGGCAGGATGGATTCGGTATTACGCAGGGTCGGCGATACCGTCAGCGCTGAGCAGGTCCACCTCGGCGGGAAGGATTGGTCCGATTACTATCTCGGCCTCTATGGCAATGACGGTAAGGCCAAAGGTTGGCTCAACGCGAAGGCTTACATTGCAAAGCTAGCGGCGTTTACCAAAGCGCACGGCACGAAATTACTCATCGCGAGCCTGCCGGAACTTCATGACGTTCAACATTATCGCCTGCAGAGAATTATCGATCTGGTCCACGAAGCAGCGGACGAGAACGACGTACCTTTTGTGGATCTGTTGCCGTATGTGCAAGGGGTCCCCTCACCGGAGCTGTGGGTAACGCCGCCCGATCCACATCCCAATGGTCTTGCACATAAATTGTTTGCCGAGGGGATATTCGAAGCTCTTCAAAAGCTTACTGCCAACCAAACCGCTGAGCAGCAGTGATTCGAGCTGCCGCTCGGGAGTTCCGATTTCTTCCGATTTTTCGACGCCGGATATGAAGCGATCGGCTAGACTAGCCCAGATTTGCCTTTCCCGTTGCCTCTCTGTTGCGGCCATCCAAACAATCGTTCCGGTGCAACTGGGTTTTCAGCCTGGATGCCGACGCGAACGGTGCCTTCGCAGGCTCAAACAATGTGGTCATGATCACGCCTGGCCGCGCGGCGTTGAACACGCCCGAGAGTGCTCTACGCTCAAGCGAAATCCGTTTCGCCGACTGCAAGCAACATAGTCACGAAGTGAGGAACGTCGCTGAATTTGAAACACAAAAACTTCAGCGCCATTCGTTTGAGGCAGATTCGACTTCTTTCAGCGCCTTTGCTCGTTCGTTCAATATTGTCCCTCCCAGCACACCAGTCGCGAACACGTACAACCACCCGCTGTTGAAATCGAATAGGTGCGAGTGAACCGTCGAGGACAAGATGTTTTCCACGACGGCCACCAGACCAAGCCAGGCAACGGTGCTTTGCTCGGTGAACAATGCAAGGTGCGCAATCCACATTGCCCATAGCGCTATGGCTCCAACGAGTCCCAGCTGAATGGCCACGGCAAAAGTTTGATTATGCGGATTCACCGTGGGAGTTGCCGAGACACCTGTTTTTCCGGCAGTGATACGGCGAAATTCCTCGGTTATCGACCCTGTGCCGTGGCCGATGATCGGAGCGGACGCTATTATCCCCAACGATTCTTTCAGAAAAGCGGTGTGCTCACCGATAGAGGTTGCTTTATTCGTTTTGAGATATTCCTGAGTCTCGACGACGGTTTGCGCAACACGATAGCGCAATACCGGCGAGGCAAACCACATTGCGCTCCCCACCATGACTGCAAGCAATACGGCAAGCAAAATTCCCTTCCATCGAATCAAGCGCCAACCGAGCAACAAAAGCAGGAGCGGCGCGACGGCAAGGGCAATTCGACTGGGGGCTGCGAAGGCAAAATTAACGAGGAACAACACACCGATCACTAAGATCGCGATCTGCGAACCGGCTCGCTTGCCCGATGCCAAGGCCGCGTAGCCGAGCGCGCCAAAACCGCAGATCAGAAAGAGGGACCCCTGGAATATCGTGTCATGCACGGGTACGCCACAGACGGGACCCCCGCAATGGCCTACGAGAACCATCGTATAAGAAGAGAGCAGCACGGTGATCGATGAGATGAAAAAGCCCAGAATAACCCAAATGCCGATCTCGGATTGGCGAAATTGCGCGAGCAGCAGTGGAATCGCGAGCAGCCGATGAAACGAATCGAGACCCGCAAAGCGATCATGCCAACTGACATCGGCCCACAACATGCCGATCACACCCAGGCACCATAGCACCGCCGGCAGACCGCCTGCCGGGGTGGCAAGCTCGCGTTTGAGCGAAGCCGTGCCCAGGGTCGGCAGTAAGAGCACAAGCCAGACTGCGATCGCGATTCCAACTGCACTCGTCGACCATGGCAGGGCCACCGCGACGGCGACTGCAGCCCAGTCAGCAATCCTGAGGAGGAACAAGCGGTCGAAGTGACCGAAGCTGGCGGATTGGATCATTCGGCAGTCTTAACCGTGTTTTCGGAGGCCAGTGAACATTGTTGGTAGAAGTCTCGACCGAGCTTGCTTGCGAAACGTTAAATCGTTCCGAGCTCGCGCAATTGTGAGGGGAACTCGGAATCCGGCGCAACCTCAATCCTGATTGGTGATGGATATTTCACTGAGACAATCGCCGCACCTCATTTAGTGCGTTCCATCACGACGCCGTTTCTGACTCGCGCCTTCGGTCGCGTGGCCCATTTGGAATTGAGCCTCGAAACTCAGCCGAGCAACACATAGGGAATGTCACACTTAGCACAGAGCGGCATATCATCGATCTTACGTGCCATGAATGCATCGACCATCTTTTTGTATTTCGGCCCGTTGCGCATTTCTAAAAAGCCTTCGGTCTTGATGTCGCCGATGTTCATGACGTTTTCGGAATCGCGGCCAGGGCATGCGGACACCTGACCATCGTCATAAACGACAAGCCTAGAGGTCAGCAAGTGACACAGGTGCAAAGGTCGGTAGGGCAATCCCAACTTAAAAGAATAAATGCCGGTCTGTTGGTCCTTGCTGCCGACCGGAACGATGCCAGCGAAATTGTCGGGATAGCCAAGGCGCACACGCTTTGTGTCAATGCCGAGAGTGCGAAGAAAATCGAAGTGCTTCGGTTTCGTTGCGGCATCCATGATGATGCCATTGATCGTTAGCGCATCCGACACGCCCTCGCTATCAAATGTTTGGCACAACGCTTGTAGTTTTTTTGACGTGTCCTCGAATCGCGATCCCACATAAATGCTTTCGTGGCTTTCCTTGTCATAACCGGAAAACGACGCCTGCACGGTAAAGCGTCGAGACTTTGCGGCCTGCGCCAACATCCTGATATTACGGTCGCCCAACGTAGTGCAATTGGTGTTCAGGTGAACATTCAACCCGGCGTCGATTGCGAGCCGAACACACTCGCCAGCATGTGGGCTAAGAAGCGGTTCGCCCTGTGCGCTGGTGAACTCTAGGTTGCGAATACCATTCGCGGTCATTTCTGCAATGACACGCTTGAACAAGTCGAGCGACATGAAGCCCTTGTTGCGTTTCCATATCTGCCAGCCGCACATCGAGCAGGTCAAATTGCATCGACGTGATATTTGCACGAACACCCTATCCGGAAGGAAGCGATTCGCTTTCAGCCGATCATAAGTCACTCGGTCGGCAGCCATGGCCTCTGCGGTATAGCGCCGGCCCATATATGGAAGGACCAAGCGGCCGATGATGCCGTTGATTAGCCATTTGCGCGCCTCTACGCGTAGCGCTATCAACCTTTGGATAAGCGGTAAGATTGACCGCGCTCTCACGAGAGAGATAAGCGCGCGTGGCCGCATGAAAATCCCCCACAATAGAGCAAGATGTTAAACGCAAAACCGCACACGAATCAATCTTTGCAAGTTTGTCCTTTTCGTGGTTAGCCCGAGAAAACCGCTTTGATATCACCGGTGTATTGGGAGGGCATCATAGATGGCTGAGGATGGATATCGCCGCAAGCGCTCACTCTACAACCAAAAGTCGAAATAAGCTCTTTGGACTTAATTCCACTGAGCGGCTTTAACCCTCGCTTAGACGCCCGTGGCAAAACTTGATCGTCACCGAGCATTGGTCATTGATAGCCCCTCCCTAGCCGAGTTCTACACGCTGAATCACGCCGAACCCGGTTCATCCAAATGCTGCCGATGAAAATGAGATACGGGCCGCGAACGCGACTAAGTGCGCTATTACAAGAATGACGATCACCATTGAAGGCCCCGTGGATAGGCGACCATTCATGTTACCAGCCCAGGACTTTTGTGGCAGCGACCTCATCGAAATTACGAATGTCGCGCCGAAAAAAAATGAGCTGGATTGCGAGACGGCCAACAAAGCTGCCGAACAAAAAAAGCGCGATTGGGGCGATCAATACTGTGGCTCGATCAATGGATTCTCGCGGTAAGAAGAAATCAACAAAGCGCGGAAGCGGCGCCGGACCAAACACGTCCTCTACTCGAAAGAAGCAGACGAAAGCGCGGAAGTCGAAGAGACGCAAAAGGCGTTCGCGACGTAGCCAGCGCCCGGTATCCCCGACCGACCAGAACGGCGGGAAGTCGCAGGTGGGCATGTTGCCACCTTACGGTCAGAATTCGCTGATATTTCGTCGACGGCGTTGGGAATATAAGTATGCGCATGTCCTTCAAGTCTACGAACCTTCAATCCTTACTGCGATGGACAAAAATCGTTGTGGTGAACCTGTTGGTTTTTTTGTTTCTGCTCATTGTAGTCGAAATTTTACTACGCTCAGTATGGACCGTTCGGTCATGCATCAGATCCGAGTGCGATTTCAGCCAAATTGCTGGTCTGAAGGTGCAAAATATTGAGAGAGGCACCGACATTGGCTTGACCAGATATGACGAATTATTAGGTTACGTTCCCCGTGAGGGATTTTCAGCCACCATGAACGCTTTTCCTTGGCACGGTGGTAAACTCACAATACGAAAGGATGGATTCCGCTCAAATGGCTATGAACCGCCCCCGCTTCCAGCAGAGGTTTTGGTTGTTGGCGATTCATTTACATTTGGCGACCAGGTTTCTGACAATGAAACATGGCCAGCGTGTCTTGAAAGGAAGCTGGGGCGGGGCGTCGATAATGGTGGAATGACTGGTTATGGGACGGCTCAAGCTCTGAGAAGAGCCTCTTTGAAGCTTGCTGAAAAAAGCTACACCACCCTTGTGGTCTCAACTCTTGTTGGACCCCTCGACTGGGACTTTGGAAGAGACCGATTAAGCTACCGCCAGGGATGGCCAAAGCCAGCGGTAATTCACACCAAGAATGGCATTGGATGGTCAGCCGCTTCGGATCCCAATAAGCCAGGAACCCACTTTAATCCGCTGTATAATGAAGGGTATCATGAAGCGCTTAATTTTGTATATGAGCGATCTGAAATTCTTAGGTTGATACTGGATCGGTTTTTTCCAGACAGTAATATTGTGGGAGATCGGTTAACAATTGTGCATGCAAATGCCGTCGATGAAAATGAGATAGTTGACTGGACTCTGAGGAAATTTTCGAAGCTTGAGGTCAAGAACAAGATTTTACTTCTTCAGTATGAGCGCCAGGGCCTGGACACAACCGAAGTGGCTGAAAGAAGAAAGTTGATTCTCGGAATTGCAAACGAGCTATCGTTAAAAGTCATTGATACTTATGACGTGTTGAGAAATGCCAAGGAGAAACGCCCGCAACTTTGCAATGTTTGCCGCAATCCTTCGCCCCTCATGGATGAGCTTTGGTACCTTGATAATTCATACCATCATACCCCATTGGGGAACGAACTTGTTTGCTCGTATTTGTTTGAGCACGGGTTTTCAAAGCAGTCGATCACATTTAGGCCAGACTCGCCATCGACGGTGCAAGTGAAAGCGCCTGCGCTGGACCGGTGATGACCTCTAGCCGCCATTGCCAGTGGAAATGGGGTCGTGAAATCGTTTCTGTTGTGAGTAAAGAGCCGCACGCCGGCATTATCCCGCCGCGCCAGAATGCTGAAGCCGTCATCAGATCATAGGTTGCGATGAGGTGGCACAAAAGCGCCGGGCTTGGTAACATGAACAGTCGCCTGTTTCACGGGTTTCAATGCGGATCGTGATTCTTTTAATAGCGCACTTGGTCGCGTTCGCGGCCAGCTTGATGGCCCGGCTCTCGACCGACGAGCCAAAGGTTCTGGCTTGATTTCCTACACCTGACACCCAATGTCAAAGCAGATCCACACCCCAGAGCGAATCGAACACGCCATTAACAAGGTGGCTCGGGTCGTTCTGTATCTACTGCTGCTGGTCGGCTTGGTCGAAGCGGCGTCGTGGGCGGCGATCCAATTTTATAATTTGGTGGGATTCGCGTCCTTGGGCCTGCCGAGCTTGAACGCAGTCGTCGCCGAACCTGATCCCGCCGGCGAGGTTTTTGCGGTCTGGTCGAACAGCGTCCTTTTTCCGACCCGCTGGTACACCAATCAGCCCAACTTCAGGGGCCGATACGTCGTCACGGACGACGCCGGGTTTCGCATCGACCCGACAGCCGTCACCGAGGCGAAGAGCATCGGTTTCTTCGGTGGTTCGACCATGTTCTCGGTCGTGACCCGTCAGGAGCACACCATCCCTGCGCAGGTTCACCTCCCAGGATTCAATTCTCTGAATTTCGGCGTCCACGGCTATTCGACCGCGGCCGAGCTGCCGACCCTGCTTGAAGCGCTGAGGAGATACAGCAGGCTCGAGGTCGCAGTGTTCTACGACGGCGTGAACGAAATCGGCCGCTATGTCGAAATGCTTCAAGACGGCGCGCCTGAGGCGTTCGCGGCGGTAGGCTACTACCAAAGGGGGGACATGGATGCTGCGATCGCGTCCTATCTCAGCTGGCGCCAAGCGGGCGTCATCGTCCAAACGCCCTCAATGCGGATCGCCAAGCGGGCGTGGCTTATGCTCCGCGCTCAAGCCGTAAGCCAGTCGCAAAGTCCGGAAGAGATCGCGCGATCGATCGCCGCTCAGTACTTCGCAAACATCAGAGACATTCGCCTGATCGCACGGGCAAACTCGGTCGCTCCGATTTTCGTCTTGCAGCCCAACATCTTCACGACGGGCAAGCGGCTCACACCCGCCGAGCTGGCCATCCGCGATCGCGACAGGACGATTGTCGCGCAACTCGCGCCGCTGGTTCGATCTGCGATCATGTCTGACCCGCGAGCGCGGACATACGACGTGATCGACACAAGCGATGTGTTCGATGCCGCCGACGGCGAGATCTTCTATGACTGGTGCCATGTCGGCGGCGCCGGCAACAAGATCGTCGCCGACCGGATGATTGCGCTGATCTCGGCGCAATTGCAGTGAGACCACAAGGCCGAGCGGATCAAGTGCCGGTGCGAGATCAGCGTTAAGGACGCGAAGATCATCGCTGCCGTCGCCGTGGACTGGGTGCATGATCAGGCCGTCACGCCGGAAAAACCCGCTTATGGCGGCCCACGGGGCCGGCGTTCGACGGCGTCTTTGTATTTCACCACAAGGCTAAGTGGAACACAATTCCCGAGATTGGCATTTATAGTTTCATTGTATAGTTTCATTTGCCTTATTAGGGGCCGTTTCTGACCTATTTATCACCAAACTATTTCTGTCATCTGAAGCGCCTACTGCAATAGCGAAACTAATAGCAAGCGCGCGAGTCCCCGTATTTTTCTAGGGCGCCGTTATTTAGACTTTCCTTTGTTAAAAAGACCAGATTGGAACTGACGCAGGCAATAAAAGCATTGAGGAAAGTGGCCCTAATGGTAACTGCGTCGGTGACGTTTACAGCAAGATTATCGCCCTCCCTGCTTTCCAAGCTCAAAGATCAATCTGCAAGGCACGCGTTTCTCTGTATCTGTATCTCTATCTCTGTAATCCTAATCGGTGCTGCATTTAGGTTATCGCAGTACGTTGCCAATCGGTCCCTATCGAGAGATGAGGCGGCGTTGGCGTTGAACATCATTCACCGTTCCTTCGTCGGACTTACGCAACCATTGGACTATAACCAGGGCGCACCGCTTGGGTTTCTATTTGTTCAGAAGCTTTTGACCGTTTTATTTGGCAACCGAGATTACGTTCTGCGCATCTTTCCTTTCATTTGCGGATTGAGCTCGATCTGGGTGATGTATGAGTTGGCAAAGCGCCTTTTAGTTGAGCGAGTAGCTGTTTTTGCTGCCGTTCTGTTATTTGCTGTTTCGGATCGACTTATCTATTACGCATCTGAAGCAAAACAATATTCCAGCGATGTGCTGATCTGCTTGGTGCTGCTCCTGGCCATCGTTTGCTGCCTGGACCGAAACCTCAGCCGTCGAGACTGCGCGCTGCTGGCCGTGTTGGGCGCCGCCGCAACATGGGTGTCCCATCCCGCTTTGTTCATATTAGCAGGTACAGGGTGTGCACTCAGCGCGCACTTCATCTGGAGGCGAAATTGGCGCAGTATATTGTTGATTGGATGCGTCGCCGGATTTTGGCTGGTTAACTTCATCGTTCTGTATTTTGTTGCTTTGCGCGAGCTGTCTGCCAATGACGCGTTATTGGCATCCTGGAACGGACACAGAAGCTTCATGCCACTACCACCTTGGCAGGAATGGCAATGGTTTGTTGACACATTCCGTGGCGTGCTCAACGACCCTATCGGGCTGGCTCGAAGCTCGGCGATTTTTCTGACTTCGGCGATTTTTCTGGGTATTGGCGTCATCTCCCTTTTCCTTCGGCGATGGCAGCTTGGGCTGATGCTACTCTTGCCTATTTTGCTGACGCTTATTGCATCTGCTCTACACAAATATCCCTTTGCGAACCGACTGCTGCTGTTTATCGTACCCATCGTGCTTTTAATGGTCGCAGAGGCAGTTGGACGAATTTACTCACTCTTTGTCATCCTCAGGTTGCCACAGATGGGATTACCGCTAGCTCTAATGGTTCTGACGCCCCTCGCTTACAGACCAAGCTATGAAGCTTGGCGACACCTACGGGCGCCACGGTTCGTTGAGGAGATCAAACCGATGATGGCCTATTTGAGCGCCCATCGGCGCGAGAATGATGCCGTGTATATCAACTATGATGCCGCGCCTGCATATCTCTATTACTCAGCGTTTTATGAGCTTGCCAACGTGTCTTTTGTGCAGGGTTCGAACAGGCAGAGCAGTAACAATTATTTCCGCGAGCTAAGTTCAATGCGCGGCAGAAGTCGCGTTTGGATTCTGCTCTCTCACGTCTGGCAGTACGGGAATGGAGTGACTGAAGACACTCTTATCTTGGAGTATCTTGATCAGATCGGGAAACGCTTGGACCAACTCAGCGCCCCAGGTTCACAACAGCTTTATTTGTACGATCTCTCGTTAGCGGCGTCAGTACAGGGATTTATCGGGCCGCCTCAGGATGATGTAGGCCCCATCCGCTTCGGACAATGATTGGAGTTGGCAACTTTAGCGTTTCGACAAAACAAACTGCGCGGAATTTTCAAATCCGCTTATCGCGGGGCTTCGCCCGTGCGGAATTCCGTGCCGGGCAAGGGTCGTGATAAATCTTGGCAGGCCCAATGTGTGACGCAAATCGGTCCAGAGCCTATGCGGCATCATATCCATCCGCTATGTTCGCGCGACTATGGCGCGATCTGCACAGTCTGTTAAATCGCCGACGGCCTCTAACTCCTCAAGTAACCGGGCTTGACATGATTTTCTTCGGAGCAAAGCCGTCTAGCAAATGAGTCCTATCGTAATACAAATACCCTGCTTCAACGAGGAAGCTACGCTCCCGCAGACGATTGATGGCATTCGGGTTGCAACTGCAGGAATGGCAGACGTGCTAATACTGATCGTGGATGATGGAAGCGTGGACGACACCATCGAGGTGGCGAGGCGTTGCGCCGCCGATTACGTGGCAAAGCTTCCGGGGCACCGCGGGCTTGCGCATGCCTACATGGCGGGTCTGAGCGCGAGCCTTCGCCTTGGCGCTGAGATCATCGTAAACACGGATGCAGACAACCAGTACGTTGCCGCTGATATTCTGAAAATCATCGAACCCATCGCCGCAGGCCAGGCTGACATCGTCGTGGGCGCCAGGCCGATCTCGACAATTGAACATTTCTCGTGGTTAAAGCGTCAACTTCAGCGGTTTGGAACAGCCACGATTCGCTGGCTCAGCAATACGCAGGTTCTGGATGCGACGAGTGGTTTTCGTGCGATCAGCCGCGAAGCGGCATTGCGATTCAACGTATTCACCCCGTTCACCTACACGCTTGAGACCCTTATCCAGGCCGGCCGCAACGGTCTACGGGTGGCATCCATTCCGGTTCGCGTGAATCCCCCGACGCGGCCGTCGCGGCTCTTCCATTCGAATACACAGTACATTAGCAAATCCATGGTGCACATCCTGCGCGTCTATACGATCTATGAGCCGCTGAGGACCTATGCCGTGTTAGGTTTGGTGCCCTTCATCATGGCAAGCCTGTTATCGTCCAGGTATCTCGCCCTCGTGCTATTCGTCGATCCCACCCGCAGCCATGCCCCCAGCTTGATCTTGGCGGCCATTCTTTTCAGCGTATCATTCATATTTTGGGCCGTCGGGATTATGGGAGATCTGGTGGCCACGAACCGCCGGCTTCTCGAAGATATCCAGATAGAACAGCGGCGTGCCCGGCTTCGTTACGGAGGGCCGTTGGACCTCGATGAGGGTTTCGAGCTTTTGCCGCTGAAGAATGCGGGACACCCGGTTTGACAGGAACAGCTTTGAGCGGCAGGGAGCTTCTTTTGACGCGAGCGCTTGACTCCGTTCCCAAGCTTCTAATGCTGCAGGACCGCAATCCACTCAGTCCCACCTATGGTTGCTTTGATCGGAACTACTGGCATTACAAAATAATCGACTTCCCCTCAGGCATGGCGCAGGAATTCGTGCTGCCACTCGCACTCGCTTTTGCAGTGCCAACAGTCGGAAACCAGTTCGCCGGCAACGACATGATTCGCGAGTGGGTGCGCGCCGGGATTGCATTCGCAGCTCGCTCCGCACACTCGGACGGCTCTTGCGACGACTACTACCCTTTTGAAAAGGCCGCCGGCGCAGCTGCCTTCTCTTTGTATGCGGCGCTACGGGCAATTGAGTTTGCCGGATTGGACGCGAAGCCATTCTTAAGTTTTCTGCAGCAGCGTGGGCGCTGGCTATACAATCATCACGAGCCCGGTGAGCTGAGCAATCACGAGGCGCTAATCGCGAATGGACTGATTCGCCTGTCGCAGCTCACAGAGATGCCGATCTTCTGCGGAATGGCTGAGAAGCGACTTGAACGTCTGCTCGGACTGCAATCCACCGAAGGCTGGTTTTTCGAATATCAGGGCTGCGATCCAGGATATCTTACACTCACGGTCAGTATGTTAGCCGAGATGCAGGAGTTGAAACCGGACCTGGGACTCGACAAATCGATCGCGCGCAGCGTTCGGTTCCTGGCGGCCATTCAGCCGCCCGACGGGTGGTTCGGCGGCGAATGGACAAGCCGTAACACGCACAATTATTTCCCTCATGGATTCGAGCTCTGCGGCCGCTGGCTTCCGCAAGCGCTGCAGGTTAACGACGCCGCCATAGCTGCGCTGCGGGATCCGCCCGAGTACGGCGACGATCACATCATCGGCCACCATTGTTGGAGCTACTTTCTCGCAGCGATGCAATGGGTCTTTAAGAGGCCGCCGCCGCGTGCCTTTCCAGACAAGGAGCGCCTGGAATTCGAGGAAGCGGGAATTCTTATCGACCGTCGCGGCAGCCGTACACTGCTCCTGGCAACAAAGAAGGGCGGAGCCTTTCGGTTTTATGAAGGCTCTAAGCTGCTTCATGCTGACACAGGTGTGGCACTCGCGATTTCGTCAGGACGCCGCTCCCGTATAGCAGTCTGTCACCTGTGGGCGAAAGAGTACCGTCTCGTGAGCGAGGGCAAAGCTATGACGATCTCGGGCCAGATGGCCTGGGCGAAGTCCATGAATATGACTCCCGTGAAACTCTTGGTCCTACGTCTCGTTATGCTGGCAGGCGGACGGTTTAAACCCGAGCTAGTGCGCTGGTTTCTGCAGCGGCTGCTCATCACCGGAAGGTCACTCGCCCCATTTGGGTTTACGCGTCGCGTTACGTTCAGCGCTACCGATCTCGAGGTCGAGGATGAGGTGACCAGTCAATGCTGGGACAGTGTAACTTCGGCATGGATCGGGACTGCTCAGGCATCAATCTACAACGTTATGAGCCGGGTGTTTCATCCTTCGCAGCTTGAACCATGGACCAACTTGACCAGCCTCATTCCTAAGGGACGCGGCGGTGTGCTCTTCGTTAAGCGCGTGTTCTAAGGGCTGACGGGTTCCGTGGCAAAGATCATCGCCTTAGTCATCAGCGTCGCCCTACTTGCCGCGCTCTATTCGACTCTCGATATGCACACCTTGGGCTCTGTCCTTTCGGCGGCAGACCCGGTTAAACTTGTTCTATCGCTCCTGCTGATAGGAGTTTTGGTCCCGGTCTCAGCCGCGAGGCTCAAAATGTTCGCCGATGCCGCGCAGCTGCCTCTAAGGATCCATACGGCTGTGACGGCAACTTTAGTGGCTAACACCCTGAACTTGGCGCTTCCGGCTAAGCTGGGAGATTTGGCAAAGGCAACTATGCTCAGCGGACGAGCGCGTACTTTACTGCTGCCTGCACTCAGTCTGTCGGCCTATGAAAAGCTAGCTGACCTGTTCGCGCTTTTCTGCTGGGGTGCGATAGCTCTCGCCGCTTCGCGTAGGCCGGATCCATGGGTCCTCATATCAGTTGCTGCGATCATCTGCAGCTTGATTAGCCTTCTCGTATCTTCAGCGCCGGTGCGAATTGCCGGGACAATTATCGAGTTGACGCGACTGCCGATGCCTGCCGGAGCGATCCGGCTGATGGATAGTTGGGTTTCCTTAGTGAATGCTGTCGTGGCAGATCGGACAAAGTTTCTGGCCGGTATTGTTCTGTCCTTGAGCATCTGGGCCGGCCACTTCCTCCAAATCTTACTTATGGCTTGGGCAATCGGTGTGAGCCGTGACTGGCTCTCTATGTTCGCGGTCCTGCCGATGGTGATAGTTGCGGGGCTTGTCCCGCTCACGTTCGCGGGTATCGGCACGCGTGACGCGGCCATTGTACTTCTGCTCGGCCCGATAATCGGAGCAGAGACAGCCGCCGCACTGGGCGTTCTATTCTGGCTGCGCTACCTGATACCCGGGTTGGCCGGCCTTCCGCTCATCGGCCGTTACGCCGATTCGATATCAGCTCTCCGGAGGCACAAGGACTTGTAGTTCTCCATCGTTAAGGTGGCGTGAATAATGAACAGCGATGCATCGATATTTTTGATCTCGTTAAGTGTTGGAACAAACGATAGCGATTTCGAGAGCGTCTGCGGTCAATTCCGATAGACGATATGTTAGTACTACGACTTACCACAAAAATTATGCTGGGGCTGGGTGAGCCAATAATCCAATGAGTTTGTATGGAAAACGTGCTCTTCCCACACGCTCATTAAGACGGCACGGCCCGATGCGTCGTGACAAGCGGTCTTGACGCTAATGGCGGTCTGGCGCAATGGAGACGAGACCAGGCGCGAGCTCCAGTCGCGGCAATTAAGACCGTATTGGGATTCGTGCTGGTTGCCCCCGCCGCTAAGGTGACAGTCTCGAAGCCCTTCAGAACGACGTTCCGACGAATTTTTTCGAACACCGCGGCGGGAAGTGGCGAGCCGTCACTCCATTCACGTCGGTTGAGGCAATCAACACCGGGGGCGCCCAGACCTGTGCCTGATTGACAAAACACGGGACCGGCATTGCCTCTAAGGGCCTGTACCACGTCGAACCTCGAAGAGCAGCCGCATGGCCGCCGTGTCGTCAGACGTCAGCATAGTCTCTAGGAGGGATCGTACCGAAGGACAGGTGCGAGCACCACGATAACCGAGCGCCATTTCGCATTCGGGGACGTGTGGTCGGATTTTTCGTCGCTAATCGGACGACCAGCGGGTCGAAGCCACCAAGCAAGGCTTGCTGAAAACTATTTTCCCGGAGATCAGTTGCAGACTTGCAGTTCCGGTCCGGGCCACGCTGGCGGCATGACACCTCAAGGCCGGCCGCATCTCGGAGCCGTCTCATTGCCTCGTCTATGCTTGCGCAAAGCATCGTGACGGCTCAGACCAGCACAATGCGTAGGCGTGCCGGGGCCGAACGCCTCTTCAATGTCCGCAACGCGCAATAGCGCACGTCGAGGCTATGTCCTTCCAACCTGCCTTGATTGCGCCCCGTTTTCGATGTTAGCCACTAAAACTTCCTAATAGTCGGGTCTATTGGCCGGACAGAACAATCCGGTCATTTCCTTGGGTGATGGGTGATGAAGAGCAAAATCGTCTCCAACCTACTCGCAACACTGATCAGCGGCTGAAAACCCCTCACGGAGAACGTAACCTAATAAATCATCAAATCTGGTGAAGCCAATGTTGGTGGCTCTCTCAATCTTTCGCACCTTCAGAGCAGTAATTGGGCTGAAATCGCAATGGGATCTAATGCATCACCGAGCACTCCATACTGAGCGGAATAAAATTTCGGCAACAATGAGCACATACAGAAAAACCAACACGTTCAGCACGACGATTTTTTGTCCTTCGCTGCAAGCATTGAAGATTCGTAGATTTGAAGGAAATGCGCATATTCCCACCCCGCTCAATTCCTTTTCGCACGATTTTTAATCCCGTTCGAACGTTCGCGCTATGGAGTCCGCATTCGAGGATACGGCCGGGCGAAACACACTATTCCGTATTTGGGCTATCACGGAACAAACGCAGGAGCAACTTAGGGCTGCTCACTGAGGGTAAACACACACGCATCCCATAGGCCCAGTGTGATTGAAACTACAGCACTGGGAAGCGCCGAGTCATTTGCACGAAGACTTTACGATGGGCGTTATCATGAGCGCGAATTTGGCCGCTCCTTTAGCGGAGAAGTGATTGCTGTCCGCGAAGTCGTCATCTTCAAATTCGTCGATCGGGGGAATGAAGTTTGAAACCCCGATTGAGTCGGCCGTCTCTTTGAGGATGGCGTTGAAATGGTCTTGCAGTGGCCAGACATCCAGGTCCCGGACTAGCGGGAAAAAACCGGAGCGTTCTTTGCTTCGCAATTGTGCTCGGTTCCACACCTGCCCAACGAAAACGCTGATGATTTGGCGTTCCCTGTTGATGGCAGCAATTGCTTTCAGGTTGCGGCGAAAGATTTTCTCGAGCCGCACATCCGTTCCGGGCACCGGCGGATCCTTGAGAAAATTCGGGGCTAAGGGCACGGTGTCGAAGGCCGCTTGAAGGGATCGATTCACGATTCGCGCCAAAGGCGAAAAGCTGACTTCAAGCGGTTTTATTCTCACGAACTCAACTTGGCTCAGGAGGTGAAAGTTTGCGTATGCGGGATCTAGGTTGGGCAGGTGGGCACTGGTAATGTCATTCCATCCAAAATAGACGGCGCAGTGCGGCCGCACACCGTAGGTGTCTAGATAGAAAAGCGTTTGCAGAAGGTTCTCGACCGTGGAATATCCGGGAACACCGTGGTTAATGACAGCGTATCCGCGGCCGAGTTGCTGTTCGAGATCGTCCGACCAAGTTTGGCCATTTGGCACGGCCGGGTCGTAAGTCGTGCTACTCCCGACCGTCGCAACGACCACCTGCTGTTTTAGCTCCGTAGTCGTCCGCTCGGGTCCACGGATCCCGTTAGAGTCATGTGAGATCGCGAAGGGATGGAGACGGGAGTAATTTGGGGTAGGAATTACCTGAAGAAGCGGATGATATTGGAACTGCCCGTTTAGGGTTGCAGCCGCGGTCGCAGGAAAAAGCGGCATGGGCAATACATGGATTGCGGTCAATGCATAGCTGCCAACACCGATAAGAAACTCGGTGAAGCAAATTGCAAGAACAAGCCAAGCGATCCGTGGAAAGATGCTAAGTAACATTCCCACCAACGAAAGCCCAACAAGGTAGAGAAAGTACGCTTCTCTGAGCGCTCCCCATTTCAGATGCCCAGTGGCGGCAAACTGGACCCCGGCGGCAACCAGGATGGCAAGCAAGAGAAAGACGCCTGCGAGGAAGGGAAGGATCTTGTGAAAGTCGTATGGTTTGTCGAAGCCGTAGAGCGCCTTCATCAAAGCCCATCTCTGTTTGTTCACTGCACCGTCATGCCGACGCGGAGGTTAGCAATCGCATTTCTGTAGTGAGGCCACGATGGTCAGGATTTTCGGCGGTTGCGGCAGCTTTCGCGACCAATTCGGGCGGGCCAACCTCGGTACTCCTCACGCAACTCAATACCACCTTGAGACAGGAATTCCGGACCATTCTCACAAATTGGGGACAGCTGCAGGCCCAACTCTGGCCAAAAACTTTCGATTGTCTCGCCCAAAGGGGTTCAGACGAATGTAACAGCTTGCATAGCGCGTTGATTACCCCAGCGTAAAACAACGATTAGAGACAACTGCTCATGACGCAACCCAGATCTTTTCATCGTTTCGGCTCTTTCCGATCTTTGCTTATTGCAGCAATTCTCTTGCCGTGTGCTGTCTTGTCAACGCTCGTTGTTCTTTATTCGCAGAACTCACTTTACCTCAACAACGATTGGATCGTGTCCAAGAGAATGC
>Ga0187783_10000451_pt1 | contig 30599 bp, 26 predicted proteins | sample 1015_SJ02_MP02_2_FD_132471 | JGI IMG/M metagenome (GOLD analysis project Ga0187783, IMG submission 132471) | Tropical peat soil microbial communities from peatlands in Department of Meta, Colombia - 1015_SJ02_MP02_20_MG | ecosystem: Environmental > Terrestrial > Soil > Wetlands > Peat | place... | reverse complement strand
GCCAGAGCAGCAAGGACGAGAAGAGCCGCCCCGGACCATGCGACGCGCCACCTCATCGCCGGCGGTCTGATTCTGGATTTGAGCCGTGCACGCGTTGGTCCTCGAGCCCGTCGGCTTTGCGCGCGCGGCAGGGCGGTAGCGATGATCGGTTGGGCCTCGACATCTCGCGGCGACTCAAATTCAGATCGCCCCTGCGGGGCTAGCGATATTTGAACGCGAGCGTCCGGAAACGGGGACGCCTGAACCCAGCGGATCGAGCCGCTTATCACGCACTGGGACAATCGGTTCTGACGCACGGCTTGGGCCTGCGCGAAACCGGGATCGCTCAACCGCGAAATTGAAGCTTTTCGCTTGACGATCGAAAACGCAGAATGCGGTCAATTCCCTAAAAGTCCGTTGCGGACCCCAAACCGAAAGCACCGCGACCCACGTGGCCGCCGATGTGATATGGGTTTCGCTTGTCAGTCGCCACGGCCGGAGGCCGGAGGCCGGATGACGCGGTTTTGGAGATGTCGATGATGACCGGAATAGTGATATTCGTGGACTTGGCGTGTGCCGACATGCGGTGGTCCGCAGGTGTCGGACGACGCGGTGCCCGTCAGAATGTTGCGCTGCTCGTTGAGACAATCTGATGCTTGCCGCTCTCGCTCTTGCCCAGAGCATCGAGAAAGGAGAGCTGACGCCGGTCGACGTCATCGAGCAATGCGCCGCGGCGATCGCGGCACGCGAGCCGGAAATCGCCGCGTTCACCGTCCTGGCGCCGGAGACCGCGCAACGCCAAACCAATGCGGCGACCATCCATCTGGCCGACCAACCTCTCCGGGGTCTGCCGGTGGCCATCAAGGACATCTTTGACACCGCCGATCTTCCGACGCAGTACGGTTCAGCGATCTATGCGGGTCATCAGCCCAAGGCGGACGCCGCGGTGGTTTCTATGGTCCGTCGCACCGGCGGGTTCGTCATAGGCAAGACAGTCACGACCGAATTCGCCCATCTGCAGCCGGGCCGCACGCGCAACCCCCGTCAGCCCGCGCATACACCGGGCGGTTCCTCATCTGGATCCGCTGCCGCGGTCGCGGCCGGCATGGTGCCGATCGCCATCGGCAGCCAGACCGGTGGATCGGTCATAAGACCGGCAGCGTTCTGCGGGGTCACGGGGTTCAAACCGTCCTACAAGTTGCTGCCGACGGTCGGCATGAAATGCTTTTCCTGGCACCTCGATACGGTCGGCGTGTTCGCCGCGCGGGTCGTCGACGTAGCCTTCGCGACTGCTGCGATTTGCGGACGCGATCTAACGGTCGGACCACCGGGCGCGGTGCCTCGCCTCGCGGTAGTGCGCACGCATGTTTGGACCAAGGCGAGCGAAGACATGCAGGCGGCTGTCGAGACCGCCGCACGCGCCGCTGCGGCGGCGGGGGCGCACGTGACGGAGTTGACTCTGCCACCCGTCTTCGAAGCGGCATTTGCGGCCCACCCTGTTATTCAAGACTACGAAGCCTTCCGGGCGTTCGCGTTCGAGTATGACCACTACCGCGATGACCTCGGGCCGCAACTGCGTGCCCTGCTCGACCACGCGGCCTCAATCACGGCCGAGCAGTATGACGCGGCTCGCCACAGGACGCACCAGGCCCGGCGTGCCCTTGCGGATTTGTCTGATGGCTATGACGCATTTCTCACGCCGTCGGCCCCGGGGGCCGCGCCGCTCGGTCTCGATTCTACCGGCTCGCCCATCTTCAACCGCCTCTGGACGCTGATGGGTACGCCCTGCGTCAATGTCACCGGCCTGACCGACGCATCGGGACTACCGCTGGGCGTACAAATCGTCGGCCGTTTCGGCCGGGATCGAAGCGCACTCGAGGTGGCACAATTTCTTGAGGATGCGATCCGCCGGACCGTCTGACGTTGGCGCTGTGAATGTTTCACATTGTGGCAACTTGGTGGTCACGCGGGTGCAGCAAAAAGTCGAGAAGGTTGGCCGGGTCTTCTCCGAATGACGCTCAGTCGAGGCCTTGCACAATTAAAATAACATTGGCCCGTCAGGCAGATACAACTATTCCTATGGTCTATAAGCTTCGACCTGAACCGAGGTTGCGGTGCAGCATGCAATTTGCTCGACGGCATCCGCCGACCTGCTAGTCTTTCATAATGTCAAACAACACGGAGGCATCGGACGTGGACTTGGCCGTGAAGCTCGACCTGCTGGCCGTGTGCGCTGTGTTTGCGTTTGTCGGCGCCATCCTGCTGGGCGCGTTCTGAATTCCGGAACAAAAAGTCAGTCCAAACAAAACCGATCATCCGGCGCGGGCGCCGAGACCATCACAGGGACGGAAATGCTCAAGGGCACCGGCGAGGATCAACTCTCCGGTGCCCATCGCTTATGTGGGCTTAGCTGCGCCGTTGTCCGTCGCTGATTTTTGAAGACAGCTCACCGCTTCTGCATCACACCGCACCGCCGCGGTGCGCACGCCGATTCAAGCGGCGTCTCCTGGCACGGCGGGGACACAGTTGGCGCAGGATCGATGCCTCGGTGCTCGCTTCGAGTCGCAGCTCAGTGGCCGAGCCGCATTAGGATTCCAACACGTTCCCAGGTCGCCGGATGGCTCCGCAGAAAGCGCCTCAACCCCTCCTCGAGCGAAGCCTGGGTGAGGTGCCATCCGGCATGGTGATGCTCCAGCTTGTGGAGCGCCGCGACCAGATCCTGCGGACAATCGATCCATTCCAGCGCGGCGGCATCAGCATCCAATTCGCGGATGCGCGACAAAGCAAGGTAGAGCAGCTGAGCGATGGCCGGAGCAGCGCCGAGCAGGCCTGCCCAGCTATTCCGAGGAAGCAACGCCAAGCCCGCGAGAGCCGTTACGGCGATGGCCTGGTGCAGCCTGATAGCCCACGTCATCGCCCCATTGTCGTTGTTGTGAATGTGGGCGACCTCGTGGGCCAGGATGGCACCGACTTCGCCGAGCGTCATGCCGTGCAGCAGTCCCTCGGTAAAGACGATGGCCGAACCGTCCGGCCCGCCCAGCGCGTAGGCGTTCATGCTCGGACAATGGGCGAGATAGTAGAGGCTGGGTAACCGAGCCAACCGGGCGCGGCGACAAATGGTCCGTAGGATTTCGAACAACGCCGGCGTCTCGGCAGGATGCAGCAGACGCGCACCTAACCGCCTCAGCATGACGTCGGGGGAGAGGGGCCAGCGGTCCCGGGGCGGCGCAGCGGCCGCCACGGCCTGCCGAGCCCCCTCCTCTCCACCGAGGATCCAGCCGCAAACGGCCAGCAACAGCACCATCCCGGCGATCAGATGTCCGGAGTGCTGATGGTTAGTATCGCGATGCAGACGTCGCAGTAGACAGGAAAGCTCGCGCGTGTTGTCCGGGAGGCAATGACACTGGCCAGTTCCATGCCGACCGGGGTGGGCGTGAATCGGCTCAACAACATCATTGCGTGAGTACGAAATCGGTCGGGCGACCCTTCCGGGGGCGGCCGGTTCAGCGGCCCTGGTCATGACCCGATCAGCGATCGGACGGGCGCAACATCCGTTTCGACTGTCGCGCCAAGCCTCGGCACCGGTGACGCCGAGATGAGTCAATCATTCCTCCAAACGGGCTCAGAACTCCTTACATGATACTACAGTAACAAACATAAGCGAATATTGTGCCACCCGGGAGTGCGTAGATCCCGCTATCCAAAGAAAAGCGCCGGAGCGAGGCTCCGGCGCGAAACTGACTTTGATTTCGATCGTGCTATGGACCGGTGGAAAGGCCGGCCTGCTGCATCGCAGCGCGAAGATCGCGCATGCCCGTCGTAGCTGCCGTTGGGGATGAAGCAACACTGAGCGGAAGATGCGAGACGTGGGCTGGACCGCGGGGTGGCTCGCGCGCGGCTGCTTCCGGAGCCCCAACGAGACCCACCTGCCGCATCGCCCTGCGCATTTCGTCCAGACTGACATTGAGCGGGGTCGTTAAGAATGGCGCAACGTACGACAGACCGAGCGCGCAAGGCGCATCAGGCAGGCCGGCGCCAGTTTGCGCCGTGTCTGAAATCACTCGTGCGGTCTCCTTGAGTATCTGAAACAACCGCTCCACGCGCCGGACGTCCCGGAGAGCGAAATCCGTCTGGAAGTTGCGGTGATGAGCAAGCACCAGGGCCGCCAGGGCCGCCACGTGGGCCGCGGCCAGCGATGTGCCGTCGCCGACCGCGTAGCTATCTGGCGCCTGGCAGGAAATCACCGCAACGCCTGGGCCGCAGAGATCGAGTTCAGGTCCGCGGCTCGAGAAGTTCGGCACAAAGAAGCCGCCGCCGACGGTCGAGGCCGCTGCCGCGTGAGCCGCCTGCGGGCTGTCGGGCGGGAAGGTCGCGGCCTGTCCGATGGCCCCGACCGCCAGGACGTGGGGTGAGCAGGCCGGAAATTGCACCGGCCCGCCAGTGCTCCCGGCGGCGGCGATCAACGCCAGCCCTTGCTGTTTGGCAGCGATGATGCACTGCTCAACGATGGTCGATCCTTGAGGATATCCGAATCCCAGACAGGCGACGTCGATGGCCGCCTTCACGCAGTAGTCGAGCGCCGCCACCAAGTCGCTGAAGCGGGCTTCGAGGCCGAGTTTGCAGACGTGGAGTTCGGCTTCGGGCGCATAGCCGTGGACGGCAGTCGACGGGTCCGGCGTTGCCGCAATGATCCCGGCGCAGAGGGTGCCGTGGCCCGACGGGTCCTGGGACCAGGACGACCCATCAGCGGCCGCCGTGTCAAAGCCGTAGCGGATTCGGCCGAGCTGTTTGTGCTTGGTGGCAACACCGCTGTCGATCAGTGCAACCTTGACGTCCCGACCGCGATATTCGGGGGGGATCTGGTCAAACCGCATGGCCCGTTCGCCCCAATTGGGTGCGTTGATCTCTGACAGAGGCCGGAGCGCGACGGCATTGACCGCGTCAACTTGCAAACGGGGGCGCCGCTTCCAGAGGCCCCAATACCCCGAACGCGGCTTCACAATCAGGTCTTTCACGCTGTCCGGGGTCTCGCCATAGAGCGTGAGCGCCACCTTGCCGTCCTTCCCGGTGAGGCCTTGAGCGCTCCATTGCTGGCCAATGATCTGCACTTCGGCCCGTTCGATGGGTTCGTCGCGGCCGCTTTGCACCTGAAGGGTAGTGGTGAAGCCCGGATCAGGTGCACTGGTGACCGCCGCCCATAAGGATCCCGACGCGTTCGGCGGCGACGCGGCACGCAGACATTCGTCCGGCTCAACGACCACAGATCCGCGGCCCGATTGGCTGAGCGTGCCGGCCCTTTCGGGCGTCATGCGAACCACCATGACGGGCGCGCAGGCCGCGCCCGGCGCGTTCAGGGTACGGACGACTTCGACATCCGCTCCGAACTGCTCGATCATGGCCTCTGCGGTCAGCCCCTGGCTGAGCGGAACGATCATATATTGGCTTGTGCGGGCGCCGACACGCGGGCGTCCGCCACGCGAGACGACGGTCTCGCTTTTGGGTGCAGGACGCGGTGATGGATCGGCGCCCCCGCGGATTGGATCCGGCTTTGCGTAGGCGGGCTGCCGCTCGGTCGCGGCCAGAACGGCACGCTCGGACCCAGGAGGATCATCTGGTTTGGCGTTCATGGGTGGCCTCTTAGTGAACGGCAGTGGTTGACGAGCCGGTCGGAGCGGTCACCGGTCCAGCGGTCCGCGTGGGCGGAAGATGCGGATTGGTCGCCCGGACGGCGGCGATCACCCGGTAAGTCTGCCAAATCAGATTGAAGGCCTGACCAAAGTCGCGCGCCGCGAAATAGTGAATGGCCTGGGTGATGATCGGCACGCAGGTCTCGAGCCCAGCATAGCGCGCGGCATTGGCCTCCAAGAACGCGGAAAGCGTGCGCAACGAATCGGCCGTCATGTCTTCCACGAAATTGACTGCTGCCTGATGGTCGATGATCGGATTCGGGGCCGTCAGACCGGTGGGGCTGAGCGGCGAGACCTGCGCCAGAGACTGCGACTGGATCTGCAACAGCAGCGGCATCAGGTTGCCCAACAGCGTTATCAGGGTCTGCGTTTCCTGCTGGGGCAACGGCGGCGCGGCGGTGGTGGAACTGGGGGTGTCAGAAAATGCCATCGGAATTCTCCTTGGATGATCGGGCGCGACCAGAGAATCGTTGCCGCATAGGCAACGACCCTCCGGTTTGAGCAAAGCGAGCTGCTAGTTCGGGCGCTGCTGGCCGAAGGCCTGAAGGTTGCCGATCACCTGAGGAATCAAACCAACGAGCTGGCGCACGACTTCACCGACGTCCTGCTGCGTCAGCTGACGCTGCGATTGGTTCCACAGCGGCTGGCCACCGAAGGCGGCTTGGAAAGCTGGCCATGCCGTTTGGCCGAACGTTTGCTGTTGGAGAGGTGTCTGGCCGATCGGGAAATGGCTCATCGGATTCTGGGCACCGAGCCCCAGACCCATCCATGCCTGCGGCCCGTACCCACCGGCCCCTCCATACATGGCACTCTGCATTGGAGGTTGCGCTTGCAGCAATCCGATGATGTGGGGAACGATCGGCAGGATCTGCCGCACCACCTCATTGACGTCCTGCTGGGACAACTGGCGAGGCGGACCGTAGGGACTATAACCATAGGCCGCCAGCGGTTGCTGGGCCTGGGCAAGTACTTGCGGCAGCAGCGGCACGAGTTGCCGGACCACCTCGCCGACGTCTTGATGCGAGAGCTGGCGCTGCGGGAAAGTCGACATCGGCTGGCCGCCGAGACCGCCGAGCTGCCCCCAGGGACCACCCAGCTGACCGAATTGCTGGCCATAAGGTTGACCAAACAGATGAGACTGGCCGAATTGCTGACCATAGGGTTGACCAAACTGGCCGGGTTGCTGACCGTAGGCCGCCTGACCGATCCCGGAACCGAGCCCCGGCATCCCGAAGCCGCCGCCCGGCTGACCATAAGGCTGCGTCATCTGCGGGTTGGGCGACCACCATTGCTGCGGATTGTGTTGGAGATTCTGCTGATACATATCGTAGTGCGTCATTAGTTTTCTCCCATTTCGATCGCACGCCCCTCAGCCCCAAAACGGTAATTGTGTTTGGCCGCAGCCGGACACGTTCCGGATCTCGGCCATCGGTTGTCAAGCTGATGAAAGAGCGAACGCCTGAGAAGCGAGACCGTTGCATCTCTCTTGCCGATTTTTTTTCAAACAGATTGTTTAGGTCGCAAGCCGTCGCCTGCTCGAGAAGAAACGGGCATTGACAGCAACAGATATCAATTAGTTCTTGTTACAGGACCACGCCCCGCTCAATCTGCAAGACGGCGGGGCCAGCCTAACAGCTGTCGTTTTTTTATTCGACCTCTCGCGAGAGTGCAAGCGACAAAAATCCGACCAAAAATTCAATTTGCCGCACCAGTTTTTATTTGGAAATTTTCGCGCTGCTCATCGAATGAGCCTGTCACTAAACGATGCAATGCGCAGGATAAAGTTCCTGCTAAACAAATTCCGCCCGTCAAGGCCGCCTTGACGCGCCGGCTCAATGGAGTTAGTGCATGAGACCTGACTGAGACGTTGGACGACTGACTACTGGCGCCGACTCGTGGATTGGCGCAGCGCTTGGTTGCGGTCCGGATCTGACGGCGGCACCGAGCGAGCCAACCGCACCATGCGGCGGCAGAGACCTGCACCGCGTATCTGATAAAGGAAGGCGTAAGACGCCCCTTGGTGCGACACCAAACCTGCCCGAAGCGAGCGCGACGAGCGGGCGCGAGCGAAGTTGTTGCCGCTCGATGAGCTGACTTTCAGACTCGTTTGTATCCGCCGATCTCGCGTCGCGGCAGTGTCACGCCGCCTTTTCATCTGCCGGCGCGCGCTCATACCCCAGAATGGGTGCCAGCCATTTTTCGGCTTGGGCCACGCTCCAGTTTTTGCGGCCGGCGTAGTCCTCAAGCTGATCGCGGGCAATCTTTCCGACTCCGAAATAATGGCTCTCCCGATGGCTGAAATAGAGACCGCAGACAGAGGCTGCTGGTGCGATGGCATAACTTTCGGTCAGACTCATGCCGATGCGCTCGGCGTCCAGCAGCTTGAACAGCTCGGCCTTTTCGCTGTGATCGGGCTGGGCCGGATAGCCCGGTGCCGGGCGAATGCCCTGATATTGTTCGGCCAAGAGGCCGCCCTGAGAGAGCCGTTCGTCAGGTGCGTAGCCCCAAAACTCGCGGCGCACGCGTTCGTGTATGCGCTCGGCGAGGGCTTCGGCGAGCCGGTCGGCCAGCGCCTTGACCATGATGGAGGAATAGTCGTCATTGGCCGCGCGGAAGCGGTCCGCCCAGACATTCTCGCCGAGACCCGCCGTAACCGCGAAAGCTCCAAGGTAATCCGGCAAACCACTCGCACGCGGCGCGACGAAGTCGGCAAGCGCCATGTTGGCCTGACCGTCTCGCCTGACGAGTTGCTGGCGCAAGGTATGCAGTAAGGCGATCGGCGTCTCGCGGGCATCGTCAGCATAGAGCGCGATATCGTCGCCGATGCTGTTAGCGGGCCATAAACCGATGACGGCGGCCGCTTTGAACCAACGTTCGTTAACCAGGCGTTCCAGGATGCCTTGGGCATCGCCGTAGAGCGAGCGCGCTGCAGGACCAAATTTCTCATCATCGAGAATGGCTGGGAACCGGCCTTTGAGCTCCCAGGTCGAAAAGAACGGCGACCAATCGATGTAGTCCACGAGTTCGCCCAGCGGATAATCTATGAAATATTTGGTCCCCAGCAGAGTCGGACGCGGCGGTCGATACGTACCCGACCAGTCGAGGCTGCGCGCATTGGCCCGCGCCTCGGCCAGCGTCAGACGCTGGCGGGCGCCATGATCGCGCGCGTGGGCGGCGGCGAGGCGAGCGTATTCGGTGCGGATCTCGGCCTGGTAGGTGTCGCGGTTCTGTGGCGAGAGCAGCGTCGCCGCGACGCCGACCGCCCGGCTCGCATCGGTGACGTAGATGGCCTGACCGCGGCGATACTCCGGACTGATCTTGACGGCGGTATGCACTCGGCTCGTCGTCGCTCCGCCAATCAACAGCGGCATGGCAAAGCCGGCGCGTTCCATTTCGGCTGCCACCAGAACCATCTCGTCGAGCGAGGGGGTGATCAACCCCGAGAGTCCGACGATGTCGGCGTCCTGCGTGCGCGCCGCATCGATTATCTTCGCCGCCGGCACCATTACCCCGAGATCGACCACGTCGTAGTTGTTGCACTGGAGCACGACACCGACAATATTCTTGCCGATGTCGTGGACATCGCCCTTGACGGTGGCAAGGATGACCTTGCCGGCCGAGCGCCTTTGATTGCCGTCGAGGCGCTGTTTTTCCTCTTCCATGAACGGCATCAGATGGGCGACGGCCTGTTTCATCACTCGGGCCGATTTGACAACCTGCGGCAGAAACATCCGGCCCGACCCGAACAGATCGCCCACCAGATTCATGCCATCCATCAGCGGCCCCTCAATGACCGCCAGCGGACGGGCAGCCTTGCGCCGCGCTTCCTCTACGTCCTCGATGATGTAATCGGTGATGCCGTGGACCAGGGCGTGGGCGAGGCGTTTCTCCACCGGTGCGTCTCGCCAAGCGAGATCCAATTCCTTTTTCTGTTTGCCCTGCCCCCTGTATCGATCCGCGAGCGCCAGCAGTCGTTCGGTGGCGTCAGCGCGGCGGTTGAGCACGACATCCTCGCAGGTCTCGCGCAGTTCGGCATCAAGATCGTCATAGACCGTGATCTGACCGGGATTGACGATACCGAGATCCATGCCGGCCTTGATGGCATGGAACAGAAAAACCGAATGCATGGCCTGACGCAGCGGCTCGTTACCTCGGAACGAGAACGAAAGGTTGGAAACACCGCCCGATACATGGGCGTGGGGGAGATTGCGACGGATCCAGCTGACCGCCTCGATGAAGGCATGACCGTAGTCATTATGTTCCTCGATCCCGGTTGCCACGGCGAAGATATTGGGATCGAAGATAATGTCCTGCGGCGGAAAGCCGACCTTATTGACCAGGATACTGTAAGCGCGCGCGCAGATCGCGGTTTTGCGCTCGAGGGTTGACGCCTGGCCCTCCTCGTCAAACGCCATCACCACCACGGCCGCCCCATGGCGCCGCACGATGGTCGCATGTTCGATGAATTGCGCTTCGCCCTCCTTGAGCGAGATCGAATTCACCACCGCCTTGCCCTGCAGGCATTTGAGGCCGGCCTCGATCACCGAGAACTTCGAGGAATCGACCATCACGGGCACGCGGGCGATGTCGGGTTCGGCAGCGATCAGATTGAGAAAGTCGACCATGGCGCGCTCAGAGTCGAGCAGACCCTCATCCATGTTGACATCGATGATTTGTGCCCCGTTGACGACCTGATCGCGCGCCACCTCGACGGCCGCCCCGAGATCACCGGAGGTGACCAGCTTTCTAAACCGGGCCGAGCCGGTGACGTTGGTGCGTTCGCCGACGTTGACGAAGGGAATTTCCGGCGCGAACGTGAATGCCTCGAGACCGGCGAGATGCAATCGGCGCGGCGGCGCGGCGATCTTGCGGGCGCGCTTGCCGGCAACCGCGCGGGCGATCATGCGGATATGGTCAGGTGTTGTGCCACAGCAGCCGCCGACGATATTGACGAGGCCGGCATCGGCGAATTCGCCCAGCAGTTCGGCCATATGGCCCGGGCTCTCGTCATAGCCGCCGAATTCGTTCGGCAATCCCGCGTTGGGATAGGCGCACACCAGCGTGTCGGCGACGCGGCCGATCTCAGCGATGTGGGCGCGCATTTCCTTGGCGCCGAGCGCGCAATTGAGCCCGATCGACAGCGGGCTGGCGTGGCACACGGAATACCAGAACGCCTCAGGCGTCTGACCTGACAGCAGGCGGCCGGCGCGATCCGTGATGGTCCCTGAAATCATGACCGGACAGGGGACCGGGCGTGCCTCATTGAGTTCCGCAATGGCATAGAGTGCGGCTTTGGCGTTAAGCGTATCGAATACGGTCTCGATCAAAAGAATGTCGACGCCGCCATCGAGCAGGCCTCGCGCTTGCTCGGCGTAGGCGGTCCGCAGTTCGTCGAAGGTGACGGCGCGCATGCCCGGCCGGTTGACGTCGGGCGAGATCGAAGCCGTCCGATTGGTAGGCCCAATGGCACCGGCCACAAAGCGGCACTGGCCGTCAAGGTCGTGGGCCATCTCGGCCGCCTCACGGGCGAGGCGCGCGCCGGCAAGGTTGAGTTCGTAGACGATGGCGGCCATGCCGTAATCGGCCTGGGCGATCGCAGTCGATGAAAATGTGTTGGTCGCACAGATGTCAGCGCCGGCCCGGAAATAGGCGAGGTGAATATCGCGAACCGCCTCCGGCCGGCTGAGGTTGAGCAAATCATTATTGCCACGCACTTCGCGATTCCAGGCATCAAACCGCGCACCCCGATAGCCTTCCTCGTCGAGCCCGAGCGCCTGGATCATGGTGCCCATGGCGCCGTCGAGTACGAGAATACGTTGCTCGGCGAGCTGCTTGATCTGCGACGTGATCGGACAGGCATTGGGTGTGGCGAGAAACTCGGTCATTGAGCAACTCTTCTCTGCTTATCGGACCAAAGGCGAATCGTTTCCGGTTGAGGCCCGACGCTCTGTTGGAAGTTCCGTACTCCGATTGCGGGCAGACTTGACCAGATCGCCATTGTCATCAGGCCGCAGCCTTGGCGTCAGACCGCACTCCGAGCAGATGACAGACGGCAAAGACCAGATCGGCGCGGTTCATCGTGTAGAAATGAAAATCACGCACGCCGCGATCGACGAGATCAAAGACCTGCTCGGCGGCGACGGCGGCCGCGATCAGCTTGCGGGTGGCGACGTCCTCGTCGAGCCCTTCAAATCGGCGGGCCAGCCAACGGGGTATCGAAGCCCCGCAACGCGCCGCAAAGCTCTGCGCCTGTTTGAAGTTTTGAACCGGCAGGATGCCGGGGACGATTGGCACCGAAATGCCGCGGCCGCGAACACGATCGAGATAGCGGAAATAAAGGTCATTATCGAAGAAGAACTGGGTGATCGCCCGGTTCGCCCCAGCATCGATCTTGGCCTGAAGCATATCGAGATCGGCGGCGAGGCTCGGGCTTTCCGGATGGCGTTCCGGATAGGTCGCAACCGAGATCTCCACATCTGCTATTCGCTTGATGCCGCTCACGAGGTCAGCCGCGTTGACATAGCCGTGCGGGTGCGGTGCGTAGCGCTCGCCCACGCCGCCGGGCGGATCGCCGCGCAGGGCCACAATATGGCGCACGCCGACGTCCACATACGCGCGGATGACCGCGTCGACCTCCTGGCGGCTGGCGGCTACGCAAGTCAGATGCGCGGCCGGCGTCAGGGCTGTTTGCGTCAGAATGCGGCGCACGGTCGCGTGGGTGCGCTCGCGTGTCGAGCCACCTGCCCCGTAGGTCACGGACACGAAGGTTGGCGATAGCGGTGCAAGCCGCCCGATTGCCTCCCACAGAGTCTGTTCCATGGCCTCGGTCTTGGGCGGGAAGAACTCGAAAGAGACCCGGATGCGATCTTCGCCGCCCTCGCCTGCATGGCGACTGCGTCGGGTTGGTGTCGGTGTTGCGACCATCAAGTCGGTCATCAGGCGACCTCTCGGCTGGCGTCGGCGAGCAGCATGCGTCGATCGCGCCCAAGCCAGAGCGATACGGCGATTTTGCCTTCGCCCTCGGGATCCGGCGGCAAGGTCTGATGCATGAGGACCTCGAGGCCGGCCGCCACGAGCCATTGGGACACGGTGTCGGACGCAAAACCGAGACGGCGGTGGGCGTGCTGTTCACGCAGGAAATCGAGTTCGTGCGGCGCGAAATCAACCACCAGAATGCGGCCGCTGGGTCGCAGCACGCGCGCGGCCTCTCGGATCGCTCGCGCGCCGTCGTCGAGATAGTGCAGCACCTGATGAACGATGGCCGCGTCGAAGGAGTCCTTCGGCAACGGCAAGTCGTAGATGTCGCCCTGACGGACACTGCAGTTGCGCAGGCCAGCCCGCTCGAGCCGTGCGCGGGCCAGCCCAAGCATGGCGAGCGAGAGGTCGATGCCGAGGCCTCGCTCGAGCTCGGGACCGAACAATTCGAGGATGCGGCCGGTACCGGTCCCGAGATCGAGCAGCGAACGGATCGGCGCTCCCGCAAGCGCGGCACGGATCGCTGCCTCGACGGTGGCATCGGAAACATGAAGGCGGCGCAGCCGGTCCCATTGGGCCGCATGGGCGCTGAAATAGGCCTGGGCAGCAGCTGCGCGCGCCGCTCGTATCTCGGCGAGCCGTTCGCGGTCGCGCAACAGCACCGGGTCCTTGGGATCAAGGCGCCCCAATAGTGCGCTTGTGAGTTCGGCCGCCCCGCCACGCTCCTTGAGCCGGAAGAAGGCCCAGCTTCCCTCGGGAAAACGCTCGACCAACGACGCCTCCACCAGGAGCTTGAGGTGCCGTGAAATCCGCGGCTGCGATTGGCGCAGGATGTCGGTAAGGTCCGACACCGTGAGCTCCGCCTGCGACAGCAACGCCAGTATCCTCAGCCGCGTCCCCTCCCCGCTGGCCTTCAGGGCCGCGTGAAGTTCATTAAACCGGAGGTTGGCAGACGCCGACATCGTGTGGGCCAAATCCCAAAAGCCACAATATAAAGATATCTTTATACGGTAAAGTGTGCGCGCGCAAGTGGGCAGTGGGCAGACCGGGAGCGTGGCCCGGCGCCGGTCAGAAGAGAGCGGTTCGGCGGTCGGCGTTGAGTGCGACCATGCTGCACCGCCCGCCGCAGAACCGGGTGATCAGGTGCACGAGATCCTCTGCGGCTCGCTCCACGTCCCCCCAGTCCTGGGCCTGCACGGTGACTATGGCGCGACGCGTGTCCGGCGTGATCAGCGAGCGGGCGTCCTGCCGCCAGTTCCACCGCCGGCACAGAACCTTCTCGGCATCGGTGTAGACCACTTCGCCGGCTTTCGGTGTCTCGAGCCCGCCGGCCCCCTCCGCTTCATCCGCCGCGGTTACGGCTCTCAGCGTTGGCTCTCGGGAATCGGCAGCGCCGCCCTCCGCCATATCGAGAAAAGTATCGCTCTCGCGCGCGTAACGGAACGCCAGCGGTGGAACGATCCGGTCGAGATCGTCGGCCCCAAGGGGCAGCACGTGGGCAAGCGACACGCCGTTATAGGCGTCGACGAAAGCGTTGATGCGCGCCAGCGGGCGGTCGGCAAGCACGTTCTTGAGAAGCCGTTCGACCGAGGAGCGGTAACGCGTCTGCTTGATGCCGAAGCGTCGATAAGCGGCTCGCCACGCAGCGATGCCCGGAATTCGCGAGAGTTCGGCGTCGCGCCAGCGCTCGCGGGCCTCCGCTTCCCGCCGGGCGAGCAGTTCGTCAAGCCCAGCCGGACGCTCAACCGCGATGGTGAGATCCTCGGCCACGACCGCGACCACGCGGTAGTCCGGAAAGTCGGCGGCGATATCGGCGATGGACAGTTCGATCACGGCGGACCATTGGCAGGGACTGGAAGCGCCGCGACAGTTCGCATAGCGTGCGCTTCTGTCAACGTCCAATGCGCGTGCCCTGCATGACTGACGACTTGTTCGACATCCGGCCCAACGAAGTAGCGGTCGAGCTCCCCGAGCATTTCGATGCGGGGGTTTATTTCATCGGTCACATTCAAACTCCTTGGAAGCGGCGGGAGGACTGCCCGAAAAACGCGCGGGAATCCGCCGCCGCCTGTACCATCGTGGTCAATCCGCGGTGGGCAACGGGACTGATCGATGTCGAGACCTGCACCCATCTCATGGTGCTCTATTGGATGGACCGAGCCCGCCGCGACCTGGTACGGCAGGTGCCGCGCAGCTACGGGACGCCGCGCGGGACCTTTGCGCTGCGGTCCCCGGCACGTCCCAATCCCATCGCGGTCAGCGTCGTGCGTCTGGTCGGCGTTGACGACAATCGGCTCACTGTCGTTGGGCTCGACTGTCTGGACGGCACGGCTCTCATCGATCTCAAGCCCTATTTTTCCTCCACCGACGCCGTTCCGGATGCAGTGGTCGGCTGGCGTGCGGCGGCACGTGACGATTAGCTCGCTACACAGCGCCGATCTGGTGGGTTGCTGCGTTCGCCGCGATCGGCAGCGGTATTGTCGATAGACGCTCAGTTCTGCGGAATGTCCCAGATCAGCACCTGGATCGGCGTGGGATTGAATCCGTTGCAGGGATTATTGATCTGCGGGCAGTTCGAGATCACGCACAGCACGTCCATCTCGGCGATCATTTCGACATAATCACCAGGCACCGATCGTCCATCGACGACTGCGAGGTCGCCCGAGGGTTCAACTGGGACGTTCATGAAGAAATTGATGTTGGGCACGACATCGCGTTTGGACATGCCGTACTTCGTGACCTCCATCATGAAATTTTCGCGGCAGGCGTGCAAATATCTGGTCTGGTGGCCAAATCGGACGGCATTGCTCTCGCAGGCGCAGGCGCCGGCCGAAGTGTCGTGCTGACCGCACGTGTCGGCGATCACCCGCAACATCACACGGCCTTCGTTGGAGAGCAGTCGCGTGCCGGCAGTGATGTAGGCCGAACCCTGAGCGCGCAACGTATCGTGCACGCTGTAGCGTTCGGAATAATCGTCGGCGCGATAGAACAGGGTATCGACGGCCTGCTGGCCGCAGCTGTCGACGATGCGCAGGATCTGCCCACAGCGAATGATGCCTGACCAGGGCACTTCGGCGGCGATCTCGTGGTTGAGTATTGCGGCCGCCGGATTGCGTCCCGTTCGATCAGTTGTCGCGGTCTCAATTGTCATGTCGATTTCCTCTGGGCTTAACCGCGGTACAGCGTATCGGTGTTTTCGAACGCCCGAATGGCTTCGACGGTCGCTGTGCGGCAGAGGTCCTCAGTCGAGGACGTCGCGGCCTTGAAGCGGATAACGTCGATCGAACCCGGCGCATAAGCTGGATTCGGGTCGAGCGGATGCGGACAATTGGAGATGATAACGTCGAGTTCCATCTCGGCGCGCAAGTCGACGAAATCGCCAACGCGCCGGCGGCCTTCATCCCAGCCAAATTGACCGTCGGCGGTCACCACGACCGGCGCAAAGAAGGTGATGCAAGGGCCAATATCACGGCGGTCGAACCCGCACTTTGCTGCCGCCGCGATAAAATTGTCGCGCGTATTGCGAAATGCTCCGGCGCCGTATTTGGCCAATGTCGAGGCCGCCGTGGAACCACCCACCAGGGCATCATGCGCAAAGCAGGAATCTTCGATCACCGAGAGAAGGACGCGGCCCATATCGGAGAGGAGGATGCGGCCTTTGCGGATCACTGAACTCCATTGCACCTTGATGGTGTCTGCAAGATTGAGCCGTTCGGATCGGTCGTGTCGGTTCCAGGCGAGAAGTGCAACCGCCGATGTACCGCTGGTGTTGATCAGGCGCAACGCCTCGCCCCGTGCCATCGTTGTGGTCCAATACCAACCGCCCGGTACAGCTTCGCTGACCATGATGGCCCCCTCCGGTATAGGGCAGTCCGCTAGTGGCGTCGGTGGCGGCAAGGCACGCGGCGCACGGGTCTGTCCGGCGACCCGCAGTTCCTCGTAACGCTGCCGTCTGGCTGCGATTTCGGCCTGCTTCTCCTCGGTCTTGACCATTAGATCCTCCTGTGTTCGCGGTGCCCCTCCCGGCTCACCGTCCTCGTTGGCCATCAGGCACTTCCGATCGACGGAACGCGCTTGAAGCTCCGCCAGGGAACCCGAACCCTTCGGCGGGCAGTAACCCATGACGCGTCCCCCAGGGTGGCGACCGCCGGACAATGGCGCAGGGCACTACCGCAGCAAGACGTGTGCCATGAGAACCCGGTTTCGGGCCGCGGGGGGAGCGCCGTACGGCTTGGATCGCTGGCCGTCGTCAATGGCCTGCAGGGAATTTCATGAAGACGGACGGCCTCGTCGGATCGCGATCACCGGGTCGGCAGGATAGCGGGGACGGCAATGCGAGGCCCGGTCCGAATATCACCGGCCATCGCCGGGTCGAGGACAGCCGGAAGGTTGGTGACGGTCAGCCCTTATCGGATGCGTCCCCGAGACGGGCACGCTTCTCTGCTCTGAGCGCCAAGCGGTCGTACGACTCGGCGATGTCGAGCATCAGGCGTTTGGCCTCGGCGTCGTGCAACATCCCCGCCGTCGACCGCGCTTCCTTGGCTCGATCCCGCCAGTGCTTTGGATTATTGCTCAATGGAGGCTCTGTCATACGGAAGCCTGCCCCACCCAGATACCAACGCCTGGGCCGAACAATCGGTTCCATGTCGACAGGCCAGCGCATCGGCGGACGGCAGGGCTCAGCCAGCCCGAGGGGTGATGATCGACCTCGGAATTCCAAGGACGAACCCGGTGCCGGAATTCCGGCATCGGCATGGCCGACCGGTTTGACCTGCGCCGCTGCAGTTACGGCACCACCGTCAGCCAATGGCGCAGCCGCGGGCAGACGGCGGCATCGTTGATCACCCCACGGTCGATGAGGTCCCGCAGCACGGCGCCGACATCCTCGACAGACTAGCCGGTCCAGTGCACCCTTTTACGCCGATGTCGAGCACCCAGTCATATCGCCAACAAGAGCCTGGTTGAGTTTCGCGCAGCCTACATGCCGGATGCCGCTCGGGCAGGCTTCAGGGTTCTCCCGAGCTAGTCCCGAAGGAAGGGTCCCCCCGGTTTTGACATCGTCTAATCGGCTTTCGACACTTCATCGGCGGTTCGCTTACGCTCGCCTCTCTCAACCTTGCCTGTCGGGATCTCGCCCCAACGTTTCCGCAACACTCACTACCATCGCTTTTGTCGACAGCAGCTTGCGGTGGCTTGAGGCCAGAACCTGACTGGCGGCCTCGAAGGGCCCTCCTTCATCTCTCGTACAGTTGCGCACCGACGTTTGGACCGACGGTGCTTGTGACACACGACGCACAGCCGACGTTCCTGCTCCAAGGGACCTTATGCTTGTGCAAAGCCATCGGCTGTTAGTCTGAGCGTGTCGCGTGGATGCATGTCGCGCTGCGGACTGACTACTTCCACCCAGTCGCTATCCTCCGCATATAAAAGGCCAGCGGTGTAATCAGCTTCGCTACCGTGATTTTCAAGGAATTGAGCTTTTATAAAGTCAATCTTGAGTGGGTCTCCGGCAATGCAATTTTGGGATTTGAAAATGCCTAAGATGGCCTTAGCTGATTGCTCGGGCGTAGGCGACGCAGTCATTGCTACGGCTCCTGATTGTTAGAAGATCGATTTCTTATGGGCACTGCGATGCAACGCCCACATGATTTACCCACGGAAGGGTTCCCCCCGCCGTGCGATCACCGCGTTCGCTTCCCGGATAGCACGGCCTTCGTCGCCGGTTCGCTCCAAACATTCGTTGGCGACTTTCACCCAGAGCACTTTCAGAGACCAGGCTGTCGCCTCGTGCGTGCGCCTTTCAGCGCCATTCGGTGTCCGCGGCATTTGATCAGGCTCCTATGGCCCGAAATTCAATGGTGCTCCGACGCGAGGACGTGATCTTTCACGCAATAAAGTGGCATGCTTTTGATTCAGATCAAGAGGGATTTTTCGCGCCGCGGCTCGCCATGGTCGATGAGATGATTGAGCAAGGTCGCCGACTCCCGTTTTGGCCATACAGCCGAAGCTTCAGGGCGATAGGCCAATTTTCCTGTTTTGAGAATATAGCGGCCGGTCTGACGCCGCGCCCCCGAACCGCCGGCGAGCCGGCTCCGGGCTGGCATTGCTGCAACCGAGTCGATTTTATACACTCAGTGCCGGGTTTAGCGCGATCAGGATGGCAACGTGCCTGTGCCAATCTAAGAACCGAGACCCTCACAAATGTACTTGCCGCTTCTCAAACGTAGTGACATTGCCGCAGTGTTGATCGGCATTGGCGTTATCGGTGCCGTAATTTTTGCATATGTGCTTTATCCATCACCACCCCGCAATTGGGGATTTGGGCCAGACTGGCAATGCACGTATCCGGGTCATGGTGAGCCCGTTTGCATCAAACGGCCGACAAACAATTCCCCTGACGCCACGACAAACAGCAAATAAGCGTGACGATCTGCGCATCCTATACCTTGGTAGATTGATCAGCCGATGACACGCCGGTTTGTTCATGACCGTTACCGGCCAACTCGCGTTGCCATCGCCGAACGCGGCCGCTCCTGTTTTCTGACCAGATCGCCACATCGCACTTTCTCAGGCCGTAGGCGTCAGAGGAACGGTTTTGCTCTCCGACAGCACCTTCCACACCATCTCAATGCGCGGGCGCGGCGTGGAAAATTAGCCCGCGGCACGAAACGCGTTCGCATTCTTTGTCGTCGAAATCTTCCTTGCTCGTTCCGCAGGTGATTCCATAAAGCTCGGCCTTGGGATCGGTCCAATAGTGGCCGCGTAGTGCGAGGTTAGATGGATCATAGAGGCAATAAGAGTGACCGGAATCGAGGGGACCGGCGCGATGATAACGCAAAAAGCCACGACATTGTCCCGTCGATACATCCGCGTACGTGTTGATGATTTCTGCTCGAGCCTGCCCGCACCACGCTGCTTTCGCCGCCGGTACACCAGCCCAGTTCGCGGGGCAGTTCGCTTCACTGACGGCTGCAAGTGGTATGCACGGGCCCGACCGCATCGCACCCACTGCCGACGAGCTCGCGAGAACAACTACTCCCAGAAGCTGACCCAAGAATTTTGGTTTCAGCATTGCGCTTCCTCCGATCACGGAGACACTTCAGCCCAACGTGACCGTTGATCGGGGCGAATCTGCGACAGCGCCAACTGCCCTGACATGCCTGCAATTGGCGACATTAGATAACCCGCGCGCGCCATCCGCATCTGTCACCAGGCCTCGCCGAATTTCTGCAGTATGCCCTAGCGCGACCGGTATGCGACAGCCCAAAAGCGTCGCGCGCGGATCGGTTTCCGATTTATGCGACAGACTGGGCGGCGGGCAGACCCTGAAGAGATAACTTCTCCGTCCCCGTTTTGATCGACATCAATTCATCGGCTGTGAGTTCAAGTCACGATTTGTCGATTTTGCGTAATCTCCAAAATTTGGATAAGCTCGAACGCGCTGCTCGCGGCAATGCAGATGTGGCGGGGGGCCACTCCCAACAAGTGGCCATGACGATAGAACTGTATGTGGCAGGCTGATTTGGGCCGCTGCAAGCTAACCCAATCAAGAGCCTATCCAAATCAGACTAGAAGCCGGTTGGCCTGGAACACGAATTGAAACGCGCGAGGATGGCATGAAACGCCCGAGCTCAAAACTGACATTCACCTTCGCCGTCGCCCTGGCAACGCTCTGCAGCGGTTCAATTGCCAATGCCCAATCTGAAGTACTCGGCGGCCAGCCACTTCCGGGAGCGAAGCAGTCCGTCCCCGATCTTGACGCGCAGGTCGCTTATCAACGAGCCTTTGAAGCAACATTGTGGGCCATGCCCGCCGTGGCGATCTACCGATTTCGCGTCGGGCTGTTGGGACAACCCGGCATGGCCGACAACGTGGTCAATGCTTTTAGCGGCCCACTGCACACCTTTCATGAATTAATTACACCCAATCAGGTGACGCCGTATATCGGCGCTCTATGCGATCTTCGAAACGGTGCTATGGTGCTGGACGTTCCAGCCAAGACCGAGAAGGCAGTTCTTTACGGCCAAATCGTTGACGCGTGGCAGGCCACGATTGCTGATGTTGGCCCCTCGGGCGCGGACAAGGGCGAGGGCGGCAAGTATCTGCTTGTGCCTCCGGGTTATAGCCAGCCAATTCCGGATGGCTATATTGTACTCAAATCAACCAGCTATCGAATTATGCTTGCGTTCCGCTCAATACAGTCGAGGGATGCAACACAGGCGGACGCTTATGCCTACAGCAAAACTCTGAAGCTCTATCCACTATCAGAAGCCGCCAATCCACCGCCGACCCGCTTTGTCGACGGGCGACCTTATCCACTGCCCACGCTGCCGTTCTACGACATCCGCGCGTTGAAGGACATCTACGACATCGTCACTGTCGAGCCGGTACAACCGCGCGACAAGGTTATGATGGGTATGCTGGCCACGATTGGTATTGAGCCCGGCAAGCCTTTCAATCCGCCGGAGAAATACAAGGTCGCGTTGGAGAAGGGCATCGTCGATGCCTACTACCATATGCAGAACCTCGACACGAAGCTCTTTGCATCGAACCTCTACTGGCCCGATCGGCACTGGAGTTTCGTCATGGTGCCAGACGCGGCACACGGCTTTGATTTCGTTAATGACGACGCGGTCCAAATCGACAAGCGAGCAGCAGCTTGGTTTTTCTTCACGTTCTATCCGAAGGTGCTGACAGAACGCGCGGGTACCGTGTATCTGGCACCGATCGCTGACAACAACGGGCGTGCCTTGGAGGCTGGCAAGACCTACAGGCTGCGGGTTCCCAAGGGGATGCCTGCAAAACAATTCTGGTCGCTGACAGTATACGATCGCGCAACTTGGGCCTTCGTCTACAATCCATTGGATCGAGCAGGTCTCGGATCGTTCAACATGGATCAAATGAAAACTAACACCGATGGCAGTGTGGATCTATACGTCGGGCCGAACGCTCCTGCTGGCATGGACTCTAACTGGATCCCGACGATGGGTAAGGAGCCCTACCTCTGGCTCCGACTATATGCTCCCGAAGAAGCTTTCTGGAATAAATCGTTCAAAATGCCCGATATAGAGCCAGTAGACTAACAACCACTCCCCCGGGGATCCCGGCAAAGAAGCCGCAATCCCGGTCGCACACCAGGATCACGACCACCGGGTGAGGGATCGGCTCCTCATCAGGGCCGCCAATCATGATACCCATGCCTCGCCTCTCATCGCCGGCCGCGGCAAGACTGACCTCCCCACGCCCGTCACCGGCGCGGCCGAGCCTATCTTGCCCTCCTCGGGCATGCCCCGCTCGCGCTCGAGCTTCGTCGTCGAGAACCGAAAGAGCCACGAACGGTCGATGGTGCGGCCAGCGCCTTTGGTGACCTGGAGGTAGAGACCACCACCGTCGCGAAGCGCTTTGGGTCGTTTGGTCGGCCCCGGCTTGGCCTTCTCAACCGCTTTGGTGGAAAGCCGTTCGATCGTCCCGGCCATCGCCTACCCCCGTGCCTGACGCCGCGAGATAGCTATCGCGTCCTCTCTGTTCCAGTCACTTACGGCAAAGAAATCCGCTGCGCCGCGCGGATTTCCCGCAGTGATGCTTCCAACTGCAAAACGCCTTAGATGGGAGGCTCAGTCCTTTCGGATGAGCGGCGGCGTGGGCGCGGCAGGAGTCCAAAGCGGGATGATCACGCGCGCCCACCCGCGCGTGTCATAGCCGCCGTAATTCTTTTCGTAGACATCGGTGGTGACATAAGCCTGAAGAATCACCGGACCGAAGTCGTATCCGACCAGTCCGCCGATGGCGAATTGACTTTGCTCCAAGTATCCGGCAATCGGCGAACTCACATCCCAGGAGCCGAAGGCGACCGGACCGATCTCCCATTTGCCGAACTTTTTGGTGGCCGTAAGGTCGAGGTTGACGAAGTTCGGGTTGCACCCATTCAGAGCAAACGGAGAGGGGCACGGCGAAACCTGCGGGCTGTCCGTGACGTGGTCGAACTGGTAGCCGTAGATCACATGGGCCGTGAGGTCCCAGCCATTGCCGGTATAGCTCACTGCAAATCGTTGATTGAGCGAACCCGAGCTCCAGCCCAGTGTGGTGTCGACACCGGCATAGCCCCCAAGCAGGTAGCTGACGCCAAACCCGTTGCCGAGATCCCAGGCCAATTGGCCGCCAAAGAACGGATTATAGAAACTGGACTGATAGCTGGTATTTTCAACTCCGGCTTCGAGGAACGGCGTCGCTACCAGAAACTGGAGGCGCGCTCCGAGTATTGTCCACGGCGTCGACCAGGCAAGAAGCGGGATATCCACCCCAAGGCAGCTGGTAGCCGGCGAGGTGTTCCGGCAGCCCCAATCGCCGGTGTCGACGAAATACACGCCCTGTGGAAGCGGGGCACCAACCGGAACGCCGATCGTTTCGCCTGGTTGCGTCACCGACCCCGCCCAGCCCGTCGAGGTGGTCGCGAACAGCGACAGCAAAGCTGCTGCTGCCAAAATCTTGGTGTTGCGTGCCATTTTACAGACTCCAATGTAACGACAAGCGCCGCCGCGCTTCGAAAGGAGATCGGTTGTGCCCCCACCTGTCGCGGCGCCGGCTTCTCATGAGAAGATCAGCCCACAGCCGCCCGGGATCCGCCGACGATCCGAAGAGTCCGGCGCACTCACTCTCATTGGGAAGAGTTGTTCGGCAGCGTGTCACAGCCGGCGCGAACTGGCGGCAATGCTCTTACGTCGCGCCGACTTTCGAAGCGACATCAGCATTCCCCTGTTTGCTGACGCCCTTGAAGCCGAAAACCGAATCAAACTTTACGCCTAAAATCGTTATCGCACCTACGCCGACGCGGCGCCCGCCGCATATTTCTGGGGACTGTTGCTTAAAATCCGCTATCTAACGGCACTGCCATATTCGTCGTGTTATAAGTCATCAACCAATTGTCTTTTGGAAATTTGTCTGATCGATTTCGGGTTCGCTCAGAATTTGTAAAGCCGTGGCCAATTAGACCGACAAAATTCATGACTGGCGTCGATCTTCCCGCGCCGCAACAAAACAATTGGGCGAAGTTCTTGGCCCAGTCGGCGGACTTCCGCCGATCTTCCAGGGCGCCGTACAAATTTATGCAGCAATTTCGTCACGTTCAGACCAAAATTTGACCGACGCGATTTCCAGAAATTTGTGTCCGGCCCATTGTGGATAACTGCGCTGCCCGACACCTGTTCGAGAACGCGCAGGCCGCAGCGAGTCTCCGAGACAGTATCCGGATCCGGCTGTCTGTTTGAAGCCCGTCGAGGGACAGAATGTCCTTATAGGCCCGCGGTGCTTGCCAGGACGGCCACGAATACCATCGAGGTCGAACCGGGAGCCTGGCGCAGCACCGTCTCGGACGCGAAGTTCCCTGGGTGCGGCCGCGTGGGGTGTGGCCGCGTTGACAGCCATCGCGGCGGGTCTAAAATAAGACATGTTCCGAGGGGAGCCCCGTAAGGGGGCTGAGATACCGCCGCTGCGGTGACCCTTTGAACCTGATCCGGGTCACGCCGGCGAAGGGACAGGGACTTTTTCCCTTACAAGCCGCTCCTTGCCCGGATCTCCCGCTGGTCGAACGGAGGAGATCCGATGAATAAACATGTGCCTACCGGCCATGGCCTCAAACCGAATGTTACCACTGGCCCGCTGCCGATCTCTTGCAAGGTCTATACGAATCCACTGGCAGCACCGGACCTGAGGGTGCCGCGGCGTGAGATTGCCCTGTCGAGCGAGTCCGGCGAGCCGCCGGTACGCGTTTACGACACCTCAGGACCCTACACGGACCCGGAGGTCGCCATTGATGTAACGGCCGGTCTTGCGCGCCAGCGCGAGCCGTGGGTGCGTGACCGGGGCGGTGTTGAGGTCTACACCGGGCGCGAAGTGCGGCCTGAGGACAATGGCCACGCTGGTGAGCGTCTCGCGCGCGCCTTTCCGCATCGAAACGATCCTCTTCGCGGTCGGCCCGCCCACCCGCTGACGCAGCTCGAATGGGCACGCGCCGGTATGATCACCAAGGAGATGATCTATATCGCCGAGCGCGAGAATCTGGGACGCCAGGAGATGCACGCGCAGGCCACGGCTGCGCTGGCTGACGGCGAGAGCTTTGGGGCGGTCCTTCCGCCCTTCGTGACCCCAGATTTCGTACGCGATGAAGTGGCGCGCGGACGCGCCATCATTCCGTCCAATATCAATCACGGTGAGCTCGAGCCGATGATTATCGGTCGCAATTTCCTCACCAAGATCAACGCCAATATCGGCAATTCGGCGGTGACCTCGTCGATCGAAGAAGAAGTCGAGAAGATGGTATGGGCGATCCGCTGGGGCGCCGACACGGTGATGGACCTCTCGACCGGGCGCAACATCCACAACACGCGTGAATGGATCATCCGCAACGCGCCGGTGCCGATCGGTACCGTGCCGATTTATCAGGCTCTCGAGAAGGTCAACGGCGATCCAGTCAAACTCGACTGGGAGGTCTACCGCGACACCCTGATCGAGCAATGCGAGCAAGGGGTCGACTACTTCACGATCCATGCCGGCGTCCGCCTCGCCTACGTGCCGCTGACCGCCAACCGCGTGACCGGCATCGTTTCACGCGGCGGTTCGATCATGGCGAAGTGGTGCCTGGCCCATCACCGCGAAAGCTTCCTCTATGAGCGCTTCGCAGAGATCTGCGACATCATGCGACAATATGACGTGTCATTCTCCCTCGGCGACGGACTACGGCCCGGTTCGATTGCCGATGCCAATGACCGGGCCCAGTTCGCCGAACTCGAGACGCTTGGCGAGCTCACCAAGATCGCCTGGGATAAGGGCTGTCAGGTCATGATCGAAGGGCCCGGCCACGTGCCGATGCACAAGATCAAGATCAACGTCGAGAAGCAGCTCGCGACCTGCGGCGAGGCGCCCTTTTATACCCTTGGCCCGCTGACGACCGATATCGCGCCTGGTTACGACCACATTACCTCGGCGATCGGCGCAGCGATGATCGGGTGGTTTGGTACCGCCATGCTTTGTTACGTCACTCCGAAGGAGCACCTTGGGTTGCCCAACCGTGACGATGTCAAACAAGGGGTCATTGCCTATAAAATCGCCGCGCATGCCGCAGATCTCGCCAAGGGTCATCCGGCCGCACAGTTGCGCGATGATGCACTCTCGCGTGCGCGTTTCGAATTTCGCTGGAATGACCAGTTCAATCTCTCGCTTGATCCCGACACGGCGCGCGCGTTTCATGACGAAACGCTACCCAAGGAGGCCCACAAGGTCGCCCATTTCTGCTCAATGTGCGGTCCGAAATTCTGTTCGATGAAGATCACGCAGGATGTGCGTGATTACGCAGCAACGCTCAACGATCGGGACCTCGGCATGGCGCAGATGTCGCAAAAATTTCGCGATTTGGGCAACGAGGTTTATGTGGACGCCGAAGCCGTTAAGGCCAGCAATCGATCACTGTGAAGTCCGCCCACGTTGGGACGGCTTGCAGGTTTCATTCACCAAGGCCCGCGCCGACCACTGTCCGGTCGGCGCGATTGGTAATTATCTTCGACTGCCAACGGGACATGGCTTGGCGATGCGCGTCGGCTGAGTGGTGAAGAGCGCCTGAAAGTTGTGATTCATTACCAACCTGACAGGTTATTCATCTATCCGCTAATTTCTGTTCACATTTCAGTCAAATTGGGTGTGCTTATTTCATGCGATCCGAACTGAACCTAGTCTACGCTGTCCTGCGACTCAGAAGCTCGGCTGGTCGCGTTTCGAGGAGACTATCGCAATGAGATCAACCGTTACTGCTCTCGCCGCGGCCGCGACAATCGCTATCGGGGCGGCAGCTGCACCCTCCACCGCCCAAGCGTACTGTTATGGTTGCGCCGTTGGCGCCGGGGTCATCGGTGGACTCGCGGCGGGTGCCATCATCGGTTCGGCGGCCGCCGCCGCAGCCCCACCGCCCTATTACGGTCCGGCCCCCGTCTATCCGGCCTACGGACCGGGACCCGGGTGCTACTATCAGCGTCAACCCGTTTGGGATCCCCAAGCCGGCGTGTGGCGTCGCGGCCCCAAGGTGCTGGTCTGCCCGTAACCGGACAGCGCGCCGAGACCGCACCGCTCAAGCACCAAACAAATCCCGGCGGGGCATTCGCTCCGCCGGTTTTTTATTTGACATCGACTGACTGATCATCCGGCCGTGCTACACTGCCATGACGGTGATTCCGGCGAGCGGCCAGTGATCGTGATTCTCTTCAATTGTGAGGGCTGACCTGCAGGTGCTCGATCAAGGCGGCGCTCGGCCAACAATCGACCTTGAGTCCACTCGCTCTCTGATAGGCGCCGACCGCAGCGCGCGTCTTCATGCCGGCCTTGCCGTCGATCTTGTCGCCGTAGTAGCCTTGGTCGGTGAGGCGCCGCTGCATGTGTTCAAGCTGCTCGGTGCGGAGCTGGACGACTTTTCCCCAGGGTGTTTCAAACGGGCGTGAATCACTGATGAGGTCGCTGAGGTGACCGACGAACAGAACATAGAGATCGGAAAAATTGTACTCCTTGATCACAAAATAGTTCTTCGGTGTCAGGAAGGCGGGCCCGTAGAGGCCGGCCGGCATCAGCAGCGAGGCTGGCTCGGCGAGTTCGTCAGCCCGCAGCTTGCGCCCATAGGCCGGCACGAAGCCCCGCTTGAGCCATTCACCAATCTGATAGCGAGTATCAGGTTCGGCGATCGTGCAGTCGACGTTGGCTGGCGCTCTGACTTCATACGCCCATGACTTGCCGGTTTCCCAGCCCTTGTCGAGGAGCTGCTTGGCGGCCGAGGCAAGCGCGTCAGGTACCGAATTCCAGATGTCGCGCCGTCCGTCGCCGTCAAAGTCGACGGCATATTTATAAAATTCGGTCGGCAACAACTGCGTTAGCCCCATGGCGCCCCCCCAGGAACTGCGCATGTCGGCAAGCTTGACGTGGCCTTCCTGGAGAATTTTCAGCGCGTAGAGGAATTCCTGCCGAAAAAAGTCTTTGCGGCGGCCCAGATAGGCTTGGGTTGCCAGCACGCGAATGGCGTTATGGGGCAACCGATAGGTTCCGAACGCGGTTTCACGGCCCCAGATCGCCAACAGCACAGCCGAAGGCACACCGAATTGCTGCTCGATGGCCGCCAGCGTCGGGCGATATTGCTCGTTAAGTCGGCGCGCTTCTTTCGCCAGCCGCTCGAATGACGACTCTTTGAGATAATCAGATGGGGTCTGCACAAATTCCGGCTGTCCGGGCGGTGGGCGTTCGGGCTGGCCCGGTATCGCGAGGTCCGGCAAGGATAGATCGGGCTCAAGGCCGCGCGTCGCGATCTCGAAGGTCGCCCGTGACACTCCGAGCCGTTCGGCATCGGGCCATTGCGCGGCGAGCCAATTTTGGAAATCGAGATCAACCGCCAGCGCTTGAGTCGGTTGCGACAGGACCGCAACGCAAAGGGCAAACCCGCACACCCCCCGCCGGATCCAGCCGAACATACCTCGAACGATCGATGATGCTGAGACGAATCGCAAACAGATCGTGACCGATGAATGCAACATTAACGTGTGAACTTTTTGTATTTGATTCGTTGTGGGATCGTCGAATCGATGCCGAGCCGCTTTTGTTTGTCGGTTTCGTAATCTTGGAAATTGCCCTCGAACCATTCGACGTGGCTCTCGCCCTCGAACGCCAGCATGTGGGTGGCAATGCGGTCGAGGAACCAGCGATCGTGGCTGATGATGACGGCACACCCAGCAAAATCCTCAAGCGCCTCTTCAAGGGCGCGCAGCGTGTCGACGTCGAGATCGTTGGTCGGCTCGTCAAGCAGGAGGACATTGGCGCCGGATTTCAGCATCTTGGCCAGATGCACGCGATTGCGCTCACCGCCTGAAAGCAGCCCCACTTTCTTCTGCTGATCGGCTCCTTTGAAATTGAAAGCGGCACAATAGGCGCGGGAATTGACCTCGCGCTTGCCCAGTTGGACCACGTCCAAGCCACCCGAGATCTCCTCCCAGACCGTTTTGTCGCCGGCCAGCGTATCGCGGGATTGATCGACGTAGCCGAGCTTGACGCTCTCACCGACGCGAATCGTGCCGGCATCGGTCGATTCCTGGCCGGTGATCATGCGGAACAGCGTGGTTTTGCCGGCGCCATTCGGACCGATCACGCCGACAATGCCGCCGGGGGGCAGCTTGAAGGTGAGATTGTCAATCAGCAGCTGATCCCCATAGCCCTTAGTCAATCCTTCGAAGTCGATGACGTTCTGCCCGAGCCGCTCGGCGATCGGAATAATAATCTGTGCCGCGGAGGCGACCCGATCGGCGCTCTTGGCGACCAGTTCTTCGTAGGCCCGATAACGGGCCTTGGATTTGGCCTGTCGCGCCTTGGGCGAAGCCGCGATCCATTCGCTCTCACGTGCGATCGTGCGTTGGCGCGCCTCCTCCTCGCGCCCCTGCTGCTCGAGACGCTTCTGCTTTTGTCCAAGCCAGGATGAGTAATTGCCCTGATAGGGAATACCGCGCCCGCGATCGAGCTCGAGAATCCAGCCGGTCACGTTGTCAAGAAAATAACGATCATGCGTGACGATCAGAATGGCGCCGGGATACGCGCGCAAATGTCCTTCCAACCAAGCAACGGTCTCGGCATCGAGGTGATTGGTCGGCTCGTCGAGCAACAGGAGGTCAGGCGCCTCGAGCAGCAGTCGACACAGCGCGACGCGACGTCGTTCACCTCCCGATAGGGTGGCGATGTCGGTGTCATCGGCCGGGCAGCGCAACGCATCCATGGCTTGATCGATCTTGGAATCAAGGTCCCACAGACCTTTCGCCTCGATCTCATCTTGGAGCCGCGTCATTTCCTCGGCGGTTTCTTCCGAGTAGTTCATGGCAAGTTCGTTGTAGCGATCAAGGACGGCGCGCTGTGCGGCCACTCCCTCCATGACATTCTCTCGCACAGATTTGTCAGGATCGAGCTGCGGCTCTTGAGGCAGATATCCGACCCGCGCTCCCTCGGCGGCCCACGCCTCGCCGCTGAATTCCGGGTCGAGCCCAGCCATGATCCGTAAAAGTGTCGACTTGCCGGATCCGTTTGGACCCAGTACCCCGATCTTCGCGTCGGGGTAGAACGACAGATTGATGTTTTCGAGCACCTTGCGGTTGCCCGGATAAATCTTCGAAAGCCCATGCATGTGATAGACGAACTGGTAGGAGGCCATTGCGGCACAGCCCTCACTCATGCCCCTTGAGGCGTTGATGTCGGAAGTCGGGGCTGATGTAGCCAGCCCGCACCGCCCGCGCAAGCTCAACTGTCGCGTGGCGCTCGCGTGATCCCCGGCAACTCGTCACCTGTCATCGCCCGTCGGACATCGGGCTAGGCGCGGTGGGACCGTAACGTCTCGGAAAGGCTGGTCTGCAGATGAACACTGGCTGAAGGCAATTCTCACCAGATTTTAACAAGTTTGGTCGGATTATGAACTGAACCGGAATGCTTCGGCAGGCGACCGACAGGTAGCCCCAACTTGGCTCGCAACGCGCCCTCGCCGAAGGGAGATTGCCATGGCCTCTATCAGCAGCAAGGCACCAAGCCTGGGTTCTACGGTGGTAGGACTGTGGCGTTCGCTGACCAAGGACCTGCTCGATCCCTACCGGCCGGAACTTTATTACATGCGAGGCCCCGGCCCGAAATGGCGGGAAAAGCATAGCCAAGCGCCACGCCAGACGACCCCTCGGCTAGGCCATGGGTCGCTGCGCACGATCTAGCCGCCCCGGAGGGCCGAGGGCAACCGCGGCCACCTTCACGCCTCTCGCGAATCCGGCACCACGCTAAACCGATTGGCTAGGATCCCTGCGGTCCGCTGACCCCGCCTGCTGGCTTGCGAATCACGTCCAGCGAACTGTGCTGCCCGCGGACCAATCCTGCAGGCCTTCAGTAACGGCCATGACGGGATGTGCACGATTCGTT
>Ga0187783_10000450_pt1 | contig 30619 bp, 27 predicted proteins | sample 1015_SJ02_MP02_2_FD_132471 | JGI IMG/M metagenome (GOLD analysis project Ga0187783, IMG submission 132471) | Tropical peat soil microbial communities from peatlands in Department of Meta, Colombia - 1015_SJ02_MP02_20_MG | ecosystem: Environmental > Terrestrial > Soil > Wetlands > Peat | place... | reverse complement strand
GGAGCGTTCCGAGGAAGGATCGACAGCTGAATCTGCCGGGCCATTTCTAGCTCGTTGTTAATGGCCACCAACTGCCGCGCCACCGTCTCGTGCGCATCGCGCAGCATCAAGTGTGTCCGGACTCTGGCTGTTACGATCGGGGGGGAAAAGGGCTTGTGAATGTAATCGACAGCCCCGACCTCAAAGCCGCGGGTTTCGTCGGCAACCTCGGTTTTTCCCGTTAGGAAAATCACCGGGGTGTCGCACGTCTTGGGGTCCGCTTTCAAACGGCTGCAGACCGTGTAACCGTCCATCTGGGGCATCATCACGTCCAACAGGATCAGGTCCGGAAGAGGTTCCATCTTGGCCAATTCCAACGCCTTCGTTCCGTTCATCGCGACGCGGATTTTGTATTGGTCCTTCAGGATGGAATGCACTACCTGGATGTTTTCCGAGTCATCATCCACCAGGAGCAAAAGCCTTTTCTCGCCTGGGCTGTTCATTCGTCTTTCATCTTACTTTTGATTGGCCGTGTACAGCGTGGCGATTTCCTTTAACTTGACGAGCGCGGTTTCAAAATCGAAAGCGTTGACCGCAGCACCCAAAGCATCCAGCCTAGACGGGGCCACGGTGGCCTCGAGCAGCGGGGCCAGATGAGCATACACCTGGGGGGCGTCGGCATCGCTGGTTTCAAGCAACTGCCGGAGACGCGCTAGCCCTGCCGAAAGTTCCGAGGCGTCGACGGGCCGGGCACGCTCTCGGGTCGTGCCAACCGGTGCCGCCTTGAGGCTTTCTTCGATGGTTCGAGATTGACGATCTAGCAGGGACGCCAACTCTTGGACCATTTCTTCGACGCCGTCCCGTGAGTCGCGAATGGCTGTCTCCAGATTCCCTGCAAAATGGAAGATCTTCTTGATTCCTAGATTCCCCGCCGCACCCTTTAAGGAGTGTGCAAGACGCTCCGCCTGATGGCGGTCGCCACTTTCTAGGGCGATGGTGATTCGCTGGGCGATCGACCCCTGCTTCACGGCAAACTGAATCAGTAAATCGCGATATAACCGCTTGTTGCCGGCGACTCGCTCGAGTCCTCCTGGTATATCTACGCCGTCCATCGCGGGAAGTGCGATTTCCTGCTGTGTCTGCGCAGGCCTGGCCCTGCCATCGATGGCCTTTGGTGAACTCACTCGCGTCCAACGCGCGAGCGTAGCAAAAAACGTGGCGGGATCGATCGGTTTCCCCACATGATCGTTCATCCCCGCTTCGAAGCAGCGTTGCACCTCCTCCGTCATCACGTGGGCTGTCATGGCGATAATGGGAAGGTGCCGAAATTGGGGTCGGGCTCGCAGAAGCCTGGTTGCGGCAAAACCGTCCATTTCGGGCATCTGCAAATCCATAAATACGACGTCGAATGGCGGTGGCTGATCGCCTTCGGTCAGAAGGGTCACGGCTTCACCACCGTGGTTGGCGATCGTCACCCTCGCTCCTTCGCTCTCTAAGAGTTCCTTGGCGACCTGCTGGTTTACCTCGTTGTCTTCGACTAATAACACCCGGATGCCACTGGCTAGAGGCATATCACGCTCACGTCTTCCCAAGAAGGCTGGGGCTGTTTCCTCCGCTCCAGCGAATAGACTCATCAACGTGTCAAAAAGAACCGACGGGCTAATCGGCTTTTGCACAAAGCGTTCGATTTCCCCTTCCTGTCCTTGCAGGCGAGCGTCTTCTCTCGCGAATTCAGTAAGCATCACAATCTGGGGTACGTTGCGCAGGTTGCCGTCCCGTTTGATCCTACGGCCAGTTTCCAGGCCGTCTAACCCCGGCATGTCCCAGTCCAGCAAGACAAGCCCATAGGGGTCGTGCGCATCGGCGCTTGCCAGCTCCTGCAGGGCATCGCGGCCGGACGAAACCGATTCCACTCGTAGGGTAAGCTGTCGGAGCATGTCGCTCAGGATTTCGCGAGCTACAGCATTATCATCGACAACCAGGACTCGCAGCTCGGTTAGCCCCGGTGGCAGAGCCCTTTGGCGACGCTCGGCCGACCCCACTCGAAGCCAGGCGGTGAAGCTAAAGGTGCTTCCACGACCGTACTCACTGTCGGCCCAGATGTTACCTCCCATCATTTCCACCAAACGTTTCGATATGGACAGTCCGAGGCCCGTGCCGCCGTATTTTCTTGTGGTAGAGCTATCGGCCTGGCTGAAGGCCTGGAACAATCGCGCAGTTTGATCGGGAGTCAACCCGATGCCGCTGTCGCGGACCGCAAATTTCAGTTTCACCCGGTCGGAGACCCTCTCTTCGAGGGAGACCGCCACGACAATCTCACCACGTTCGGTGAATTTCACAGCGTTATTGACGAGGTTGATCAGTACCTGGCCCAGCCGCAGGGGATCCCCGACTAAACTCGTGGGCAGGTCCGGTTGACCGGCGACGAGGAACTCGAGGTTTTTTTCCTGAACTCTCTGGCTCACCACGCTAGCCAGATTTTCAAGGACCGCCTCCAGGCGAAAATCGGTCTGCTCCATGTTGAGCTTGCCCGCCTCGATTTTTGTGAAGTCGAGGATGTCGTTGATGATTCCCAACAGCGATTCCGCCGCGGCCTTGGCTTTGGTCAGGTAATCGCGCTGCTTGGCCGTTAGTTCCGTCTTGAGCGCCAGATGCGTCATACCGAGAACGGCGTTCATCGGTGTGCGAATCTCGTGGCTCATATTGGCGAGAAATTCGGACTTCGATTTTGTAGCCGCCTCTGCCGACTCCTTCGCTTTTACAAGTTCGGCTTCAACCCGTTTGCGTTCCGTGATGTCCTCGTTTAAGGCGATGACGTACTGTGGATGGCCCGATGTGTCCCGGATTAACTTGAACCGAACGTTCGCGTTGACCATGCGGCCGTCGCGCCGAATGAAACATCGCTCCCATTCGTCTTTCTCACATCGCCCTTCGACAATGGCAGCATATCGAGCGGCACCGGAAGCTCGCTCGTCCGGGTGGACAACGACGTCCCATTGCTCGGTCCGGCTCAGTTCGTCCTGGCTGTAACCCAACATCTCGGTCTGGGCGCGATTGGCGAGATGCGTTGCTGTCTTGATGTTGAAGATTCCAATGCCTATCTGCGCGTTCTCGTAAACGGTTCGAAAAAGCTCTTCGCTTGCTGTGAGAGCCTCGGTCGCGCGCCTGTGTTCGGTGATGTCCTCGGTAAGGGCCACGACATACTGCGGCTTGCCGCCCGAGTCCCGGAGTAACTGAAACCGGCTGTTCCCGAGGATGATGCGGCCCGTGCGGTGAACAAAGTGTTGTTCGTATTCGTCCGTTTCACGCTTTCCCTCCACCAGTTCCGCATATCGTTGGGCGCAGGAAGTGCGTTCTTCGGCAGGAACAATCTCATCCCATTGTTCTAGCCGGGTCAGGCCGTCTCCGGAATAGCCCAACATCTCGCGGAGCGCGCGGTTTGAGAAATGTTCCTGACTTTCGATCTTAAAAACGCCAATCCCGATCTGCGCATTCTCAAAGATGGAACGGAACAGCCGTTCACTGGACTCCAAGGCTTCCTTGGCGCGCTTGCGCTCGGTGTTGTCCGAGATGGTCACCACAGCCCCCCGAATGCGCCCCTGCTCCACCACGGGAAAGGAGGAGTAATCGACCGAGACGGCCGCGCCATCACGCCGCCACAAGATCTCCTCGTCAAAACGGCACCCTTTGCCGTTCCTTAGCGGTCGAAACAGGGGGCACTCCTCCACGCGGTAAGGCGAACCATCGGGCTTATGATGATGAATGAGCTCATGCATGTTCCGCCCCACAACTTCTTCAGGCCGATAGCCGATCATTTCGCAGGCCGCGCGATTGACAAACGTGCATTTTCCTTCCAGGTCGACGCCATAGACACCTTGGCCGGTAGAATCAAGCAGAAGCTGCATCTGTTCGGTAATGCGGCTTCGTTCCGCTTCGGCGAGCCTGTGTTCGGTAACATCTTCATTCAACGCCACGACGTATTTGGGCTTGCCTTCGCCATCCCGGATTAACTTGAACCTGCCGTTCGCAATTACGATGCGACCATCACGCCGAACTAGACGTTGCTCCCATTCGTCCTTCTCACGTCGCCCTTCGACAATGGCGGCATATCTTTGGGCACCCGAGGCACGCTCATCGGGGTGGACAATGGCGTCCCATTGCTCGGTCCGGCTCAACTCCTGCCGGCTGTAACCCAACATTTCGTGCATCGCACGATTCGAGAAGTGTTCTAGGGTCTGGATATTGAAGATCCCGATTCCGATCTGTGCATTATCAAAAATCAATCGAAAAAACTCTTCGGTTTCCTGGATGGCTGCATTCACACCTTGGCTCACCGGTTTTCTCCTCGGGCTCGTGCCCCAAGGCCGACCTTCCTCGGCGATGCACAACAGCCCGCGCTGCCCTAACAAGTAAGAGTCGCCCACCATAGGGGCGACTCTCCCCGGGGACACTCCCCGACACGCGAGAATACATCGAATCAGTCGGCGCCGTAAGTCACCCTCCGAGGCGGGGAAGTGAACGCGGCGGCGATGTCCGCCCGCCAGCGCCCGCTGCAGGGGGTTTGGCGAAGAGTCTTGACATATTCCTATATAAGAATATATAATGGGCTTGTGCCTCGCGCCGCGACAACTTCGGATGCCTTCAACGCTGTTGCCGAGCCTCGCCGGCGGGAAATCCTGAGCTGCCTGGTGCTGCAGGAGAGGCCCGTGGGTGAAATTGCCTTGCGCCTCCGGCTGGGCCAACCGTCGGTTTCCAAACATCTCCGGGTCTTGCGAGAGGTGGGACTTGTGAAGGTTCGGCGCGATGGAAGGAGGATGCTGTATCGAACCAGCCCGGACGCTCTCCGGCCTCTTCACGAGTGGACAAAAACGTTCGAGCGATTTTGGCAACACCAGCTGAGTCGTATCAAGGAACGAGCCGAAGGTGCAAGAAGGTCACACAGTCTAAACTGAACGCAAGGAGGAAGCATGGCATCGACAGCAACGGCGATCGACAATCTGACGTTGAACGTAACGGAGGAAGTTTTGGTCCAAGCTTCCGTGGAGGACACTTTTGCGGCCCTGATCGAACAACTGGGCCCCGGCAGTGAGCATCCCGACGGGACACCGATGCCGATGAAGCTCGAATCCTGGCCGGGCGGGCGATGGTACCGCGACCTGGGGGAGAGCAACGGTCATTTCTGGGGGCACGTGCAAGCTGTCAAGCGGCCGACGCTGCTAGAAATCACCGGACCCATGTTCATGTCCTACCCGGTGGTTTCCAACGTCCAGTACCGGCTGAGCCAGTCCGAGGACGGAACGCGGATCCAGTTTCGTCACACTGCGTTGGGGCTGATTTCAGAGGAGCACCGGCAGGGCGTGAGGAAAGGCTGGGCGCATATTCACGATTGCGTTCGCAAACGGGCCGAAGGAAAGCGCTCGTAGCGAGACTTTGACGGTGCGCGCAGCACCAGATCAGGAGGAATGACAGATGACCACGACGATGATCGAAGCCCTCATCGGCGAATTCCGCCAGGAGGCAAGAACCACCGGGCGCGTCCTTGGGAAGGTGCCAGCCGAGCAGCTGACTTGGAAGCCACATCCCAAATCGCTTTCTCTAGGGCAATTGGCCCTTCACATCGCGACCGTTCCGGGTGCTGCTGCCAAAATGCTGCAGAAGGACGAGCACGAGGTAACTCCGGCTGCCTTCCGGTTCCAGGACCCTCATGGCATCGAAGAGATCCGCAGTACGTTCGAGCAAAGCGTGAAGGATGCGGAGACTTTCCTGTGCGGACTCAGTGAACAGCAGGCGGCTGGAAACTTTACACTGAAGGCAGGCGGAAGGACCATCTTTACGCAACCGCGTCTCGGCGTGGTGCGAATGATCATGCTCAGCCACGTTTACCACCACCGGGGCCAGCTCTCGGTGTACCTGCGACTGTTGAACGTGCCGGTACCGTCGATCTACGGGCCGAGCGCCGATGACAACCCATTTGCCACGTAGGTCTTCTAGAAACCTGCCTACACCTTGGCCAGCAAACTGTGTGGCGAAGGAGGCCGACAAGGGACCACACGGCTAATCCGCCGCTGAAGTGGCCGTGCCAAGCTGCAGAGCGACCTGCGTCAGGATCAGGCAGGAAACGCAGAGCAACTCCATTCGGCCCGCACCACCAAGAGGGTGACGTGGATCACAGCACGCGCGCTCCCCCTGCGCTAGGCTGCGGTCGCATGGTCAAGTCATGCCTCCAATGCGGATCCACTGAAGTAGAGGAGATGAGCGCAGCGTTGACGTTCGGACGTGAAAACGCCGTACCGGTTTGCTCGCTTGAAGCGAAGCTGGCTGTTTGCTTTCGCTGCGGGTTTGCAGAGTACTTCATTCCTCAAGAGCTCTTGGCAGAACTGAAACCACCATCTTCCTGAGCGCAGCCGCCGACGCGCTCTCCGGCACCTTGAAAATCTGAGAAGTAACGGTCCTCGGTTCCACACTCCGAAAAGGCAGTTTACGAGTAAGATGGGCTCCCAAGGAGAATGAATCATGAAGCGTATCAGGGAGCTGGTGATGGTCGCTGGATATATGACCATTGTTTTCTTCCTTGTCTCTCGAGCCCAATTGGCATGGACCCATGCTCGATACCCGTCCAGCTCGACAGCGGGGGAGGCCGGCCAAGGGTGTCCACACGATGATAGCGGCTTGAAGTTGCCTGCCGGTTTTTGCGCAACCATATTTGCCGACGGCATCGGCCACGCCCGCCATATGGTTGCCGCGCCCAACGGGGTACTCTACGTGAACACCTGGTCGGGCCGATATTACGGCAATGCCGCGCCTCATCCGGGCGGGTTCCTGGTAGCGCTCCAGGACACGTCGGGTGTGGGTAAGGCGGATGTGGTTGAGCGTTTTGGCGAAACTGTTCAGAGCGGCGGAGCCGGCGGCACCGGAATCGCTATGTACCAAGGGGCGCTCTATGCCGAGATCAACGATCGAATCGTGCGGTATTCTCTGGCAGCTGGCTCGATCGCACCCAAAGATGTCGGCGTCACGATCGTTTCCCGATTGCCACTAACCGGCGATCATCCCATGCATCCATTTATCATCGACTCCCAGGGGACCATGTATGTCGATGACGCGAGCCCGAGTAATTCCTGCCAGCTGAAGAATCGCACGGCCAGATCGCCGGGCGAAGACCCTTGCACGCAACTGGAGAATCGCGGCGGAATCTGGGTTTATGACGCGAACAAGACGAACCAAACGTTTTCGCCGGCTGAGCGCTACGCAACCGGAATCCGCAACGCAGAGGGCTTTGCTTTCGACTCAGCTGGCCATCTGTTCGTAACGCAGCACGGACGAGACCAGTTGCACGCGAACTGGCCGGACTTTTACAAACCCGATCAGGAGGCTACGCTTCCAGCAGAAGAGCTGTTGCTCCTGAAGAAGGGCGGCGACTATGGCTGGCCTGCGTGCTACTACGACCCGTTCGCGCAAAAGCTGGTTCTAGCGCCGGAGTATGGTGGTGACGGCAAAAAAATCGGGATCTGCAGCAACAAAATCGCCCCGGTGGCCGCATTTCCCGCCCACTGGGCGCCGAACGGAATGGTGCGCTACGACAAGAAGCAATTTCCAGAACGCTACCGGGAGGGCGTGTTTATTGCCTTCCACGGTTCCTGGGACCGTGCGCCGTATCCGCAGGGCGGGTACAACGTAGTGTTTCAGCCCCTTTCCGGAGACCACACATCCGGTCCGTGCGAGATATTTGCCGACGGTTTCGCAGGAGCCGTCAAGTCGCCACAAGGTGCCGAGTACCGTCCGAGTGGTCTCGCCGTGGGACCCGACGGGTCATTGTACATTTCCGATGATGTGCGTGGACGAATCTACCGAATCGCGTACCGAGGCGGCGTTGGCGCGGGTGCCAACGTCCCCCCGTGTCCCAGTGCGACCGCTCCGGCCGGCGAAGTGGTCGCGGCCGACGCGAATCCACCGGAAGGCACACATCCCGACGCAGGTTCCGCGATGGGTCCAGTTCCTGAAGGTGCTACGCGCGAAATGGTCAGGCTCGGGGAACAGATCTATCGAGGTCAAGTGGGCGGTGCGGCGTGCACGGGATGTCACGGCGAAAGCGCCCAGGGCACCGCGCTGGGTCCTGATCTCACGGGTAAGAAATGGTTGTGGAGCGATGGCAGTTATGCCGGAATCGCGAAAACGATCACCGATGGTGTGTCGCAGCCCAAACAGTACCGCAGTCCGATGCCGCCCATCGGTGGTGCGCAGCTTACCGCCGACCAGGTCAATGCCGTGGCAGCCTATATCTGGAGCATCAGTCACGCGGAATGATCCGAGCCTGAACTTCGGTCGTTGGGGCTGCGGGCACTTAACGATCTTGGGGGAGGCGTTAAGCGCCCGCGCGGCAAACGCCCGGCCGAAGGATTTGGCGCGAGCGTCAAACTGGCAGGGAAGATAGCACCGGCAGCGGGCAGCGAGCATTAACGTTTGTTGACAATTGCGCATTGCCAGGCTACAGGCCGAATTCCTTTGCGAATAGGAATCGAACCGGACTGTCGGGAAGGGCGGGAAGGACCTCAACAATGGATCGAACCATCGCGGCTGCCGTGTCACACGCCCAGCGTGCCATTTCTGGGGTTGAAATCTCGGCAAGGAATGAAGCAACCGCATCGTGAGAGTCCCGCGTCAGCCCCTTCTGTCGCAAGTTTTCTAGGAACTTGAGCGAGTCTATCGTCGCGGGTTCGGATGGATCGGCAGAAGCGTCATCGGGCGGCAGGTGAATGATGGTGTTCCTGAGTTGGATGAACAATTGGAAGTCGTGATACGGCTGTCGGCCCTTCTCGAACGGTTCTCTCGAGAGAATCCATTTGGCGAATTGAAATCTCACACTGATGGACGCGCGGGCATCGTTCAGATCCTTCATCAGTGATCCGAAAGCCGCCAACGAAATGTCACCCGAGGTTTCGTTGGCGAAGTCCGACAATTCATTGATAAATGCTTCCATGGCGATGAACGCGAACACGACGGCAATCCGAGCCTCGCTGGGGGCCCTAGGACCGGCGGTTGAGGCCCGCGAAGCCGCTTCTCTTGCCTGTCTGTAAAGCATTCCGGAGTTTATGAACCATGCTGGCATGGTGTGGCGATTCTACTGATTTGTGCCTTCAGACTCCACCCTTCCTGTTTCCGTCGGCCGAGCAAGAAACCTTTGATCGGACCATTGTGACTGCAATATAGTTTCGCCATGGCAGCCACACCCACGCCCCGCTCGCAAAGCCGCCTGGACCTGATTCGAGTTGAGGCAGAAGACAAAGCTGCGCTAAACGGCCTACTCTGGGAACCGCAGAGAGCCAGCGATTCGCTGGTCATCATGGTCCCCGGGGGCACCACGGGCGCAGCCATGATTCCAGCGCATGATTACTATCCTCTCGCCAACGCACTGACGGAGAGCGGCTACGCGTTTCTAATTTCCAACATGCGCGCTGCGTACAACTACCCCTACGCTGAATATGCCGATGCGGTGAAGGATATCGCCGCCTTCGTCGCATACGCAAAATCGAATGGTTATGCGCGGATCGCGCTTTTGGGCATCAGCCTTGGCGGCCCTCGCATGGCACAGTACATGGCTGAGCGGAACGACACCGCAGTCAAGGCTGTCGGCTTCATAGCTTCGATCCCGTCACCCTACTTGGAGTTTCAAATTCGGGGAAGCGAAGCGGAAAAGCGCCGCCTGGAAGAGATGCTCAAGCACGCGCGTGAATTGGTTGCCCAAGACAGGGCGCAGGAACCAGTTGGGTTCGAGAACTGGTTTCCCGGTGGCGTGTCTTTCATGGGAACCGCAAAGGCCATGCTGAGTTTCTTCGGAGCGCCAAGCGATCCGGGGGCGCCTAGCTCCATCAAATACGGGCCGAAGATCAGAGTCCCGGCCCTCGTGATTCACGGCGACAAAGACGAGATTTCCTTCCCGCCGAACGCCCAGAGGATTTATGACAGCTTGACGGACTCGCCGCAACGCGACCTCATCTGGGTTAAGGGCGCGCGCCATTATTTGTCGCCTGGCCCGCTTGCCGAGTCCTACGCGAGGCTGATTACCGATTGGCTCGTGAAGAACATGCCCGCCTCCCCTCGCCGATAGCGGCTTTGTTCTCTTTCCGTGTGTTCCTTCCGGGATTGAAGCGGAGCCATGCGTAGATCTTCCCACCGGTTGCGTCCGGCGGGCGCCGAACCTAGAATCCGGAGTTGTCATGCGGCACAAACTCCTGCTTTTGACGGCTCTTGTTTCGTTGCTCGCCATGCGCGCCATCCCGGCGGCCGATCAGTTCACGCCTGTCCTTGTCTCGGCACTGGACCCCCATAGCGCCGCGTTTCTCGGGACCGACGGAAAGCAGCATGTTGTGTACGAACTTGGGCTCCTAAACGCCAACCCCACGCCGGCGACACTTCGCAAAATCGAGGTGCTGGAAGCGTCGGATCCTGCCCGCGTCGTTGCTGCTTTTGAGGGTGGCGAACTAGCCTCGCATTTGCGCACTATGGCTAAAACCCCGGTTAAGAGCCCCGAGATCGAGTTCGGCGGGGCGCGAATCTTCCTGTTGCACTTAGTGTTTGACCAAAACGCCGCTATTCCGCAACGCCTCGTGCATCGCATAACCCTGCTCGGTGGCGGAGCGCCGGCGCCCACTCCTCAAGCGCCGGTGTCATTGCAGTACACCGTTGCACCCATAACCATTCTGATGAAGGTGCCCGTGATTGGACCTCCTCTGAGAGGAAAAAACTGGGTGGCCTTCAATGGATGTTGCGAAATCAGCGGCGCCCATCGAGCGAGCAGCCTGACGGTCAATGGCTCGCTCTACTTTGCACAACGCTTCGCCATCGACTGGATGCGGTTGGACGACAAAGGCCAGCTTCGGAAGGGAGCGGACGACGACGTACACGGTTATTCGGATTACGGAGCGGACGTGCTAGCGGTCGCGGACGGCAAGGTCGTCGCCACGCTCGACACCTTGGAGGATCAAAAGCCCGGTACTTTGCCCGATCCCAGAACCATCACCCTCGAAAATGTCGACGGCAATCACATTGTCCTAAACCTCGGTAACGGCATCTTCGCGTTTTACGCCCATCTGCAACACGGCTCGATTGCTGTATCCTCCGGAGATCACGTCAAACGAGGTCAGGTTTTGGGTAGATTGGGAAATACCGGCAACACTTCTGCTCCTCACCTGCATTTCCACCTTATGGATGGACCCTCGACTCTCGGCTCGAATGGACTGCCATATGTCATCGACTCGTTCGAGTTTGCGGGGGAGATTTCTGCTGCCCAATTTAGTACCAGCGACAAGTTGGAGGGGAAGTGGGGCGAAGCTATGTTGCCCACCCCGATCCCGCGTCACGATCAATATCCCATGGATCTCGCGATTATCAATTTCCCGGCACAATCATTGCAGTCGCGGTGACTGCGCGCCTTCGACGTCCTAACCATGGAAGCCGCGGAAGCGATGACCCTGCTCGTTCTGTTAAGCTGATCGGCTGCTTTCGTCAGAACCTCATGCTGGCGCCAGCCGGGGGAGGCAAGTGTCGTGCAAATCTCACTTCGATCCGTACTTTTGCTCCTTCTCATCGCGCACGCAGGCCATGCTCTTGCTCAAGTTTCGCCTATGTCACCCGACCAGCCGTGGCATGGATCGGGGGAGCAGAGTATCGAAAGTGATGCGAAAAATCTCCGTGAGTCCAGATTCAGTCCCGATCCTGCCAAAACGTACTCATTGGCTGAACTGATCGATTTGGCAGAAGCGCACAATCCCGAGACGCGCGTTGCCTGGGAGCGCGCGCGTGGCCAAGCGGCAGCTCTGGGGATCGCGCGCAGCGAGTTGTATCCGACATTGGCAGCTGCTGCCCTATCGGAGACCAGTCGCGGCGAGATCTTTTTTGGGACCCAGTTCTATCGCCAGACCGTAGAGGAGCTTCAGGTGGCGTTGGGTCTCAACTACACCCTGTTTGACTTCGGCGCGCGTCGGGGCCGAATCAATGCAGCGGCTGCCGGAGTCCTGGCCGCGAACTTTGCATTCAACGATACACACCGCAAACTTATTTACCAGGTGGAAGAAGCCTACTATCGCTTACTAAATTCCATCGGGCAGGAAGATGCCGCGCGAGTCAGTCTCTCGAACGCGCAAACGGTGCAACAAGCTTCGGAGGAACGTCTGGCAAATGGCCTGGCCACTCTGCCGGACGTTTTGGAAGCGCGGAGCGCGACGGCTCAGGCCGAGTATGATCTCCAAGCCGTGATCGGGGACGAAGAAGTTGCGCGAGGAGACTTGGCGACGGCTTTAGGAACGGCCCCCAACGCCGTGATTCAGGTTCAGCCCCTCGATCAGTTGCCGACTCCCGATTCGATCGGCGATACCTTTGATCAAGCGATCCAGCGGGCTCTTGGGCAACGCCCGGATCTGATGCAGCAGGTCGCCGCCATAAGATCTGCCAATGCAAGGATCAAGGAGGCGCGCGCCGCCTACTACCCCGCGCTGACTCTCAACGTCATTCCTGCCGGCCAATCCTTGTATGGGGCGCAGCAGAATCTTCCCACGGTACACACTGCTGATTTCGTGGGAGAATTGAGCCTGAATTTGAGCTGGACCGTGTTTGATGGCGGTGCACGAAAACATAGAGTTGCGCAAGCCGAAGCGGACCGCCGCGCGGCAGAGGCGCAAGTTCACGCGACGCGCGATGAAATCGCCGATCAAGTCTGGGCAGCCTACTCGAACTTGAACACCGCCTTTCGCCAGCATACGGCGGCCGTCGCGCTACTAGAGTCTGCCAGCCAGTCCTACGACGCAGCCCTTGCATCCTACAACTACGGTCTGCGCAATTTGTTGGACGTCACCGCAGCCCAGCGGGCCCTCGCACAGGCCCGCTCGACAGACGTCCTGGCGCGCACGCAGGTGCTCACGGCGCTTGCAAACTTGGCCTTCCGGACCGGGGATGCGATCCAACTGGGCGCGACCAAGCCTTGATCCGATGAGCGCAGAAGAAAAAAATCGGGCTGTGAAGCGCCCGCTGCTTCTCTCCCTACTTCCGTGGTTGCTTGCCGGCTGCTCGCGAGCCCCTTCGGTAGATATCTTGGGCTCGTTCTTTCCGGCGTGGCTGTTCTGTTTGGCCGTCAGTGTTTTGGTCGCGGCGCTCGTCAGGTGGGCGCTGTCCTGGTTTCACACCAATCTGGCCTTACCGGTCTTGGCGTATCCTAGCCTTGTAGCGTTTCTTACTTTGGCGCTCTGGCTGATCTTCTTTCACTAGCGAGCATGGATTCGGCGATCAACGCGCAAACCCCCAAGCAGCTTCCCCAATGGGTAAGCCTTGCGATCGTGCTGGCTGCGAGTGTCCTGGGTTTGGTTGTCTTGTACCATGCCGACCGGTATCCCCGAACCGATGACGCAGAAATATTTGCCAACTTCATCGGGATCGCGCCACAAGTCGAAGGGCCTCTGATCCATCTGAACGTAAAAGACAATCAGTTCGTAAAGCAGGGCGCCCTCCTGTTTGAAATCGACGAACGGCCTTATGAGTACGCTCTCGAGAGGGCCATTTCCGATCAGGCCTCTCTCGAAGGGCAGATCGTGGACGAGCAGCGTAGGATTGCAGCACTGGTGAGCGCGGTCTCAGTCGCACAAGCCAACATCCACAGCGCCCAAGCCGAAGTGGCAAACGCAGAGCAGGGCGTCAATCGGGCCCGGGCTGAGTGGAGCTATGCCAACGACAATCTGCATCGTCTGGAACCGCTGCTGGCGAAGCAGTTTGTCACGGCCGACCAGGTGGACAAGGCAAGATCGTTGGAAGTAGCCGAGGCCGAGGCTCTTAGGCAGGCGGAGTCGCAACTCCAGCTTTCGCAATCACGCTTGAAGTCTGCTCTGGCGCAGCACGAGCAGGCCCAGCATGCCGTCACCACGCTGGAACCTCTGATCAATCAGCGGGGCGAAAAAGAGGCGGCCGTGAAGGACGCCCGCTACAACCTCAACAATTGCCGAGTCTATGCTCCGTTCGATGCTCGGGTGACAAATCTAATCATTTCAGAAGGCGCATACGCCCATGTGGGCCAGCAGATGTTTACTCTGATTGACGCACGGACTTGGTGGGCGGTCGGCAATTTCCGGGAAGGCCAGCTCATACACATCGCTCCCGGCATGGCGGCCGACGTTTACGTCTTGTCCCGGCCCACTGTGCGCTTCTCAGGCGTCGTCGACAGCGTTGGCTTTGGCGTCACGCCGGATCCCGATGTCATTGGCACGTTGCAGCCCGGCCTCCCCGATGTGCAACGAACCCTCAATTGGGTTCATCTAGCTTCCCGGTTCCCGGTTCGCGTCCGTGTCGCGAACCCGCCTGAGGATCTGTTTCGCGTGAGCGAGTCAGCCGTGATCACCATTCGCGGAAATTGAACATGGCGACGGCAGCGCAAACCGTCGCCGGGTCTGGGTCAGGTGCCCCACTACGCTGGTTCTGGCAGTTCCTCAAACAAGAACTGACGCCCTATCCCGGCCGAACGGCAGTCGTCGGACGCATGGTCCTTGCAGCGACGCTCGTCATGATCATTTGCATGACCTTTCGTCTTTCCTATGCGTTCCAAGGCGCCATTTTTGCACTTCTAATTACGCGCGAAAGTCGTCGAGCCACTCTGGAATCTGGGGGAACGTTACTTCTGTTTAGTGGAATCGGTGCGGCCTATGTCTTGATTTCGGCGTGGTTTGTTATCAGCGTTCCCACATTGCATTTGCTGTGGATCATTGGCTCTTTCTTCCTGGCCTTTTATGCGCTCAGTGCCATGACCAACTACCTCGCGGCGGTGGCGTTCGCTATCTTGATCGCTGTCGGACTACCCCTGTGGGACCGCTATGTTTCGGCAGAGACCAATCTTGAGGACACACTCCGGCTCTTGTTGGTTATGTCGGTAGGAATCGCGGCTACTGCCGCGGTGGAGTTGGCGTTTAGCCGCTGGAAGCCCGGAGACGAGATCATTCTGCCCGTCGCCGAACGATTAGCTGCCGTCGAGAAATGGTTAATCTGCCATGCTGAGAATCGCCCGGTCGACAGTGATACGGCAAGGGAGATCACGCAACTGGGCATGGTGGGAAACTCCAGGCTGCGGCGTCTCTTAAGTCGGTCAAGCTACCCAGCAACTTACGTCGAGCAAATGAGTGCCGTGATCTCACTTACCGGAAGAATGGTCGATATCGCGGCCAATCTGACCTCTCCCGGCGCTCCTGTTTCCGAGGAAGATCGGAAGCGAATTCGCCGATTAGCTGACGATATGGGAAGCGTTCGTGCTGATATGCTGGCTGGCAAGGTTCCACACTTGCCCGAGTCGCCTCGTGAAGCCACTGCCGTGCAGGCGGTGCCTTTCTTGCCGGAGATGGAGAGAACTGTCTCTATACTGACCGAGGTTTTGGCGGGTTCTCCCTCAATAATGCGAGTGTACGCGACGCCCGCCTCCAGTGCGGATCCACCCACCAAGATTTTTGTTCGGGACGCGCTATCCAACGCGAAGCATATTAAGTTCGCACTGAAAGGATGCCTGACGGCCACCCTATGCTACTTGATTTACCAGGGTGTCGACTGGCCGGGGATCAGCACTTGCGTCACGACATGCCTGCTGACAGCTCTCTCGACCGTCGGCTCGTCCAGGCAAAAACAGATTCTACGTATGGCCGGGGCAGTCATCGGCGGTTTTGTCATCGGGATGGGCTCGCAGATCTTCATATTGCCCCACGTCAGTTCGATTGGCGGATTCACGGTTCTTTTTATCCTCGTTACGGCCTTGTCCTCCTGGTTTATGACGTCCAGCGCTCGGTTGTCGTATTTCGGATTGCAGGTTGCGCTGGCTTATTACCTCATTCACTTGCAGGAGTTCGCGATACAGTCATCGCTGTCGATCGCGAGGGACCGCGTCGTCGGCGTTCTGTTCGGTCTCATCATGATGTGGGTTGTCTTTGACCAGCTATGGGCCGCGCCCGCCGTAGTAGAAATGCGGAGGGCGTTCAGTGAATCTGTGCGGTTGCTGGCCCAGTTAGCGCGGGAGCCGGTTTCTGCGGACTTGAGAATCGCAACGGACAGGTATTTCTTCCTTCGAGACGCGATTACGAAGACCTTGGACAGCGTGCGCGCATCCGCCGACGGCGTGGTACTGGAATTCGGAGATTCTCGTCCGCAGAACCTCGCCTGGCGCAGCCGGATCATTCGATGGGGTGGGGAGGTGCGCGCCATTTTCCTGGACCAAATTACACTGTGGAGATACTTAGCCCAAATCTCGGGTTTCGAGTTACCGGAACCCATACGGATGGCATTGCGGCAATTCGCTGATCAAGCCGCGAGAATGTTGGATGGTATGGCCGACCGGCTGGACGGCAAAGCCCCGGCGCAAGACGGGGGATTGGAGGAGTCGTTCGGACGCATCGAGCAGCTGGTCGACGCCCATCGCTCGCAAAAAACTCGAGAGCCTCAGCTCCAGATATTTTTCTTTTTGTCCAAGAGACTTAAGGACTTATTGGTCTCACTCCATCAGCAAATGCAGGCGGACGATTTGCTTTCTTCACTCGAAGCCTTCGACCTCGATCGTCGCCTTCATTCGCAAAAGCTGGACATACCAAGTGCTGGCTAGCGACACTCAACTGGCGTAGCGACAACAACCATGAAGAAGAGGACGAGCGGCTCGACGCCGCATTCCCCCGCGTCGCGCCGTAAACGACCCGGTCGAGCCGCGACCACATCGGCAGACGATGCACATCCGACTCTGAAGTCGATGCTGCTGCGTAAGGTGCGGTGGAAAACTTTCCTTGGAGTTTATTTCAAATTTGCGCTTCCTCAGCCCCCGGCCCGATCTCTTCCCCGCCGGCGTCTGATGCTGAGATGATTTCCCAGCGAATCGTCGTAACCCCCGGTTCGAGCGAGAGGCGTGCAACGATCTGCTCCAACAATTCGTCTCTCCTTCCGACTGATTTCGCGTGGGCTCGCACTTTGACGCGATTTGACCCTTCCTGGTCCTCGCTATCAAGCGCGTAAAGCAAAAGGGGCGTTGGCGCAATGTTCTGTAGCAACAGAGCTCTGACTTGCGCTTCATCCGGCGTGCGGCAGATGCACTCAAACAGGTACAAAACCAATTCCTCGGGCGCTTCGACCGGCGTTCGGTTGATTCTTTGGGCTACGGAACGGAGGAAGACATTGGCAATCAGCACGGCCAGGGTGCCGAGAAAGGACAATGTGGTGTAACCAAGTCCCGCCAGCGTGCCGATGGCGGCGGTGCACCACAACGTCGCAGCGGTATTTAGCCCGCGGATGCTAAAGCCTTCTTTTAGAATGACGCCGCCGCCAAGGAATCCGATTCCCGAAACGACATAGGCGGCGACTCTTCCCTGGCTCCCATCAGCGCCGCCGATAAGGCCGCCCATCATCACGAACATGGCTGCACCGAGCGCCACCAGGCTGTTGGTGCGCAATCCGGCGATACGCTGCCGCCATTGCCGCTCGGCACCAACCAGCGCTCCAAGCAGGAACGCAACGATTAGGCGGATCGCAAATACATACCAGGGCATGGCTACCTCGCTTCCTGGACGGCGCAAACATCCTCGTTCTCGTGCCGTTCGCGCACTTGGTCCTTGGTTTCAATCCAACGCGCCACGAGAGCCGTCGCCTTTCCTTCTTGAGCCGGGAACCAGACGCAGTGCAAGCCGCCGTGTACCGTGAGATTGTCAAAACGCTTCGTAAAAGTGCGCATGTTCCCCTCCTTCCGGAAGACACACCTGTGCTGATCGGGTCCAGACGTGCTCTCCCGTAAACTCGACTTTTTGCTAGGTGGGGACCTCTTGCTGCAACGGCAAAGATTCCCACTCACTCGTCTTTACCTACGAGAGCGAGGGGACCAGGTGGGAAACGCCTTATCCTAAGCTCACTCTTTCGGTCTCCGGGAATCGCTACGACTACCCGGAGGTTCTGGTTCTTGAATGACGAATTCCATTTTCCCCAATTTCCTTAGGCACCTTGCTGCTGCGCCCTACTGCTTATACCATACTCCCATAGGGTATGGATGCAAAAAGGGACGTATCGGTTCCAGCGTTTGACGCCAAATTTGTTTTGGCGATGCTGGCCTGGTGACAGGCGTTACGGGTCATTGGTCTGGGGTGGGTGTAGGTCGCGCGTAATCGCTCTTTCGCTAGGGGCCGATTAATGTTGTAGGAGCGAACCAGCGTTCCTAATTGCCATCACAAAGCTTTAGCGGCTGCCAAACTTCAAGCTTAGGCCGGATGTAGCTCCGTAGTCGGAGCCGACAAAGCCGGGTGGTGGCTGATTATCCCAGTTGCCGTACACCGTGAAGGTCCAATTGAGCTTGCCCCAGAGCTTGACGTAATAGGAAGTGTTTAGGTTGAAATGCACCCGTCCAGGTTGAGAAAGAGCAGGAAGAACCGTAGCGTTGACCGCGAGGGTAGTTCTGTCGAATCGAAAAAGGTTCAAGCTTGTTCCGAACAAGGCCGAAGCGACTTGTTGCGTCGGAGCTTGAGAGACGGCTTGTTGGTAAGTGATCCGCTGCCAGCCGAAACCGCCATACACTTTGAGGGTAGTGCGGCCCGTGTTCTTGAGATATCGCCCGATGCCTCCGCCAAACGTGCTCTGTATCTGAATGCCTTGAACCGAGCTTTGTAACAGGTCCACGACTCCTGTGTAGTACCAATTGTTCCAACGCAAAAGCCGCTGGGCGGACAGGTTCACGTCGTTTCGCGTCTTATTGCTGGCTCCGGTATTGGCAGTCAGGTTCGAGCTGTAGCTCGCGCCGGCGGACCACCGCTCGGCTGGATACTCGACGCTGGAGTTCAGATTGTATTGGGTGGATTGATTGCCTTTGGAATAGGTAAAGCCGGTGCCAATTTGGGCGTTGAATCGCTCCCAGAAGTTGGTCGAGGTTTCGGTGACATTAACGACCTGTGCAGCGTCGAGACTGAGCGTTTTCTCGGGAGCCTCTAGAATCTCAATTTGTAAGGGCCGCCCGCCCAGAGTTTGAGGAGTGGAGAGAGCTCCGGTATAAACCGTTCCGTCTTGCGTTTTGACAAGGAACAACTGCTTGCTCTCAAGATGATCAACTCGGTCCCAGTCAACCGAAAGCGTTCCAAGGATGTACGATACGCTGATATAGAGAGTATTGGAGACAAGCTGTTTGATTTCGCAGGTAATGCGGTCGCCGTTTTTCATGATGATGACATCAGTCTTTTGCCGTGCCAAGAGAGGATTGGCAACAAGGATGGCCGCACACACCAAGATCACTCTAAAGTTCATGTTGAATCCTCGCATCACTCTGTGGCTTCAATTCACGTTTTTTCTTGCGCGCAGTCTTTCGATGCACCAGGCACCCAAGATTACGTGAACGATTACGCCCAGCCAAAGTAGGATCCCGCACAGTCCAAGGCCCAGGCGAGCGTAGACGAGTAGCAGGGCTGCAACCGTGTCGTAGAAGAGCACGGCTTTGACGATGCTGTGCGCCATGGGGCTGCGGGCGTCGTTGCCGGCCGACCAGCAGACAATCGCAAGAGACAGCATCAGAGCTCCGACAAACCGCCCCAGAATCTGCCCGATGGGAGTCTGCGGTGCTTGGCCAAACAACAGCTCCGAGGGCAAGGGCGGCACGAGTAAGAACGCTAAGGCCATTCCGCCTTCGAGCAGTGCGGTTAGGCGGAGCAAGCTGATGAGCGTCATGCTCGAGCCTCAGCGGCGCAAATATAGATCAGAGCTTCTGGTAGTTGGCATTTTGTGGCGTGTCGGTCGGCTGTTTCGCCGAAGCGTTCAAAACCGTTTGTTGAGTATAGTTGGTCCATCGGGCAGGCTGGCCATCTGAACTTGCAAGGTGACTTTGCTCTTCGCCGTGACCCTGGGCTCGCTCACGACAAGCCTTTTCCGCCGCGCATGTCCTTTGTTCCTGTTTGGAATTTGCCTTGCACCCGTTGTGGCTCGATACTGTCAATTCTGCCAGTTTCTCCCACCGTTTCTTTTTAGTATGGAGCCATGCCAGGATGAGCTGTTTCCCTGTCGAGAGCGGTTGGGCCAGCAATCCGCTGACTAACGCAGCGTGTCATCAGAAATGTGCGCGGGAGGGATTCATGAATAAGAGAGTGGCCCTGGCGGCCGGTCTGGTGTTCCTGGTCGCCGGAATTGGCGCGTTGATCTCCTGTAATAGACCTCAAGCACCACAGGAGGGACAGCCATCCGGACCGAGCACGACCGAGCAGCGGCCTCGGCCGAACCCGGACCGCAATGCCTACTTCGGCGAGGAGCACATCCACACCAGCTGGTCAGTCGATGCCTGGCTGATGGGCAATCGTCTCACCGGGCCCGACGAGGCTTACAAGTACGCCCAGGGACAAACCATTAAGCACCCGCTGGGCTACGACATCAAGATCGACACGCCGATGGACTTCATGGGCGTGACCGACCATTCGGAATATGTGGGCGTGACTAAAGAAGCGAACACACCGGGATCGGCTTTGAGTAAGCTGCCCGAGGCACAGCCTCTTATTCTAAAGAACCCGAATGATCAGGCGGAAATTCAGAAGACGTTCACTTACCTCGTAAACATGATGAGCGCGCCTCCGGTTAAGGCGTTCATGAGCCCAGAGGTAGCGGGCTCGATCTGGAAGGAAAATGTCAAAATCGCCGATGAGAACAACCATCCCGGCAGGTTCACAGCTTTTTGTTCCTATGAATATACTTCACAATTCGATAACCGAAACCTACACCGCAATATCTTCTTCCGAGACTGCGCGCACGTGCCGGAGATGCCGTATAGTTCGCTCGACTCATGGCACCCTGAGGACCTTTGGAAATGGATGGACGCCCAGCGCAAGGCCGGTAACGAACTGCTGGCCATTTCGCACAATGCCAATTTGAGCGACGGTTGGATGTACCCCATCGACGTTGACAGCTTCGGACGCCCCATCGATGCGGCATGGGCTGCCTCGCGCGACCGCAACGAGCGTCTGGTCGAAATCAAGCAGATCAAGGGGCAATCGGAAACTCACCCCTTGCTGTCCCCCAATGATGAGTTCGCCAGTTACGAGCTATCCTCCGGTCTCCTCGGTATGGGGCCGACCGTTGGCCGGGTTGATCACATCCAAGGCAGCTATGGGAGGCAAGCCCTGAAGGATGGAATCACCATGCAGGACGTGCGCGGCTACAACCCGTACAAATTTGGCATGGCAGGCGGCTCCGACTCTCACAACACCGGCAGTCCTTACCGTCACGACAATTTCTTCGGCGGTCACGCCCAAATCGACGGAACCGTGGAGCGGCGCATGGCCGGAGTCTTGGCGTTTGGCACTCTGGACGTGCGTTTGGAAAACCCAGGTGGACTGACCGGTGTATGGGCTGAGGAGAACACCCGCGCTTCCATCTGGGACGCAATGTATCGCAAGGAAACCTTTGGCGTCAGCGGGCCGCACATAAAGGTGCGCTTCTTCGGCGGCTGGAGCTACAACAAGGACATCCTAAACGCCAAGGACTGGGTACACCAGTCTTATGTCACCGGCGTACCTATGGGTGCAGATTTGCCGGCAATGCCATCCGGGAAGGGCACGTCTCCGACGTTCGTGGTGTGGGCAGTGAAAGACCCGACCTCCGGCAATCTGGACCGCATCCAGATCATCAAGGGCTGGAGCAAGAACGGGCAGAGCTTCGAAGAAATCTTCGACGTAGCGTGGTCCGGCGACCGCAAGCCCGATAAGTGGACGGGCCGCGTTCCAGCAATCCAGAGCACTGTGGACCTGGAGAAAGCGACGTATACCAACACCGTCGGTTCGGTGGAACTCAAGACCGTGTGGAGCGATCCTGAGTTTGATTCCAGCTTGCATGCATTTTATTACGCGCGCGTATTGGAAATTCCGACGCCACGCTGGACGTTGATCCAGGCGGTGAAGGCCGGGGTTCCGCCGCCGGGCATGGTGCCCCTCACAGGACAAGAACGCGCGTGGACCTCGCCGATCTGGTACACACCGAGTGCCGAGGCGCGCAAGAATGCACCTGCCGGCTTGACGGTGGCCGCACTCAAGGCCAAGGGCGCAACCCAGTTGGGTGACGGCCAACTGAAAGTGTTAATAGTGGGAAAAGCCTTCTGGGTGCGCAATAACGTGACCGGCGACCAATTCAGCGAGAACTTCACTTCGGAAGGTAACACCACCATCTTCCACGTCGACAGATACACTGCGGTGCCTAGCGGCTATGGCAACGTGCTCCGTGACGGCTATCAGGGAACAACGATTCCCTACAAGATCGAGAACGGCAAGCTCATTACGCTCATCTCGCAAGACCCGTACTCGATCACGGTTTACAAACTTGGCGAAACCTACTACGGCGCGCGCAGCAACGAATTCGGTTACGCCAATTACGAAATGATTCCCCCACCGCAGTTTGTCCTGAATCCGCTGACGGCAATGCTCAACCAGTTCTCCATTGAGCTGGATCTGACAGAACAGCAGAAGCAGCAAATCGTCCCCATCCTGAAGGCCGAGGGGCCGCAACTGCAGGCGCTAAAGAACAACACCTTGCTCAAACCGCTGGAGAAGGTCGAACAGTTGAAGCAGATCAGCAGCTCGGTCGTGGACAAAATCACTCCCATCCTCAATCCGCAGCAACAGCAAAAATTCCAGGTCATTCGCGAAGATGTACGACGCCGGCTGATCGAGAAGATGAGTGACGAAGTGATGCAGAGGGCGCAAGCTGACACAAAGCAGATGCTGGAGGGCCTCGAGTAAGAAGGATAGCCCCTACGTGGCGAGACGTCGTGGCACCTAAGTCCTGCAGGGCGTGCTCGCCTGAGTTTGGAGACCGCTGGTGAACGAAGTGACGTCAAAGAATGAGGCGCAGGCCGTACCTGCACGCTCCTTTCCTAACCTGAAGCACTGGCTAAACGAGCCTCTTCTGCACTTCTTGCTCATCGGCATCGTGCTTTTCGCCCTCTACGACTACATGAATCGAGGCCGAATTGGGGTCGATTCTTCGAAACAGATTGCCCTTACGCTGGACGACCTTCGAACCATGGAGACCTACTTCGAATCGCAGTGGCACCGTCAGCCCACGCCTCAAGAGTTTCAGGCCATGGTGGAAGAAAAGGTGCAAGAAGAGGTGCTCTACCGCGAAGGCCTGGCCATGGGACTCGACAAGGATGACACCATCGTAAAGCGCCGCATGGCTCAGAAGATGCAGTTTCTGGCCGAAGACGTCGCTGCCGCCCATGAGCCTTCCACGGCCGAGCTTAGAGCCTGGTTTGCGAAGAACAGTAGTAAGTTCGCCCTGCCGAGCCGCTATAGCTTCAGGCATCTCTACTTTTCTCCCGATAAGCGCCAGCAGAGTGCTCAACAGGACGCAGCAAAGGCGCTGGCAATGATCTCTGGGCAACCAGAGGATTCGAAGCTGGCCAATTCCTTAGGTGATCGATTCATGTTCCAGGACTACTACGGCGACCGCGCCCCGAGTGCGATTGCCAAGGAGTTCGGACCGCCGTTCGCTGTGGCTGTCGAAAAACTGAAGCCTGGTTCCTGGCAGGGGCCGATCGAGTCGGGTTATGGCTGGCACTTAGTGTTTGTCGACACGGTTGTTCCTGGTCGCATCCCGGCATTTGAGGAGATCGAGTCTGACGTGAAGACTGACTGGCTGGGCGAGCAGAAAGCGCAGGCGTGGCAAAAGGCCTATGCCGAGATGCGCGCCAAATACACTGTCCTGCTGCCTGCTCCACCAGACAAAGAATCGGCACAAACTCCGCCACCGTCTCCCAAGAAGCAAATTCCTACTTCATCAGGTGAGTTGGAGGTGCTGTCGCCGTGACCAGGTATCGGAGCCGGCTGCGCTGGATTTCTGCTGGTTTCCTGCTCACGACACTCGTGCGCGTTCCGGTTTTGTGGGCCCACGACGCTCGTCCCGCGTACCTGGAGATCAAGGAAACCGCCCCCGGCCAGTTCAGCGTGTTGTGGCGAACGCCTGTTCTAGCGGGCATGCGTCTGCCCGTCGTGCTGAAGCTGCCCGATGACGTGAACAACGTTCGTGAGCCTAGCCTCGATGAGTTGGCCGACTCACTGGTGGAGCGGCGGTGGGTCACGGCGGGGCAGAACGGGCTGGCGGGCAAGCGCATTGAGTTTCCTGGACTGCAAGCCACGATCACCGACGTCGTTGTCCACGTCGAGATGCTTGACGGCCGAAAGTGGACTACCATCGCTCACCCTTCTCAGCCCTCGGTGGAAATTGCTGCTTCGCAAACATGGTTGGGAGTGGCGAGCACGTACGTCGTTGAAGGCATCCGTCATATTCTGTTCGGCGCCGATCACCTGCTCTTTGTACTCGGTCTTCTTCTCATCGTCCAAGATCGCTGGATGCTGCTAAAAACCGTCACTGCGTTCACCGTCGCACATAGCATTACCCTTGCCATTGCTACCTTAGGTTACGCCAATGCACCCACCCTGCCGCTCAATGCGACGATTGCCCTCAGCATCCTCTTTCTTGGACCAGAGATCGTTCGTTCCTGGCGCGGAGAGACGAGTTTTACCATTCGCCATCCCTGGGTCGTCGCGTTTGCTTTCGGTTTGCTCCATGGCTTCGGATTCGCCAGCGCCCTGACGGGCGCCGGATTGCCCCACGCGGAACTGCCCCTGGCGCTGCTCAGTTTTAATGTCGGGGTGGAAATTGGCCAACTCAGCTTTGTGATTCTGATTCTTTTGCTCGAGCGTTCCTTCCGCATCCTGGAGATTCGCTGGCCGCGAGTTGTGAGGGCTTTGCCCGGCTACGCGGTCGGTTCGTTGGGCGCTTTCTGGACGATTCAGCGCGTAGCGATTCTGTTCGGAGTCGTGCGATGAGCCAACTGCGGAGTCATCTCGCTTCTCGCTGGTTGCCACCGCTGTTTCTAATGGCGTTTTTCGCGCAGTCCGCGCAAGCCCACATTCAGAAAGGCGAAGCCATTGGCTTTCTTAGCGGTGTCCGCCATCCCCTTTCCGGGCTCGATCACGTGATGGCCATGATCGCCGTGGGGCTTTGGGGAGCTCAACTGGGTCAGCCCGCTATCTGGATCCTTCCCGTTGCGTTCCCCATGGTCATGGCGCTTGGCGGGATGATGGGGTTGCTCGGCATTCCTCTGCCGGGCACCGAGTATGGCATCGCCGCGTCGATGATCCTGCTTGGGGCTGCGGTTACCTGTGAACTGCGCCCGCCGCTCGCGCTGGCAGCCGCTCTCGTGGGGTTCTTCGCGATTTTCCACGGTCATGCCCACGGGACGGAACTCCCGCCGGGGCAAAGCGGCCTGCTGTACAGCATGGGCTTCGTCATGGCCACCGGTTGCCTGCACGGAGTGGGAATCTCTATCGGGCTGGTGCATCGCTGGATGTGGGGTCGAATGTTCCTCAGGTTTGCGGGTGCGCTCATCGCGGGAGTGGGAGTTTTCTTCTTATGGAGGCCGGCATGAAGCGTGCGAGCGGCTCGCTGAAAGCACGCGTCGGGATACTGGCAGCGCTCCTTCTCTTGCTTGCGATGTGTCCTGCTCCCGCACAGGCACACTTGAATTCCAGCGGCATGGGCCCAGTCTATGACGGCTTTTTGCACTTTCTGCTTAGCCCCGAGGATGTCGTCCCGGTCATCGCCCTGGCGCTCTTCAGCGGACTGCGCGGCCGAGGGTACGCCCGCAGGGCGCTCTTCCTCCTTCCGGGGTTCTGGTTTATTGGCTGCCTGCTCGGTACCACGGCAACCCGCTCTGTGGCCCTCCCGCTCACCGCTGTTTCATTCCTGGTCTTTGGAGGACTCGTCGCGGCTAATGCCCAACTCTCCCTGCGCACCACCTCCGTGCTTGCTACATTGTTCGGGCTCTTTCACGGCTATCTAAACGGCCAGGGCATGAGCCTTACATCGTCCATCGTGGTCGCGTATCTCGGGCTTGTGACCGGGGTTTTCGTTCTGGTGGCCTTGGTTGCTGCGTTCGTGATTTGCCTTCGCTCGCCGTGGACACGCATTGCCGTGCGCGTCGCGGGCAGCTGGGTCGTCGCCAGCGGCCTGCTTATGCTGGGTTGGGCCGCCCGCAAAGTTTAAATCCAACGAGCGAAGTGAAACTCGATCTAGTGCGCCCATCCAGGCCCCGCCTGCGGAGTGCTTCTCAATGTTGAAGTGTGGGGCACCACGCCGCATGACTTCGACTATCAAGCACTAGACAACGAAAACCAATTTCAGTTGCGCGCCCAAACGTCACCGTGCGGGCGCGTCCAGGATATTTCGTAGTTCAATGAATCTTTGAGAGGGCAGCGAAGGGTTGGCGAACGCTGTAGGAAGCTCATCCAGGCTGGTGCGGTAGGAGTTGTTCAAAATTTGAGCTGGTACTTACCACTGGCAATGAGAAGACAGGGTTGAGGGAATGACCCTGTCCTTCTGGTAGGCATTGCATACCCGGCAAGCCTACTCGTGCAAACAGTCAACCTGCCAAAGCGATCGTGGGTTACACTCCCGCTCAGACCCAGGCAGCGCGTGATTCCAAGTTGGCCCAAGGGGAATTTATGAAGAAGATTGTACGGCTCGCTTTCGTACTTATGGCGATCGCGGCTCCCGTTTTCGCAGCGAACGACTGGTCCACTGTCGGTGGTGATTCAGGCAACAGGCGCTATTCTTCGCTCGCGCAAATCAACGCGCAAAACGTCACGAAGCTTGGTGCGGCATGGGTGTCGGACAAGATCGCACCTCCTCCGAGTTCTCGCGTGGTGCCGGTGATCGACAACGGACTGATGATTCTCACTGCGCCGCCGTTCGTTTACGCGGTGAATATCAGCACTGGACAGATCGCGTGGAAATGTCGCACGGCTCCTGGCGAGGGTGGATTATTTGGTCCCCCGGGCTCGCCCGCTCGAGAAGGTGTAGCGGTCGGCGAGGGCCTCGTGTTCGTTGGCCTTTCCGATTCCAATTTGATGGCGCTTCGCGAGCAGACGGGCGAGCTCGTCTGGAAAGTTAGCCTCGCGGCACCGTCAGGCGAGCCGACCGGAGCGCCCTCGGGCGCGCCTCTGTATGCCGATGGACTGGTCTCCATCGGAACCAATGCTGACTACGGCTATCGAGGGCAAATCGTTGCGGTCGATGCCAAGACGGGACACGAAGTCTGGCGCTTCTTTGTGGTACCCGCACCGGGAGAGCCGGGGTCTGAGACGTGGCCGAAGCATAACAACGCCTGGAAACACGGCGGTGGCGCCGTTTGGCTTGTGGGAGCCAAGGATCCCGACCTAGGCCTGCTTTTCTACGCGACCGGAAACGCGGTCCCGCAATACGGCGGCGAAAACCGACCCGGCGATAACTTGTACACCGACTGCCTTGTCGCCCTTGACGCCAAGACCGGGAAGCTTCGCTGGCACTACCAAATCGTCCATCACGACATCTGGGAAGCCGATGTTGCTGAAGCGCCGGTCCTTTTCGATGCGCAAGTCAACGGACAAAATCGTAAGGCGATTGCGGCCATGCGCACCGATGGATATCTCTTCATGCTGGATCGCGTGACCGGAAAGCCGCTCGGGCCGATTGAAGAGCGCCGCGTAGCTCGGGACGCGCTACAAAAAACTTCCCCCACACAGCCCTACCCCAAAGGCGCCGAACCTGTCTTGCCGGATTGCGACTACTGGAAAACGCAGTCTTTGCCGAAGGGCTTCGAATTGGGCTGCTTTTTCACGCCCGCATCGTTCCAGACGCCGAATCTCCTGGCACCGGTCTATGGCATGCGCGCCACGCCAATGGCGTTCGATCCGCAAACGCAATTCTTTTATGTGACCGGCAATGCGGCGCTGCAGTGGTTCTGGCGTGCCGAGGATCCAGACTTCTACGTTGTCAACTTCAGTAGCCGCGTGCCGGGCCTGAACCAAATGGGCTACGGCGTACTCGCCGCGATCGACAGCCGCACCGACAAGATCGCCTGGAAGAAGGAATTCCGCGGAGCCGGGCGCCCGAGCGGCGCACTCGCGACCGCCGGCGGTCTCGTCTTCCTGATGCCAGGCGACGGGAACATGCAGGCATACGACGCCGCGACCGGAACTCTCTTGTGGCAGTTTCAAACGGGTGCGGCCGGCGGAAGCCCGCCGATCTCGTTTGAAGACGGCGACGAGCAGTACATCGCCACGATTGTTGGCGGCGCCGTATGGTCCTTCAAACTGGGTGGAACGCTCCCGGCGCGTCCAGCGCCGCCAGCTCCGCCTCAAGAGGAGTTTTCAGGCCAGATCACCGACACGGCCACGATCGAGACTACCTCACTAGTACGAGACAGTGGCCTCTCGGGTACGCACTACATCGCCGACGAATACGAATTCAATCCGTATCGCGCGCGCGTCAAAGCCGGCACAAAAGTCAGATGGAGAAACAATGGCACGACGACGCACACCATCGTTGCTGTCGATGGCTCGTGGACGACTGGACCGCTTCAGCCTCTCGATATCGGCACGGTGACCTTCGACAAGCCCGGCACGTACACCTACATCTGTAAGGACCACCCGTGGGTCTATGGCCAAATCATCGTCGTACCCACTGCCTCGAAAGAAGAACAGAGCCCAGTGGCTGACAGCACGGGCGCGAAATAATCGCGTGATGCACCCCGAACCGTGATCACGAGCGAGGGGATCGAACAGCCACTTGGCCAGATCATCGCCGGCACCGTGACGGCCCAAACGAGCGTCGAGATCAGCAGCATCGATGCACTTATAGATTCTGCGGCACGATGATGCGCCGCAAATAGCACAACAACAGTAACCAAAGGGAAGCTGCAACACCCCAGTGACTCCCTTGCGAAAGGATTGACCACGTGCAGCAAACGCAGTAGCACTCCCGTCGGAAGCTACCCTGAAGGAATTGATCGCGGGCGAGTTTGGGGAGTTGACGCGCTAGGGGTTACCCTTTCCGCAGTGCTGCCACAACCTCGTTTACAATGTCACTCTTCAGACTAAAAGGATCGATCCCAATGCTCAGAACGCAACCACAGGAAACGCAAAAGTACTTAACGCCGTTGAAAGTACCCAGGTCTGGCTCATAAAGGTGGAGACTGCCAACTCGTGCGGTCATAACTGGCTGCTTGCACTGCGGGCACGTTCCCATTGCGATTCTCCGTTCTGCCCTTGCATCTGGCAGAGTCCACGTCTGCGGCCCCGATGCGTGGCTTTGATTCTATTTGATGTTGCGGATCATCCTGCGCGTCCACGACCTTTCCCTACATCTGGTTCTTAACCGTCTATCCGGTCGCGTGCCTTCAGCGTAGCCATGAGCTGATTCGCTAGCGACTGCTCGCAGGCTCCCGTATTCGGTCGTGTAGTGCAGCTTGACCTCGCCGCAGGTACCTTTCTCCGGCGAAGCTCGCGAGGATTAAGCACCGAATGCACCGGTTCCTGGGGATCAACCCGGCACGGATTCCCAGGATTCATTTCCACTCTGTTTGTCGCCATTAGTTCGCATTGGCCGCTTCTTAGGTCTTGCGAAATCGTACGGTAGTTTTGGACCAATAACCTCCCCATCGGCACCGCCATCCAGCAATTCTGGTCCTGATGGTTGTGAACCGAGCTGGTCTGTCCGACTTCGCAGCAAATTGCAATCAATTCGTACAGCGGAGTCTTATCTATGAGATTGCGCGTGTAGTGCTGGCGGTCCCAGTGTAGATAAGGGACGAGCGTATCCGAAACGACCGGACTCAACCTCAGAAGATCAATGACCTGGTCAGTACGATCAAATGCCAACCCTGGAAGCTTTCGCAACGCAGCCGCAAAATTCTGGATAGAAACCGGCTTGGCCTTGACTTGGGTGCTCATCCTTGTTCCTCATGCTGAGCGATTAGAATTTCCTGAACCTCTATAATCTCCGTAGCCCCGCCGTCGGCGCCACAGATGATTTTACGTTGGCTTTCCCTGTTTCAGCTCCAGTTTCAAAAGCACTTCTCGCTGCTTCAGATGCCTCCTCCAACGTGTCGAAGATGAGCGAAAGCAAGTCGCCTTCTTGTTCTCCCTGATCGTTCATGACTCGAATTTCGACAGAATACATAGATTCGCCTCCTCCTGCAGATGTCCTTCACCGCAGTTTCTTTCACGCTTTCCGGCCTTCCTAAAGTCATACGAATAGCTCGGCACTTTTCTTTCTCCTTCCTTTTTAATGCTAATTCTGTCCAAAAGGATTCATCAATCGGCGGGTCTCACCTTGCAATGCGAGGCCAAAGATTTCGGCAATATCTCCTTTCTGCCGGGGCCTTTCCGGAGTACCCCCCGTGCTTGGTTACAACTCGGCGGATACGCGCTCAATCCCGCAGTCTTCGGCCCTGTTTCTTCGTCCGCCGTGAAGCCTCCAGCCCCTGTTCGGCGTTGCGGGTCACTGACAAGGCGTGCCGCATCGATTCGCACAGGGCATCTCGTTTGTGAGCTTGCGGGAGCATCTCGACCTAACTACTCCGTCTGGACGTCTCATGTTCCATCTAATTGCGGCCGTGGCCCCATCCGAGCGATCACTGAATCGGGCCGCCCTCATTAGAGAGCGGAAGCACATGAAGCACGAGGTCCATCAGCACTTCGCCGGGCGCTTCAGTCACTACATAGTGCGAGGCGCGTTTAATCTTGAATAGCTGCTTACTGGGCGCGTGGATTCTGGCGTAGTACTCCTCAACGATACTTTCAGGCGTGGTTCGATCTTG
>Ga0187783_10000449_pt1 | contig 30633 bp, 24 predicted proteins | sample 1015_SJ02_MP02_2_FD_132471 | JGI IMG/M metagenome (GOLD analysis project Ga0187783, IMG submission 132471) | Tropical peat soil microbial communities from peatlands in Department of Meta, Colombia - 1015_SJ02_MP02_20_MG | ecosystem: Environmental > Terrestrial > Soil > Wetlands > Peat | place... | reverse complement strand
CAGGAGACAGTCGCCAACCGTCACGGCCTCGACCGAGATTCCGTGCTGCGCCTCCACGTCCTGCTGGATGAGCCGGACGCCGTCGGCCACGGTGGCGGCCTCACCGTCGAGCGAACCGGGCGGCCGCCCGTCGAACAGCCACGACCGCAGCTGCCGCTCCTGCGCCCTGGCGAGGTGGATGACCTGGTGCGGGTCTCCGGCCCGGCGCTGGATCAGGGCCAGCGTCTGCAGGACCGAGTCATGCACCCTGGCCGCGATATCGGCCCGCTCCTCGGCGCGGATCCGCGCCTGCCGCTCCTGGACCAGGTCCCGGGCGATGCGCAGCCACCACGGGCCGAGGGCCAGCGCGATGCCGCCGACAAGCAGCACGATGCCTGCCAGCGGGCGCAGCAGGGCCACGCTGGTCTCGTGGCCGGCGAGCAGCGCGCTCGCGCCGCCCAGCAGCAGCAGCACCGCGACCGCCAGCCGCAGCAGCAGCCGCGAGCGGCGGCGGGAATTCGGGCGGCCAGCCGGATCGGCGAACTCGCGCAGCTGCTGTCGCTCGACGGGATCCGCGTTCCGGCTGATGAGCACCAGGCCAGCAGCGCACACCAGCAGCGGTACCGCCAGGCCAGCCACCCAGGTCGCGTGCAGCGCCGAGGCGATGACCAGCGCGGCCGCCAGTACGGAGGCCAGCGCGGCCGCCAGCCCGATGCCCCGCTTGTCCGCCAGCGCCGTCGCGGCGATGTTGGTGTCGGCACCCTGCACCGGGATCAGCAGCCAGGCGATCACGTAGGCGGCGGCGACGAAACCGCTCGTCACCAGCGCGAGCACGACCAGGACCGCCCGCACGAGGCTGACGTCGAGCCCGGTGCGCTGCGCTATCCCGGCCGCGACGCCGCCGAGCAGCCGACCCTCGAGCGGGCGCCGCAGCGGCCCGTGGCTCGGCTGCTCGCGGCGTATCCGGGCGCCGAGCCTGGTCAGCCACTCCGGCCAGTGGCCGGACGCCGTCGCACCAGACGGCTCCCCGTCGGGGCCGGTCGCGGCGTGCCAACCGGCCGACGCGTCCGCTTGATCGGCCATGTGCCCATGATGGCCCGGCTTCGGCGCCGGCCGCCATCCGGGCATGCCCTGGTCTTGCCGGCCGGCGACCAGGGTCGGGTCAGGGAGGTTCCCCATAGGCAGCCCGCGCGCGGCCCGGCACGCTGGGTGCCATGACCGAAACCACGGGCTATTCGCCCAGCCAGTCCGCCGGAGGCTCCGGGTCAGGCGGCGAGACCAGAAACACGGCCCTCACGCGCCCCCGCACCGACCGGATGCTCGCCGGGGTGGCATCCGGCCTGGCCCGCTGCGCGGGACTCGACGCTGTCATCGTCCGGATCGCGTTCGTGGCGCTCACGCTCCTCGGCGGCGCGGGCATCCCGCTGTACCTCGCGGGCTGGCTGCTGATGCCGGATGAGGAAAGCCGCCGGTCCATCGCCGGTGACGTCGCCCGCGACCTGCGGACCGGAGCCAGGGACCTGTGACCCGGGGCTGACCGCGGGCCGCGACCCGCGGTCAGCCCTGGGTACTGGCTGGCACGGCCGCGCGCTCACCGGAGACGATGGGATGGGCAGGCGGCAGCGGCCGAGCCCACGGCCGTGGACCCGGGCAGCCAAGACCGCGGCTGGCCTACCGCTGACGGTCGGGCGTCAGCGTCGTCAGCGTCACGATCCGGTCGATCCCGAGCCCGCTGATCAGCAGCCGTTCCTTGCCGCTCGCGGTAAGCCGAGCGGTCCAGTCGGTGAAGCCGCCGTCGCCGGCCTCGGCCAGCCCAGTCGCGCTCGCGGCCGAACCGTCCCCGCCGGCCGCCACGTTGATCTTGAAGCACAGGTCACGGTAGTAGCCTCGGCCCGCCTGCCGGTGCTGGTCCAGGACGACGCCGACCTGGGTGTCGGTCAGCTCGGCGGGCAGGGCGGCGGCTATGGTCTCGCCGGCCGAGGACAGCGGCGTCACCGCCAGCTGGGCCGGACACAGGCCGACGGCAGCGAGCCCGGTCACGAGCGATCGCACGTGCTCGGCGACGGCGGCCAGCTCGAACCGGTGGCCGCCGCTGTCCCGGCCGGCGGTCACCAGGCCGAGCAGGCTGAAGTGCGGCAGGTAACCAGGATGGGGCCGCTGCGCCCGCACGACCCGCTGGAACGCGGCCAGCCGGACCGTGGCGCGGAACTGGCTCGCGCGGCGCCGGACCGCCGCCTCCAGGGCGAGCGCGTTCGTCGGGTCGGCCGCGATTTCGCTGGCCCGGATCGTGGTCACGACCTTGTCCTGGCTCATCGGCCCGAGCACCGCGTGCGTGCCGAGTGGCACCACCGGCGGCAAGGTCAGCAGCTCCGTGCCCGGCGGCAGGTGCGCGGCCACCGTGTCCTCGGCAGCCCGGATGAGCTGCCAGCCGGTCGGGCCGGCCTGCACGAACCGGTCGCCGCGATACCGGCGCAGCAGGCTAGCGGGCGTCTCCCTGGCCGCACGGTGTCTGGCTACCGCGAGCATCAGGGTGGTGAAGTCGGACCCGCTGAGGCTAGCCAGCCTGGCCACCAAGTCGGCTCCGCCGATGGCCTGCAGCACTCGATCCGGCAGCTCGTCCATGCACCGATCCTGGCGTGGCGAGAGCCGGATAGCGCGCCGCCCACCGCACTCTGTGGAGTTTTGGTGGGAACGAAAGCCTATAAACCGGGCGTGAAAGGGACCGGAAACACCACAGTGTCAGAGGCGGGCGCGAATCTGAGCGGCATGACCACTCGTACCGTGCCAAAGACGGGGCGAATTGCACGGATTATCACCACGACAGAGTTGCTGACGGCGGGATGGCGGCGGGGCGAGATCCGCGCCAGCAGCCAGCGCGGCGACCTGCAGACGGTGCGCCGCGGTGTCTATGCCGACGGCGCGCACGCGCGGAAGCTGCTAAGCCTCAAGGGCGGCGACGAGTTGCTCGCTATCGGCGCGGCCGCCGCGCTGACCGGAGCTGGCAGGAGCGCTGCGGTGAGCCACCAGTCGGCCGCCTATCTGCACAACATCGACCTTGTCGGGCGTCGCAACCGAACCGTGCACTTGACGCGCCCGATCGGCGCGGATCGGCACGCTCCCGCGGGCATCCGGCTGCACTGCGCGGAGCTGCCGGCTGAGCACGTGACAAGCACGCTCGGCCTGCACGTCACCACGGCGGCCCGGACCGTCGTCGACCTCGCGCGGACGCTACCGTTCCGGGCCGGGGTGGTAGCCGCCGACTCCGCGCTGCGCCGGCGGCTGGCGACCAGGGACGAGCTACGGTCCGTGCTAACCTTCTGCTCCCGCTGGCCCGGCGCCGCCGGCGCCGCGGAGGTCATCGCCTTCGCGGATCAGCGCAGCGAGTCAGCCCTGGAGTCGATCGCAAGGGTCGTCTTCCGGGACCAGGGCCTGCCACCTCCGCGGCTGCAAGCCCTGGTCGGCCATGACGACGACGTGGCGCGGGTGGACTTCCTCTGGGACGAGTACCGGACCGTCGTCGAGGTCGACGGCGCGCTGAAGTACACCGACCCGCTGCGGGCGCGCGCTCAGCTCGAGCGCGATTCGTGGCTGCGGTCCCTCGGCTACGAGGTCGTGCACTTCACCTGGGAGGAGATCACGACCATGCCCGAGCTCGTGGCGCTCAAGATCAGGGCAGCCTTCCGCCGCGGCGCGCTCTTGGCCGCGGCCTATGAGGCGACGGGCTGACGCCCAACGGGGCGGGCGGCGGCTGGCGACCGCCGCGGCCGGCCTGCTCAGTCTCCCGGCAGGGCGCCGATGGCGGCGAGGACGCGCTTCTCCGATACCGGCACCGGCGTACCGAGGACCTGCGCGAACAGGCTGACCCGGTGTTCCTCGATCAGCCACCGGACCGCTCGCACGTCCGGCCGGGAGCGCTCCTCGGGCGGCAGATCCCGCAGCCGCTCCTGGTAGGCGTCCGCCACGCGGCGCACCGTGGCCATCCGCTCCGTGTCCCTGGCCTGCTCGCCCGCCAGCCGGTCGAGACGGCGCACGATCGCGCGCAGGTAGCGGAGCAGGTCGGGCAGCCGCCGGGCACCGGTCTCGGCGACGAAGCCAGCGTGGATCAGCCCGGCGAACTGCGCGCGCATGTCGGCGAGCGCGGGCTCCAGCAGAGGAACGGGGTGGGCGCCCGCCAGCCTGATCTCGACCTCGTGCGCCTCGCCGAGCGCCTGGGCTACGGCGGTCACGACCCGCGCGGTCGCCGGGGCCAGCCGGTCGCGCGCGGTCGTCACCAGACGAGCAAACCCGGCCGCGTCGAAGGCGGGTCCGCCGGCCTCCTCGATGACCTGATCCGCGGCCGCGGCCGCGCAGTCGTCGAGCAGCGCCGCTGCGCTCGGGTACGGGTGACGGCTCATCGCCATCTTCTCGGCTATCGGCAGCCGGGATGCGATCGAGCGGACTCCGGACGCCACGGTGATGAGCAGCAGCCGGCGAGTGCCCAGCCGCATCGCCGCGTCGGCCTCGGCGCGGGTGTCGAAGATCCGGATGTCGACCGCGCCGCCGGCATCCGCCAGCGCCGGGTAGCCGCGCAGCAACGGCGTCTCGGCAGCACGCGGGCTCTCCCCGGCCGGACCCACCGGACCCGCCGGACCCGCCGGACCGGCCGGAGCGGCCGGATGGCCAGCCGCGCCGACCGCGAACTCCCTGGGCAGCGTGCCGAAGTCCCACGCCCGCACGCCTGTCCTGGTCAGCCCAGCGGCAGCGTCGGCCAGCGCCGCCTGCAGCCGAGGCCGCAGCTGCCTGCGCAGCTCACTCAGCTCGCGGCCGCTGGCCAGCACCGAGTCCCCGTCCACGACCTCGTAGTTGACCCGCAGGTGCGGGGGCAGCGCCGCGAAGTTCCACGCCGACACGGGCACCACGATGCCGGTCATGCGGGCGAGCTGGGCGCTGAGCGCCTCGGGCAGGCTGCCGTGCGGCGCGCCCAGACTGGCCACTACCGACCTGGCGGTGTCCGGGGCCGGGATGAAGTGCCGGCGCAGGTCCTTCGGCAGCGCGCGGATCAGCTCGGTTACCAGCTCGACCCGCAGCCCCGGCACCTGCCAGCCGAACTCGGCATCGCTGCGGTCGAAGAGATCGGCGACCGGCAGCCTGACGGTCACGCCGTCGTCGTCCTCGCCCGGCGCGAACTCATACGACACCGGCAGCGAACCCCAGCGTTCCGGATAGTCCTCGGCGCGGACCTCGCTGGCGGCCGGCCCGGCGAGGTCGGCGGGCCTGAGATCGAGCAGGCCGGGCTCGGCGGCGCGCGCGCCCTTCCACCACGAGTCGAAGTGCCGGCCAGAGGTGACGGTCTTTGGAATCCGCTGGTCATAGAACGCGAAGATCGCGGCGTCGTCGGCGACGAGACCGCGACGGCGCGCCTTGCGCTCCAGCTCCGCCGCCTCCTCGCGGGCGCGCTGGTTGCGCGCGAAGAACCGGTGGTGGGTCTGCCAGTCGCCCTCGACCAGCGCGTGCTGGATGAACAGGTCCCTGGCCGCGGCCGGATCGATGCTGCCGTAGCTGACCGTCCTCGCAGCCACGATCGGCAGGCCGTACAGCGTCACCTTCTCGGTCGCGAGCACCTCGGCGCGGCGGGCGTCCCAGCGCGGCTCGCGGTAGCTGCGCCGGACCAGATCCCCCGCCAGGGACTCGGCCCACTCCGGCTCGATCCGCGCGACAGTGCGGGCCCACAGCCGGGACGTCTCGACCAGCTCGGCCGCCATCAGCCAGGGCGGCGGCTTCCTGGCCTGAGGCGAGTCGGGGAAGATGGCAAACCGCGCGCCGCGCGCCCCGGCGAACTCGGCCGGGCCGGCCCGGCGCGCGCCACGACGCGGGCGCGTCCCCCGATCGCCCCCGCGCGCCGCCCCGCGCTCACCGACGGCGTCGTCGGTGTCCCGCATGCCGATGTGCGACAGCAGCCCGGCCAGCAGCGACTGATGCACCCGGTCGGCGAGTTCGGCGGCGTACCGGCCCTCGCCTGCCGGTGAGCCCCGGCCAGCCGCGCCCGTCGAGCCGGCGCCGCGCCCGCCCAGCGTCACGCCGACATCCCGCGCCGCCCGCTGCAGCTGGCTGTACAGGTCCTGCCACTCGCGCACGCGCAGGAAGTGCACGTACTCCCGGCGGCACAGCCGGCGGAACGCCGACGACGACAGCTGCCGCTGCTGGTCGCGCAGGTAGTCCCAGAGCGTGACGAGCGCGAGGAAGTCCGACCCCGGCTCGGCGAACCGGCGGTGCAGCGCGTCCGCGGCCTCTTTCGCGTCGGCCGGGCGCTCCCGCGGGTCCTGGATCGCGAGCGCCGCGGTGATGATCAGTACCTCGCGCACGCAGCCATTCCGCCCGGCCTCGAGGATCATCCGGCCCAGCCGGGGGTCGACGGGCAGCTCGGCGAGCCTGCGGCCGGTCTCGGTGAGCCGCACCCTGCCGCCGTGGCCGCCGGATTCGACGGCGCCCAGCTCCTCGAGCAGCCGGAGGCCGTCGAGGACCTGTCGCGAGTCCGGCGGGTCGACGAACGGGAACTCGGCGATGGCGCCGAGGTCGAGGGCCGCCATCCGCAGGATGACCGACGCCAGGTTCGTGCGCAGGATCTCCGGCTCGGTGAACTCTGGCCGCGAGTCGAAATCGGCCTCGCTGAAGAGGCGGATACAGATGCCGTCGGACGTCCGGCCGCACCGGCCCTTGCGCTGGTCCGCCGAGGCCCGCGAGATCGCTTCGATCGGCAGCCGCTGTACCTTCGTCCGCTGGCTGTACCGGGAGATCCGCGCGGTGCCGGGATCGACCACGTACCGGATGCCCGGCACGGTCAGCGACGTCTCCGCGACGTTCGTGGCGAGCACCACCCGCCGCCCCTGATGCGGCTCGAAAACCCGGTACTGCTCCGCGGCCGACAGCCGCGCGTACAGCGGCAGCACCTCCAGTCCCGGCTCGCCGGCCAGCGCGTCGGCGGTGTCCCGGATCTCCCGCTCGCCGCTGAGAAACACGAGCACGTCGCCCGGCCCCTCCCGGCGCAGCTCGGCCACCGCGTCGACGATGCCCTGCACCTGGTCGGCATCGGCGAGCGGACGGTACCGCGTCTCGACCGGAAAGGTCCGGCCGGATACCTCGATAACAGGGGGAACGGGGACCGGATCGGCCGGTGCCGTCGCACCGACTCGGCCGGCCGGGTCGCGGGCCGCCGCGAAGTGCCTACTGAACCGGTCGGGATCGATCGTGGCGGAGGTGATGATGACCTTGAGGTCTGGCCGACGCGGTAGCAGCCGCTTCAGGTAGCCGAGAATGAAGTCGATGTTGAGGCTGCGCTCGTGCGCTTCGTCGATGATCAGCGTGTCGTAGCGCAGGAGCTGCCGGTCGCGCTGCAGCTCCGTCAGCAGGATGCCGTCGGTCATGACGGTGAGCAGGGCGTCGTCGCTCGAGGTGTCGGCGAACCTGACCTTGTAGCCGACCGTCGTGCCGAGCTCGGTCGCCAGCTCCGCCGCGACGCGCGCCGCGACCGTGCGCGCCGCGATTCGCCGCGGCTGGGTATGGCCGATCTGGCCGCGGACGCCGCGGCCGAGCTCCAGGCAGATCTTGGGCAGCTGGGTCGTCTTCCCTGACCCGGTCTCCCCCGCGACGATCACCACCTGGTGCTCGGCGATCGCCGCGGCCAGCTCCACCTTCCGCTGGCTGACCGGCAGCTCGGCCGGGTAGCTGATCACTGGCACCGCAGCCCGCCGCGCGTCGACGCGCTGCCGCGCGATGGCGACCTCGGTCGCAAGCTCGGCGACCGCCCGCGCACGGGCGCCGGTGTCACGGAGCGAGCCGGCCCGGTCGGCCGACCGCACCAGCCGGCGCTCGTCGCGCAGCATAAGCTGGGGCAGGCAGGCTCGCAGCTCAGCGAGCGAGGCAGTCACGGTAGCGCTCCATCCGGAGGCAGCGGGCAAGACCGCGTTTCAGCTTGCCCGCGCTTGGCCCCCGTCGGCTAACGCATTTGCCCGCCGGAGCCTTCCTGCCCTCCGGCCCTGGCCTCGCCAACCGGGCACGACGCGCAGATACTGGTGCTTCGGAGCCCCGACGCGCTGGAGAGCGAGATGACCAACCTGGCGTCCATCCTGGACCGATCCGCGGCCACGCAGCCTGACCGCACCGCGATCAAGCTCGATGATCTCTCGGTCAGCTACCAGCAGCTCAGCGACGCTGCCCGGAGGCTGGCCGGCCTGCTCGCGTCGGCAGGCGTGGGCGGTGGCGACCGGGTCGGGCTGATGATGCCCAACGTTCCGGCGTTCCCGATCGCCTTCTACGGCGCCCTGGCCGCCGGCGCCGTGGTCGTGCCCATGAACCCGCTCCTCAAGAGCCGGGAGGTCGCCTACTACCTCGGCGACTCAGGCACCCAGGTGCTCTTCGCCTGGCGGGACTTCGCGAGCGAGGCGGCCAAGGGCGCCGCCGACGTCGGTGCCCAGGTCATTCAGGTAGATGACGCGGACCTGAGTTCGGTGCTGGCGGGCCAGCGGCCGGCCGCTACGTCCGAAGCCGCCGACGACTCCGACGACGCGGTCATCCTCTATACCTCCGGGACCACCGGCCAGCCCAAGGGCGCGCAGCTCACGCACGGCGGCCTGACCAGGAACGCGCGGCTGACCGCGGAGACGCTGCTGCACAATCACCCGAACGACGTGATGATGGGCTGCCTGCCGCTGTTCCACGTGTTCGGCCTCACCTGCGGACTGAATGCGACCGTCCTGGCGGGCGGCACCCTCACGCTCCTCCCCCGCTTCGACGCCGGCAAAGCCCTGGACGTGATCGCGCGAGACCGCGTCACGATTTTCGAGGGCGTGCCGACGATGTACGCGGGCATGCTGCATCACCCCGCAGCGGACTCGGCGGATGCCTCGTCGCTGCGGCTGTGCGTCTCCGGCGGCGCGGCCATGCCGGTGGAGATCCTGCGCGGTTTCGAGCAGAAGTTCGGCTGCGTGATCCTCGAGGGCTACGGGCTCTCCGAGACCTCGCCGGTCGCGTCGTTCAACCACCCGGACCGACCGCGGAAGCCCGGCTCGATTGGCACCCCGGTCGAGGGCGTGGAGATGCGCCTCGTCAGCGACTCGGGCGGCCCCGTCCCGGCGGGCGAAGTCGGTGAGATCTGCATCCGCGGCCACAACCTCATGAAGGGATACTGGGGGAAGCCGGAGGCCACCGCCGAGGCGATCCCCGACGGCTGGTTCCGGACCGGGGACCTCGGCCGGGTCGACGAGGACGGCTACTACTACATCGTCGACCGCAAGAAGGAAATGATCATCCGCGGCGGATTCAACGTGTACCCCCGCGAAATCGAGGAAGCCCTGCATGAGCATCCCGCCGTCGCCGAGGTTGCGGTGATCGGGATGGCGCACCCGGAACTCGGCGAGGAGGTCGGCGCGGCGGTGGCGCTCAAGCCTGGCGCCGAGGCGACGCCCGCCGAACTGCAGCAGTTCGTGAAGGACCGGGTCGCGGCCTACAAGTACCCGCGGCGGGTCTGGCTCGTCCCGAGCCTGCCAAAGGGCCCGACCGGCAAGATCCTCCGCCGTGAGGTCCAGCCGCCGGAGGACTCGCCGTGACCGCGGGCCCGGCCGACCGCGGTCGCGCCTCCTCTGCCGGCCCGGCGCTGCCCGACGTCGCTGGCGACCTCGCCGGGGCCCTCGACTTGCTGCTCGCCGACGGCGCGCTGGGCGTGCTTCGCCGGTTCCGGCCGGACGGCGCCACGCTGCGGCTGGCCGTGGGCCTCGCCAGGCGCCCGCAGCGCGCGGCGGGCGAGGCCGCCGGCCTCGCGGCCGAGCTGGCCCGGATCGCCGGCGGCCGATCGCAGCTGACACCCGATCGCCGGGACCGGCGGTTCGCCGATCCGGCGTGGACCCAGAATCCGCTGCTCAGACGCGCGATGCAGGCATACCTGGCCAGCGGCCAGGCAGCCGAGCGGGTGCTGGCCGCCGCTGACCTCGACTGGCGCGACGCGGAGCGGCTGCAGTTCGTGCTGACCAACCTGATCGCGGCCGCGTCGCCGAGCAACAACCCGCTGCTGAGCCCCGCGGGGATTAAGGCGCTGGTGGACACCGGCGGCCTGTCGGCGGCGCGCGGCCTGCGCGCGCTGGTGACGGACCTGGCCGCGGCGCCGCGGGTGCCCGCCATGGTCGAGCCAGGCGCGTTCGAGGTCGGCAAGGATCTGGCCGTGACGCCGGGCGCGGTCGTCTATCGCACGGAGATGTTCGAGCTGATCCAGTACGCGCCGGTCACCGAGCAGGTCTACCGGTACCCGCTGCTGATCGTGCCGCCGATGATCAACAAGTTCTACATCACCGACCTCGCGCCGGGCCGGAGCATGGTGGAGTTCCTCGTCGGGCAGGGCCATCGGGTATTCGCGATCAGCTGGCGCAACCCGGACTACCGGCACAAGGACTGGGATCTGGACAGCTACGGCGCGGCCGTCGTGGCGGCGCTGGACGCGGTGCGGGCGATCACCAGCGCCGCGAAGGCCAGCATCTGCGCGCTGTGTTCCGGCGGGATCGTGTCGTCCATGGTGGCCGCGTACCTGAGCTCGTTCGCCCAGCTCGACACCCTCGCCAGCCTCTGCCTCGGGGTCACGGTGCTGGATCAGGCGCGGGCCGGAACCGCCGGGGCGATGATCGACGAGGGCACCGCCACCGCGGCGATGGCAGCGTCGGCGGCGCGCGGTTATCTCGACGGCCGGACGCTGGCCGAGGTCTTTGCCTGGCTCCGGCCCGACGACCTGATCTGGAACTACTGGGTCAACAACTACCTTCAGGGCCGGCCGCCGCCGGCGTTCGACATCCTGTACTGGAACGCGGACACCACCCGGCTGCCGGCCGCGCTGCACCGCGACTTCATCCGGCTGGCGCTCGACAACGCGCTGGTTAAGCCGGACGCCGCGACGATGCTCGGCGCCCCCGTCGACCTGTCCAAGGTGGACTCGGACGCGTACGTGGTCGCGGGCATCGCCGATCACCTCTGCCCGTGGCAGTCCTGCTACCGCAGCACCCAGCTGCTGGGCGGCCAGGTGACGTTCGTGCTGTCCACGAGCGGGCACATCGCCTCGATGGTCAACCCACCCGATAACCCCAAGGCGACATTCCGGGTTGCCAGTGAGAACCCGCCTGACCCGGCGGAGTGGCTGGCGCACGCCACGTCGGTCCCGGGCAGCTGGTGGCCGCACTACTCGTCGTGGCTGGCCGCCCGCAGCGGCGGCACGAAGAAGAGCCGGGCGAAGGCCGGCAGCAACGAGTATCCAGCGCTCTGCCCGGCTCCGGGGACCTATGTCCACGACCGCTGACCCACGCACGACCGTGGCCGTTCGCACCGTGGCCCTCGGCGGCCAGCTCGTGCGCATCGCGGTGCGGCCCGCCCGCCGCGGCTGGCGCGCCAGGCCGGCCGGCACGCCGCTGCTGCTGATCAACGGCATCGGTGCGAGCCTCGAGCTGCTGCAGCCGTTCGTGGCCGAGCTCGACCCGGCGCTGGAGGTCATTCGGTTCGACGTGCCCGGGGTGGGCGGGTCGCCGCTGCCCGCGGCGCCGTACCGGTTCACGGGCCTGTGCCGGCTCATCTCCCAGCTGCTGACCGAGCTCGGACACGACCGCGCCGACGTGCTCGGCATCTCCTGGGGCGGCGCCGTTGCCCAGCATTTCGGTTACACCCAGCGACCGCGCTGCCGCAGGCTCGTGCTGGTCAGCACGGCCACCGGCATGATCATGGTGCCAGCCCGGCCCTCGGTACTGGCGCGGATGGCGACGCCGCGCCGCTACACCGACCGCAACTACCTAGCTGGCGTGGCGGGCGACCTCTACGGCGGGAGCGCGCGAACCGATCCGGCCGGGGTGACCGCGGCCATGAACGCCGACAACCGGGTCGGGTCCAGGACTGGCTATCTCTATCAGCTCGCGGCGGGGCTCGGCTGGACCAGCGTGCCGTATCTGCGGCTGATCCGACAGCCGACGCTGATCGTGGCCGGCGACGACGACCCGATCATCCCGCTTGCGAACGCGCGCCTGATGCACCGGCTGATCCCCGACTCGCAGCTGCACATTTTCAAAGGCGGACACCTCGGCCTCGTCACCGAGGCCGCCGAGCTCGCACCGGTCATCAGCGCGTTCCTCACCGCGCCGCCCGCCACGGCGGACAGGCCAGCATCAGGAAGGACCACCTGACATGGACCCGCTCGAGAGCGCCGACTTCTATGCACTGGAGCAGCTCCTCGACCCGGCCGGCCGCCAGCGACTGCTCGCCGTGCGCGAGTTCATGGCGAAGGAGGTAGCGCCCGCCATCAACCACTACTGGACCAGGGAGGAGTTCCCGTTCCAGGTGGTACCTGGGCTGGCCGCGCTCGGCATCGCGGGCCTCGCCTGCGAGGGCCACGGCTGTCCCGGTGGCGATCCGCTGCTGGACGGCATGATCGCGATGGAGCTGGCCAGGACCGACTGCTCCATCGCCACGTTCATGGGCGTGCACGGCGGGCTCGCGATGGGCTCGATCTACCTGTGCGGCTCGGACGAGCAGAAGGACCGCTGGCTGCCGGCCATGGCCCGGATGGAGACGATCGGCGCGTTCGCGCTGACCGAGCCCGACGTCGGGTCCGGTGCGGCGGGCGGGCTGATGACGACCGCGCAGCGGGACGGCGAGGTCTGGGTGCTGAACGGCCAGAAGAAGTGGATCGGCAACGCCACCTTCGCCGACGTCATCGTCGTCTGGGCCCGTGACGTGGCCGACAATCAGGTCAAGGGGTTCCTGGTAGAGGCGGGCACGGCGGGCTTCGCGCCGGTCAAGATGCGTGACAAGATCGCGCTCCGGGTGGTGCAGAACGCCCAGATCACGCTGGACAACGTCCGGGTCCCCGAAGAGAACCGGCTCCAGCAGGCCACCACGTTCCGCGACACCGCGCAGGTGCTGCGGCTCACCAGGGCCGGCGTCGCCTGGATGGCGACCGGGTGCGCGCGCGGCGCCTACGAGCTCGCGCTCGCCTATGCCATGGAGCGACAGCAGTTCGGCCGGCCCATCGGTGGCTTCCAGCTCGTCCAGGACCTGCTGGTGAAGATGCTCGCCAACGTCACCGCGTCCGCGTGCCTGTGCGTGCGGCTGTCCCAGCTGCAGGGTCAGGGCGGGGCCAAGGACCACCACTCGGCGCTCGCCAAGGCGTTCTGCACGGTGCGGATGCGGGAGACCGTCGGCTATGCGCGGGAGCTGCTCGGCGGCAACGGCATCCTGCTCGATTACCAGGTCGGCCGGTTCGTGGCCGATGCCGAGGCCATCTACTCCTACGAGGGCACCCGCGAGATCAACACGCTGATCGTCGGCCGCGCGATCACCGGTCTGGGCGCGTTCGTGTGACCTCACGCCGCACGACGTCGACCCGCTCGGCGAGTGGTCCCGGCGGCACGTCGACCAGCCAGAAGCCGAGCTCGAGGTACGTGCGCTCGTGCACCAGCTCGAAGGCGAGGCTGTCGGCGAGGCTGATCCGCCGGGCCGCGGTCGGCGTGACGAAGCCGAGGCTGCGCACGAAGAACACCGTCCGCTCGTAGCTGCCGGACCGCGCCAGCCGGTCCACCTCCGCCCTGAGCCGTGCGGGCTCCGGATGCCCCAGGAAGCGGCAGAGCGCCAGCGTGCACACCGGCGACCGGTCGAAGAACACGATGTCCGCGCCCGCGCGGGCCGCGGCTTGCTGCCGCCGCCGCTGCAGCGCGACGATCGCGTCGATGAAGCCGGGCCGCGTGTGCGGCTCGAGATGCCCGCGCGCCTGCTCGAGCGCGATGACGTCGGTCGCGGCCTCCTCGACGACGAGGTACCCGTCGAGCTCGAGCTGCCGCACGATCGCGGTCTTCCCGGCACCGGGCGCACCGGTGATCACGTAGTGAGTCATGACGTCTCCTCGACACAGCCGGAGGGGGTGTGGGTACCGGGCGCGGCGCGCCCGTAGCACGCCGTCGCGTCAGGCGGCGGGGTCGGCGGGCGGGACCGCGGCGAGCGTCGCCAGCCGGGCCAGTTCGGCCATCACCGAGTTGGCGAGCCGGGCGATGCCCCACACGGCGGCCAGCACCGCGAGCACCTCGATCGTGATCCTCAGCCCGCCGCCGCCCACCCGCTCGTGGTAGATCATCAGGCCGAGCGCGGAGCCGACCACGGGCTCGAGCACGACGAAGGCCGGCAGCGACGCAGCCAGTCCCGCCGCGCGGTAGGCGTTCTGCTGCACCGTCATCGTGAGCAGGCCCACGAGCGCGAGCAGGTACAGCCGGACGTCGCCGAAGAGCGCGAGGCGCTGTGTCCCGACGAGCGTGGCCACGGTCTTCGTAACCGCGTCGGTGACGCCGGCGCCGACGCCGCCGCCGATGCTGAGCACGAGCGCTCGCCGCGGCGCCGCGACCCTGGCCGCCGCCAGCCAGCACGCGACCACCGCGACCACCGACCCGGCCGTCGCCAGGCCCAGCGACGACGCCGGCGCCGTGCGGTCGCCGCCGGACGGCTCCGCGGCGACCAGGAATGCGGCCAGCCCGGCTACCGCCGCTGTCGCAGCCGCCCACTCGGATCGCTCCAGCCACCGCCCCTCGGCGCGGGCCGCGAGCACCAGCGCCAGCAGCAGCCCGAGCGGGAATACCGGCTCGACAATCACCAGCCGGCCGAACGCCAGCGCCGCAGCCTGGAGCCCGTATCCGATCCCCACCGCGACGAGCCCGAGCAGCCAGGGCCGGCTCCGGACGAGTCGCAGCACGAGCGCCGGCTCCAGCGGACGGCTCGACACGACCGCGGCCGCGGATCGCTGCTGGGTTACCGATGCGACTGCGTAGCTCAGCGCGCCGGCGAACGCCAGCACCATCGCGAGCGCCTGTTCGGGTACCCCGGTCATCTAGGCCGCGTCTCGCCGGCCAGGGTGGTGGCCTGGCGCGGTGCGCCACGCGTCGGCTGGCCACGCTGAAGCGTGGCCACTAGCGGAGCTGGTGGCCACGCCGACAACGCCGGGCATGGGCTGGGCGCCGATACGCGCCTCCCGAGAGCTACGAGACACTGCCGAGTCGGCCACCTGCCTTCCAGCCGCTGGCCGGAGTCGCCTGCAAAGGTGATTAAGCCGACGATGGCATACACTTCCGGCATCCGCCAGTCCCTGGCCGGTCTCTCGTTGTTCCCCGGTCCGCGGGCCGTCACGCGCGCACGCGGGCGGCATCCGGCACCGGCGCGGCCAGCTCGGCGAGCCGGGCGAGCTCGGCGATGACCGACCGCGCGAGCCTCGCGATGCCCCACACGGCGGCCAGCACCGCGAGCACCTCGATGGTGATCCGCGCCGGGTCGGCGCCCACCCGCTCGTGGTAGATCATCAGGCCGAGCGCAGAGCCGACCACGGGCTCGAGCACGACGAAGGCGGGCAGCGACGCAGCCAGGCCTCCGGCCCGGTACGCGTTCTGCTGCATGGTGAGCGCGAGCAGGCCGGCCAGCGCCAGGAGATACAGCCGGACGTCGCCGAGCAGGGCAAACTGCTGGGCGCCCGCCAGCGGCACCACGCTCTTGGTCAGCGAGTCGGTGACACCGGCCGCGATCCCGCCGCCGATGGCGATCGGGAGGGCGCGATGCGAGGCGGGCACCTTGGTGGCGGCCAGGCAGCACAGCGCCGCGACCGTGACCGCGGTCGCCGCGGCGAGCCCCAGCGGGGTCGTCGCGGCGATCTGCTGGCCACCGGAGGGCTGGGCTGCCACCAGGAAGACGGCGAGACCGGCCACGGCCGCCACCGCCGCGGTCAGTTCGGACCAGCTCAGCCGGCGGCCCTCCGCCCGGGCGCCCAGCAGCAGCGCCATCAGCAGCCCGAGCGGGATCACCGGCTCGACGACCACCAGCCGGCCGACGGCGAGGGCGGCCGCGTGCAGCACGTAACCGGCGACCACGGCGATCATGCTGAGCTGCCAGCTGCGGGTCCGCGCGAGCCGGAGCACGACGCGGAGATCAACCGCGGCACCCGACGCTAGCCTGGCCGCGCAGCGCTGCTGGGTCACGGCGGCGATCGCGTAGCAGAGCGCGCCGCCCAGCGCGAGCACGACCGAAAGCGCCTGCTGGGTTGCCCCGGTCAACGGGTCGGCCACCTGCCCTTTCCGTGGGGGGAGGGGGAAACTACCGGCAACGGTTACATACCCGCCCTCGGCTGCGCCATCGGTTCGCGCCGACCTTGCTCAGTTAGTCGGCTTCGACGAGCACAAGATCCCGGACTTCCGCCCAGCGCAGCGAGTCGACGACGCCATCTGCCAGCGAGTGTGAAGCAGCCCAGCCCAGCAGCCGGCGAGCCCGGTCGGTGCGGGTGAACGCCCCCGCCACGTCGCCCGGCCGACGCGGCGCCTCGACGACCGCCACGGGCGGCGCGACCACGCTGTTGAAGGCGGCTGCCAGCTCACGGACCGTGGTGCCCGATCCGGTCCCGAGGTTGATGGCCAGCGCCGTCGCGCCGTCGAGCACGGTGTCGAACGAGCGCAGCGCGGCGACGTGGGCGGCGGCGAGATCCCAGACGTGGACATAGTCCCTGATGCCCGAACCGTCCCTGGTCGGGTAGTCGGTGCCGGTAATCCGGAACGGCGCACCGGTCTTGTGGGCCTCGATCAGCTTGCCCAGCGCGTGCGACGGATACCGGTCCTGCAGGCCGGTGCGCAGCTTCGGGTCTGCGCCGATCGGATTGAAGTAGCGCAGCGATACCACCCGCAGCGCGGTGCCGGCCGCGACGTCGGCGAACATGCCCTCGCAGACCGCCTTGGTACGGCCGTAGGGGCTGACCGGGACGATGGGCGACTCCTCGTCGACGCTGCCGCCCTCGCTCGCCTGGTAGATCGCGGCGGACGAACTGAACAGCAGCCGGTGGCAGCCGTTCCGGAGCAGGTGCCGGACCATCTCCAGGCTCTTGGCCACATTCCACTCGTAGTACCGGACCGGGTCGGAGACCGATTCCGGCACGACGATGAGGGCCGCGCAGTGCACGACGGCCTCGATGTCCGGGTGCTCGGCGAACACCTTGTCCAGCAGCGCCCCGTCGGCGATGTCGCCCTCGTAGAACTCGCGGCCAGTGGTGAACTCGCGGCGTCCGGTGACCAGGTTGTCCACGACCACCGGGGTGATCCCCGCGTCGAGGCAGGCCGACGCGACCGTGCTACCGATGTACCCGGCACCGCCAGTGATCAGGACCTTCACGCCACTCCCGTCTCCCTCGGGTCACCGCGCGCGAGCGTGGCCACGGGACCGCGAATCCGATCTTGCATCGAGCCGATAATGCCCAGGGTGCCGAAACCCTGGGCTTCGCAGACTACCGCCAACCCGGTCCAGCGCCTGGGTCCCGCCGAGCCGGCCTACGCCGAGATCGCGTCGAGCGACGGCCGGGCGGCCAGCCAGGGCTGCTCGGCTACTCCCATCGGCGTGCTGGGCGGCACCTCCATGAACGGCCAGATCTCCTCGGCGACCGCTCGCCAGTTGGCCGTCGCCTTCATCTCGCCGAGCAGCGCAAACAGGCCCAGGTTGATCCGCTGCAAGATCACGTAGGATCTCGGTATCCGGGCGTACTGGGCCACCGGGCTCCGTACGTCGAAGAACCGGCGGACCACGGCGGAGGCGTACTCCCCGGTCACGGTCACGGCCGCGGGCTCGCGGATGAGCTGGTAGAACACGGCTAGATGGTCGACGACCTGGGCGTCGCTGAGCGGCGCGCCAGGGACCAGGAAGCCGGCCTCCTCCAGGCTGGCGCGGAACCGCCCGGGGTCGTCGTCCACGCACAGCGTGCGCGCCATGTCCATGAGCGGCAGCAGGTCGGTGTCGGTGAAGTGCTTGACCATGCCGAAGTCCAGGAACGTGACCTTGCCGTCGCCATGGAACAGGTAGTTGCCCGGGTGCGGGTCGCCGTTGAACGCGTGCACCTCGTACAGGCTCCGGAAGACAAAACGGTAGAGAGTCTCCCCCGCCAGGTCCCGCTGGCGGGCGTCCCAGCCAAGTACGTCGGCGAACCGGGCGCCGGTGACCAGCTCGCTGGTCACCACCCGGCGGGTCGACAGCTCTGGCACGACGGCCGGCACGCTGATGGTCGGGTGCCCGGCGAAGTAGCGATGCAGCCGCTGCTGGTTGGCCGCCTCGCGGCGGTAGTCGAGCTCCTCAAGCACCCGCTCCCGCAGCTCGGCGACCAGCCCTTCGACGTCCTGGCTCGGCGCCGTGACCCGGAGCATGCGGCGCAGCAGCGACACGTTGTCCAGGTCGGCCGCCATCATCTCGGCGATGCCCGGGTACTGCACCTTGACGGCCACGGCGAGCCCGTCCGGCGTGATCGCCCGGTGCACCTGGCCGATCGACGCCGCCGCGATGGGCTCGGGATCCCAGCGGGCGAACAGCCGCTCCGGCGGCGCGCCGAGCTCCTCGGCGATGACCCCGGCCGCCAGCTCGGGGCTCATCGGCGGCACGCTGTCCTGCAGCCGGCTGAGCGTGCGCCGGACCGACGGCGCCAGGCCCTCATCGACGTAGCTGGCCATCTGGCCCAGCTTGACCATGACCCCCTTCATCGTGCCGAGCGTCGCGGCGATGTCGTCGGCCGTCTGCATGGCCAGATCGGTGCGCAGCCGCTGCCGCTGCTCCCCGGCGGCCGCGAACAGCCGCGGCGCGCTGCCCGCGTAGCGGAGCCCGCCGCGGACCGCTAGCTGCGCTGCCGCCATGCCACGCTGGAACCGCAGCCCGCCGATTCGTCGTCGCACCAGCGCCGCGACACCCGCCGCGGCGATCGCACCCGCCGTGACGGCGGCGAGCGCCCGCAGTGACCGTCTCATGCGTGCGAGGCGGTCTGCCGCATCCGCAGCGTGATCCGCTGTCGGGCCTCCAGCACGCCAGGCTCGCCCAGGAAGACCGCGTCCAGCACGCCGAGCGCCTGACGGATCTCCGCCCGGCGGCCCGCGGTCAGCTCCGGCACCTGGTAGCCGTAGCTGTCCGCTGCCCAGCTGGGCAGCGAGCCGAGCACCGCCTCCCTGATGTCCTGCCAGATCTCGGCGACCTCCTCGTCCAGGCCTGGCGGATCGAGCACGTACGCCGTCGATTCGCGCGCGGCCGGGGTGCAGCGCAGCCGCGGCCGGACCGACGCGAGATACCGGTCGAGCGCCGCGACGCTGTCCGGCACCAGCTCGGCGGGCACGCCGACGAGCTGGGCGGCGACGACCATCTCCTCGATGTAGCGGTCCGCGTCCTCGTCGGTCAGCGGGGTGCCGAACAGATTCCGCGCGACCACGTTCGACTCGACCAGCGCGGCGTGCACCCAGAGCAGCAGCGCCGGGTCGCTGGCGCAGTACTCCTGGCCGGTCACCCCGTCGACGCCACGGACCCGCTCGTGGATCCGCCGCACGCGGGCGGCCGCGCGCTCTGCACGAGCCCGTTCCCCAAAGGTTGTGATCGCCAGGTATCCGGACGTGGCGGCGAGCCTGCCGACCGGATCGGCGCGCCAGTCGCTGTGCTGGTCGACGCCGGCCATCGCGAGCGGGTGCAGGGCCTGCAGCAAGAGCGCGCGCAGCCCGGCGACCGGCGCGGACAGGTCGCCGCTGATCCGCCACGCCACGCTAGCGGGACCGAAGAAGCCGTCGTCGGCCGGCGCCTCGGGGACGCCGCCCGCGAACGCCGCCGCCGACCGCTCGATCAGGCCCGCCGCATCGGCATGCTCGCTCACGTCGTCACGCTACCCGTGCTGGCCAGGCGACCGCCTGCCGTCGGACAGCCGGCCGCGGCCGGCGGGGGCGGTCCAGTCGAGCAGCGGCCCGTCCGGCACGATGCGAGACGGGTTCAGCTGCGGGTGGGTCAGGTAATAGTGCCGCTTGATCTGATCGAACCGGGTGTTGCCGCCGAACGCGGGCAGCGCGTACAGGTCGCGGGCGTATCCCCACAGGTTCGGGTAGTCCGCGACGCGGCGCAGGTTGCACTTGAAGTGCGAGTAGTAGACGGCATCGAACCGGGCCAGCGTCACGTACAGCCGCACGTCCGCCTCGGTGATGGCGTCGCCGAACAGGTACCGCTGCCCGGCCAGCCGCTGCTCAAGCTCGTCGAGGGTGGCGAACAGCCGCGTGACGGCGTGGTGGTACGCCTCCTGCGTGGTGGCGAAGCCGGACCGGTAGACGCCGTTGTTCACGGTCGCGTAGATGAGGTCGTTGAGCTCGTCGATCTGCGGCCGCAGCGCCCCCGGGTACAGGTCGTAGGCCGGGTCGGCCCACGCGCCGAACTGAGTGTCCAGGTCGAGGGTGATGTCGGGGAAGTTGTTGCTCACGATGCGGCCCGTTTTCTTGTCCCAGAGAACCGGCACCGAGATGTGGCCGTCATAGCCTGGCTCGGTCGCCTCGTAGGCCTCGCGGAGGAAGGCGAAACCGTTGACCGGATCCAGGCCGTAGCCAGCACCCTCCCGGAAGGCCCAGCCGCGGCCGTCGCGGACCGGGTCGACCGCCGACAGCGAGATGACGTCCTGCAGCCCGAGCAGGTCGCGCACGATCGCCGCGCGGTTCGCCCACGGGCAGGCCCAGGAGACGTAGAGGTGATAACGGCCGGGCTCGGCCGGGTAGCCGCTGGACCCGTCGGCCGTGATCCGGCCCTGGAACGGGTAACCCGGCCGGACGAACTCGCCTGCCTGCGCGTTGGCCGGGACCTTCCGGGGACGAAAGTCGCCATAGTCCCCGAACGCCGCAAAATCGACCGGGCTGGCGCCCCCAGCCTGCGTCGTGGTGCTCATCGCTTCCTCCGGCTTCCTCCTGCGAGCGCGTTATCCGCAGCAACCAAGCCGCCGCGTGAGCCATTCCGGCGGCACGGTGCGGCCCATTCGCGGTGCCCGCCGGAGCTGACGGCGGCGCCCGGGGCAGGATAGGCGCGTGACCACGGAGAGCGGCCCCGAGCCGCAGCCGGTCGTGTCGCCGCTGACCAAGGCGGCGATCTTTCTCGTCGTCGTCCTCAACCCCGACGAGGCCAGCGCGGACGTCGCGCGGAACCTCTGCGCGGACGTGTCCGCGCTGGTTCGCGCCGTCGGCTTCCGCGACCTGACCGGGCGGCTGACGTGCGTGACCAGCATCGGCGCCGCGGCCTGGGATCGGCTCACCGGGCTGCCCCGGCCGGCCGGCCTGCACGCCTTCCGCGAGATCAGGGCCGACGGCCGGCACGCCGTCAGCACGGCGGGTGACCTGCTGTTCCACATCCGCGCCACCCGGATGGACCTGTGCTTCGAGCTGACTACGCAGATCATGCGGCGGCTGTCCGGCGCCGTCACCACGGCCGACGAGGTACACGGGTTCAGCTACTTCGACGAGCGTGACCTGCTGGGTTTCGTCGACGGCACGGAGAATCCGACGGGTCCCGCCGCCGAGCGCGCCGCGATCATCGGCGCCGAGGAACCGGACTACGCAGGCGGCAGCTACGTGATCGTACAGAAGTACGTACACGACCTGGACGCCTGGAACGCCGTGCCGGCCGAGCAGCAGGAGAAGATCATCGGGCGGACGAAGCTCGACGACATCGAGCTGGCCGACGACGTCAAGCCGTCGTCAGCGCACAACGCGCTGACGACGATCGAGGTCCAGGGCGAGGAGATCAAGATCCTCCGGGACAACATGCCGTTCGGCTCCGTCGCGGCCGGGGAGTTCGGCACCTACTTCATCGGCTACTCCCGGTCGCCGGCCACCACCGAGCAGATGCTGCAGAACATGTTTGTCGGCTCCCCGCCCGGCAACTACGACCGCATCCTCGACTTCAGCCGCGCGGTCACCGGGACGCTGTTCTTCGTACCCTCGCAGTCGCTGCTCGACGGCTTCGGCGACCTGGGCGGACCGGACGCCGAGTCCGCCAGCACCGACCAGCCCGCCAGCACCGACCTGCCCGCCAGCACTCATCCGCTCGCCAGCACCGACCTGCCCGCGAACACCAACGACGGCTCGCTGAACGTCGGCAGCCTGCGAGGAGACACGCCGAGATGAACAACCTGCACCGCGAGCTCGCGCCTGTGTCGGCCGTGGCCTGGACGCAGATCGAGCAGGAGACGACGCGGACGCTGAAGCGCTACCTCGCCGCGCGGCGCATCGTCGACGTCGCCGGGCCGACGGGGCTGGACACGGCCGCGGTGGGCACCGGCCACCAGGCGCCCATCGACCCGCCGGCGCCGGCCGTGCAGGCCCGGCAGCGCCAGGTGCTGCCGCTCGTCGAGCTGCGGGTGCCCTTCACGCTCAGTCGCGAGCAGGTCGACGACGTCGCGCGCGGTGCGCTGGACGCTGACTGGCAGCCGGCCAGGGAAGCCGCCCGGCAGATCGCTTTCGCCGAGGATCGGGCCGTCTTCGCCGGCTACCCGGCGGCCGGCATCGGCGGGATCATGCCGGGCGCGAGCAACCCGCCGCTGATCCTGCCGGCCCAGGCGGCCGACTACCCGATGGCGTTCGCGCAGGCAGCCGGGCAGCTGCGCGCGGCGGGCGTGGACGGTCCGTACGCGGCCGTCCTGTCCGCGGATGCGTACACCACGGTCAGCGAGGCCAGCGACCACGGCTACCCGATCATCCGGCACCTCCGCAACGTGCTGGACGGCGAGCTGATCTGGGCTCCGGCCATTTCCGGGGCGGTCGTCCTGACCGCGCGCGGCGGCGACTTCAGCCTGCACCTCGGCCAGGACTTCGCCATCGGCTACCTGTCGCACACCGACGCCGAGGTCACCCTGTACCTGCAGGAGACCTTCACGTTCCAGCTGATCACGGCCGAGGCCGCGGTTGCCCTGCGCGGGCCGGCCGGCTCGAGCTGACCCGCGCGGCCGCTCAGTTCTGGCTGTACGGCGTGTACCGCAGCTCGGGTGCCGGGGTCAGGGTCAGCGACCGGATCATTCGCCTCTCGGCGGCCAGCAGCGAGCGCTCGGCCGCGAGCCGGTGCACGGCGTCCGGCTCTTCCAGCAGCCGCTGCTTGACCGGCAGATCCACGACGATGGCGGCCGCGACGAGGTAGGACAGCAGCAGCGGCTCGTCCGGCAGCTCGGAGAGGGTGATCTGGGCATGGCCGCGCTCGGTCAGCAGGTCCAGGTAGGACCGGAACTGGCTCTGCACGGGCGGCACCAGGGCAGCGGCCGCGGCCGGGTCGCCGGTTTCGTCGGGCAGCAACTCGACCTCGCCGCGGAAGTACGGCGCCGGGTCGGCCAGCTGCCGCAGCCGGAACCGGTCCGTTCCGACCGTCACCAGGTCGAACCGGCCATCTTCGTACTTCTCGACCCGGCGCAGCAGAGCCAGGCAACCGGTCTCGTACAGCGCCGAGACCCCGTCGATGCCGGTCTCCCGGCCCCGCCGGATCGCGATGACCCCGAACTGCCGGGGCTCCGGCCCCGCGAGCAGGTCGGCGACCAGCTGCCGGTACCGGTCCTCGAAGATGTGCAGCGGCAGCACGAGACCCGGATACAAGACGCTCCCGAGCGGGAACAGCGGCAGCCGGGTGCTCATCCTTCGAGCCTAGGGCGCTGGCTGCCCGGCGGCGAGCGGCCGCCAGCGGGGCAGACTGTCGGTGGCGCCGGGCAGACTGCTGGCGTGGTCACGATCGACGAGGTGCGCGCGTTCGCGGGCACGCTGCCGCGCGCGTACGAGGTGCTGGTCCGCGACCGGGTGAAGTTCCGCGTCGGGCGGATCGTGTTCCTGGCGTTCTCCCGCGACGAGGCGATCATGGGCTTCGGCTTCCCCAGGGACGAGCGCGCCGCCCTGGTCGCCGCCGAGCCGGGCAAGTTCCTCATGCCGGGCCAGTCAGACCTGCGCTACCACTGGGTGCACGTGCGCCTGGCCGAGATCGACAGGGACGAGATGGAAGAGCTCGTCCTGGACGCCTGGCAGATGTGCGTGCCCAAGAGCGTCGCCGCGGGCTACCTCGGCGCGGCCGGCCGGGGCTGACCTGGTCAGGGAGCGCCGGCGGAATACTCGCTGCCCGGCAGGCGTCCTTACCCGATAGACTCAGGACAACGCGGCGATGATCCGGCTATCACCGGGGAGCCTCCGGAAGAAAGGGACCTGCCCAGCAGCCGAGAGGCGGCCGGGCGGCCCTGACTAGACCCGGACGGGTCCGGCCCGTCACAGCCGGCCGACAAGCGGTCGCGGGCACGCCACGCAGGCACTGCCCGCGGCAAGCGAGGTGGTACCGCGGTACGCCCGCGCGGGAGCGGGCGCGTCGTCCTCGCGCGATCTGCCACTACGAGCACCGCGCAAGGACGTACCACCCGATGAGCGTTTATCCCCGGGCCGAGACCGCCAAGGCCGCTGGCCAGCCGGGCACCGGTGTACCGCCCCAGCCGAGCTTTCCCGAGCTCGAGGAGGGCGTGCTCGGCTACTGGGCCGCGACCGACACCTTCCTCCGGTCTGTCCAGCAGCGGCCGGCCGACCGCGAGTTCGTCTTCTACGACGGCCCGCCGTTCGCCAACGGCCTGCCGCACTACGGCCACCTGATCACCGGCTACGTCAAGGACGTGGTGCCACGGTTCCGCACCATGCAGGGCCGGCGGGTGGAGCGGCGCTTCGGCTGGGACTGCCACGGCCTGCCGGCCGAGGTCGAGGCCGAGCGGCTGCTCGGCATCTCCGGCAAGCCCGAGATCGTCGCGATGGGCATCGGCGCCTTCAACGAAGCCTGCCGCGATTCTGTCCTGCGGTACACCCGTGAGTGGCGCGACTACGTGACCCGGCAGGCTCGCTGGGTCGACTTCGACCGCGACTACAAGACCCTCGACCTCTCCTACATGGAGAGCGTCATGTGGGCGTTCAAGCAGCTGTGGGATAAGGGCCTCATCTACTCCGGGTTCAAGGTGCTGCCGTACTGCTGGCGGTGCGAGACCCCGCTGTCGAACCACGAGCTGCGGATGGACGACGACAGCTACCGGGACCGCCAGGACCCGTCGGTCACCGTCAGGTTCCGGCTGGAGACCGGGGAGTGGCTGCTTGCCTGGACGACCACCCCATGGACGCTGCCATCCAACGAGGCGTGCGCGGTCGGCGCGGACATCAGCTACGTCGTGCTGGAGAAGGACGGCGACCGCTACATCCTCGCCAGGGACCGGCAGGCCGCCTACGAGCGCGAGCTGGAAGGCGCCGCCGTCGTCGGCGAGCTGACGGGCGCGGAGCTGGCCGGCCGCCGCTACGAGCCGCTCTTCGATTACCTCACCGACGCCGGCCGGTTCGGCACCGGTGCGGCGTTCCTGGTCGTCCTCTCCGACGACGTCACCACGGAGGACGGCACGGGCGTCGTGCACATGGCGCCGGCGTACGGCGAGGCAGACGCCGAGGCGTGCACCGCGGCCGGCATCCCGACCGTGCTCACCGTCGACGAGCACGCGCGGTTCACCGCCGTGGTACCCGACTTCGCCGGCCAGCACGTGTTCGAGGCCAACAAGGGCATCGCCGCGAAGCTGCGCAACCAGGGCAGCCTGGTGCGGCAGGAGACCTACACCCACTCCTACCCGCACTGCTGGCGGTGCCGGAACCCGCTGATCTACAAGGCGGTCTCGAGCTGGTTCGTCGAGGTGACCAAGCTCCGCGACCGGATGGTCGAGCTGAATCAGCAGATCACCTGGGTACCGGAGCACGTCAAGGACGGTCAGTTCGGCAAGTGGCTGGAGAACGCCCGCGACTGGTCGATCTCGCGCAACCGGTTCTGGGGCTCCCCCATCCCGGTGTGGCAGAGCGACGACCCGAACTACCCGCGCACCGACGTCTACGGCTCACTGGACGAGCTCGAGCGCGACTTTGGCGTCCGGCCCGCGGACCTGCACCGGCCGGGAATCGACGCCCTCACCAGGCCGAACCCGGACGACCCGACCGGCCGCTCGACGATGCGCCGGGTACCGGAGGTCCTTGACTGCTGGTTCGAGTCGGGCTCGATGCCGTTCGCCCAGGTGCACTACCCGTTCGAGAACGCCGACTGGTTCGAGTCGCACTACCCCGGCGACTTCATCGTCGAGTACATCGGCCAGACCCGTGGCTGGTTCTACACGCTGCACGTGCTGGCGACCGCGCTCTTCGACCGGCCGGCGTTCCGGAGCTGCCTAAGCCACGGCATCATCCTCGGCAGCGACGGCCAGAAGATGTCCAAGAACCTGCGCAACTACCCGGACGTGAACGAGGTCTTCGACACCTACGGCTCGGACGCGATGCGCTGGTTCCTCATGGCGAGCCCGATCCTGCGCGGCGGCAACCTCGTGGTCAGCGAGCCAGCCATCAGGGACGCGGTCCGGCAGGCCATCCTGCCGCTGTGGAACTCGTATTACTTCTTCGCGCTCTATGCCAACGCGGAGTCCTACCAGGCCCAGCGGTCGACCGCGAGCACGCACGTGCTGGACCGCTACATCCTGGCGAAGACGCGCGCCACCGTCACGTCGGTGGAACACGCCCTCGACGGCTATGACGTCAGCGCCGCGTGTCAGGACCTTCGCGAGTACCTCGAGGTGCTGACCAACTGGTATATCCGCCGGTCCCGGGACCGATTCTGGGCGGGCGATCGCGCCGCCCTTGACACGCTGTGGACCGTCCTCGAGGCGGTCTGCCGAGCCGCCGCGCCGCTGCTGCCGCTGACCACCGAGGCGATCTGGCGCGGCCTGACCGGCGAGGATAGCGTGCACCTGGCGGACTGGCCCCGGCTGGCCAGCTGGCCTGCTGATGACCAGCTGGCGGCCGCGATGGACCTGGTCCGCGGTGTCTGCAGCAGTGCGCTCGGCCTCCGCAAGGCCCGCCAGCTCCGCGTGCGGCTGCCGCTGCGCACGCTCACCGTCGCGCACCCGGACGCGGCGTCTCTCGCCGCGTTTGCCGACATCATCCGGGACGAGGTCAACGTCAAGGACGTCGTGCTGTCGGCCGACCCGGCCAGCCTCGGCACGCTCGAGCTGACGGTCAACCCGCGGGTGCTGGGGCCGAGGATCGGCGCACAAGTGCAGGAGGTCATCCGGGCTGTCAAGGCGGGGAACGCGCAGCGCATCGGCGACCGGGTCATCGCTGCCGGAGTCGAGCTGGCGGCCGGTGAGTATGCGGTCCGGCTCACGGCCGCGCGCCCGGACTCCATCGCACCGCTGCCCGGCAGCACCGGACTGGTGGAGCTGGACACGACGGTCACGCCCGAACTGGCCGCCGAGGGCACAGCCCGCGACGTGGTCCGGGTCGTGCAGCAGGCGCGCCGGGACGCTGGCCTCGCGGTGTCGGACCGGATCGCGCTGACCCTCGGCGCGGACGGCGACGTGGCTGGCGCGGTTCGCGCGCACACCGAGTTCATCGCCAGGGAGACGCTGGCGGTCGAGGTGACGGTGCGTCCAGCCACCGAGGTCAGCGCCCCCGCTCAGGCCGTCGGCGACGGCGGCCTGGTCGGCGTGGTCGTCGCGCCCGCGCCCGCAGCCACGACAGCTGGGTGATTCCCACCATCGACCTGCATCCCCGCCTGAACCTCGGCTGCGAGGTCAGACGCCGCGAACGACAGGCGCCGGCCTCGCGATCGCGGAGCGGGACAGCCGGCTGCCGCCCGCCGATCTGGTCGGCGTGCTGCGCGACAACGCCGGCACGCCGTGGAGCCCGCCTGGCGGCAGCCTGACCGGCGCACTGTGCCACGACGTGGTCCACGGCCTGGATATAGCCTGGCCGGCCGGACTGGCGTATGAGATCCCGAAGCGGGCCGCGACCACGGTGCTGGACTTGCTCACGGCGTCTGGCGACCGGACGCTGTTCGGGTTCCCGCTGGACGGCATCAAGGTGATGGCGACCGACCTGGAGTGGTCGGCTGGCCAGGGCGAGCAGCTGTCCGGCCGGAGCCGCGACCTGCTGCCGCTGCTCGCCGGGCGGGCCGTTCCGCACGAGCTGTTCGACGGTGCGGGTGCGGCGCGGGCCTGGCCGCAGGCGGCCCGGTGAAGGCGACCGCCAGCGAGCGAGCTGCCGACCTGCTCACTGCGACGTTTGCGGCGCTCGCTGACCCGACCCGGCGAGCGATCCTCACCCGCCTGTCGGCCGGCGGGGCGACGGTGAACCAGCTCGCCGAGCCGTTCGCGCTGACTCAGCAGGCGATCTCCAAGCACATCAAGGTCCTCGAGCGGGCCGGCCTGGTGTCCCGATCCCGCGCGGCGCAGGCCCGGCCGTGCCGGCTGGAGCCGGCCAGGCTCGAGGCGGCGGCCGACTGGATAGACCGGCACCGCCAGCTGTGGCAGGAGCGATACAACAGGCTCGATGAGCACCTCGCCGAGCTACGTGCGGGCGGCGCGGGCGAGCGACCCGAGGGGACGGCGAGTTGACCCAGCCCGGCGAGTTCACGTACCGGCGCGTGCATCGGGCAAGTCGGGAGCTGCTCTTCGACTGCCTGACCCAGCCCGAGCACCTGACGCGCTTCTGGGGCCCGGACGGAACCACGACCCCGGTCGAGGGCATCACGGTCGACCTGAGACCTGGCGGCGTGTTCGAGACCGTGATGGTGAACGTCGCGGACGGCAGCAGCTACCGGATGCGCGAGGTCTACCGCGAGGTCAGGCGGCCGGACCTACTCGTCTGGACCGAGCCCGACGTCGAGGGCGGCATGACGACGACCATCACCCTCACCGAGCTCGGTGACGGCCAGACTGAGGTGATCACCCACCAGACCAACGTGCCGCCGATGATGGCCCGGCCGGAGGCGCGGCGCGGCTTCGAGACCAGCCTGCGCCGGTTCGCCGATTACACCGACCGGCTGACCGCGAGCTGAGCCCGCTGCTAGCGGTCACGCCGCGCCGCCGCGAGGCTCACTCGGGCTCTGGCGGCCGGGACACGTTGCGACTAGCTTGGTAGTCACAGTGAGACTACTGCCTGCCCGGAGGCGACTCCCGTCTATCGGCTCGGCAGCAGGTGAATCGGAGGCAGCAGATGAGTGTGGCGGACGAGATCAAGGCGCCGGTGCAGAACGCTGATCGGTTCTTTATCGGTGGTGAGTGGGTCACGCCCTCCTCTGACGCCAAGATTGACGTGATCGACTCGGCCACCGAGCGTGTGTACTTCCGGGTCGCGGAGGCTCAGCAAGCGGACATCTCGCGGGCAGTCGCCGCGGCACGACAGGCGTTCGACACGGGCCCCTGGCCGACCCTGACACACGCCGAGCGCGCGGAGTACCTGCGCGGGATCGCGGCGGGCCTGCGCGAGCGCGCTGGCGACCTCGGCCAGATCTGGCCGCGCGAGTCCGGCGTGCTGCACGTGGTCGCGCAGCCGTTCGCCTACGGGGCGGCCCGCACTTTCGAGTACTACGCGGGCCTGGCCGATACCTTCGCGTGGGAGGAGCCCGCCAGGCCGACGGCCGGCGGCGAGTTCGGCCTCATCGTCCGCGAGCCGGTGGGCGTCGTCGGCGCGATCATCCCGTGGAACGCTCCCATCGGCCTGATCGCCAGCAAGGTCGCGCCCGCGCTCATCGCCGGGTGCACCGTCGTGCTGAAGTCCTCGCCAGAAGCTCCCGGCGAGGGCTACCTGGTCGCCGCCGCGGCTGAGGCCGCTGGGCTGCCGCCGGGCGTCCTCAACGTCGTGACCGCCGACCGCGAGGTGTCGGAGCTACTCGTCCGGGACCCGCGCGTCGACAAGATCACCTTTACCGGGTCGACCGCCGCCGGCCGGCGCATCGCATCCATCTGCGGCGAGCGGATCGCCCGCTGCACGCTCGAACTGGGCGGCAAGTCCGCCGCCGTGATCCTCGACGACATGGATCTCGCGACCGCCGCCCAGGCCATCGCCTCGGCCGAGTGCTTCCTGTCCGGCCAGGTGTGCTCCTCGCTGACCAGGATCGTGGTGCCCCGGCACCGGCATGACGCGCTCGTCGAGGCGCTCGCGGGCACGTTCTCCCGGGTGCGGGTCGGTGATCCGTTCGATCCGCAGACGCAGATGGGCCCGCTCGTGGCGAGCCGGCAGCGGGACCGGGTGGAGGGCTACATCGCGAAGGGAATCGCCGACGGCGCGACGCTGGCCGCCGGCGGCGGGCGGCCGAAGGACCTCGACCGGGGTTATTACGTCGAGCCGACGGTGTTCGGCAACGTCGACAACTCCTCGGTCATCGCGCAGGAGGAGATCTTCGGCCCCGTGCTATCCGTCGTGCCCGCCGCGGACGAGACCGATGCCATCCGGGTGGCCAATGACACGATCTACGGCCTCAACGCGTCGGTCTTCACCAATGACGTGGACCGCGCCCGCGCCGTTGCCCGTCAGCTCCGCTCGGGCACCGTCGGACACAACGCATTCCGCACCGACTTCGGCATCGCGTTCGGCGGATTCAAGCAGTCCGGCATCGGGCGCGAGGGCGGCATCGAGGGCCTGCACCCGTTCCTCGAGGTCAAGACCGTCATCCTGGAGGGCCGCCCGGCCGGGTACGAAGACGTGGCGCTGTAGCCGGGGCCGCTACTCGATGCTGGTGGCGATCGGCGTCGCCAGCTCGACCGTTCGGCCGACCGTGCACAGCCGGTCGTGCGACTCGCGGACCGCAACCGGCAGGGTCGCGCGCGCCCGGTCGCCGTCGGCGCCCGGCGGGAACGTGACCCGGTACGTCACGCCGATGTTCGCCAGGTGGTTGCCGTCGTCGTCACGCACCTTGTCGGCGGCCACGACGATCTCGAAGGAATCCGGCTCAGCCCGGCGCGAGGTCAGGATGTCGATGTCGATCGCGGTGCACCCGCCGATCGCGATGAGCAGCAGCTCGGTCGGGGTG
>Ga0187783_10000448_pt1 | contig 30650 bp, 26 predicted proteins | sample 1015_SJ02_MP02_2_FD_132471 | JGI IMG/M metagenome (GOLD analysis project Ga0187783, IMG submission 132471) | Tropical peat soil microbial communities from peatlands in Department of Meta, Colombia - 1015_SJ02_MP02_20_MG | ecosystem: Environmental > Terrestrial > Soil > Wetlands > Peat | place... | reverse complement strand
GTTGGTCGCTGGCATTGTCACCAACGGTGGTGTTGCATCGACCGTGCGCGATGCCCACGTGCGCGACTTCGACGTCACCGTCATTGAGGACGGGTGTGCCGCGTTCTCGCCGGCCGTGCACCGTACCGCAATCGAGGCGCTGCGGCCGGTTTGTCGGGTCGCAAGCGTGGCGGCGCTCATGGAGGAAGTCGCCGAATGACAGTCCGGGACGCCGCCGGAGTTCGGTTCGATATCGAGATGCCGGTGGTGGTGATCGGCGCCGGTGCCGCCGGGCTGGTCGCAGCGCTCTCCGCCGCTGAGGGCGGCGCCGAAGTGCTGGTCTTGGAACGTGATGCGTTGCCACAGGGTTCGACCGCGTTGTCGGCAGGACTGGTGCCGGCAGCCGGCACGCGCTGGCAGCAAGCCGCCGGCATCAAGGACAGCCCCGAAACCTTTGCGGACGACATCATGGCGAAAGCCCGAGGGGAACCCGATCCGGCCGAGGTGATGCTGCTCGCCGGCACCGTTGGCAGGACCTTGGAATGGCTGCACGACGTCCACGGGTTCGCGTTTTCGGTCGTCACCGACTTTCGCTATCCGGGCCATTCCGCCTTGCGGATGCACGGTCTGCCGAGCCGCTCCGGCGAGGAACTGGTAGGCCGGCTGCGCCAAGCGGTGGAGCAGTCGGGAATTCCGATCCTGACCCGAGCGCGCGCCCATACTCTATTCGCTGACACCGGCGGCACGGTCAGGGGCGTCGGCTTCGCACGGCCGAATGGCAACGCCGAGCAAGTCGGCTGCCGCGCGCTGATCCTCGCGTGTAGCGGCTACGCTGGCAATAAAGCGCTAGTGGCGCGACATATCCCGGCCCTTGCTGATGCACTCTACTTCGGACATGCCGGCAATCAGGGAGATGCAATTATCTGGGGGGCGGCGCTGGGGGCAGCAACCCGACATCTGTCTGGCCACCAAGGCCACGGATCGGTGGCGCATCCGCATGGCATCCTGATCACTTGGGCGACCATCACGGAAGGCGGCGTCCAGGTCAATTTGGAAGGGATGCGTTTTTCCGACGAAAGTCTCGGCTATTCCGAGCAGGCGGCCGTCGTGCTCGCCCAGCGCGATGGCTGCGCCTACACCCTGTTTGACGAACGCATCGCGGGCATCGCCCGACAGTTTGAGGATTTTCGCCACGCCGAGCAAATTGGCGCGATCCTTGCCGCTGATACAGTGGCCGAACTGGCAACGCGCACCCGTCTGCCGGCTGCCGCGCTTGCCGACACCCTCGATGAGGTGGCGGCACTCAAACGACGGGCCGGGGCCATCGACGCCTTCGGCCGGAATTTCGCCGGGCTTGCCCAGCTCGAACCACCCTATCGCGCGGTGTGCGTCACCGGGGCACTATTTCACACCCAAGGCGGTCTCGTGATCGACGAGCAGGCACGCGTGCTGCGGCAGGATGGCACCGCGTTTCCCAATCTTTACGCAGCTGGCGGTGCAGCCTGCGGCGTGTCGGGCGTAAGCGCCGCGGGCTATCTGTCGGGCAATGGCCTCTTGGCTGCGGTCGCCCTCGGCCGAGTGGCCGGACGTGCCGCGGCCGCCTGAGCATCGCCGGCGTTCAGTCAAACCCACACCGACAGGTCCACCCATTTTGAATTTCACGAATCCCGACGAAAGCCTGGTGGCAGCCAACGATCGCAGGCCGCTCCAACGTTCACATCCGGAAAGACTGACGTTCCCCCAACTGCCAACGTCACACCTTCGGGCGGCCGTCGGTTGTCACCAATTGCGGCGCGGCTTAATAGCGCGGATCTGTCAGGTGCAAAACTGAGGGGGCAAAGCTTAATGATGCTGACCTCGCTCAGACAAATCTCTCAAAGACTGTTTTTGACCAAACATTCAGTTTCTGGCGATTGCACCTTCGAACGCATCATGTGCGATCTAATTATCCAGCAACGAACAACCACCCCTCAAGCCTTGACGCCGTCGCACCTGCGTCATGACTTCCTGATGTCCTTGGGCTTCAGCGCTCATGCCGGCCTTGAGCAGCAGCTCGCCGGCATAGACCCAGTGCGAGCGCTTCTGGCGCTATGGCTCAAACTCATTTGAACCGACGTGCTGTCATTTGGCGGAGCGCGCCACCACCCGCGGAACCAACCATCAATGCATGACGTTGCCGCAAAAGACCCCTGCTTACGAGCAGGGAGCGCAGCGCGAAGGCTGCCGCGTGAAACGCCCGCAAAGGACGACGGCCATGACTTTATTGGGGCTATGGCAATTCTGATAGCAAGAGACCAGGGCGCTGCGTCCCCGCGAGATGTCGTGTTTTGAGTTGCCGGAGGTAACGCGAAATGAAACCGTCGACGATTGTTGTGTTGTTTGCCTCGTGGATCATCGGATTTGTCATTGGTGTGCCTGACGCGCAGGCTCGCTTGGATCTAAGCAAGAAATGCGCGCTGGCTAGCGATCTCATTCGGGAAAATCGATGCGGCCCAGACGCAAGTGCTTGCGACCGCGGCCTCTATGCTGCGCTTAAGGCAGGCTGCCGGATCCACTCATGGGGCCATCACCCCGAGGCTTCGCGGTACTGACGAGGTCCTGTGTGCGACACCTCTGTTGAGAGCGCCCAGAGCCGCCGGCCTCCCCGTGCTGGCGGTCGGTCAAATTCGGCAAGCGCACAATTAAACGCGCCCCGCCGGCGACTCGTTTCGCAGACCGCGGCGTTTGGGCGTGCGCCAAGCTCGGAGCGCAAGGCACTCATCTGGTGTGATCGGCAACCACCGTGGGTGGCCATTTTCACCGCGCTACGATAGGCTATCGCGCGGTATGGGCGGTGTGGCTACGGCTTGGCCGGATCCGCTGCGCGACGCGTGAGAGAACTACGCCCACGCAGAAAGCACCATCGAATCGTTGACGCAATGTCGGCGTTTCTGAAGCTGCAGGATGATCGATGCTCCGTCTCCTCTATCTGCCATTGTCGCCGTTTGCCCGCAAGACGCGGGTGGCCGCCATTGAAACCGGCGTGCATTCGCGAATCACCCTTGTCCATGCCGACATCTGGAATCCGGATCCGCAGACCGAAATCGATGCACCCTTGGGCCAAGTCCCGGTGCTTCTCGGCGGACCGGATACATTGGCGGGATCGACGCTGATTTGCGACTATTTCGACAGTTTGGCAACCGACACCAAACTCATTCCAACCGACCCGGAGGCTCGCTGGAGAATTCTTGCCGCCCATGCGCTGGCGGATGGCGTGATGGTCGCGGCTGTCGCCCACACGGTCGAACGAATCCGCAGGCCGCGCGAGCTGCAGTGGCCGCAATGGCTGGCTCGCCAAGAATCCAAGATCGTTCGCGCTCTTGCCTGTCTGGAAAGCAGTGAATTGTGCGAGGACACACCGGCAAATCTGGCAACGATAACGCTCGGTTGCGCTCTGAGTTATCTGGATCGGCGGCTGCCACAACTGAACTGGCGCGCATCGCATCCCCAACTGCAGCGTTGGCTGGCAAGTTTTGAACAGAGGCCTTCGATGCAGATGACCCGCTTTCCGACAGAATAGAAAGTGACCCAGGTTCCAGCCTCAAGAAGCAAACTCGCACGATTGGCTCAAAGATTAGGATTGAACGACGACAGCCCTCATACCACGAGCCCGCCGCCGTCGAGATAAACAATTGATCCGGTAGCAAAGCCAATCGTCATGAAGGCGAGAATCTGGCGCGCAACGTCCTCGCCCAAGCCGACACGGCCGACCGGCAGCGTAGCGGCAGTCTTGGCCAGCATGTCGCGGCGGCTAGCTTCCGGCATGGCAGCGCGGATCGGCGTGTCAATAATGCCAGGCGACACGCAGTTGACCCGCACCGGTGCAAGTTCGAGCGCGAGGCTACGCGCCAGCGATTCGAGCGCGCCATTGGCAGCGCCGACAATTGCCGAGCTTGCCCGCGGGCGCACACTCAGAAAGCCGGAGACAAAGGTCAGCGAGCCGCCGGCGCGGATTTCGGCGGCCCGCGCGCAGCGCCACGCACCCCAGAATTTGCAATCCAAGGTCGCACGCACATCGTCCATCGACACTGTCTTGAACGGGCCCGTACGAAGCTGTGCGGCAGTGACCACCACGTGATCGACCGGGCCACACTGGCGGAACAGATCGGCGACACTGTCCTCGCTGCCGACGTCGGTCTGAATGCCTTTAACTCCGAGCTTCTCCGCCGCCACTTTCAGACGCTCGGCGTTGCGCGATGCGATAACGACATCCGCACCTTCGCTCTTGGCGAGCTCGGCGGTCGCCAGACCAATGCCGGACGAGCCTCCGACCACGATGGTTTTTTTGCCTGCCAGCAACATTATTATTTCTCCTGCAGAGTTCGAAATCGCGGCTCAGGCCGGCTCGTATTTGGTACCGATCGACGGTTTGCTGCGGCCGAGTCCGGGCAGTTCCCAAATGCCGGCGCCGGCCGGATTGACGTCGGCGGCGATGTCAACGTCAATCAGATAGGGCTGGTTCGCGGCCACCCCCTTGCGCACGGCCTCTGCGAGGTCGGCGGCACGATCAACGCGCACCCCTTCGACGCCGGCCGAACGCGCCATGGCGGCAAAGTCAGGATTGTAGCGCTCGCCGGTCACCGGATGTTTAAAGTCGGTCGCGAGTTCGCGCCCATTCAGATAGCCGCGCTGCAGGCCGCGGATCGAGGCATAGGCGTAGTTGTTCCACACCACCCAGACCACCGGCAGCGCGTATTCCACCGCAGTGCCGAGTACACTGGCGTGCATGAAGAAAGCGCCATCGCCGCACACCGACACGCAGGGGCGATCGGGCGCTGCGAACTTCGCCCCAAGCACGCCGGCCACGCCGAACCCCATCGGTCCGAAACCCATCGAACCAATCAAAGAATCTGGACGGCGCGGTTTGCAGTAGCCAAGGAGCCAGTTGTGGTGCACGCCGATATCGCTGACCAGAATGGCATCCTCGGATAACGCTTTGTCGATCTCCAATGCGGCGCGCTGGGGATTGATCGGTTGGGTGTCGTCGCTGAATCCGGGCGCAACCAGCTTGTCCCATTCCTTGCGATATCCATCGATCGCACTCAGCCATTTTTGCCGCGCATCGGCACGCTTGGTGAGGTCGGCACGTCGATCGAGTTCCGCATGGATCTGACGCAGGAACGTGCGCACATCGGCCATCAGACCGAGCGCCACCGGATAATTACGAGCGATCTCCTCCGGGTCGATGTCGACATGGATCAGCTTGGTCGGCGGAATCGTGAAAGAATAGCCTGGAATCCAAGAACTGGAGGTGCGGTCATCGAAGCGTACGCCGAGCGCCAGCAGCACGTCGGCCTGCCGCGTGGCGTGATTGGCTTGGTAGTGGCCGCCGCGTGCGACCAGTCCGAGGGCGAGTGGATGATGGGTGTCGATGGCCCCGAGGCCGCTGGCCGACGCCGCCACCGGTATTTGCAGCCGCTCGGCGAGCCGCAACAAATCGTTGGACGCCCCGCCCCAGCGGACCCCCTGGCCGACGATCATCACCGGCCGCTCGGCGGCCAGCAGCATATCAACCGCTTTAACCACGCCGTCAGGATCGGCGCCGCAGCGGCAGGAGATGTTGGCGCTCCACTCCTCCGGGTGCGGCGCTTCCTCGGCCGCTGATTCCATGAACACGTCGAACGGCACATCGAGCACGACCGGCCCCGGCCGTCCGGTCACCATGGTCTTCCAGGCTTGCCGCACTGCGAGTGGCACCATTTCGCCGCGCGTCGGCTGAAACACCTTCTTGCAATAGGAGCGCACGGTTGAGGGGAAATCAGCCTGGTAATGGCGATAGAGTTCCTGGAAGGCGCCGCGGTTGAACTGGCTGGTCGGCACGTTGCCGGTCACTGCCATAAACGGCACCGAGTCCAAAAAGGCGTTGGCGAGCGCGATCGGCAGATTGGCTGACCCCGGACCGCAAGACGTAAAGGTCGCGGTCGGCCGGCCAGAAACGCGGTAATAAACGTCGGCCATGAAGCCGGCGACGCTCTCGTGATGTACCGAGACAGTCTTGATGTCACCTTGGCGCTCGTACAGTGCGTCGATGAACTGAATATTGCCGTGGCCGCAGAGGCCGAACACGTATGGCGCCTTCTGCCGGATCAGATAGTCAACGATAATCTGGGCGCCGTTGAGCATATTTGTCGACATCGAGCGATCTCCTCATACGGCAGCCTGGTAGCGATCCATTCCGACCGGCCGCGAGGCTATGTCTCATATTGCTGCACGTCAATTGATATTGTGGTATTCCGGCGGTGGCAGAGCCGTGTGGCGAACAGCGGGAGAAGGACGACATGTCGACGACACCCAACTGGTTCATCCGCAACATTGCCGCGGTGCCATGGCGGCAGTTCCCCGATCACTTCGGCGGCGCACTATCGAAGCCACTGGTCATGCCGGAGACCGCGGGCTCCCGGCACATTGACTACCGTATCTCGATGTACCAACCGATGGCCTACGTGAAGGTGCACCGGCACAAGGTGCAGGAGCAGGTCTATCACGTGATAGAAGGCGAGGGTCTGATGCATATCGATGGCAAGGACCACGTCGTTCGCAAGCACGACGTCATCTTCCTGCCGCCAGGCGTCGATCACGCCATCTCCAACAGCGGCCTGGTCGATCTGGTGTTTCTCGTTGTCACTTCTCCGGTTGGTGACGACCTCGATTAGACCGACGCGCGGGCGGCGTTGCGTCCGGCGCGGCGCCCCGATACGAAGGCCCATGCCAGATGATGGCCGTGGCCCTTCAGCAAGAGGCCACCTTGGCCGGTCGAGCCGGCCGCGTAGAGGCCGGCTAGGGGCCGATCTTCGGCCCCCAGCACCCGATGCTCATGGTCGACCGCGAGGCCACCTTCGTTGTGGACAAACACCGCCCGTACGGGACCCAGCACCACGTAGGGACCGTCTCCGATCTCAGGCCTGTTGCTGACGGCCGCATTGTATTCGCGCACCGTGGCAACAAGCGCAGGCATCGAGAGCTTGTTCGCGAGCGCCTCGAGCGTCGCCGCGAATTTGAAAACGTCACGCCTGTTGCGTCGATAGTCGGCGACGTAGGCATAGGCCACCCCGGGCGCGGTGGAAACGAAATATGGCCAGGCGGAGAACTGCTGCGCGAGCCGGTCATCGAGCACGATATAGCCGACCTTGCCCGGCTGATTGGGGACGTCGTAAGCCGGGTCAGCGGTCTCCTCAGTGAAGCGCGCGCCGTGGCAATTGACCAGCAGCGCGCCCGCCTCGAACAAGCCCGGCGAGGGGGCCAGCGCGGTAGTGACGAAGCTCAGAATGAACGGCCGCAGCAAGGCACTCGGCACATGCTGCATCGACCACGCCATCATGTTGGCAAGCGAGCGCCAAGGCGGCAGCCGTAAGAGCATGTTGCGACCCTTGGGCGGGACAAAACGCAGCTCCGGACCGAGCGCCAAGTCTCCATTGATGATGCGCGCTCCGAGCTTGACCGCAAGCTTCTGCCCGTCGCCGGTGGCGGTCGAATTCACGCCTTCAACCCGGGCCTCCCGCGGCCCCATGAAAAGCGCTTTCAATTCTGGGTCATTAGTAAAATCACCGGTCGCCAGCACGATGCCGTTGCGCGCGCGGTAGCGTCGGCAACCCATCGCCGTCTCACAGTTTGTGGCCACCACCCGCGCGTCCTCCGTCACCAACTCGGTGACGCGCGTATCGCAACGAATGTCAGCGCCAGCGCGCCGCGCGGCGCGGCCAAGATGGACAATATAGGAGCGCGAATTCGGCAGCACGTTATGCATGCGTGGCTTTTTGTGCGGCGGCTCCGGCATCGGACCGAAAAAGCGTACGCCATGGCTGAGGAGCCAGCGGAAAGTATCTGGTATTTCGTCGGCGAGGATGCGGCGCAGTGCTGGATTATCACGAGCATCGAGGTCGCGGTTGAACTCTGCCATGTCGCGCCAATGATCCTCAGGGCGATCGTCAACGCCCGCACGGATCTGATGTGGCGTGCCGGTCGCCGTGACAGAGCCGATAGACCACGCAGTCGAACCGCCGAGCGCGGCATTCTTCTCGATCAGCAGAACGCTTGCGCCAGCGGCGCGCGCCTCAATGGCCGCAGCAAGTCCGCTAGCACCGCCGCCAATGACGATGACGTCGAAGGTTGTTGCACTGGCGGTCACGAGGGCATCTGCGCGGCGCGGGTACCCGCGGTTTCGCCGGCGATCTTGCCGAATACCGATCCCGCCATCAGCCCCGTGCCGCCCGGATAATTGAAATAGAACAGTCCGCCTACCAATTCGCCGGCAGCGTGCAGGCCGGCAATGGGCTCGCCGTCGGTATCGATGACTCGCCCAGTGGGGTCGATTTTCAAACCGCCGAAGGTGAAGGTGATGCCACAGGTCACCGCATAAGCCTCGAATGGTGGCTCATCGATGGTGTTAGCCCAGTTCGATTTGTTGATCGACAGACCCTCGGTCCGGCGCCCATCCTTGATGTTCGGATTAAAAGGAATGTCGGCGCGGACCGCCCTGTTGTAGGCTGTGATGGTGGCGAGCGCACGCTCGGGATTCACGTCGTCAAGCCTCTTCACCAGATCCTCGAGCGTGTCGGCACGCACCTTGGTCACCTGCTTGATGCGGTATTCATCGCGCAGCATCGGAATGATTTTCCGATCGAATACCTGCCAGGCGAATTGGCCGGGTTGCGTCAGGATCACCCGCCCGTATTTGGCGTAGGTGTAGTTGCGAAAATCGGCGCCCTCGTCGACAAAACGCTCGCCGTTGGCATTGAGCATGATGCTCCACGGATAAGAGTGCTTCTGGAAATTGTCGCCGACGGCAAGGTCGCCGAACTCCGGAGCGTTGCGGTCCCAGCCGACAGCGTGACAACCCGACCAATTGCCGGTCGGCATGGCTCCAATGTCCAACGCCATGCGGATGCCGTCACCCGTGTTAAAACGCGTGCCGCGGACCTTTGCCAATTCCCAGTTTGGTCCCAGATAGCGCGTTCGCATTTCGGCATTAGATTGAAAACCGCCAGCGGCGAGCACAACGCATTTGGCCTTGACCTCCACCGTCCGCCCATCGAGCTTGATGCGCATGCCCTTGATCCCGTCGTCGTCAGCGATCAGCGAGATCGCGCGGGCCTTGTAGGCGATCGCGATGCCGTTCCGGGCTGCGATCCTGGTATAACCCTCAACCAAGCCCGGGCCGCCACCCCAGGCCTCCACCGTCAGGCCACCCCAGAATTTGAACTTGCCGTCGATTTTGTAGGCTTGTCGGCCGTAGATCGGGATGAACCGAATGCCCTTGCGCTGTATCCAACGCATCGTCTCACGGCTGCGCGTCACCAGGAGCTCGCACAGGTCCGGATCGGTGCGGTACTCAGTGACCCGTCCCATATCGTCGAAGAACTGGTCCTGCGTATAGGTGCCGAAATCGGTATTGGCGATCTCTTCATCGGTAAGATCCGGCATCAGCGCCTTGAGATCATCGACGCCGTCATAGACGCAGCGGAAGGCGCCAGCAGTAAAGCGGCTGTTACCTCCGGACTCGCTTTGCGGCGCGCGCTCGAGCATCAACACGGACACGCCGTACTCGGCGGCCGCAAGAGCCGCGCAAAAGGCGGCGTTTCCGGCCCCAACAACGATCACATCAACGGAAGAAGGCAGCGCTGCGGTCATAGCGACATCCAAACTTTTGTTTAGCGAGCAGGCGCAGATGGCCTCGAAGCAAAACCTAGGGCAGCCAGCTTGTCCGCGCTCGCGACGATGTCGCGATCCGGATCGTGCGAGACGATCTCCAGCATTGGCCGCGCCCTGTAGCCGGCTGCACGCAGGGCCTGCGGCACGGATGCGAAATCCACCTTACCAAGACCGACCGGATCGTGGCGATAGACCTGCCGGCCAGTGTCCGACAGATGGACTAGTGCCAATCGCTGGCAGCATCGCGCTAGACCGGCCACGAAATCCTCGCCAATGAAATACGCATTGGCGATGTCGTAGACGATCCGCAAATCGTCATCGCCATAACGCGCAAGCGCATCGATGAGTTCGTCAATCCGCGGCAGGAATGCGAATGGCATGTTCTCAACCCATAGTGCCGTGCCGGACCGCTCAGAGATCGGCGCGAGTTGATCGAGCGCCGTGAAAAAATGTCCGATCAGCTCGGAGCTGTCGGCGGGGAAAAGCGGATTGGCCTTCCCGGGGCCGATTACGACGCCCCTCGCGCCGAGGTCTCCAGCGAGCCACACGACTTCGCTCAACAGATCGAGCGAGTAAGCCCGCATCTCGGGCGCGGCAGCCGCGATATTGATGTCGATATTCGGCATGTTGAGCGCAGTGAGCGTCCAGCCGTTGCGCTCGATGAGGCGACCCAGCGCCCGCCGTTGTTCGGCCGAGAACTCCAACGGCCACAAATGACCCGGGTGTACCATCAGCTCGAATTCACAGAAGCCAAGTTCGGCAAGTCGCACGAGGCAGACCTCGGCCTCGACCGCGCGCACGTACGAATAAGTATTGGCGCCAAACAAGGACACTTCGACGCTCCGACACCGCGATCGCAACTCATACCGCCCACCGCAGGCGAGTCAACCCAAATCCGACTATATGAGTTGACATTTGTCATTCTGGTAACATTGATGATAACGTTTGCGGGCTGAGCGGCCGTGCCGGCCGGTACCTATTGCGCGTGGCCCTGAGTCCGGGAGGCCTGACATGAATCCGACTTCCGCAATCAAGCATCTGGACGCCGCGCTCGCCATGGACATTCCGATGCTGATCGGCGGTGCCTGGCGCAGCGCTGCGCAGACGTATGAAGTGCACGACCCTTATCGCGGTGGCGTGGTCGTCCGGGCGCCGCGCTCGTCGGTTGCCGACGTCGACGATGCGCTCAATGCCGCGGTTCACGCCAAGGCAAAAGCTGCCGCGACCCCCGGTTACGAGCGGGCTGCGTTGCTGCGCCGCGCCGGCCAACTTCTGGTCGAACGGGCCGATGCCATCGCCACGATCATGGCAAGCGAGACCGGTAAGGCGATCAGAGACGCCAAGGCCGAGATTGTCCGTTCGCAGGAGACGCTCAGTCTGTCTGCCGAAGAAGCCGTGCGCATTGAAGGCGAGCACATTCCGCTCGACGCCACCGCCATGGGTGCCGGAAAAATCTGCTTCGTACTCCGCTTTCCGGTTGGCGTGGTTGCGGCGATCACCCCTTTCAACGCGCCGGTCAATCTCGCGTGCCACAAAATCGCGCCAGCCATCGCGGCGGGAAATTCTCTGGTCCTCAAAGCGCCGCCCCAATCACCGGGCGTCATTCACGAGTTGGCGCGCATATTCGTAGATGCCGGGACACCACCAGGGGTCCTCAACGTGCTCTATGGTGAAGCGGCCGGCCCGGCGCTGGTGCGCGACCCTCGCGTCGATTTCATTTCGTTTACCGGCTCCTCACGAGTCGGTGCGGAGATCAAAGCCGCGTCAGGGTTGCGCCGGGTGGCCCTCGAACTGGGCGGAAACGGCGCTACCATCGTGCATCAGGACGCCGCCATAGAAACCGCGGCGCCGATCTGCGCGCGCAACGCCATGCGCCTCGCCGGTCAGAGCTGCATTTCGGTGCAAACCGTCTATGTCCACCGGGCCATCTATAACCGGTTCGCCGATCTGGTGGTCGCCGAGGTAAACAAGCTCCAGCTTGGTGACCCGCTGGATCCGGCGACCGACGTCGGGACATTGATCGACGAACGCGCCGCACAGCGGGTCGAAACCTGGATCGCCGAGGCGATTGACGGTGGAGCACGCGTGCTGACCGGAGGCAAGCGGCATGGCGCACAAATCGAGCCGACCGTAATCGCTGATGCCAAACCGAACATGAAAGTGGTGTGCGACGAGGTGTTCGGACCGGTGGTCACCCTCGTACCCTACGACGACGTCGACCAGGTATTCGACGCCATCAGCGCCGGTCGTTTTGGCTTACAGACGGGCGTCTTCACGGCCTCGATGGAGCTCGCCATTCGTGCCGTGCGTAATCTGCGGACGGGCGGTGTTATCCTCAACGGTAGCTCCACCTGGCGCACTGACCAACTCGCCTATGGCGGCGTAAAGGACAGTGGCATAGGTCGCGAAGGCCCGCGCTATTCGATCCGCGACATGACTGAAGAGCGCATGGTGTTGTTCAACTACTAGAGATTCTCGTGCAACGAAGCTGCCTCGGAAGACATGTTGCATCGCGGTGTGCCGGGATTTTTGGAGGTCCAACGTTGAGAACCCCAGCCAAGACGCGGGCTCACTTGAAGCGACCCGCATCGTTGACCGGCAGGTTCGACCGGGCTATCGAGCCGGCCCGGCATGACATCGATCAAGATGCAGAGGATCGGCAACGCGTCGGCGTGCAGTCGCTTGCTCGCGCATTCGCCATCCTTGAGGAAGTGGCGCGGCACCGCGAAGGCATTGGGCTCGCCGATTTGAGCAAACTTGTTGGCTTGCACAATTCCACCACGTTTCACCTCGCAAAGACGATGGTGTCACTCGGCTATATCCGTCAGGAGAAGGATTCCAAACGATATCGTGTCGGACGACCGCTGTTCGCCTTGGCGGCAAGTGCTCTCGACGAAATCGAGATGGTGAATGTTGCGACTCCGGTGCTCGAGGCCGTCTCGCGCGAGACTGGCGAAACCGGCCATTTTGCCGTGCGGATGGGCGATGCAGTGGTAGTGATCGCACGTACGAGCGGGCCCGGTGCATTGCAGCTGACCGACCGTGTCGGGGTCGTGCGCCCCGCCCATTGCACGGCCGTTGGCAAAATCATTTTGGCATCATTACGGGACGATCAGCTCCAACGATTTCTAGAGCGTGTTGACCTCAAACCGTGGACCGAAAAGTCGATTACAGAGCCTCCAGCGCTGTTGCGCGAGATTGCCGACGTCAAACGCACCCGCGTCGGCATTGACGACGGCGAGTTCAATTCTGAAGTCCGCTGCCTCGCCGTCCCGGTCACTGATTTCACTGGCCACACGATCGGCGCGCTCGGGATCTCGGGTCCGATCTGGCGCCTATCGCACCAAACCCTGCAAACACACGCGAAGATCGTGCAGGCAGCAGCCAGTCGACTGTCAGCCGCCTTTGGCGCTCCGGGTCAGCTCGCGGACGGCAAGCTTTAGGCGTTGACAGCGGCCGCCGTCGACCTATCATTCGATATTAAAAAATCGATTTTCACATTCTCGCATACGCGGAACGAGGGGAGCCTGAGCGTGCGCTTCCCGGGGAGGGAGTAACGATGATCAAGTACAGTCGCCGCAACGTGGTAAAGGCCAGCGCTGCTTTTGCCGGCGTCTCTGCAATCGGATTTCCGGCGATCGTCAGCGGCGAACCCGACAAGATCAGGATCGGCCATCTCACGCCCCTGACTGGATTCCTTGGCGCCCTCGGTGCCTATGCCCAGTTGGGTCTCAGAATGGCCGAGGAAGAGATCAATCGCGCCGGCGGGGTCATGGGACGTCCACTCGAGGTGATGTCCGAAGATTCGGTCAATCCGGCCACCGCCGCGACCAAAGCCCAGCGCATGCTCGAGCGGGATGGCGCGGCATTTCTGATGGGAGAGATCAATTCCGCCTCGGCGGTCGCCATCATGCAGGTTGCCGCACGTAACAAGCGCTTTTATCTGCAGATCGGCGCCCGCTCCGACGCCCTCCGCGGAAAGAATTGCAACCGCTACACGTTCCACGTCGACATTCCGAGCCACGTGATGGTCTATGCCGTCGGCAAGGCGCTGGTGCGCGACGACATGATGAGGGGTAAGCGCTTCTATACCCTCACCGCCGACTACATCTTCGGTCATGACCTTGCCAGTGCCGCCAAAACGTTTTTCGATCAAAACGGAGGCCAACTCATCGGCGACGAACTAGTCGCCACCGACGTGACAGAATTCAGCCCCTTCTTGCTGAAGATCCGTCAATCCCAACCGGACATTGTTTGCTCAAATCTGGCCGGCAACCAGGTGACCAATCTGATCAAGCAGTATGCCGAATTCGGCTTGCCCTACCCGATTGTCGGCTTCAACCTCAATACCGCCGACGCCTGGGCGGCCGGCGAAGGCAATCTGAGCGGTACTTGGCCGACCGTCTGGTACCACACCCTCGACGTCCCCGCCTCGAAAGTCTTTGTTGAAAACTTCATGAAGAAGTACGGGAAGCCGCCCGAGAACCACGCTTGGATAGAATACGTCTCGCTCAAGATCATGGCCCAAGTCATCAACGAGACGAAATCGACCGACACCGAAAAGCTGATCGCCTACTTCGAAACAGAAGCGCAGTTCGACATCCTTAAGGCCCGCGCCGGCTATTTCCGATCCTGGGACCATCAACTGATGCAGGAGGCCTACCCGTTCACCGTCAAGCCCAAGGGTCAAGCCAAGGACCAATGGGACTTCCTCGCACTCGGAAAGGCGGTTCCGGAGCCGAACGAATCGCTCGAGGTCCTCTCTGTGACGAAGGACCATAACGAGTGCGTCTTCTGATCGACGCCGTGTGATCAGGTTGCCGGGCGTTGACGGTCACTCCTGCTCTGTCAACGCCCCCTTTCGTGCCCGGAATATATCAATGCAATTCGAATTCTTGTTAGAACAGGTAGTGAATGGCCTAGTGCTTGGCGGCTATTACCTGCTCATCGCGTTGGGCTTGTCCCTTATTTTCAGCGTGGGCGGAGTCGTGAACTTGGCACATGGCGCCTTTTATGCGGTCGGCGCCTATGTGTCGCTTGAAATCACCAAATTCCTTGGCTTCGGTCCGGCGGTCGTTCTCTCCCCCATTGCAGTGGCCTTGCTTGGAATCCTGTTCGAGAGGTTTCTGTTGCGCCGTTTCTACTCGGCCGATCCGATCCTGAGCCTGCTGGTGACCTTCGGTCTGGCGATGATTGCCGAACAGTTGATCCGTATGATCTGGGGTGCCGCGCCGCTGTCGGTTAACATGCCGGCCATTTTCAAGGGCTCCGTTCTCATTGGCAACTTCCTGTTCTCGCGTTACCGGTTGTTCCTGCTTGTTGTGGTTATCGCGGTTCTGGCGGGCATCTGGCTGCTGCTGAACAAAGCCTCGTTCGGCCGGGTCGTACGAGCTGGCATCCAACAGCCAGACATGGTCGCGGCGTTAGGCATCAGATTGCAGCCCTATATGACGGCGATCGTCATGCTCGGCGTCGGCCTGGCCGCCCTTGGCGGCGCATTATTCGCTCCAATCACGATCGTGCACCCGGCGATGGGTGCCGAAGTCATCACCGTCGCATTCGTCGTAGTGGTCATCGGCGGGCTCGGCAGTTTCTGGGGCGTGGTGATTTCCGCACTCCTGGTCGGTGTCGTGCGCGGCATCACCATCAATTTCGTCCCGGCCGCCGGTGAAGCGTCTATGTATGTGCTGATGTTCCTGATCCTGCTGTTCCGCCCGCGTGGCCTGCTCGGAGAACGTATCGAGAAGTTCGAAATATGACGGCTCGCCGATCTTCGAAGTTCCGGCCACTCTGGATCGCGGCAGTCGCCCTCGTCGTTCTGCCGCCAGCCATGCATTTGATCGGCCTGACGACAAATACCGCCTCCACTGTCGTCATCTTGGCCATGGCGGCGATGGGATTGAATCTGTGCGTGGGTTACGCCGGGTTGGTGTCGTTCGGTCACGGGGCGTGGTTCGGCATCGGGGCTTATGTCGCCGCGTTGATCCAGAAAAACTGGCTCGGCGACCAGATCGTGTTGCCCATCCTTTTGTCCATGGTATTTGTGGCGGGCCTGTCGACAATTGTCGGAGCTCTCATCCTGCGTCGACGCGGTGTGTATTTTTCGTTGCTGACACTGGCGCTCGCTGCTCTTACTTATACCATTGCGTTCCGCTGGACCGACGTAACCGGCGGGGAAAATGGCCTCGGTGACCTTCAGCGCGGTCATATCGGGCCCGTCAACCTCGATAATGCGCTCGCTTACTACCTATTCATCGCCTCGGTCGGACTCGCCGTCGTTTACGTCCTCTTGCGTGTGCTGCGCTCGCCGTTCGGGCATACGGTGGTTGCAATCCGGGAAAATCAGCTGCGAGCCACATTCCAGGGCTATCCGGTCGAGCGGTACAAGCTCGCGGTGTTCGTGCTCTCCGCGGTGGTCACGGGAGCCGCAGGCGCGCTGCTGGGATTCCTGACTTATCTGGTGTCGGCTGAGGCAGTCTCAGTGCCGTTCTCCGGCGAATTGCTGGCGATGGTAGTGATCGGCGGTATGCGCCACCTGCTAGGCCCAGCTTTCGGTGCGCTGTTTTTCATCCTGTTCCGCGAATTGTTTTCGATCTGGACTTCGGATTGGCTGCTTTGGTTCGGTTTGATCTTCGTCGGCTTCGTGCTGTTCTCACCGAGCGGCTTGGTTGGCATCTGGGCGCAGTTGCAGCGACGCTGGCAGACAATGCTGGAAGAAGTCGCAGTGATGGAAAAGCGCAGGATCTACGACGGTCTGGCACTGCCCGGGTTCCTGCGGCCACAAGCGAGGCGCGGGACGGTGCTGACCGTCGATGCCGTCTCCAAGCAATTCGCCGGCATCCGTGCCGTCAACGAGGCCAGCCTGACCGTAGGTGCCGGGGAAATCCACGCCTTGATCGGCCCAAACGGAGCTGGCAAGACCACCGTCTTTAACCTGATATCCGGTCTTTTTCCACCGAACCGAGGCACCGTGCGCCTCTACGATCGCGCGATCCAAGGACTGGCACCGCATCATATTTGCAACAGGGGTCTGGCCCGGTCGTTTCAGATTACCAACCTGTTCCGCGGCCTCTCGATCTATGAAAACTTGCGTCTGTCGCTGCAGGCCCGGCACCCTATGCGCTTCAATCCATGGACGGATATTGACCATTACGCGGACGTGCATACGGATACCGCGGAACTCATCCGGTACCTTGGGCTCGAGGGCATGGAAGAGATGGAAGCGGGCGCACTATCCTACGGCGGGCAACGATTGGTCGACTTAGGAATTGCGCTAGGTTGCAAGCCGCAGGTGCTCCTGTTGGATGAACCGCTCGCCGGATTGGCCGCCGCAGAGCGCGAGCGTGTATCTAACTTGGTGAAGAATGTCGCCGCAAATATTCCGGTACTCATCGTTGAGCACGACATCGATCGCGTGCTCGGCTTTTCGCATCGTGTGACCGTTATGAACCAGGGCGATGTGCTGATGACCAATACGCCCGAGCGGGTTCGGGCCGATAAGCGGGTGCAGGAAATCTACACCGGAACCGGCATGACGGACGTCGGGCAAGGCCGGGGCACTATTCGCGAGTCGGTCGTATCGGCGCCGCTTCTCCGTTTCGAAAGAGTTAATGCCTTTTACGGCAAGAGCCACATTCTCAATGACGCGACGCTGGACCTGCGCAAGGGCGAGATTGTTGCTCTGGTGGGCCGGAACGGCGCCGGCAAGTCCACCCTGCTCAAGACTCTGACAGGACTGCTGCCTCCAGCCTCCGGCACGATCGAGTATGGAGGCCGCAACATTGCCGGCATGCCCGCGCCTGACATCGCGCGTCTGGGAATAGGATATGTGCCGCAAGGGCGTCGCCTGTTCGCCGGGATGACGGTGGTGGAAAATCTCGCACTTGGCCGCTTGGCAAGGGCCACCGATGGGAACAATGCCATCGTCTGGAATCAGGACCAGATCTTTCAGTTCTTCCCGCGCCTCGCGGAACGTGCCAATGTCGCGGCCGACTACCTATCCGGTGGCGAACAACAAATGCTGGCGGTCGCGCGCGCACTATCCGGCAATGTGAAGCTGCTGCTGCTCGATGAGCCGTTCGAAGGACTCGCGCCCAACATCGTGCTGGAACTGTACAAGGTCTTCGATCGGCTGCGGGGAAACGCCTCTATTCTCATTGTGGAGCATAACTTGGATCTGGTGCTGGCCTTAGCCGATCGAGTGTTCGTGCTCGATCGTGGCGCAGTGATTCACCAGGGTCCGGCTGGGCGACTGCTCGCCGATCTCGACTATCGTAAACAGATATTATGGCTGTAACTGCGAAACAGGCGGCAACTGATGCAACATCTCACGAGAGCGGCTGTAGTCGCCTTGACGGCTTTGGCTCCCCTTCACACGCGCGCGGCAGAGGAAAAGACCATCGCCGTGTTCACCAAGAATTCCACCAATCCGGCCTATGAGGCTTTCCGTATCGCGACCAACCAGGTCGCGCACGCCAGCGGCGTGAAGGCGACGCACTTTGTGCCTGACATTCCCGATAATGTCGACCAACAGAAGGCAATGGTCGAACAGGTACTGAGGGGTCCGCCGGACGTCGTCATCTTCATTCCGGTCGACGATGTCGCCATGATCGACTCTGTCAGGAAGTTAAATGACGCAAGGATTCCGATCGTACTCGCCGCCAATCCGCTGCCCGGTAGGTTCGCCACCTATGTTGGCGCCGACGACTACGAAATCGGTTACCGCGAAGCAAAATATCTTTTCGACAAGATGGACGGAAAGGGCAGGATCGTTGTGATCGAGGGATCACCGCCAGCCCCGACCAATCGCGAACGGCTGCGCGGCTATCGGCGCGCATTCGCCGAGACGCCCGGCATCGAGGTGCTCGGCTCCGCCGTCGGCAATTATCAGCAGCCCGATGGTAAGCAGGTGATGGCAAAATTTCTGCAGGAGCAGCCGCAGATCGACGCCGTGTTGTCGGCCAATGACGCCATGGCACTCGGCGCGCTCGAGGCGCTGAAGGAGGCCAATCGCACCGCGATCGTGATTGGAATCAATGGCATCTTACCGGCAGTCAAGCAGATTGAGACCGGAGCCCTTCTCGCAACTGTCGACTTCAACATGTTTAAGATCGGTTGCCTGGCGGCGCGCGCCGCGGTCCGCCAGATCAGGCACGAACCATTACCGGAAAGAATCGTCCTGCCCGCCGAGGTCATTGACAAGACGAACTACGAGCCCTGGCTGACGCCGGTGGAGCAGCGCACCTGCCCTGAATGGGAGGATGTTGCCAAATAGTCAGCCGGCCACAACAGTAGGGTCGCGACAGGAGTGCCATGAGCGCAAGGACCCGAAACCTCATTGTTGTTGGCCAGGGCGCGGCCGGTCTTGCGGCAGCATTGAGCGTCGCCGAACAGGCGCGCCGCAGCACAACACCAATCGCAATTACCCTGGTCGACAAGGCCGCCGAACATGAAGCCGGCGGCAACACACTGTGGTCGCCGGCCAACATTCGGATGGCTTCCATCGACCGTGTCGAGCCGAACTTTGTGCGCGACGTGTTCTCGGCCATGAACTCGCGAGGGGAAAAGGCCTACTTTGCTCGTCTGGCCGCGGAGGCGCCGGCGACCGTGGCATGGTTAGCGGCGCAGGGCATCGATTTCATCCAGCCGCCCTACTACCTTGCCAAGGGTCCGCCTCGCATTCAACCGGTCGGTGGCGGTCCTGCCATCGTCAAAGCTCTCAAACGAGCGGCCGCGCAGGCCGGCGTGGCTTTTCGGTACGGTTGCGCGGCCCGGCAACTAGTCACCGACCATGAACGTATTGTTGGCGTTGCCATTCAGCAGGCGGATGTTTCCGAAACCCTCTCGGCAGATGCTGTGCTACTCGCGTGCGGCGGATTTCAGGGAAACGGCGAGATGATGCGCAGGCAGTTTGGACCGGGTGCGGAAACCATGCGTCTGATCTCTCCCGGCACACGCTTTAACACCGGCGAGGGGATCGAAATGGCGCTGGCGATCGGGGCCGCGCGTGAGGGTGATTGGAACGGCATGCATGCCGAACCCGTAGATCCGCGTGCCAAGAGCCCCGCACCGGTGGTTTTGGTCTATCCCTATGGCATCGTCGTCGATAGAGACGGCCGTCGCTTTTTCGATGAAGGCGCTGGCCTCATGCACGACACTTGGGAATGGCTCGCGCGCAACATCCACTTCAGCCAGCCGGGTGCCACGGCGTACGCCATTCTCGATAGTCGTTTGTTTGGGATCGCCAACTACCAGCGCGCAATCCGCTCCGAGGTACCGCCGGCACGGGCTGATACGCTTGCCGAATTGGCGCAGCTTATGGGCATCGATGCAGATGGCCTCGCCGGCACCATCGCCCTCTATAATGCCGCCTGCGTTGGCGACGCCAATCTATTCGACGCCACCTGCAGCGACGGCTTGGCGGCCAACGCTACACTTAAACCACCAAAGTCAAATTGGGCGCGCGCGATCAATGTGCCGCCGTACCTGGCATTCCCACTTGTTGGCGCGATCGCCTACACCTTCGGTGGCTTGGCTACAGACACCGCAGCCCGGGTGCTTCGCAGCGGCGCGCCACTACCTGGGCTATATGCCGCCGGCGAGATCACCGGACATTATTTCGTAGCCGCACCAAACGCCGTCTCCGTACTGCGCGCTCTCGTCTTTGGCCGCATCGCCGGCCACAGCGTGGTGCAGGATCTGGCGCGTTAATTTCATGTCGGTGTCCGAACGTCCAGCTCTCTTGATTCCAGCGTGATGGCACCTTGCAGCCGATAATGTCGCCTCCACACTTGGGAGTGATATTCAGCCAACTGGACGCGTATGACCTGAAGGCGCTACCGGCAGCGTATGAACGTCTCATGGTCAACGAAACCAGTCCGGTTGCAACAGTTACCCGTCGCCGTCCATCAGAAGATACCGGGTATCAGACGGGAGTGTACCTTTGCACGGTATTCTGCATAGCCCGGCAGATTGTTGCTGAGGAGCCTTTCCTCGTCAAACAGCCGCCATATCAGAAACGGCGCCATGGCCGCAAGCGTCACCAGTGCCCAGTAGGAACCGAGCGCGAGGGGTATGCCGACAAGATATAACAGTGCACCCGCATACATCGGGTGGCGCACCACTGCGTATGGCCCGCTACAAATGACCTTGTGGTCTTTGGCAACCTCGACTGTGGCCGAGGTAAAGCTATTTTCCTTGAATACGAGAAAAATAACGTACTGACCTGTTGCAATTAGAACAGCTCCCGCGACAACGACAATGGGCGACACCGCAGACCACCTGAAACGATGGTCGAGTCCAGACCCTACTAAGAGGACTATGAATCCCACGGAAAGCACCGACATGATGATCTTCTGCGCCATCTCCTTCTCGGCGGTTGGCCCGCCACCCAGCCGGCGCGCGAGAAGCGCAGGATCATGCCTAGTCATGTAGAGCGTGTGCAGGCTGGAGGCTCCGATGAAAATAGCGAGAAACAACCATGCCTGCCAGTAGCGTATTGTTCCTGCGGGAACAAAAAGTAATAGAGCCATCGCCGCGGCAAGCAAAGCAAGGCTAACCCACGCTTTTACATTTTGGTTCATGCGAGCGGCGAATTCTTGACGATCTTTTTGGCAAACGATGCCACCTCAAAATACCGCATCAGTCGGAGGACGCCATACCACAGTGCGGAACGTTTCGACAAGCATCACTGGGATGCGGCATGGTCGAAACGCGACCCGAATTTCGCCGGTTCTCTCGTCGGCCCATGCAGCAAAGCGCAAGCCACCGAATATCCCCTGTCCTTGCCGACAGAATCGCAACTCTGAACACTCGCTTGTCGGGGGTAATGACCCACTCTTGGCAGCAAATGAATAATCTTCCGTTGTCGGGTTGGTCCAGTGGCTCAGATATCATGGAGGGCGGCAGGTATGTCCGGCCAACGGTGGGTAACGGGAAGCCGGCCTCCGACTGCACGGCCATGTCCTGTTGAAACGTCATGTCGTACCGGCGGACCTCACCTGCAAACCTCGCCGCTGTTGCAATCAACCGAATTGCGTGGCGATTATGCGATGATGGGCCTTGTCGAATTGATCTTGTTCGCTCGCCTAGCGATATTGTACGACAGCCCATCCATCGCGATTGGATCACTGCTCGGCGACGCGAGCCACAAGAGTTGTTGCTGACGCCGACCGAGAAATGGCGCGTCGTTGATCATCCGATCGAGGCTCGCCGTGTCGGCACCGCATTGGAAAATCTCGCATTCCATTCCAACTAACAGCCTCTGACCCGCTTATTCTGCCAAGGCACATACTGCCGCACCACCGGGATCCTCCTTGAAGACTTAGCAGACAGCCGTCACTCGGCGGACTGCAACACATCTATGCGCTTACCACATGAGGCCATCGAAGCCGGCTCTTGGCCGCGCAGTTGCTCGGGACCAAATGAGCGCTAAACCTGCTTCGCGTTGCGGCTGTTGGGCCGCTCATAGGTCAGGACTACTGACCAGAGTACCACCAAACAAAATAAAGAACGCAATTCTGCCGTGCTTCTCTGCAAAAAAACTGGTATTGTTGGAGCTGCTGTCGGCAAAAGGATCCCAGCGGACTTTGTCGTGCAGAGAATCGACGTTTTGATGGGCAGCGGCAGCAGGCTTGGTATGCCAGCGATGCGCTCCTCGCGGCGGCAGACAAGCGCATATGCCCTCGCCGACAGACCGTCAGGTCGGGCTCTAATATCGGCGCCCATCTAGCCGCAAGGACTGGAGGGCAGAGCGGGTTTGGTCCCGGGCGATGCTCGAAGAACCAAGTAATCCCGCATCTGTCGTGAAGGGGAGAGGAGGTCGTTGAACAGCGTTCGATACATCCAAGCTTGACTCACAGATAACATCGAAAATACAGGTAGGAGGAAGCCCGATGAAGTGGAATGTGGTCAATTTGGCTCGTCACGCGCGTGCCCTGCTGGCAGCCCGTGCGGGCCAACAGTCGATAACGGCATCGGCGGGAGGCCCTCTGGCAGGTGCGTGCCTCGCGACCTTGCTGGTTGCGGGAACGGCGGGCGCAGCGGACTACACACCGGTCACCGACGCGCGTCTGACCAATCCAGAACCAGCAAACTGGCTCATGACACGCGGCAGCTATAAAGGATGGAGTTACAGCACGCTCGACCAAATCAACACCGGCAACGTGAAATCCCTGGTGCCGGTATGGACTTTTTCGACCGGCGTGGATTCAGGCCATGAATCCCCCCCGATCGTGAACAACGGAGTTATGTTCGTCACCACGCCGTACAGCCAGGTGATCGCGCTTGATGCGGCCACAGGGAACCTGCTTTGGCGTTACAAACGCAAATTGCCGGACGGGTTCAGCGCGCTGCACAACACCAGCCGCGGCGTAGCGCTGTACGGCGACAAGGTCTATTTCCCGGCGTTGGACGCGGTGCTGGTCGCTCTCGACGCAAAGACCGGTAAGGTTGCGTGGGAAACAACCGTCGAAGATTGGAAGAACGGCTATTACATGACGATGGCGCCCCTGGTGGTGAAGGGCAAGGTCCTGGTCGGGGTCGCCGGCGGTGAATTCGGTGTACGCGGCTTTGTTCAAGCCTTTGACGCCGAGACCGGCAAGTCCGCATGGAAGACCTACAGTATCCCGGCACCCGGCGAGCCCGGCAGTGACACCTGGCAAAAGCCCGACACCTGGAAGACCGGCGGCGCTTCCACCTGGATGACGGGCAACTATGATCCAGACGCCAATGTGGTCTATTGGGGCACCGGTAACGCCTCTCCGTGGTTTGGTGATCAGCGACCAGGGGACAATCTCTACACGTCATCTACACTGGCGCTCGATGGCGATACCGGCACGATCAAAGGTTATTTCCAGTACCAGCAGAACGAGTCGTGGGACTGGGACGAGATGAATGCACCGATGCTGGTGGATTTCCAGCGGGACGGGACGACCACCAAGGGCCTGCTCAAACCGGCGCGCAATGGGTACCTGTACTGGCTCAAGCGCGGCTCCGATGGCAGCATCTCATACGTCAACTCCGAGCCATACGTGCCGCAGAACGTGTTCAAGAGCGTCGATCCGAAGACCGGTCATCCTGAAATCGACTTGGCGCACAAGCCAGGAACCGGCAAGGCCGCACAGTTCTGCCCAGGTCTGTGGGGCGGCAAGGACTGGCCGTACGAGGCCTACAATCCAACAACCGGCCTCGTGTACATTCCGGCCAACGAAAACCATTGCAACAACCTCGAAGGCAAAGTCGAAGAGCGCGTTCCGGGACAGTGGTGGACGGGGGTCGCCATCCCCGACTTCCATTTCTCAGTCGATCCGAAAGCCGGCTTCTATGGTCAGATTCTTGCCTATGACGTCAACACGGGCAAACGAGTGTGGCGGGATCTGTATTCCGACTCCATGATGTGGGGCTCCCTGCTCACGACCGCTGGCGGTCTTGTTTTCGGCGGCGGCACCAATGACCGTGAGTTCCGCGCTTACGATGCCAAGACAGGCGAGCAACTTTGGCACTTCCGCACCAACTCCGGCGTAATTGCCGCGCCTTCGACTTTTGAGGTCAATGGCGTCCAGTATGTGGCTGTGCAATCCGGCTATGGCGTCGACCCTGCCTTTCAGCAACAGCTTATGAGCGAGCTGGTCGGGTGGCAGAAGGACGTTCCGCAGGGCGGTGTGGTCTGGGTATTCGCTGTTTCCAAGTAGACGCGCGGCGCTGTCGCTTCTTTGGCATAATCAAGACCCAGCCGCCCCAGGGCGGCTGGATTTTTCACCCGGATTTCTCGGGCGAATTTTTCGGAAAGCTCACATGTCGCATGCTCGTACAAGCCCCTTCGCCTCCCGTCTTCGTGTGTTTGCCTTGATGGCAACAATTCCGGCCATCCTCCCGGCAGGTGCCGGCGACCGAGCGGTCGCCGAGGAGCCAGCCGCCTATGTCGTTGAAGTAAACGACGTCAGCGCCGCAGTCGGTGAGCATGGGGTGATGCTCGCAACCCTCAGGCTTCGCGACGGATATCGAATTCTCCAAGCCTACAACAATCGCGTGATTGCCCTTTCTTCACTGGATGACGGGGTGGCGTTCGACAGCAGAATGGTGCCGGCCACCGTTCAAGACGGGGCGCTCGTGTTCGCGGTGGGGCTACGTCCCACTAAGCCCGGCAAACATCCAATCAACGGAATTTTCCGCGTCGGTTACATACAGGGCACCAACGAAATGTCTATGGTATCGCTACGCCTGGTCGCCAACGTCACCGGAACCGAATAATCCTGGGCGCGGGTTGGCCGGGGTTGCGGGAGCGTCTTTACCCGAACAACGACGCTCACGATCGAAACGCCGCGTGCGGCCGAGTTCAAAGAGATTATCGATCGATATCGCAACCAGCTTCTGAGGGACTTTTGGCAAGCGCTCGAGGTGCACCATAGGTGTTAGATCAGGATGGCCAGTTCACCGCCGCAGGCCGCCCGGCTCTCATTCGACCCTCATCGCGGGACCAGATTGATCCGGGACTGGATAAAGAAGTGGGAGGCGTAAGTGGCTATGTGGCCCCGCTGCGATCGTCGTGCTGTTCTCGGGCTAGCTTTAATGCGGTTGCTGGCGCGCCCGGCGCGGGCTGACAGCGCCGCCTCGATGCCACCACAGCCCGGTGATCAATTCGTGTTCCTAACCGGCCCCAAGAAGGGCGCGGTTGTCAAAATCGACGATCTCGCGGTCGGTGGTCCACAGATACAAGCCTACCCGGTCGCCACAGACGGCACCGTTCGTAACGAATCGCGCCTCAACTTGGTGATCCTGGTGCGTTTCGATCCGGCCCAACTGGCCGAGGAAACGCGCGCCCGAGCGGCGGAGGGCGTCGTTGCCTATTCAGGCGTCTGCACTCACCAGGGTTGCCCCGTCAACATGTGGTCGGCCGACCGCAGTGCGTTCGTCTGTTCCTGTCACGGATCCATCTTTGATCCCAAAAATGCCGCGGAAGTGCTGGCTGGACCGGCGCCGCGGCCGCTGCCGGCGCTCGGGTTGAAGATCACGGATGGCACAGTGGTGGTGGCAACAAGTTTTTCAGGACGTGTGGGATTCACTCAGAACTGACGTCGTTAAACGATCCGTTGCGATCGCCACCAGACCGCCGAACCGAATGTCAGTCCGACGTCCTTTCAGCGTGGCGTACACCCGTAGCTGTTGCCGCCAGCAACACCAACGAAGGAAGAAACCAGAGCAGGGTTGATCCGAATATCAGATGTGCCCTCCACTTGCTGGAAGCGTCAAATCAACCGAACTCAGGGCCAGATATTGATTTTTTCTGTTTCGTCTTCAGTGTTTCGCTGCTCGTCTGTCATATTACGTCGCCGCGCCCACCAACTTGCAGAAGCCCACGTGCAGATTGCCACGCAAGCAACTATCCACAGTCCCGCAAGAACTGCGGTGATCTGCATCGTTCCGCCCCCAACCCCACCAATAAGACTACTATCAAACTTGGATATTCAGCAAGCTAAACATAATGCGAAGGACTTTTTTCAATTAGTGCAACATCCAGAATGGACCAACGCGCGAGGCGGTGCGATCTGCAAGTCCCGCGATCTTCCTTCCCCGAACTGCGCGGCGATCGGTTTGCTTATCTGACGTCCGCAGGATCGCCGCTGGCCCCGCATCCGGCAATGGCTTGGCGGCCGCCATTGTCGGCGACGCTCGTCAGCTCTGGATTGGTTTTCGCCAAACTTCCGACCGCAGCCAAAGTGGCTAAGCTACGTTCGTACGCGTTTGCGGCGCTTGCGTTCAGCCCGTTTCAGAATTTCGCTCATGGCACGCGTGGATGGGAACCGCCCGCCCAGCGTCTCCTCATCGCGCGCCATATTCTCGATGATCGCCATAAGCACGCTACGAGTCGCTGCAATGGCCTCGGCCCGTACACCTTCTACAGCGATTCTATTCACCTCCTCGGCGACCGGCACCAAGCACCGCTTGAGCGTCCGGCCCTTGGGTGTGAGGAAGACATAGACTTTCTTACGATCGTTGCCGAGTTGACGCCGCGTGACATAGCCGAGACGCTCCATCGCTTTCAACGCGGAGAAGGTTGTTGGTTCCATTAACCCGGCCTGCTCGCTCAGTTCGCGCTGCGTGACACCGTCGCCTTCCCACAGGATGCGCAGGAATGCCCAGTGACCGAACGACACTTTGTGCTGGGCAAGGCGGATGCTGAGTGCCCGGACCAAAGCCCGTGCGGCATCCCTCACCATGTGAGCAAGACGATCGTCCGGCACCGCTTCTCGCCAATGCCGCAGGATCATTTGCATGTCAGCACGTTTACGAGCGGTCACTGCACTCCCCTCGATGCCCGACCGCGATCTCTTTGCCTTCACGCGCCGAGCGCAGCATGGCGAGACAGACTTCAAGTGTTGCCATACCCCATGCACCGTCGTGCAGGGGTGCGCGGCCATGGACGATAGCAGCATACAGCTCGTCAATGACCTCGCCGCGCGAGATCCTCGGAGGCGCAAGCGACTCCAGGCGTGCGCCACCGTGTTCATAGATCATCACACCATTTGGCGTCGGTCGCAGGTCGGCTCGTTCACAGCTCACAATGACGGTGCCGAAATGTTGGTGGGCGACATGTTTGGTAGGTGACACATCCCATTTGGGTCCGCCGTAATTGCGTGCCGCCTTGAAGGAGGCCTCGTCATCGCGGTCGGCAAACAGTCTCGGCCGCCCGCCAGAATGCAACTGCTTTGAATCACCCATCTCGCCGATCCAGCCTTCGAATTCGTCCGAATCGAAATGACCGTAACCGCTGTAGATCAGCGACGCAAAGGACCCATCTTCGAAGGTCAGTAATGCGCTGTAGGCACCTTCGGTCGGGCGGGCCAAGTCCCAAGCGCCTGTCTGTGCACGCACGCTTTTCACTCGACTACCGCTAAGTACGCGCACGATGTCTATCTGATGCGGCGCCTGATTGAACAGTGCGCCCCCCCCGGTTGCCAAGTCGAATTCCTCCCGCCGTCGGGGACGATAAAGGAAGTCAGTGTAATTGATGGCGGTAATCATGCGCGCGCGGCCGAAGGCACCACTCGCAACGTGATCACGTGTCTGCAAAATCGGCAGATTAAACGAATGGCTGTGGCCAACAATGAGGTGCACGTGGGCGCGATGGGCGGCGGCCACCATCGACGCAGCCTCATCCAGGCTAAGCGCCATGGGCTTTTCGACAAGCACGCTCTTACCATGCTGCGCGGCGATCCGCGTATGATCCGCATGATGTTGGTGCGGCGTTGCCACATACACGACGTCAATGTCCGCATCGGCGCAAAGTGCCTCAACACTGCCATAACTCTTGCCGCCGAAATCCGCGACAAAACGCTGGCGCGCCTCTGGCCGCAGGTCGGCGGCCGCGGCCAGGTGGACGCGAGGATCACCCGTGAATGCCGGCAGCATCAGGCTGAAGGCGCGGCCAAGGCCCGCCACTCCGAGACGAAGCTTACGATCCGAGGGTCTGTTCACGCGCCAATCAGGCTAGACAAGCAAGCCTCCCTTGGTTAGGTTAATCTTAGATATCTAAGATAAAGCCACGGCGACAAAAAACACAAGACCGTGCGCCTGGGACGACACCAAGGAGATGTCGCCATGACTCCCGAGGAAAACGATCTGCTTTGCCGTGTCGAGGGCAACAGCCCGATGGGCCAGATCATGCGTCGCCACTGGATCGCAGCTTGCCTTTCGGAGGAGGTCGCTCAGCCGGATGGAGCCCCGGTGCGCGTCCGGCTGCTTGGCGAGAATCTCGTGGTGTTCCGCGATAGCAAAGGTCGTCTCGGCATCCTCAGCGAGTATTGTGCGCATCGCCGGGCATCACTCGCTCTGGCGCGCAACGAGCAATGCGGCTTGCGATGTCTCTATCATGGCTGGAAATTCGATGTTGAGGGCAACATTGTCGACATGGCGTCCGAACCCCCTGGCGCCAATGCACCGCAGCGGGTGCGGCAAAAGGCTTATCCCACCCGCGAGCTTGGCGGTTTCGTCTGGACCTATCTGGGGCAGGCACCAGAAATGCGCGAACTCGAACCTCCGGCCTTTGCACCAACCTCGGACGTACGCGTGAGCGCAACGAAGGTGCGCGTGCGCTGCAACTGGGCACAGATACTCGAGGGTCAGATCGATTCAGCGCATTCCTCGAGCCTGCACTCTTCGGACATGATACCAGCCCAGGTCGATGGGGCGACGGCTACCGATATCAGTTGGCTGCGGCCGTCAACCGACAAGGCGCCGCGCTTTCAGATCGAGCGCACGAGCTACGGATTCCGCTATGCCGCGGTACGTCGCCCAATCAAAAATGAGGAGACCCACGATTACATACGAACCACCATATATATCGCGCCGTTTACCGCCCTGATCCCGCCCAACAACGTTCATAACGTGGCGACCCTCCTCGCGCCGGAGGACGACCACAACACGATATTCTATTTTATTGCTTGGAACGGAACGGACAAGCCCGGCATCACCGCCGATGCATGGCGCAAATTCAATGTACTGCAGTGGGGCGTCGACGTCGACGAGGAGTTCAATAACGTCCGTACCGTCAGTAACCTCTACCAACAGAACCGCAAGGCGATGAAGTCTGGGAATTTCACCGGCATCGCGGGGATTCCCAATCAGGACATAGCGATGTGGGAGACAATGGGGTCGATCACGGACCGCAGTCTCGAAAGACTCGGAGCGAGCGATGTCGCGGTTGCCGCCTTTCGCCGTTTGATGGTCGAGGCCGCGCGCACAATGCGCAACGGCGGTCCAGCAATCGGCACAACCGAACCGCATATCGCACATGCCAGCATCAGTTCGTTCGAAGGCGTGGTGGCCAAAACGACCAATTGGCGGACATTGGGTGGAGGAACCGAAAGTACTGCGGATCGCGCGGGCGAAAGCGCAGCACCCGCCGAGTAAAGTATCTGGGGGGTAGGAATGAAGAGACTCGTTATTCGGCTTGGACTCGCGTTGGCCATCGCTAGTGTGGAGGCGGCCGGCGCCCAGGATACGCTCAAGCTTGCGGTGGGGCAGCGCGGCAACTGGGATACTTCCGTGTCCGAGATCGGGCAGCGCGCAGGCATCTTCAAGAAGCATGGGCTGGAGCTGGAAATAGTCTACACCAACGGTGCGGGTGAGACCCAGCAGGCTGTCATTTCGGGCAGCGTAGATATTGGCATTGCCGCCGGCATCATGGGAGTGCTTAGCGCCTATTCCAAAGGGGCACCGGTGCGGGTCATCAGTGCCGAGACCACGGGTGCCGGCGATCTCTATTGGTATGTGAAGGCAGACTCGCCAATCAAGTCGCTAAAGGACACCAACGGCAAAACTATCGCATACTCGACTAACGGCTCATCGACGCACGGCGTCGTCACTGCCTTTATCAGGGAAAACAATTTGACCGCGAAGCCGACAGCGATGGGGGGACCGGCTGCCAACTTGACGGCCGTCATGTCTGGACAGATCGACGTCGGCTGGGCTGCGCCGCCCTTCGGCCTGGACCAACTCGATCAGAAGCAGATCCGCATGATTGCGACTGGCAATGACGCCGCCACCTTTAAGGGCCAGACCGTGCGGCTCAACATAGTCAACGCCAACTATCTGCAGGCGCAAGAAGACGTCGTCCGCCGATACATGAGCGCGTATCGTGAGACGGTCGATTACATGTACAAGGGTCCGGCGGCGCTGGGCATTTATGCCGATTGGCTCAATATCAGCGTCGAGAAGGCCGAACGTACCCGCGACGATTTTTTCAGGCCTCCGGCGATCGACCCGGATAGGATTGTCGGCCTCGATACCATCGTGAAAGATGCAGTCACGCTGAAGTTCACGGCGGCAGAGCTTACGAAAGAGCAATTGGCCGACCTGATCCACATTCCGCCCCGCTGAAAGTAACTCGCACAGCTTGTCGCTAGTTGGATCGGATTTCTTCGGTCACGCAATACCAAGTGGCCGCCAGCCATTGCACGTCTACCAACCACACCGATGTGCCCCGC
>Ga0187783_10000447_pt1 | contig 30652 bp, 23 predicted proteins | sample 1015_SJ02_MP02_2_FD_132471 | JGI IMG/M metagenome (GOLD analysis project Ga0187783, IMG submission 132471) | Tropical peat soil microbial communities from peatlands in Department of Meta, Colombia - 1015_SJ02_MP02_20_MG | ecosystem: Environmental > Terrestrial > Soil > Wetlands > Peat | place... | reverse complement strand
GGATACAGAATTCCCACAATCCCATCGTTCCATCTGATGGTGAGTTCGGAAACTTTTCTGAGGTTAATTGTGATACGCGTAACCGCGCCGACCCTTCCCCTCTTATCACTGATTTGGTCTCCCATCTCCGGAGTCTCACCGCTTGCGTAGGGCATGCTTTGTTGGATGCCGAGAAAGACAATTTCGGTCCCGTCGCGACATTTTTGCGAGTGAATATCTCTCAGATTGCGGGCACTATTGGAATTTGGACGACAACGCCGCACGTTCTCGCCCGACTCTACAGTGGCAACCTCCGGTGCAGGCGGCAAGTGGTTGGTTTCGACCAAGGAGGGAGCCAACCGCGGTGGCGCGGGGATGGTAAAGAGTTGTACCGTCGAGATTGCGACGAGCCCCTCGTTCCGAGCAGGAGTGCCCAAAATTCTCTTCCAGACGCCGCATGAGAACCTTCCTCCATATATGCGTGGACGAGATGTGGCGTTAGATGGCAAGCGCTTTTTGTTCTCAGCTCCCACGGCGCAGGCTGTCGCACCTTTCACGGTCATCCTTAACTGGCTGACGGTTCTTCTGCGAACGGATCGTACACGGCCGCAGCCGGAGGATGCACGAACGGAGACACCGGCACGTGAATTGGCAACAAGGGGGTACCAACCCCGGCCGAACGGTGAGCACAGTTGTCAGAATGGATTTGCCAGGTCGGGCGAAGCCAAGGAAGACCCTAAGCGCCCGCTGAACCTTTCGGATTCCTCGGATGCCGTCTCAGCCATTCGTCGCGGGCCTCGCTAAGCTGAATCGAGAAGGCTGAGACTGTCGGCTTGCCATTGCCGTCATACGTAGGCGGATACACCAGTTTCTTCATCTTGTTGCCGAATTTCGCCAGCTCGTCGTCACTCATGGCTTGTAGGCGAGTGCGCAGCGCATCAAGGTCAACGGAAGGTTCTAGTTCTTTCATAGCGTAACTCACTTGCCGAACTTGCCGGGAATTTAGCCACGAACAAAGATCCAGCCGGAACCGTTACACTGATGGCACATGTTGTTGCCTTCCCAACCTGTCGCCGTACATGATGGGCATTCGGACCAGTCGTTGACGCCGATAGCGCTTTGATTCACTCCTCGGCATCGCTTTCCGTCATAACGCCGTCCGCATAGCTCATTTGCCAGGTTGATGCTGTAGCCGACTTTTCCGCAGACCGTACAGCACGTGACGGGCTTCGGCTGCTTTTCCATTCCGTTACGATTCTACTGATTTGTGGGCCTAGACTCCACCGGCAGGGCTTCGATGCGTGGCTTTGATTCTATTTGATTTTGCGGGCGATCCTGAGAGACATCCTAGGTTAGCGGTCGGCGACGCAGTCCGTCTTCAAGATACCGAATCGTGACGCGACACGAACGAGCCGGCATGATTCGGACTATATTATTTTCGCTTTCTGTTCGCTATGCGCAGAGCCCACCTATTATCGAGCACACGGTGTGTGTCGCTGCGGATACTCTTTATGAAGCGATTGCGCTCGCACGGACAGGGCTAGCCGCTACAAGGTCAAAGAAATCTTAGAAATGCTTACGCGGGAGTGATGCGAGGAGCGGGCACTAGTGGCTTTCACAAAGCTCGTTTGGGCCATGTTCCGAAAACCCCTCTGCCGCGTGGTCCGCAAGTTATTGATTTGGCGAGGCCGGATTCGCTCCGAAATCTGATGATTTTGCGACTCGGTACAGGGACTCGGTCTTGACGGTGAACGAAGCCGAAAAGCAAGAGATCTCGGTTTGGGCCGCCGGTGTGAAGGAGCGGCAGGGCGAATTACTGGGTGGCATAATGCTGACAAAGGGGAAACCTACATGGAATTCAGGCTGATTTATAGGGGGCCGTTGTCGGGACGAACAGACAATCAGAGGGAGCATAAACATACCATTCGCAAATATCTCCATCCACAGATGGCCGAACTCTGGAAGCAAAATGCAGGATTGCGTGCTCTGTCCGAACAAGACAAGCCATACAAGCACAAGAAAAAACCGCAACGTTCACTGGTAAACAAGAACGGTCACCAGAACTTCATCGAATGCGTGCGCGAGCGCTTCCAGGGCTTCCTTGGGCAGTGACGCCAGCAGCGGATCGCGGGCATGGACGTGCGGCATTCCACCTGAGACGCTGACATCTTGCTTTGGCTTGCCCTGCACGCGATCAAAGATAAAGCTCAGCGTCTGTAAGCGGACAACCTTGCGCTTCGATTTCAGCAGGCCTTGGATCACATCACCCTCGAAAAAGGGCAGGCCCTAGCACGATTGCCGAGGGTATACGTTATTTTGCTGACCTCGGCATCCCTCCACGACTCCACTTGCGATTCACAAGTTGTTAGTGACGCGGGTCAGCGTACCTGTAGTTTGTGAATTAAGTATGTACAGGTCGCGAGTGGGGGGTGCTTGCGTCGATATGGACGTGGTGGCTTCGATAAAGCCGGTGTCCCCGTTGCCGCGGAACGTGTCAGTGAGGAACGTAGCGGTTGAGGCCGGGAACGTGCCGATGGTTGCGCCGGGCTGATTCGTGGAGGTGCTGATCGCGATCATGGTGCCGCCACTGACACCGTCGGCGGTATACACCCAACCTGTGGTGCTATCGGTAACGGTGACGGGCGTGAGCCCCTGAACCTGAAAAACAGTGATTGTCGGGGTTGCTGTCGTGGTCGTGTCATTGGGCCATGGCTGCGCTTCTCCGCCATTGAGGAACGTTGAATTCGGCAGTGGCGCCTGAACGACCGTCCCGTTCACACCCACGATGCCGGTTTCCGTTCCGGTGCGTGTCGAAGTCATCGTGGTTGAATCAGACATTCCCATCCACGTGGTGTAATACACCGTGGACGCCGTAGCGATAAAAGTGCCGTCGTTGTTGGTACCCGTCTCAATCGTCGTAGCATTGCCTCCTGTTTGCGGCACCGTTCGAATCGTGTAGCCGGCGCCCGTGTTTTCCACCCCCCAGATCAAATTAGAACCATTCACAGGAAATACCAGTGTCGCCACGTGGCCAGCTTCATTGTCCACCGAAGACGGTGCAGCCGAACCGTTGGCTGGCATGGAGTAAATGGTTGCCGAAGCGGGCGTTGACTTGGTGGCGGGAGTGTTGATGGCAAAGTAGAGAGTCGTGGGTGAAGCAGCGAAGATGGCTGCCGCGTTGGTGGTTGTCCAATTGGGAATGGAATACAGGCTCGCTGAGACGGTCTGTGCGGTGTAATTCACGTACACGATGTTGCCGTCGACCACGTAGAGCTGTCCGGTGGGATAGCCTTGCGTAGTGCCAACCGGGAGCGCCACCGCTACGCCAATGTTTGCGGCGAAGGTGCCGAGGGTTACGGGATTCGAAAAATTGCTGTTGACGAGCACGAGACTCGGGCCGCTGGTAATCACAAAACCGGTGATCCCGCCCATTGCGTTGTGAACGGACGTGACGGGCATGCCAGTCGCGACGATGGGCGCAGATGTCGCGGACATTCCTGTCTTGACCATGTGGAAGATGTCGTCCGGCGTGTCGCAGACGCCGTCTGGCCCCGGCAGTCGGTAAACGTACGAGGAATTCGTCGGATTTTGCAGGTCAGTTGCGAAAAAGATGCCGGCGTAATTATAGTAAGCGCCGGGACCTGCGGTTGTTCCTGTGAAGCTGCAGGTGTCATCGACCGTGGCGGCAGACTCCGAGGAAAGCTGCTGAGCAACCGGGGCAGCTGTGGAAGTCAAATCCAGGGCGTGGATGTGTCCGTCGCTTCCTTTGTAAACTTCAATGCCCGCAGGCTGGCCGAGACTTGTGCCGGTGGTAAAGTCCACCGAGCCGTGCAGAGACTGCTTTTTTGCTGCGTAGCTGCCCATGGGCGCAAAGGCAGAGGCGCCGGTGGTGGCATTGGCCCAGGCGGCAAATACTCCTGTAGTGCCGACGTAGCTGACCAGAGATGGCGTCGGCGTTCCGCCTCCCCCGCCCGATGAATTACCGCATGCAGAAAGGCAACTCGTTAACGCAATGATGAGTGCGAGAGCAACAGGATTCCGTCGCATCTATGATCTCCTTAAAGGTATGGGTGTCGTAGCCGTGTTGCCTGATTATTCATTGTGCGCACAAAAAAAAGCGATCTTGGCGATTCTCGCGAGGCGGGTGTCGATGCTGCTAATGCACTCTTACCGAGTTGCGGGAATCCACGCGCAACGAGATCGCTAGGGGTAAACGTGCGCCATTTTCCTGCGATTGTTCGAGGTGCTAGACGCCCTGTTCATCCCAATACGATTTGCCGATTTCAGGTCAAACACTGACACCGGAAACAAGTTGCAGCCGGGAATGGGCGTGACTTTGCGGGTCAACCAGGCCGTTCCTCTCGATTCCAGGCTTCTGATCGCGCCTGCCAGAACTCCTCTGTGATCTTTCCATCGACTTTGTCCAAATAGGTGCGCTCGATGCGCCCGCGCACCTGCGCGAGCCGTTTCATAAGACGGTCGTGCTCCGCTTTTGTTTGTGCTTCAATCTCGCTTCTATCATTCCGTTAGGAATTCTCGAGCTTTGCGAGAACGTCATCCGGGATATGAATATCCTTCAGGATCTGCCCTAGTCGGTTTCCCAGCTCTTCCTCGCGGATGTAGGGAAGTCCGCATTTTCCACGATAGCCGGTGCAGCGGGCAGCCAGAGGTACAATTCGGAGGAAACTCGCCCATCCAGCTCCCTTCTCATCGCTCAAGGATATCTGAATTTGGATTTCCAGCGCAGTAATTCACAAACTCCGGACGTCGATTTGCTGTTTCGCGCGTTACAAACCCCCAATTCAGACGCTTTAATGGAATTCCGGGCTTAGAGCTCGATTGGCGAGTATCTGGCGTTTTCGTATCCCTCGTATTTGCAATGTTTTAGGGGATTATTCCTCTAGGTAGGCGTTTCGCAAGTGCGCTCTTTTTGCGAGAGGGCGCCATAAACGCCTAACGCCGCGAAAAGATTTTAAACTTTACGCAGCGAACGAAAAATCTGAGGTACGGGCCCAAAATGCCGAATGCTTCTATTCAAGGAATGTTCTTTCCGAATCCCCGCCGTTGGCTCCCCCAAAAACACGATTCTAATCAGCATGTTCTGAGTAAAATACGTCAGTTGAATTAGGTGAGGGAGCCGAATACAAGGGGGTTCGACTGCAAAAGCTCATCGCGGTGCCTAGTCTGGCCCTTTGTGCACTCATCGTCTACTCGTCAGCCCTGTTCGCCGAGTCTCGGCGCCAGACGATTCCGACCGCCACCAAGAATCAAGCCTCTGTACCGGACTTCTCAGGGGTTTGGTCGGCAAGAGACAGCGCCGACACTTTCAGCGCGAAAGACCCACCTATGCAGGCGTGGGCGGAAAGTAGATTCAAGACCGTTAGGCCCGGATACGGACCCAATGCAAGCGCCCTCTCGGACGACCCGCTCCTGGATTGCCTGCCGCCAGGTGTCCCGCGGATTCTGCTGATTCCGTTTCCAATGCAAATCGTGCAAGTCTCCGGTGAAGTGATCATGCTTTTCGAGTATGACCACTACGTGCGCCATATCTACACCGATAGGCGAGAACATCCCAAGAACCTGGAGCCTACGTGGATGGGCGATTCCGTCGGCAAGTGGGAGGGCGATACACTGGTCGTCGACACGGTGGGCTTAAGTGACAAATCCTGGCTCGATCAGGTCGGGCATCCACACTCCAACGCACTACACGTTGTGGAGCGCATTCGCCGAGTCGATCATGAAACGCTACAAGACGACCTCACATTCGATGACCCGAAAGCCTATACGGGGCCCTGGACGGGGCGACGAGTTTTCAGACTAAGGCCGGGCTGGCGCCTTATGGAATATATTTGTGAAGATCACATGGAGGAACCGAAGAAATAACCGACGTGGGCTCCGGTGGCGTGTGACTTTGGATGTGGGGCTCGATTTCGCGACATTATGAACCGAAGAAAGAGCACGGTGCTGCAATTGGTCGTGATCTCTGCGATTGCAGGCGCAGTCTGCGTTCTCGCGGTCATTCAGTATCGCTGGACGAGCGAAATCAGCCGAGCCGAGCAGGAGCGATTGAAATCGGTGTTGGAAGCAAGCGTTAAGAGCTTCAATCAGGAATTTGCCTACGACTTCGAGCGCCTCAATGAGAGCTTCGAGATCGATCCAGAAGCGCCGGCGCTAACGATCAACGCCCGCGTTCTGGGCCAGTATGCCAATTGGGTTCGAACGACCTCGCGTCCAGATTTGCTCGCGGGTCTGCACATTTGGATGGCAGGCGATCGCGGTGTGAGCCATCTTGAGTCCCTGGACCGCAGAAACGAGCAGTTTCAAAACTCTCTGTGGCCCGAGCAAATTCGGTCGCTGCGCCCTCTCCTTGAAAATCGATTTCCGCAGCTGCCGCCGCTGACATCTGGCCATGATGCTACGTATTACCCATGGACCTTTTATGGAGACACCTCCGCACTCGTCCGCCCTCTCTTTGAAGTAGCTTCGAACTTAGCGGATTCGGATATGCAAGTTCAGCCTGTCGGCTTCCTTATTCTCCAAATCGATTCGGAATACCTGAGGAGGCGATATCTTCCTGAATTAGTCGACCACGATTTTGGTCCGTCGGGTTTCGGCGTTGCCCTGCGCAGCGCAAGTCATCCCTACCAGGTGATTTACTCGTCCGGTCCGGCCTTTCCTGTTTCAACGTCCTCTCCGGATGCTACGCTGAACTTGTTCAACTCAGTCGACGAAGAAGCCCGGCGAAGAGGCCATCCGCCCGTCGAGCCCAGCGATCAAGCTCGGCAGTGGCAGCTAGTGGTCCAGCACCAATCGGGATCTCTTGAGGTCGCGGTTGCGCAGTGGCGGCGACGCAACTTTGCGATCAGCCTCGGGCTTCTGGTGATTCTCCTAGGCTGCGTAGTTCTCGTTCTTTCGGTGGCCCGCCGGGCAGAGCGGCTTGGCACGTTTCAAATGCAGTTTGTTGCAGGTGTATCCCACGAACTGTGCACACCGCTGGCTGTGATTAATTCCGCTGTTGAAAATCTCGCGGATGGAGTTGTCGATCACCCAACACAGGTCAAGGAGTATGCGAGCATCCTCCGCGAGCAGGGCAGCCGGCTGGAACGCTTACTGGAACAGGTTTTGCTGCTTGCGTCGGGGCGGCTCGGCGGGTCCGAACTTGAGCTTCGTCCCGTCGAAATTGCCGTGATCGTAGCGCAAAGTGTCGCTGGATCGGAGCCCATGCTGAGCGATGCGGGATTCACTGTCGAGAAGCAAATAGACGCACACCTGCCAACCGTCGACGCAGATCCCTTTGCCCTTGCCAACTGCCTGGAAAATTTGATCGGCAACGCCGTGAAATATGGCGGTGCAAACCGATGGATTGCAGTGCGGGCACGAACCGTCCGGGCGCGCTCGCAGAACGAGGTGCAGATCAGCGTTGAGGATAAGGGGATCGGAATCGCCACAGCCGATTTGCGAAACATTTTTGAGCCTTTCTACCGCGTGCAGTCCGTACGAGAAGGCCGGATAAGAGGCGTGGGTCTTGGCCTCTATCTGGTGAAGCGGATGGTAGAGGACATGGGTGGGCGAATCAGTGTTTCAAGCGAGATTGGACGAGGCTCTTGCTTCGTTTTGCACCTTCCGGTGCCAGACGCCGTTGAACACCCGCAGGGAGAGCCTGCCTGGTCGAAGAGCAGCTGATGCGCGGGCTCGCGTCAATCGTTTTGGATCTGGTTGGACGGTGAATCTTAGCTCGCTACCATCCACAGGATATTTCAACCATGGCGGCGAAGATACTAATCGTCGAAGACGAAGCCGCGCTTGTCGTGGCGCTTAAGGATCGTTTGCGCAAAGAGGGTTACGTCGTAAGCGCCGCCAAAGACGGTCTGCTGGGTCTTGAGCAGGCCTCGAGCGAGAGCTTTGACCTGATTATTCTCGATTTAATGTTGCCCGGGCACGATGGATTGGCGGTATGCCAAAAACTCCGGCAACGGGGCTCGAATACGCCCATCCTGATGCTGACGGCCCGGCGTCAAACGCTGGACAAAGTAGCCGGCTTGAGAACGGGAGCTGATGACTATCTGACGAAACCTTTTCAGATGGCGGAGTTACTCGCTCGCATCGAATCGTTACTGAGAAGAGCGGCGCAAAGGTCAGGGACAACCAGAAGCCACTATCAATTCGGTTCGGTTCATATCGACATGAGACGTGCAGAGGTTTTGCGCAACGACAAGCCAGTTACTCTCTCAGCTAAAGAGCTTCAGTTGCTTTGCTATTTCGTGGAGCATCCGGGCGCAACCCTTTCTCGCGAGGAGCTTCTTCACGAGGTCTGGGGTTACGGTGTCGCACCGTCCACTCGCACCGTCGACGTTCACATCATGTGGTTGAGACAAAAACTCGAAGAAGATCCGAAGAACCCGCAGTGGATAGTGACCATGGTGGGACTCGGTTACAAATTTACGGGCTGACCCGAGCCACATCCGACGATCGGCATCGAAGTGAGACGTTCCCTAGCGAAACGCGCGACGTACGACACGAGTGGCGAGCACAAGGGCAGTAAGAGAGAGAGCGATTCCTCCGGTCAGCAAGGTTAACATTACCGCGTCCCAGAGAGCGCCATTGCTATAAAGCCACGGTAAGTCTAGAGAGTGCAGCCCGTGATACAGCCACCGATTCAGCCGCGAATGAGAATTGTAACCCTCTATTATCCGTGCTGTTTTCGGATCGACATAATACATGGATCGTTCGGCATCGTTAAACTGCACGAAAATAACAGGGAGAGGTAGTGAGTAGCGGCGGTCCAGATAGTAGGCCTCGTATTTCATAACGAGTCTTGTCTCGGTGATCGTGTAGGGCTGCGCTGCTTTCTGCAGCGCATCGATGATGAACTGGTGGTCAAATTCCGGCCTTGGCTTGCCAAGAACGGGAACGACAAGCGTTTGTCCCGGACCAGACATTGCGAAGTACACAGGTTCGCCCAACACCGAGGCAAGCTCCAACTCCTTGGGATGAAAATCCGCCGAGAGTGACAGAAGTACTTGCTTGGGAGGTTTGGCCGTGAACGCTGTAAGTGAAGAAGGGGTTACTCTGAGCGCCCGCGAAAGCTGCAAACTACCGACGTCCGAAGTACCCCTCTGCAGATCAGGAAAAGGATCCATCGAGAGCATTCCGCTGAACGCCCATGTGCAGGCGAGCGAACCAAACGTAAGCCCCAGCATCATGTGCCAGCGTTTCGGGCCAGTATAGGGAAAGCTCGATGGCGATTCTGCACGGCGGTATCCCTTTGATGGTGAGTACATCCACACCCCAAGCACCAAGCCGAGGAGCGCCGCAACGGTTGCTAGTCCGGATGCCCAGATCACCAGGTGGGACCACCGTTCCGTGTGTTTTCGCAGAGGCGTGAAATAGAGCCAATGTGGGATGGCGCCGAGATAAGCGCCGAAGCGTGAATTGCGCGTGGTGTACTGGACCACATCGCAGGTTACAGTCGAAACGTACACCTGTTGACCGTCTGGCCAGAAGTATTTCTGGAGCGGCCGGAGGGCGCGGAACTGCCCCGACACGGTCCACTGATCTTCTTCCGTATTAGTCTCTTGTCTTGCAGTCGCCGCTGCCTGTCCGGTCCACCTCGAGGCTATCCGGAGCGTCAGATCTGATGGGCAACTAGTCACGGTTTCTCCATTGTCAGCATAGACGATGGAATCGGCATGGTCGTTGTGGAAGCGGTAGGCTGGACGCCCATCAAATGTCGCAAGCCTTACCTCACCGGGACTACGGTCGCTTTGGAGTTGAGCATAGGCTTCCTGCGGCGACAGTTTGACCTGGAACGGGTTCAGCACTCCCTCGCGTTGCAGTCGGTCTGCCGCGGAGACTGCCGGATAATCCCAATACATCATCCCTATTCCCGAGGTGAACCAAAGGAAAAAAAGCGAGCAGAGGGCCACTCCTATCCAGCGATGGACAAAAATCACCGCCTTCTTGAGCAGAAAGGGAAAATGGACGCCATCGCTCGGCACGAAACTATTCGAGACTTGGAATGCTCGGCGAATTCCCTATGCCCGCCCTCCTCCTGTGCGCAACACGGAGGCCGTTCGGCTCGACGCCCGCCAGATCGTGCTTCTCAGAAGCGATAGCGGATCGTGCCGGTGACGTTGATCGGCGGGCCCGGATATACCTGTGTGTCATCGATGGCGCTAACATAATAGTGCTTGTTATTGGAAAAATTAAACAAGTTCAAGGCATATTCTGCCCTCCTCGAGCGGTACAGCACCTGCGCATCGAACGTCACGTATCCCGGCATCCAGAAAAGATCGTAGATGTCCGTCGCTCGCTGGCTAATGTAGCGCTCTCCCACGGAGAAGTTGAAGCCCTTGGGGAGATCGTAGTTCACCCAGACTACTTCTGTGTGCTTGGGAACAAGCGGCGGCACGTTTCCTGCTAGATTGACATCGACGTCTGGATTGAAATAGCCCGGCAGGATAAAGGTGCCGAAGCTCGCGTTGGTATAGCCGTAGCTCGCATAGACGTTCAGCTTCTGAGTGATGCTGGCCCGCGCAAGGAACTCCGCTCCGTAGGAAGTCATGGCGTTGGCTTGATCGATCGTGCCGTCGGCACGCGTTACAGCGATGTTCCACTCGTTGATGTGGAAGTAGTTCACATTCAGGTAGAGACGATTTTCAAGGAAGTTCATCCGTGCGCCAACTTCTACTTGCCTGCCGGTTTCTGGAAGAAGGGCATTGCCGGCCAGAGAAACCTCCACTTGCGCGGTAAACGACGTGGCCACATTCGCATAAAGCGCGAGGTAAGGAAGGATCTGCGAGATCAGCCCTACCCGATAAGTGAAGGGATTTTGCGGAAAGATGTTTTGAGGGCCCCCGTATTGCCAGACGCCGTTAACGACTGGGTAATTGAAGTCGTAGTGGCGGTATTCGTCATAGCGGCCACCGAAAAGCAGCTGTAGCTTGGGATGTAGTTGCACAAAGTCTTGGAAATATACGGCGTTCTGGGTGTTGTGCGTCCCATCGTAACTGCTGACCGGAAAGCTGGTGACGGCTGTGGCGGTCTCGGCGGGATTGTATAGGGCGATCGGCGGAATCGGTAGATTCTCCGCCTCGGTGCTGCGCGCGGTCTTGTGGTAGTGGTAGTCGTATTCATAGCCGATCATGAATTGATGCTTCCAGAGCAGGTGAAAGCTTCCAACGAGATCGGTTTGGCTCAACGCCACCTGGTCGCGATGAAAAAAGTACAAGCTGTAGGTGTTGGGATTGATTGAATTACCGCGCAGCACTTGATAGGGCATGGTGCTCGTGTCGATGGCGTTTGCCTCAGAGTCCCAGTATTGATCACCGATGTACTGATATTCTGCGGAAGAACGTAGCCGCAGGTTGTCCGAAAAATCGTGAGTGTAGAAAACCTGTACGATTGGTTGGTTTAGATTTTCAAAGTTACCCGGTGTGTTGTACCGGTTGTTGATGCTGACGTTCGGCGGGATGATGAACCCGTACGGGGTGGTCGCCGTAAGCGGATTGGCTAAAGGTAAGAGAGGAATGCCTGCATCCAAATTGAAGTGATCGTCGTTCCAGTTGACGTTGAAGCGGAGAAGGTCGCGCGGTGTGATCCGCCAGAAAAGCTGGGGCGTGAAGTTAAACCGGTTGTAGCCGGCTCCCCGGAATCCATCGCTATGTATGTAGGCGACATCGGCCCGGTATAGCAGATCGCGGGAGGAAGTGAGCGGACCGGTCGATCCGAATTCCACGCCGGCTGTGCCCCACTGCCCTCCGCGAACAACGATTTCTTGATGACTCGCGTCGAGGGGCTGTTTCTCGAGAATATCGATGGTTCCGCCGGGGTCCTGCGTTCCATATAGCATCGATGCCGGCCCCTTCAGCACGTCCACCTGCTGGACATAGTTAAGCTGGGAGTCGGAACGATTGCCCTGGATGGGCAGGCCATTGAGGAGTATCGCCGAGCCAGGGTCCTGGTCCATAACCATCCCACGAAATTCGAAGTAATTGAGAGAGCCATATTGGGTCCAGGCATTCGAGGCAGGCATGTTATTGATAACAGGAACGATGCTCGTGGAGCCTTGCTGCCGGATCATATCGAGCGATACGGTGTCGACGGTCACCGGCATGGCTATATTGGGGATGTCCGTTTTTGAGGCGACGTTTTGGTCTTCCACCTGCGCCGTCACGGTGACGCGGACCGATACTTCCTGCGGCGACAGAACGGCATCTAACGTAACGGTTTGATCGGCAGCAGCGACTACTTTCTCTTTCTTAACAGTCTGAAATCCGTCTCGACTGAAGAGCACTGTATAGGTCCCGCTCGGAATGCCAGCGACTCGGTAATTGCCGTCGTACTGGCCAATGATTTTCTTGATGGTCGTACCCTGAGAATCCTGAACCTCCACTGTGGCCCCGGGCAAAGGCAGCTGTTGGGTGTCCGAGATTCTCCCTTCAATCGTTGCGGGCGCGCCCTGCCCTTGTGCCCAGCCAACGCTAGCACTCACGATCAACGACACGAGCGCAACAGCGCACACTTTTTGCCTCATCGTAACCCCCACTAAACGGCGCAGGCCGAGGTTTCCGCCCCAGCTAGAAAAACGCGATCGCACGACCCGCGAACACCAGCACGATCCACAAGAACAACGAGACTTGCGCCCAACGTCTTGCGCCTCGAGGCGGCACATCCGCCTCGTCCCAGCTCGCCATGCGGCTATACTCCCCACGATAAAAGAGCAGCGCGTTTATCCCGGCTGCCACGAGCAGGGCATTTGAAATCCAGAACATGATGTTGTCGTAGTACTCGAGAGGGTCTGAAGCTGCGACCAGTAACCCTGTCGCCAGGAGCAGCACAAAGGCAAGCCACTTCCACGGTCGAAACTGGCTGATCACCTGTGACACCGGCACACTTGGTAACGCCAGTCCCAGGACGCGAAGATTTCCCATGACGACCATTGCACCGAAAAGACCAATAGTCACGATATGTATGATCAGGAGCACCGGATAGGGATAGGGAGACTCGCGAAGCCAGATGCTAAATGGGGTTTGGCTGAGCCACTGACAAAACCTCAGGAGGAACACTTCAGAATATCCTCGTGCGCGAAAACGCCGACACCGCTATAGATTGCCGATCCATAAACCTCCAACTAAAACGGAAAGCCACAGTCCCAGGGAAATCACAGCTGCCGGCTTGCGCCATCCGAGCGGCTCGCTGGATTCAATCGGAGCGGCCGCTTTTCGAATTACCGTGAAGTGATAGATGAGAGCCAAGGCAAAGAACAACATCTTGGCGCGGAAAGCCGCCACTTGGGCGTACTCACCCGGATCGCCGGAAAAGAGATACGGCCCGGTGATTAGCTGAATCACGAGGCCAGCCCAGATCCATCGAGACAGCTCCTTAGCTAGCTTCGGTACGGGCTGTTTGCGCAAACAGATGCCAAGAAGTCGGAAATCGAGAATGAGAATCGTTCCAACCAGCAAAGCAAATCCGCAGACATGAAACGATTCGACGACTGGGAAAACCCATGTCCAGCGCGCAATCGGATTTAGCGGCGCAGCTTCGGCAACACCTTGCAGAATTGCGAGTACCATTTCACGATCGCCCCAGAGCCGCCCGAACTCGACGCCTTACATGATTACGCCTTCCCACTTCCAACCGTCCGATGGCCGCACGATCCTGTGTAGGCGGATTCGGTGCTCCGAAGAGTCGCGGCCCGGATTTCCAGTGACGATCACATGATCACCGGGCTTGAGCGTGTCTCGTGTGACGTGTTCCTGCGTAAGCTGCGCCCCTCCACCCCACTCAACTGACCACGTCTGCACCTCGCCTTTGTCATCCTTGGTCTCCACTTTCACAAAGGAGTGCGGATTCCGATATAGGAATTGAGTCAGTGTTCCCTCGATGGTGATTTCCTGGTCTACGAAATACGTTGCCGCGAAAGAGTGATGAGCGTAAACTCTGCTTCCAAACATTAGGATTGGCGTCAGTACACAGAACAGAAGTACGCGTCGCACAAATTCTCCTTGCCTATAAATGGAATCGGAAGGACGAATCTTTCCCCGTCGGATCATAATCTTGAGCTGTTATTGGCCTCCGTAAAATCCGTGTAAAACTTTCTTAACGCCGATTTAATTTGCTTGCGAAAGAGATCAAGGGAATAACTGTGCGGAGATGGCCATTGTCGAGTCCTTTCGAATCTACTGGCTGTGCTGAGTTCTGCAAATCCGGGAGTGGGTAATGAAGGGCTGGTCTGGTTTTTGGTCAGTCGTGGCGCTTTCCATGATGCTTGTTCAAACAGCGCGCGCACATCATTCAACGGCTATGTACGACATGGAGCACCCGACAACACTGAAGGGGGTGGTCAAGAATGTCGAATGGACAAATCCGCACGGCTACATTTACCTTGACGTTAAGAATGACAAGGGTGGTGTAGATGAGTGGGCTATCGAAATCAATAGTCCGAACTACTTGAAGCACAACGGCTGGACGAGCAGCATGGTGAAGGCGGGCGACATCATTACGGTGACCGGTGGCGCGGCTAAGAGCGGCGCCAAGACGATGCGCTGCACGACGGTCTTATTGGCAGATGGCACCGAATTGAGATCATAGTCTCTTACGGGCTTTTGGGCTGACGTGGCACGATGTATTATGGGCGGAGATCGCTGCGATGCTTCAGTTCTGCGAGTGGCTCGAACACAATTCGTGGATTGTCTGGATTGATAGTTCGATTCCGCTATCTTTGCTCTTCGAAATCATGCACTACTCCGGATTCTTCTTATTGGTGGGCTCAACAGTGATCGTCGATTTGCGCGTGATGGGCCTTGCCGCGCGAGACCGCACTCCTGCCGAGGTCGGCAGGCAACTTTTTCCGTGGATGTGGACGGGTTTATGTATGGTCGTTCTCTCCGGCTTTTTCATGTTTGCTGGCGACGCGGGTGATTTCTATGGAGCGATCACATTCCGTCTCAAAATCCTTGTAGTTGTGGTAGCGGTCGCATTCGGTCTGATCGTACGCAGCCAAGTCCCGCGATGGAGTGAGTTACCTACCATCCCGGCCGGAGCCAAGATCGTGGCCTTTCTTTCTTTGGTGCTGTGGATCGGATCGATCCTGATTTCGGTGGAAGTTCCCGCAATTTCCGGTGTCGGGTAAGGTTGACAGGGAAGCAGTGGCTGGTGGTTGTCAGGAGCTGGCGCGAATGTATGAATTTTTCATGGCGCTTGCGAAGTGGCTGCAAAACACCTGGTGGGCTCTCGACATTAGCGGTTCGACGTGGGCCTATCCGTTTGTTCAGCTGACGCACTTCACCGGCTTGTCACTGTGGATCGGCACGAACCTGTCTCTTGACCTGCGTTTGCTCGGCGTGGGGTCGAAACGACAAACGGCCGCTCAGCTCTCCGATGCGCTTTTTGTCTGGAACTGGACTGGGTTGGGCATCGCGATCCTGGGCGGGTTCATGCTGTTTTCAAGCGCCGCGACGAAATACATTCCGAACCTGGCATTCGAAGTCAAGCTCGGCATCCTCGTCCCGCTGGGTGTCCTTTGGCACATCCTCGTGCAGTGGCACGCGCGCCGACGGGAGCAGGCGGACAACGTAACTCCTTTTGGAAAGCTCGCCGGTCTGATTGAATTGTTGTTGTGGTTCTCCGTCATCATAGCAGCGGTGTCGATCCCCAATTACGACACGTCGCACTAGCAAGCGGGATGAAAAGTCGAATTCTCGCCGTGGTGGTAGCGCTCGCGATAGCGAGTTGTGGCAAGCAACCACCGGGTGAATCGCGAGCGCCCCTGGCGACCGTTGACCCCTCCACCGCCGGCTCGATCGCGGGCCATGTGACTCTCGATGGCCCTCTGCCTGTGTTCAAGGCTATTGATATGAGCCAATCATCGGCCTGCGTCCAGGCGAATTCGGCACCGGTCATCCCACCGATCGTTGTCGTCGGCGATGATGGGGCGTTGGCAAATGTCGTTGTGTACGTGAAGGATGGGCTCGGTCCTTACAAGTTTGAAACGCCTACGACCCCAGCCGTTCTCTCGCAGAAGAACTGCATGTATGAGCCACACGTTCTGGCGCTGATGACCGGCGAGCCGTTTGAGATTGAGAACAACGATCCCACGATGCACAACGTTCACCCTATGCCCAAGCACAACCGGCAGTGGAGCAATTCGCAGCCCGCCGGATCGGCGCCGCTGAAATCCGTTTTCGCGCGCCCCGAATTTGCAATGCCAGTGCTTTGCAACGTGCACCCGTGGATGCGCGCTCTCGTTTTCGTTTTCGATCATCCCTATTTTGCCATTACGCCGAAGACGGGAGCTTTCGAATTGACGGATCTTCCTCCCGGCACATACACTATCGAAGCTTGGCATGAGAACCTCGGCATCCAAGACCAGAGCGTAACTATCAACGCAAAAGAGTCCAAGACGATATCTTTTACATTCAAGTCCCACTGAGTAACGGGCGGCTAGCCCGCGCGAGGGTTCTGTGCAGAAGCTGAAACGCAGCACCGATCAGGCTAGGGGTAAAGTGAACCGGCTGTGGGACAGTTTTGCGAGTGCTTGCGCCGGTAAGCGACAGAAAGATAAGGCATTTGAGAATTCACCGACCTCCGGCTACGAACCAGAAGGTCGGGAGTTCGACTCTCTCCGGGCGCGCCACTCCTTCTCCTGTATCCTCATCGAGTTACACCAGCACTTCTTCCATTTCTCCTTCCTGAATTTTTGGAACATTTGGAACAACTTCAGCTTCCTCAGCCGGTAACTCGAAGCCATAGCCAACGCGTTTGGCTTCGTCCAACCGGTCTTGCAGGCTGTCCTTCAGCTTCGAGTACCGTTCGGTCATGTTCTTGGGCTGGTGACCCATCCAGAAGTTGATAAGGTCCTCCCAGGTCCGTTGCTTCCGAAGCCAAGTCATGCGGAACCGTCTGAACGAATGGAACCGCATACGAAGGGCGCGACGCGTCGCGATTCGCCCCGGCCCTACCCATGACCGGTGGTGTCGTTCACGAATGTGCCTGGCCGAACTGGAACGCTAAGTAGCTGGGGTTCGGCGTGATGGCGTTCGAGTCGAGCCTCAAGTACGAAGAAAATCCAACGTCAGAGCAATTAGAAGGCTTCGACGCTTACCTCAAGACCACCGTGCATCTGGATAAATCAGCTCGGTACGTAACACACGTCGTATATACTACGCGGATTCCAACTAGCAGGTCGGGGACCTATGCCTATTCAGTCCGGCACCCACTTGGGCCCCTATGAAATCATCTCCGCTATTGGTGCGGGCGGAATGGGTGAAGTTTACCGTGCCCGCGACCCGAAGCTTGGCCGTGATGTAGCGATCAAGGTCTTGCCCGAAGTGTTTGCACGTGATGCTGAGCGCATGGCGCGGTTCCAGCGGGAAGCCAAAGTTCTCGCGTCACTCAATCATCCGAACATAGCCACGATTCACGGACTAGAGGACTCCGGCGACACTCACGCGCTGGTCATGGAGTTGGTAGAAGGGCCCACGCTCGCTGATCGCATTAAGCAGGGCCCGATTCCCGTCGATGAGTCTGTCCGCATCGCAAAGCAGATCGCTGACGCTCTTGAATACGCACATGAGCGTGGAATCATTCATCGAGATCTGAAACCCGCGAACGTGAAAGTCACACATGACGATGCCGTGAAGGTGCTCGACTTCGGCCTGGCGAAGGCACTTGAACGCGACCCATCCTCCATGGACATCTCTGCTTCTCCCACGATTAGCCGCATGGCGACTCAGGCAGGAGTTTTGCTCGGAACAGCAGCATATATGTCACCGGAACAAGCGAAAGCTAAAACTCTCGATCGCCGGGCTGACATCTGGGCGTTCGGATGTGTGTTGTACGAGATGCTCACGGGGAAGCAAGCGTTTACGGGTGAGACGGTAACGGACACGCTGGCGTCCATCATCAAGGAGGAACCGGGCTGGAAGCTACTTCCCTCAGGGACGCCGATGCGCGTAAGAGTCCTCCTGCAACGTTGCTTGCAGAAGGACCCGAAACAACGATTGCGGGACATTGGTGACGCCCGCATTTCGCTCGATGAAGTTCTCTCCGGTGCGCCTGATCCCGCCGTGGCGAGTGCGCCGGCAGTCTCCGCACCACTCTGGAGCCGTGCACTGCCTTGGGCTATAGGACTTCTTACCGTTGCTGTCACCGGCATCGCGATCTGGAATCTGAAGCCACTGCCTGCTCGACCGGTCACTCGTACAGTGATAACCCTTCCGCCTGGGCAGCATCTCGCGGGACTAGATCGGCCCGATCAGCCCGCTTTGGCCCTTTCGTTTGACGGGACCGAGCTAGCCTATGTCGCGACAATTCAGGCAAGTGGGGCGCCGCAGATTTATCTGCGAGCGATGGATGGCATGGAAGCCAGACCCCTTGCTGGTACAGAGGGAGCGACTGATCCCTTCTTTTCTCCCGATGGGCGGTGGCTGGGGTTCTTCGCCGACGGAAAACTGAAGAAGATCTCGGTAAGTGGGGGCGGGGCACTGACCCTGGCAGACGCTTCGCTTCCGTATGGAGCCAGTTGGGGTCGCCGCGGGGCCATCGTCTTCACGCCCGCGGTGAGTCCACTTAAGCAGGTGTCAGATGCTGGAGGCACGGCGCAAACAGTGACTCGACTCAACACGGGGGAGTACGGCCACATGTGGCCACATTTGTTACCGGACAGCAAAGCGGTGCTCTTCCAGCTTGCTCCAGTCGGTGGCATTGCAGTTGAGGTGCTTGGAACGAATGAACGACGGACTCTGATTCAGGGAGGGTCAAGTTCCGCCTACACATCCTCCGGACACCTGATTTACGAGCAAAGAGGGACCCTAATGGCAGTGCCGTTCGATGCCAAGCGGCTGGAGGTGACAGGCACGGCGGTTCCCGTCGTGAGCAACGTTCTGCAGAACCAGTACAGCATTTCGGCCACAGGATCGCTCGTCTATGTTCTCGGCAGCTCTCAGGCGGTTCAAAGCAGGCTCGTGTGGGTCAATCGCAACGGGGTAGAGCAACCCTTGACCGCCCCGGCCCGATACTACGCCCAGCCGCGGCTCTCGCCCGATGGCCGACGAATTGTCGTTGACCTCACCGACAGTGATCAAGTTGGCCTATACGATCTCGCGCGGGATACGTTGTCCCGATTCACATTTGAGGGGAGCTTAAACCGGTATCCAACCTGGACGCCGGATGGCAAGCGGATCGTCTTCTCGTCAAACAAGCAAGGCGAGTGGGGCTTGTTCTGGCAGATGTCCGACGGCAGTGGGGGCCTGGAGCGGCTGTTCACAAGCTCTAGCCAAGCTAGCGTTTCGTATTCCTGGTCACCGGATGGGCAACTGCTTACCCTCACGGAACTCGACCCTAGGACGGAAGGTGACATCTGGGTGCTGCGCTTGGGAGACCGCAAGGCCCAGCCGTTTCTCCAAACACCAGCCTTCGAGGACGCGCCGCAATTGTCCCCGGATGGGCGCTGGATGGCCTATGCCTCGGACGAAGCTGGCCGCCGTGAGATTTACATGCAGCCCTACCCCGGCCCGGGCGGCAAATGGCAGATCTCAACGGAAGGCGGCAGTGAGCCGGTGTGGAATCCCAAGGGGAAGGAACTGTTCTATCGCGTCGGGGACAAGATGATGGTTGTGGACATCAGCACTCAACCTAGTTTCGCTGCGGGAAAGCCCCGGCAGCTTTTCGAGGGTCATTACATGAGCAACGTGCTCGCCCGCCCAAATTACGATGTGTCGCCGGACGGCCAGCGATTCCTGATGCTCAAAGCCGTCGAACAGGGACAAGTGGCGCCGACGCAAATCAACGTCGTGCTGAACTGGACGGAAGAGTTGAAGCGCCTCGTCCCGACGGGGACAAAGTGATGAGCATTGCGACGGGAACAAAACTCGGCCCTTACGAAATCACAGGCGCTATCGGTGCGGGCGGGATGGGAGAGGTCTACCGTGCCCACGATCCCAAGCTAGGGCGCGATGTAGCCATCAAGGTCCTGCCAGAGGCGTTCGCTCGCGATGCCGAACGCATGGCGCGATTTCAACGGGAAGCCAAAGTACTCGCCTCGCTTAATCACCCGAATATCGCCACGATTCATGGCCTCGAAGATTCTGGCACGACTCAAGCGTTGGTCATGGAGCTGGTCGAAGGGCCGACGCTCGCTGACCGAATCAAAGCCAGTCCGATTCCGGTTGATGAGGCCGTCCGCATCGCGAAGCAAATTGCCGACGCTCTGGAATATGCACACGAACGGGGAATCATTCACCGTGACCTGAAGCCTGCAAACGTGAAAGTAACAAACGACGACGCGGTGAAAGTACTCGATTTCGGTTTAGCCAAGGCGCTTGAAGGCGATCCTTCCTCGATCGACATCTCCACGTCCCCGACGATTAGCCGGATGGCGACTCAGGCAGGAGTCCTGCTCGGAACGGCTGCATATATGTCGCCTGAACAGGCGAAAGCGAAATCGGTAGACCGTCGTGCGGACATCTGGGCGTTCGGGTGCGTTCTGTATGAAATGCTAACGGGGAAAGTGGCATTCCCCGGCGACTCAGTGACCGACACGTTGGCAGGGGTGATACGCGCCGAGCCGGATTGGTCGCAACTTCCTTCATCGACGCCGATGCGAGTGCGCGTGCTATTGCAGCGTTGCTTGCAAAAAGACCCGAAGCAACGACTGCGCGATATTGGCGACGCACGTATTTCGCTCGACGAAGTTCTCTCCGGCGCGCCCGACCCGTCACTCGCGGGCGCAGCAGCAATCCGAGTGCCGCTCTGGCGGCGGGCGCTGCCGTGGGCCCTACTCGGCGTCACTGCAATCGCGCTTGTGACACTTGGATGGGTGTATTTCCGCTTGGCGAATACCCTCCCTAACGCCGAAGTGACGCGCCTCCAGATTCCGCTACCTGACAAGATGAGTTTTGCTGGCGGTTTCGAGTTGTCTCCGGATGGGCGTCAGGGGGCCTTCGTCGGCATAGGGTCCGATGGAGTGCAGCGCATCTGGGTTCGTCCTTTGGACTCACTCGAAGCGCGGCCCTTGCTCGGAACGGAGTCGCCCGGTCTTATAGCTCCGTTCTTCTGGTCACCTGATAGCCGCTCCATTGCGTTTGATGCAGGCGGAAAACTTAAGAAGATAGCCATCGCCGGCGGCCCCACGGAAACGATCTGCAACCTGGAACAGGGCATGATTGCCGTGGGCGGCTCATGGAACAGAGATGGCGTAATCATTTTCGGACAGAGCCAGGGAGGCCTGATGCGAGTCTCTGCGGGGGGCGGGAGCGCGTCGCCTCTTACAATCGTGGATCGATCGCGCGGCGAATATCACCATGTGCTTCCGTTGTTCCTCCCCGACGGGCGGCATTTCATCTATTCGCGTCCGGGCCCGAACGAGATCGAGGGCATTTATGTCGGCTCGCTGGATACCAAGCCCGAGCAGCAAAACTCAACACGATTAATTGCGGGCCACGAGTCCGGACTCGGGTTTGTACCCTCGTCTGACAGCGCTTCAGCATATTTGCTTTTCGAACGCGATAGAGCCCTGATGGCTCAGCCATTCGACGCGCGCCGGCTGGAACTGTCGGGCGAGCCAGTCACATTAGCCGACAATGCTGGGTCGTTTTCGGCCTCGCCCAACGGCGTTCTTGCCTACCAAGCCGCCAATGTTCAACCTTATCAGTTGAGATGGCTGGATCGCGAAGGTAAGGCTCTCATCACGGCCGGCGAACCGGGAATCTTCTTCTACACTGTGGACTTGTCGCCCGATGGAAAGCGAGCCGCTGTCAGCGTCATGCGGGCATGGACGGGAGCTACATCCATCTGGTTGCTCGATCGGTCGCGGGGGACGAGCACGCAGTTCACGTTTGACCGCTTTAGTATCGGTGCCGTGTGGTCCCCGGACGGGAGCCGCATCATCTTTAGTTCGAACCGCGAGGGCGACCTGCGCGAATTCGACCTCTATCAGAAGCCAGCCAGCGGGGCCACAGATGAGGAACTTCTGCTGAAGTCCGACGAGAGAAGCACAGTGCCAACTAGCTGGTCCCGCGATGGGCGTTTCTTGATCTACACCGCGACCGACTCAAAAATGAAGAAAAGTATATGGGTTCTTCCGCTGCAGAGCGATAAGAAGCCGCTTCCGTTTCTTCGCACGGAGTTCAACGAGGACAATGGTCGTCTTTCGCCAGATGGTCGCTGGGTCGCATACCAGTCGGACGAGTCTGGTACGACGGAGGTATATGTCCGGCCATTTTCGCATGAATCCGGTGAGGCGGTGTCGGGCGTTGGCGGCAAATGGTTGATTTCCAACGCCGGGGGAAGTGATCCGCGGTGGAAGGGAGACGGGAAGGAGTTGTACTACCGCGCTCCGGACGGAAAGTTGATGGCAGTCGAAGTGAGCACGGTTCCGGTGTTTCAGGCAGGCGTACCCAGAGTTCTCATTCAAGCGCCGCTGATAGGTGCGCTTGGTATCACCCCAACCTGGGATGTCACCTCCGACGGCAAGAGCTTTCTCTTCGTGACCCCGGCAGAACAAGCTGCCCACGCCCCTTTCACCGTCGTGCTGAACTGGCAAGCAGCGCTGAAGAAATGACGCCGGGAACAAAAGTCGGACCCTACGAAATCACTGCCGCTATAGGTGCGGGCGGAATGGGTGAAGTCTACCGTGCCCACGACCCAAAGCTCGGACGTGACGTAGCCATAAAGGTCCTGCCCGAAGCGTTCGCCCTTGACGCCGAACGGATGGCACGTTTCCAACGGGAAGCCAAGGTTCTTGCCTCTCTCGATCATCCCAACATTGCTTCGATTTACGGACTCGAAGATTCGGGTGGAACTCGCGCCCTAGTTATGCAGTTAGTGGAAGGCCCGACGCTCGCTGATCGCATCAAGGCTGGCCCGATTCCCGTAGACGAGGCTGTCCGCATCGCAAGACAAATCGCTGATGCGCTGGAATACGCGCATGAGCGAGGAATCATCCATCGTGACTTGAAACCTGCAAATGTAAAAGTCACGAACGACGATGCCGTAAAGGTGCTCGACTTCGGTCTGGCCAAGGCTCTTGAAGGTGATCCATCTTCAATCGACATTTCGACGTCCCCGACCATTAGTCGCATGGCGACGATGCAGGGAGTCTTGCTGGGCACTGCTGCGTACATGTCGCCCGAACAAGCCAAAGCCAAGCCCGTGGATCGCCGCGCGGACATCTGGGCGTTCGGCTGCGTGCTGTATGAAATGCTGACCGGCAAGCGTGCCTTCGATGGAGAAACGGTCACCGATACGTTAGCCGCTGTGATTCGCGCCGAACCGGATTGGTCGCTGCTTCCTGCGGCCTTATCGGTTCGAGTCCGCGTCCTCTTGCAGCGATGCCTGCAGAAAGATCCCAAGCAGCGGTTGCGGGACATTGGTGACGCGCGCATTTCGCTGGACGAAGTTCTCTCCGGCGAACCCGATCCGTCACTCACCGGAGCAGCAGGGATCTCCGCATTACTCTTGCGGCGGACGCTGATGCTCGGCTTTGGTGGCGTGCTGCTGGCAGTGGTCACCGGCATCGCGATTTGGAATCTGAAGCCCACACCATCGCCACAGCCCGTCACTCGCGCGGTGATAACGCTACCGCCGGACCAGCAACTGGCTGGTATGGGATATGGCTCCGCTGTGGCCCTCTCTCCCGACGGCACTCATCTCGCGTATGTCGCCACCCAAGCCGGAATCCAGCAGATTTATCTGCGGGCGATGGATAGCGCAGAGGCCAGGCCCATCCCAGGAACCGAAGGTGGCAGCGAGCCCTTCTTCTCTCCCGACGGCCAATGGCTGGGGTTCTTCGCGGGCGGAAAGCTGAAGAAAATTTCAGTCAGCGGAGGAGCGGCGCTAAATCTCAGCGATGCCGGGGTCCCTTTAGGGGGCAGTTGGGGCAGCCAGAGGATGATTGCATTCGTACCGACGTTAACCTCAGGTCTCGAGCAGGTGTCGGAGCAGGGAGGCGTCCCGCAGCCCCTAACTCGTCCCGAAAAAGGGGAGGTCAGCCATCGCTGGCCGGAGTTCTTGCCGGGCGCCCAGGCCGTGCTCTTCGATATTGGAAATAGCGCCGTCAGTTCGAACGTCGTAGTTCAGTCGATTGCAACTAGCCGCCGACGGATCTTGGTCCAAGCTGGGGCTCAGCCGTACTACGCGCCGTCCGGTCACCTAGTTTATCTGCAAGGTACCAACCTCATGGCCATGCCGTTCGATCCCCGGCGCATGGAAGCGACGGGTGCGGCGGTCCCCGTAGTGGAGGACCTACTGCGAAGCTCATTGGGCGTATCCGCTCAGTACAGCGTTTCGACCACCGGATCGCTTGTCTATGTTTCGGGAGGAGTTCAGTCGGCCCAGCGCAGATTGGTATGGGTCAGTCGCACCGGGACAGAACAGCCCCTGGCCGCCCCTGCTCGCCCCTACTTGTATGTACGGCTTTCCCCCGACGGCCGCCAGGTGGCCCTAACCGTCGCGGAACCGGCACTTCAAGTCTGGCTTTGCAATCTCTCCCGAGACACGTTGACGCGACTAACGTTTGAGGGGGAGGTGAACGCTATCCCATCTTGGACACCGGATGGCAAGCGGATCGCGTTTTTGTCAGGAAAGGAAGGGACGCCGAATATTTTCTGGCAAATGGCAGACGGCAGTGGCAGTGTCGAGCGCTTGACGACCAGCGAGTACGTTCAGGCTCCGGGTTCCTGGTCCCCGGATGGCCAACTGCTGGCCTTCATCGAAGAGAATCCCACCACCGGATATGACATTTGGGTGCTGCGGATGAGTGACCGCAAGGCGCAGCCTTTCCTCCGCACGCCATTCAACGAAAGCGCGCCAGAGTTTTCGCCGGACGGGCGCTGGCTAGCGTACGTATCGAACGAATCGGGTCGCGATGAGGTTTACGTGCAGCCCTATCCCGGCCCGGGCGGGAAGTGGCAGATTTCGACGGAAGGCGGCACGGAGCCGGTTTGGAATCGCAATCTCCGGGAGCTGTTCTACCGCTGCGGGGACAAGATGATGGCCGTGGACATTGCCACTCAACCCAGTTTCGCCGCGGGCAAGCCAAGGATGCTTTTCCAGGGACAGTATGTGCCGACTGCCGGAACTTTTCCCTTCTACGACGTCTCTCCCGACGGCCAGCGTTTCCTGATGCTCAAGCGGCCCGAGCAGGCGGGAGGGGCGCCGATGCAAATCAACGTCGTCTTAAACTGGTTTGAAGAGTTGAAGCGCCTCGCGCCAACGGGAAACAAATAGTGATCAGCACCGGAAGACCAACGAGGCGGCATCCCGGACTAATCGGCCACGGCGAGGCGCGAGCACCGTTCGACCTCCCCAAGCGGCGACCGCTAGAAGAGGTACTTCAAGCCGAATTGGAGGACGCGGCCCGGAACCGAGCTCGAGGTGATCGTTCCAAAGCCAGCCGAGTCGCGACCGTTGTTGGGTGGATTGAACTGTGCGTGATTCCAAATGTTAAAGAATTCCGCCCGGAACTGAAGGCTGCCGTCTTCCCGTATTCCTCCGACGGTCGTATTCTTGATGATCGCCGCATCCCAGTTAAACTGCGTGCAGCAACTCATGATTCCGACACCGGAGTTGCCGAAACCCGTACCGCACCCTACGAACTGGGGGTTGAGTCCCGGGCCTGCCGTGCAGGCACTTGTGTAAGGCCCCGGTGTTCCGCTCGGGACCCCGCCAAACTCGGGCAAATTTCCAAATGCGGCCTGGTTGATGAAACCACCGCCTGGGGTTCCAGCGAGCCCACTGAGCACGCGGGATGTCAGGCTGCCCGACGTGTTCAGCGGGATCCCCGACTTGCAATTGCCGAGCGAATTGCAATTAACCGGGTCCGCGAGTTCGGCTCGCGCGTAAGGACCCGTGGCGGGAATCGAGGTGCCCCAGAGAAGCGTAGCGGCGACGCCGCTTGCTTCTGTTACAGAGAAGGGCAGCCCGTCTTGCAGGGTGGTCACGCCGGAGAGGGCCCAGCCGCCTACGAACTTGCCCTTCAATCCGTCTGCATGGAAGGGGAACTGATAGCTGTAACTGACGACAAAGCGCTGCGGACGATTGAATGCCGCTAGCCCGTACTGCTGCCGATCATTCAGGGGGTCGTTGGAAGATGCGCTGCCGGAAAGCACGTTGCCCGGCGTGGCAATGCCTGCCCCGGATACGCTGGCGTTGATGTCCGTGATGAGCTTGCTCCAAGTGTAGGAGGCTTGCAGATACAGACCGTGGGCGAACTGATGCTTAAGTTGGGCTTGTAGAGCGTTGTACAGGTGATTCCCGTCCGTTTTGACCTGCTGCAAGTTTCCGGGGTTCACTCCCAGGTAGGCGACCCGGCCAAGATAATTGCCGGCGCTAACACCGGTGACAGCGGCGGTATTGGCGAGAACCTGCGTGGCGGGGTTCGTGTTGCCGCTATCATTCATCGGGAACGAGCTGGCCGGGCGTTCCAGATTGATGTCAACCTGGTCCGTCGGAGGATCCGGGGCGCCGGCGACAAGATAAGCGAGGTTCGGATTGCGATTCCAGTCGTACAGGTGAATCCCATGGGTGCCGACGTATCCGACGTCAGCGATCCAGCCGCGCGCAAATTCGTACTGAAGGTCGAGATTGTATTGCTGGACCTTGGGAGTGCGCATCGCCGGGTCATCGCCTGAATTGAGAGTCCCCGAGCCGTTGCCGCCGAAGGCGTCCGTAATCGAGGTGGTACCGTATACAGGACTGCCCGCTGCCACCTTCAGGGTCCGGGGAATGAAGCCCTGGAATTGCGGGCACTGCGGGCAGAAAGGATCCTGAAGAGTTTGTCCTGAGATCGTCCCGATGCCGGTGGCGTAGGGCGGCATATTGCCTAGGATGTTATCGCCGACGAGGTTGCCATACACTCGGTCAAAGAAAAAGCCGTATCCCGCGCGGACGACAAAATTGGGGCCGAGCGGCTGCCAGGCCACACCGATGCGCGGAGCGAAGTTATCGAGGGGAGCGCTGTATAGCAAGGTCTTGTTGCTGTTGATGGCGATGCCGGTCGACCCGAACTGACCGGTGAGATTTCCATAGAACGCCTTGTTGTAATTCGATTGGATTAGATAGCCCGCGAGAGTGCCGCCCGGGTTGTTCAAAAAGAAAGAGCCTGTATTCACAACACCGGCGTTCTGGGCGGTGAAGTTCGTGAAGATGCCGTTGACGTCGGTAGGCCATCCATCGTATTCCCAGCGGAGGCCAAGGTTCACAGTGAGCTTCGGGGATACTTTGAAGTCGTCCTGAACGAACGTGGCGTACTCGGGGATGCGCCAGTTATGCGGATTCGGCGAGCCTTGCGGCAAGAGCCGATAGGACAAGTTTATGATCCAGTTAATCGGCGCCGCTGGAGTACCGTCTATGGCCGGGCCGCTACTGCTCGTCAAGATGTCGGCCGTATTCCCGGCGACGACCCAGCCCCTGGCCCTGTTCGGTTGCGCCCAATTCCACCGAATGTACTGGAAGTTCCCGCCTGCTCGAATCGAGTGCTTCCCATGATTCCAGGAAATCTGGTCTCCTCCAAGGTAGCTATTCTGTATGCTCTTGGTCGCTGAAAAGAAGTTTCCTCCTGCGCTCCATGATCCCCACGGCGACCCCGGAAACCCGAGAACGCCAATGATCGGGACCAGAAAGTTCTCGCGATTTTGGGAAGCAGCCGGAACCGGGGGGCAGGGGGTGCCGTTATTGACCCCGGGAGTGATGTTGAGAGGGGTGATACCGTCGCCGGCGCAGGACTGGACCGTGACGCCGTCCTGGACATTTAGGTACAACCGCTGAAAGGAGCCCCAAACCTCGTTCACAAAGTTGTTGGTGACGACCGAGGTGAGCCTCAAAACAAGTGATTGCGCACCGTACTGCGCGTTCTCCGGGGCACCTGGGTAGCATCCGGTCACGATGCAGCTGAAACTCTGGATCTGCGGATCGCTCGAGAAAAAGTACTTTTCTGTCAGGGTGTTCTTACTAGTGATTAGGTAATCCGAGTTGAGCATGTATTGATTTTCATTGGCGGTGGTGGCCTGTGAAATCGTTGTCGGCGTCGAGCAGGCGGGACGGTTTGGTATCGAAGGGTCCATGCAGACGGGCAGGCCGTTCGAATCGTAACGCAAGCTCGGAATGTAGAAGCCGTTATTGAAGCCCCCTTGGGCGCGGGAGATAGTCTCTGTCTGGCGCAAGTAATTGATCGCCGTGTTGCTAATGTTACTGCCGGTCGGATTAACGGCTTCGCCGGTGCCACCGAATAGGTCGAACTGATTCGCAAACGCGCATCCTAGGTATTGCCGATAGGTTGCATAGGTGCATGGCGGCTGGCCCGCTATATAGTCCTCGGGGATGGTGCCTACGTTGCCGTCCGAGCGCGCTTTCGCGAAGGGAACGCCCGGCTCGTTGAACGGCAGCAGGCCCACGGCTGTAATGGCAGTGGCGAAGCCGTTGCTGCCGATTCCATTGAGCTGCCGCAATCCTTGATACGAGCCGAAGAAAAACAACTTATCTTTCTTGATAGGCCCGCCCAGCGTGAAGCCAAACTGGTTCTGTTTCAATTCCGGCGGGCTGTTTGGCAGCTCCTCAGCTTTCTCTGAGCGCTTGTAGAAGAAATCATTGGCATTGAAGAAGTTGTTGCGGTTGAAGTACCAAATCGCGCCGTGGTACTGGTTGGTGCCGCTCTTCGTCACGACGTTGACGTTCGCCCCCGGATTCTGACCATACGCAGCGTCGTATTGCGAGGTTTGAACCTTGAATTCTTGAATGGAATCCGGGTTGGGAATCGGGATGCCGGCATAACTGCCCGATTGCGCCGCGCCGCCGCTGCCGTAGTTTGTGGTGATGACCCCGTCCATCATATAGGTGTTCTGATCGGAGCCAGAACCGTTCACGTTGATGTCCATCGTGCCATTGCCAACCGCCGTCGCGGTCGCAGCGTTGGCAACGACGCCAGGCGAGAGGTCCATGATCTGGGTGAAGTTGCGAGTGCTCAGAGGCAGTTCGTTGATGGTCTGCCCTGCGACCAACGTGCCTACCGCGGCGTTCTCCGTGTTCAAGGTCGCAACCGCTGCCGCCGCGACGGTCACTTGCTGGGACTGCGTACCGATTTCAAGTCGGACATTCTGGACGTGCGTCTCGGTGACGTTCACCACGATCGAATCGATCTCGACGGGCTTGAAGTTGGGCGCGTCGAACCTCATCCTGTAATTTCCAGTTGGAAGGAGAGAAAGCGTGTACAAACCACTGGCATCCGTCTTTACGACGCGCTGCTGGCCCGTGGCGAGGCTCGTTACCGTGACAGTCACACCTGCGATCACCCCGCCGGAAGGATCGGTGACCGTTCCAGTCAACCCTCCCGCTGCGCTTCCCTGCGGCAGAGCTCGGGGAACACAGGCAAACAGCGCCAGAAGTGAAACCAACAACGCACAAGACGAAGCAGATCGTGCCGTTTGCGAAGCAGTGAATCTCACGGACATGGCCCACCCCTCTCCCAGCCGTCGAATTCGCGGCCCCAGCGGATAAGTGGCATCCTCTTACTACCAGTTCGCAGGCTTTGTCAATGTAATAACTCTCATGACATCCATACTGCTCGCCGAGATTCTATTGCACCCTCATTTCTCAGGCGCGCAATATGGATGCGGCGACAATAAAAGCGCGACAGAGCATCGTGATCAGGAACAGAGGTAGAAATGTGCCGCGGCGGAGTACGCAAGGCCACAGCAGATCGCAGGTCCTTTCACCGAACGCCCTTTTGACCATGTTCCGAAAACCCCTCTTCAGCGTGGTCCGCAAGTTATTGATTTAGCGAGGCCGGATTCGCGTGATTTTGGGTTCAGAAATCTGATGAATGTGAATCATCCACGCCGGGCGTCTTCGTCCCCCATGAGCCGATTGGCTTGATATGAGCCGCATCAGACGGCGCTGATGTCCGTGGCCTGTGATTTGTCCTGACTGACAGGTTATACGATTCTTGTGCGGCCCTATAAACTATCCCACGAAAGGAGAGCAGATATGGCCGCCAAAGTACTCGACCGGAAGAAACACTCAAGAATATCCGCTGAAACGGAAAAGTTTTACGAGGAATATTGCAAAGAACAGGAAAAGAACATTAGCGGCCCCGGCGCCGCGCTCTTGGGACTGATTCGCGATACGGTGAAGAGATTGGACGCGGTGATTGGTGAGCTAAATGAGCTGCGGAATGCGGTAGGTATGAGTGAAATTTTTTTCCTCGCCAATGCTGGAGTTTATGACCGCGCCTTGCAATCTCGCGGCGGCAAAGCTAGCGCGGCGAAACCTTCACCCGCACAGCGCGCGGAGATTGCCAAGAAAGCCGTTGAAAGGTGGAGGGCGAAAGAGAAAGGACGGAAGGGGACTTGAAGTCTGCAACACAGGACCTGTTTTCTGAATTTCGCATTCATGTTCCAGCGCCCGTCCGGTTATCTGCTTTCGTTTTCAACATCGCCCCGTCTAATGTGCTGACTGACACTCTTGCACACAGATCAGCCGATTCACGGCACTGACAGCAACGAGCACAAAATGGGGAGGTGGAACTCATGGCTCCATTACGGAACTGTGCCGTCGCTTTTTGCCTTTTGTTTGTTTTTGCGCCACGAAATGTCGCGCAAAACTGGATCGGAACTTGGGCTGCGGCGCCACAGGCCGCCCCCCAGGGGCCAGTGGACGCGTTCCACAACCAAACCGT
>Ga0187783_10000446_pt1 | contig 30659 bp, 27 predicted proteins | sample 1015_SJ02_MP02_2_FD_132471 | JGI IMG/M metagenome (GOLD analysis project Ga0187783, IMG submission 132471) | Tropical peat soil microbial communities from peatlands in Department of Meta, Colombia - 1015_SJ02_MP02_20_MG | ecosystem: Environmental > Terrestrial > Soil > Wetlands > Peat | place... | reverse complement strand
GTTAATCCTTGGGTCCGAGGAGACGGAGTGGGATATTACGCCTATATTCGTGCTCTCTTGATTGAGCACAAGCTTGATTTTTCCAATGACTGGCAGGCCGCGAACCAGAGTTTTGCCATGGCCAGAGTTCGCCCGGATGGCAAAATTGACCCAGCTCAATATACGGCTACGGGCCATCTCGATAACCACTGGGCAGTTGGGCCTTCAATTCTTTGGGCACCTTTTCTTGTGCCAGTTCACCTAACATTGACGGTACTTCACAGGTTTGGAGTGAACGTTCGGCCGGATGGATTTTCGAGACCCTATATCGTGACTATGGGAATCGCTACGGCTCTATATGGATTCTTGGGTCTATGGTTTTCCTTCCGGCTCGCTTCGGTATACACAGAAAAGCGCTGGGCTTTGCTGGCCACGCTAGGTCTCTGGTTTGCCAGTTCGCTGCCGGTTTACATGTACTTTAATCCTTCGTGGTCGCACGCCCACTCGGTTTTCATAGTGGCTGCGTTCCTATGGTTCTGGCACAAGACTCGACAACACCGCGCACTGTGGCAATGGGTGATTCTGGGTTTGATCTCGGGCCTGATGCTCGACATATACTATGTCAACATCGCGATACTTGTGATTCCGCTGTTGGAGTCGCTCGAGAGCTACTACCGCGAGTTGCGCCTTCCGGAGCGGGACTGGCACTCTGTTGGGCGGATCTTCATCGCTAACGTAGCATATTGCCTCGCGACCATGATCGCATTTCTTCCCACCCTGGTGTCTCGCCAAATTATCTATGGATATCCGCTTGAGTTGGGCTACGGCAATAGCACGGTATGGCATTGGAACTCGCCCCGATTGCTCAGCATCCTATTCTCGTCAGACCACGGCCTGCTCTCATGGACACCCATTGTCATTCCGGCAGTACTCGGCCTATTTCTCTTTTTTAAGTACGACAGCAGGTTTTCACGATATTTAATTGCCGCCTGTGTCGGATTCTATTACATCATCGCAATTGATCCATGTTGGGATGGAATTTCGTCCTTCGGCAATCGAAAATTCATCTCTCTGACACCATTGTTTGTCATAGGTCTGGCCGTCTTTTTGAGCGAGCTTGCCGTTTTCCTGAGGCAACAGCGGCAGACCGTAGTAGTTGCACGCTCCATGGTTGGTTTATTGGTGATTTGGAATCTGGCGTTTGTTTTTCAGTGGGGCACCCACATGATTCCGGCACGCGGACCAATTTCGTGGAAGCAGATGGTGCGTAACCAATTCGTCGTAGTTCCTCAGCGGGTCGCAGCCGACGTTAGGACCTATGTTGCCAATCGTCAGGTCCTGATGCAGCAAATCGAGCAGGAAGACATAGGACAACTAAAAACTCAAGAAGGAGCAGCGGAGGAAGGGAGGTGAGCAACAACACTGCCGTTCAAATCGGAAAATCCGGCTCCACAATCGCCCAATCCACCTTGCGTATTGTCCCAGCTCGCGGCTGGTTCGATCTGAACTTTAGGGAATTATGGGCGGCGCGTGAGCTGCTCTACTTCTTCGTGTGGCGCGATGTGAAGATTCGCTACAAACAGACCGCGATCGGCGCGGCCTGGGCTGTGATTCAGCCCTTCATGACCATGGTTGTGTTCAGCCTTTTTTTCGGTGCCTTGGCCAGGATGCCGTCGCATGGCCTGCCGTATCCTGTTTTTTACTACAGCGCCCTTTTGCCCTGGATGTACTTCGCTAGCGCCTTGCAGAATGCCACGAACGTGGTTGTGGAGCAGCAACAGGTTATCACCAAGGTTTACTTTCCTCGTTTGGTGCTTCCGCTCTCGGCGGTAGCCTCGGGCCTCGTAGACTTCGCCATTGGGTTCATCGTCTTGCTTGGCATTATGGCCTACTACCACATCATGCCCGGACCCGCCGTCCTACTCGTACCCTTTTTCCTCCTGCTGTCAGTGCTAACGGCGCTGGGCGTTGGACTTTGGCTTTCCGCTCTGAACGCCCTCTATCGGGATGTTCGCTATGCTGTGCCTTTCTTTGTCCAGTTCTGGCTCTTTGCCTCCCCAGTGGCCTACCCCAGTAGTCTCATCCCGAAGCGCTGGCGCTGGGCATACGGATTAAACCCCATGGCCGGCGTGATCGAGGGTTTCCGCTGGACACTTACCAGCCAGGGCCACCCGCCCGGTTCGTTGCTGGCTTTTTCTCTCGCCATCGCCCTTCTGCTGGCGATCGGAGGCGCAGCTTTCTTCCAAAAAATGGAAGGAACCATCGCGGATGTGGTCTAAAGCTATTCAGGGAAATTGGTTGGACGAGTTCGTTCAACGACTGCTTTCCTGCACAAAGCGCACTTACTGTGCACCCGCGCCGCGCTAGTTTGAATCCGACGGCCGCCTCTCTGTATGATCTGCGTTATTCGCGCTGAAAAGCTGGGCAAGCGCTATCAAATCGGTGAGCGTGAGCGTTACCTGGCCCTTCGCGACGTGCTCGCTCGCACAATGACTTCACCTGCTCGCCTCTTTCGTTCCCGCAAGTCCGCTTGCGAAAATGGCAATCGCTCTTATATCTGGGCTTTGAAGGACGTTTCCTTCGAGATCCGCGCTGGTGAAGTGATAGGAATCATCGGCCGCAATGGTGCGGGCAAGACCACACTGCTCAAGATCCTGGCCCGCGTCACCAAACCCACCTGTGGTTTTGCCGACGTCCGCGGGCGGATGGGCTCTCTGCTCGAGGTTGGGACCGGCTTCCACCCCGAGCTCACCGGCCGCGAGAATGTCTTCCTAAGCGGCGCCATCCTGGGCATGAGCAAGGTAGAGATCCGGCGCAAGTTCGACGAAATTGTGACCTTCGCCGAGGTAGAAAAGTTCATCGATACGCCCGTAAAGCATTACAGCGTCGGTATGCGCATGCGCCTGGCCTTCGCCGTCGCCGCCCACCTAGAGCCCGAGATCCTGCTAGTCGACGAGGTGCTATCAGTCGGTGACATGGAATTCCAGAAGAAGTGTCTGGGCAAGATGGGCAAAGTCGCCGAAGGCGGCCGCACCGTCCTCTTCGTCAGTCACCAGATGAACCAAATCCGCCGGCTGTGCCAGCGCGCCTTGTGGGTGGAGGGTGGGCAGATTTGCGCTGACGGTCCCGCCACCCCGATCATTAATCAGTACGAAGCCGCGAGCTCCCGGCGGAATGGCTCACCGTACCGGCCGGACCGGGCCAACTCCAAGGCGTGGTTTCAAAGCTGGGAGATTCTGGAACCGAGCAATGATTGCCCCCACTCGCTCAGCTCCTTCGGACCCCTCACGGTCAGGTTTACTGTGCAAGTGAACCGGCCTCTGCGCAGGGTCCATCATGGGATCCATCTCTACAACTCGGACCAGCAGCTCCTTTGGGGAACCGGATTCGATGGATTGGAGCTTCATCCGGGCACACTGCACTTTATCTATAGGCTTCCGACACTGCCCTTGCGCCCTGGAGCTTATAGCTGGCTCGCCTGTCTTAGGGATCAAGATGATATGGTCGACCGATGGGAGTGCTCGCCAGAATTGATGGTGGAGACCATGCCGATGACCCATCGGATCGACGAGTGGGCGGGGGTTTTGAATATACCATGCGATCTGTCGGTGATTCGCCCCGAGATATCGAGTGAGACCGAATCTTTTGCAAATAGCAGCTGTTGAAGAGGCCGGACCGGTAACCACGATCCAGGCTAGCCGCCGATCGGCACAAGTAGACAGACACTAGTGGACTGTCGCATTGAATTCGTTAGTACGTAGACGCCGAGCAGGGTCAGAGTATTTCCACTGGACTGGGCGAGCGTTGGCAGAGTAGGCGTGATGTAGCGACGAAGTTTGCGCGCCAGGTCGGGGACCGAGGTGAAGATTCCGCGTGCAATGACCTCGCGCTCGATTTTGGCGAACCAGATCTCGACCTGATTGAGCCACGAGGCATAGGTGGGCGTGAAGTGAAACTGTACCCGCAGATGCCGTTGAAGAAAATCACGCACGAGTTGGGTTTTATGAGCGGAGAGATCGTCGAGGATGATATGAATCTCCTGCCGGGGCGGGCACAACGACACCACTTCCTCCAGAAAGGACACGAAGTCGAGGCTGGTGTGGCGGCAGCGGTTTTTCCATGCACCCGGCCGGTCTTGGTGTCGAGCGCGGCATACAGAGAAAGCGTGCCATGCCGGTAGTACTCAAACCCGTGGCGCTCGGCGCCTCCCGGCGACAGCGGCAGAACGGGATCGAGCCGGTCCAGCGCCTGGATGGCGGTCTTTTCATCCACACAGAACACGGCAGCGTGTTGCGGCGGATTGAGGTACAAGCCCAGAATATCCACGGCTTTACGTTCGAACTCGGGATCGTCGCTCGCCAAGTAACGTTCCAGACGATGCGGCTTGAGACCGGCTTCTTTCCAGACCCGATGCACGGCATCTTTGCTCAAGCCGAGCATCGCTGCGGCAACTCCAATGCGTGGACTCGTCGCTAGGTTTCTTGCGAGTGGCGGAGAGAATCCGAGGCCGCAATGCGGGAGTCAGCACCGTGGCCGGCTGGCCCGGATGATAGGTATCGAGCCCCTCGAGTCCGCCCTGCAGGAAGCGCTGTTTCCAGCTGATGATCGTGGGAGCACTGGTTTGCAAGCGGTGTTTGATCGTGGTGAAGGAAGCTCCTTCGGCCAACATCAGGATGAGCTTGGCGCGAAAGACGTACCCGGCCAGCAACGAACGCGACTGTGCAATGCTGTTGAGTTCCAAACGTTGATCCGAAGTGAGGGAGACTTCGCTATCTGTCGCCATGCCAACTTAGAAGCATAACAATAGTAATGGTTACTTTGCGACAGTCCACTAGTAACGCTGGTCACGTCACACGGGCCGCCATTCGCCGTTGTTGCGGGATGCTGTTCTGCTATCGGGAGAGAGGCCGCCCTTAGCGATTATGGTTGCTAAGGCGATGCCGGCGCCAAGTCCTTTGGACGCTATTCCACCTCGAAAGTGTACCAGGCGGTCAGTGCCGGTTCGAGCTACTCCAGTACCGCATGCGCAAGAATTGGCAAAGGGGTTTATGAGCACTGCGTTGCCGATGTCTGCATCACGAAATAAACCCGGCGACTTTTGCTTCGATGTGCGCGCCCATATCGGATATCACACCCTGCTCATCTTCGTTTTGGCCTTTGAACCGTTCCCGCGAGGCTTCCGGTTCTTACAGGAAAATGCAGCATTGAACCCCGCCCCCAAAGCTCAAGGCCCAGAAGATCGCTCTTGGTGAATGACACGAAACGCTTCAACTCGCCCTTTTCGGCCTGTGAAGAACTTACGATGACGCCCTCCGTGGGCTGATCGGACGAGAGTCCAGGGTTCAGATGCCAGCAGTTCCACTGGACAGTTACTTGGACGAGTCGGGCAGAGCGCCGAGTCTGGCCCAGATTGAACCTGAGGGCGCGGAAAGATCTGTCCTCCGGCGCGCCAACTGCAGCGAGTGACAGCGGCGAGAGGGGTTTTCTGCTTTTAAATGACACTGCTCTGCCCAATTGCGAATTCAGGGACCACGTCGGACTTGCTTCTGGGCCATCCCGAACTTGGGCGATGCCGAGATGAATCTAGCCTGTGCCATCCGCTTGACAGTAAACCTTGCCTCTAGTGCTCTTTCCGTCACGCAGGACAGCGGTGTCTGAATTTTTAGACAACCTCCTCGTGAAGTGGACTCCCAGGTTTTCGGCGTTGCGACGGTTGCCAGGGGTGGGTGCAATGGCTCATCGCATTAGCTACCGGGTCCTCTCTCCGGACCGGCTGGTTTGGTATCAGGTTCGCCAGGGGCCTGCACATGACCTTTGGCTGAAGTTGCGCCTTCGGACGGGTGCAGATTGTTACAACGGGGCTGTCGAGCCTGCATTGCAGGAAGTGCTTGCAAAGCACATACGGCCGGGCATGATCTTCTATGATCTGGGCGCCAACATAGGATTCTTTAGTTTGCTTGCGGCGAGGCTGGTGGGAGCCGAAGGAAAGGTCTTCTCTTTCGAGGCGGACCCGGAAGTGGCGGATCGGCTTCAAGGCAATGCCGAAAGAAATGGCTTCACGAACATTCGAGTTATCCGGCGGGCGGTCTGGTCTTTCTCCGGTTCAGTTCCCTTCAGCCGCGTTAACACCTCCCAGTCGCCCGACCGCGGTTGCGGCAAAGTCGTGCCGCTGTCTGCGGCGGAGAGGACTATTGAGATCGGCTGTGTGTCCCTAGATGATTTCGTTCGAAACGAGAGTGCGCCCCACTTCATCAAGTGCGATGTCGAGGGCGCCGAGTCTGAGGTTTTCCGAGGAGCATTGGGGTTGTTAGCTGAGCGGAAGCCACTGCTGGCCTGCGAGGTGCATTCCAACGAAAACCGGTCACAGGTGACTCAGATTCTTGAAATCCTGCATTATTCTCTGGACTGGTTCACATCAAACCACGTTCTGGCAATTCCGCCGAAGTCGTCTTGAGTTTCGTGCCCGAAAAAATTTTTATCCTCACCACTGGGCCTCTTGACGGCTGTGGCACGATTGGAGCGGTTTCTTTGATACATTTCGAGCGGCTTCAAGAAACAGGGCTATCTGCCGTTCGGGTGTTCCACGTCGAGAACTCGTGTCCAAGTTACTGGCCCCAGCTCGCGCAGTATGCCCGAATGGCTCTTTGCTTCGGAGCTATATGGCTACTTTATTCGCAGAGGAGCAAAAGAGGCGCTCCACGCAGCGTTCGGTTAGTGCCGTCAATCTGTCGCGGTTCGGTTACACAGGTGACGTCGTGGTCTGGCGGGGAGACGAGGCTTTGTTCTCTTCCACTGACCGCTGCCTGCTTGGACAAGCTCGAACGTCCGTGCGGCTTGAGCACTCGAACGAACGTGCTTTCCGCCAGGACAACTTATGGCGCCTAAGCCGCTGATTTCAGCCCTGATTGTGAACTGGAATGGGGCAAAGCACCTTGAGGTTTGCCTGCCATCGTTGCTCTCTCAATCGTATCAACCTTTGGAAGTCATCGTAGTGGATAATGCATCCACAGACAATTCGTCGACCGTCACTTCGAAGTTCGAGGTGCGCTGGTTCCCACTCGAACGAAATGGGGGGCTTGCGCCTGCCTTAAACCGAGGAGCCAGGGAAGCCTCGGGGGAATATTTGCTGTTTCTTAACAATGACATGCGTTTCCACGAGGCTTTCGTAGAACTTATGGCTGCTGAAATAATGCGCGACCCGAATGTCTTCGCGGTAGATGCGCTTCAATATAACTGGGAGGGGGCGAAGGCAGTACACTTGGCGACGCGACTGACAAAGAAGAGTCGAGCGAACAGCAGTTGCCACAGCGTCGTTTCTGCATTGTACGTTTGCCAGGAGACCGCTGGTCTGACGACAGACACACTGATGGCCTCGGCTGCCAATATGCTGGTGCGAAAGTCGATGTTTCAAGCCCTCGGCGGGTTTGATGAAAGGCTGCCGCTGGGTTATGAAGACGTCGAGCTTTGCTGGCGTGCCTGGGTGCATGGCTGGAAGTCAATCTTCGTACCGCGCGCGGTTTGTTGGCATCACGTCGGAGCCTCATGTGGATCGTCGGAGGGTTCGCGCCTGTGCTTTCGTGGGATGTTGGCGGGTAGGCTCTTGAGCGCCACCAAGCTCTTTCCCCTCACCTACACGATCGGGACCTGGCTTACCGCCATCACTGGATTGGCAGCGGACGTTGGCCGCCTACGATGGCAGCGCGCGCGCGACCGCCTGGGTATATTGAGCGAGTATGCCCGCTTGGTCCCACCTCTTTTACAAGATCGGCGTGAGCTCTATCGCTCTGGTCGCACGAGCCCTCGACAACAGCTGGAACGCTTACTGCGATTGGGAGTGGTGTAAGTCATCGAACTTCCTGACCCTCGGGCGTTCAGCGAAGAATTCCTTTCTGAAATGGCAACGAGCAATCAGCAACCTCTCACTACCCCAAGGGGAGGCGCCAGTCATACATGCGATGCTGAGACAACAGGGGAAGCCAAGCGGCAGCGCGATATGAGATTTGGCTTCGTTTACGATTCCTCTTACAATCACATCACTTTCCTGTACCTAACCCGAGCCGTAGCGGAAGACTGCAGGTTTCATCTAGATCTGAACGTCCTAAAACCTAACTTTGACATAGAACAACTTCTTAGCCGAACGACTGAGGAAGACGCATGCCCGGAGGCAATTTTGCATGAGACCGGTTCGCCCGGTCTACCTCGCGGCCTCAACAGTGTCTCCATTCCAACGGCTCTCTTGGATGTGGATACCTTCGGCTGGACGTCGCTTCGCCTGAAATGGGCGATGCTCTTTGATTACGTCTTTACCTGGCACCCCTCGTACGTGCGGCTGTTTCAGGAGGCCGGGCACCCCCGTGTTTTTGCTCTTCCACACGCGGTAGATGCTCGCTTTTGCTTGGGAGCGGATGTCGATTCAGAGCGCCTCTTTGACATTGGGTTTGTAGGTCATTCTGGCCGGCCGGAATACGCCGCTCGTGATCGAGTGAATGCGTGCCTGGCAAAACGGTTCAAGGCCAATGATTTCGGGAGGAGCTACACAAAGGACGAGGTGCTCGAAATCTACAAAGAATCCTGCATTGTTGTCAATGTCAGCCGGGGTGACTTTCCCCAGGAAGCTAATATGCGCTGCTACGAAGCTATGGCAAGTGGCGCCCTTCTCTTGACGGGGATGCCGACGGAGCTTACGGAGTGGGGACTTAGAGAAGGAGAGCACTTCATCGGCTGGCGTTCGGAGGAAGAAATTCCGGACCTGGTCGATCACTTCCTGCAGCGCAGGGAGCAGCGCCGGTCGATCGCCCAGGCCGGGCAGGAACGGACCCTGCAAGAATTCACCTATCAGCGATGCGTGCAGACGATTACCGACGCGCTGCAAAGCGGTAACGGTCAACTGTTCGCCCCTGCGCGGCAATGGCCGGCGGAGGAGATCCACCTGCTTTACCTGAGTTACTACCATCGCTACCGGCTGCACAGCGCCGCGTTTGAGGAATTCCGGCACTTGAGATGCGCCAATTCCAAAACCTACTGCAAAGGACTGCCCATGGTGCTGAAGACACTGCGCCATGCCGTGAAGTGGACTCTTTTTTGAGAGCTTTGGTGCGGCCGCAAGCTGCCGCGCTTTCAAAGGAAGGGAATCAATGATGCGAGCACTGGTCACAGGGGGTCTCGGATTTATCGGATGCAATCTGGCAGACCGACTTTTGCGAGACGGCCATGAAGTCGTGATTTATGACAACGCCAGCCGCGCGGGAAATATGAAGAATCTGGAATGGCTTCGCAGCCAACACGGCGAGGTGTTCCAATGGATCAAGGGAGACACTCGCGACGCCGCACTCGTAGCAAGCGCGATGAGGAGTGCCGACGTTGTTTTTCACTTTGCCGCGCAAGTTGCTGTGACCACTTCGGTGGCGAATCCACGGGTAGACTTCGAGGTCAACGCCTTGGGAAGCATCAACGTACTGGAGGCAGCACGACAGCTCACGCCTTCCCCAATCGTCCTTTACACGTCCACCAATAAAGTTTATGGTGGCCTCGAGGGCGTCGTAGTATTTGAGGACGATACCCGTTATCGTCTAGGGCAACGATTCCAGGCTGGAATTCCGGAAACTTTTCCGCTCGACTTTCACTCGCCTTACGGTTGCTCGAAGGGCGCTGCGGAGCAGTATGTTCACGACTATGCCCGTATCTTCGGGCTGCCGACCATTGTTTTTCGCATGTCTTGCATTTTCGGAAAACACCAGATGGGGAACGAGGATCAGGGTTGGGTGGCGCATCTGGCGCGCACCGTGCTGCAGGGCGGCGAGGTGCGGATCTTCGGAGACGGCAAACAGGTGCGCGATTTGCTGTACGTGGATGATCTGGTGGAGGCTATGCTTAAGGCAGTCGATCGGATTGGTCGCACTGCCGGGCAAGTTTACAACATTGGTGGTGGGCCTGCCAACACAATCTCGGTGTGGGCTGAGCTGCAGGACGTCCTGACCAACCTTGTGAACGATGTCCCCAAGGCACGGTACGGACCCTGGCGTCCTGGTGATCAGCGTATTTACATCAGCGATATCCGCAAGGTGCAGGAACAACTCGACTGGGCGCCGAAGATTACCATTGTCGAGGGCTTGCGACGCATGATCGAGGACTGGGAAGCAACATCGGCGGTATCCGCGCCCTTGGCGGTCACGGGTGCAACTCCTGCACTGGTTGGTAGCAAGCCAAGAGATGCGGCTCTGTAAACGGCTTTATAGAAAATGGTCGAGAGCTCGGGGATGCGTCCACCGATGGTATTGAGTCCCTGGCCGCCTGCGAGCGGAAGTTTTTGGCAATGATTGCGCTGCTCGGTCGTTGTGATCACCCCACCGATGCCGTGCAGGATTACTGCCGCTGCCTGGCCGAGGCCTTGAAGGCGCGTGGCTTTCGTTTGGAGCTCGAAAGCGTGAACTGGCCTGAAACCGGATGGCTGCGGTCGATACGGCACCTCTGGCGCAAGACGCCAAGCCGACAGTGGGCGCTAGTCCAGTACACAGCGCTCGGCTGGTCACGCCGGGGTTTCCCCTCGCTGTTTCTAGCCGTGCTCTTGCTCTTGAGACTTCGCAAAGCGCGCCTGGCGGTAGTCTTTCACGATACCGAGGCTTACGCTGGAAGGCGCTTGGTGGATAGCCTAAGGCACGCATGCCAACTTTTTGTCATGCGGTGCGCTTACCGCCTAGCCGATGCTTCCATTCTTTGTGTTCCGCTTGAAGGCGTGTCCTGGCTGCCGGAAAAACCTAGGAAAGCCAGCTTTATCCCCATCGGCGCGAACATCCCTGCCTCTGTAGGGCTCGTCGAATCCGGGCACGAGGTGAGAACCATCGCGGTCTTCGCCATCACCGATGCCGGCGATATCAGCAAAGAGGTTTCGGATATCGCGTTTACGGCCAAGGCCGCCGCCGAACGCGTCCCCCACATCCGCCTGGTGACGCTTGGGCGCGGGTCGCAGGAGTGCGAAGCTCGGTTTAGGCAGGCTCTCGCTGGCAGTGCGGTCGAGTACAGTGCCCTCGGTCTGCTGCCGGCCATCGAAGTCTCGCGGGTTCTTTCCAGTTCGGACCTGGCACTGTTCGTGCGCGGACCGATCTCCACCCGGCGCGGCAGCGCCGTGGCCAGCATCGCTTGTGGCGTTCCGCTGGTGGCCTATGCGGGTCCGTGCCTCCCGGCTCCACTGGCTGAAGCCGGAGTGGTAGGAGTGCGAGACGGTGACCGCGAGGCACTGGCCGGAGCGGCAGTGCGGGTCTTGAGCGATCGCCAGCTCTGGGCTGAACTACATGAGCGTAGCCAACGCGCTCATCAGACTTACTTCAGTTGGGAGGCGGTAGCAGGTCGTTTCGTCGAAATGCTGAATCATGCCTAAACCAAAATATCGTGTGCTGTTCGTAGCCACACATCCCGTCCAGTATGCTGCTCCCATGTTTCGCCAGATGGCGCAACACCCGAAGTTCGATGTGCAGATTGCGTATTGCAGCCTACAGGGGGCAGAAGCCAGCTTAGATCACGAGTTCGGAGTAGAGGTGAAATGGGACCTGCCGCTGCTCGAAGGCTATCCCTGGGTGCATGTGGCCAACAAGTCGCCCTGGCCGGGGGTGGGACGTTTTTGGGGCCTGATTAATCCCGGTCTGTGGAAGCTCGTGCCGGGGGGGTACGACGCCGTTGTGATGTACACCGGTTACATGCACGCCAGCTTCTGGATTGTGGCTGCTGTGGCCAAGCTTCAGGGCGTCCCGATCCTGTTTTCGACCGATGCCACAGGGATCAATCCGCGTTCTGGAAAACGCTGGAAGGTTTGGGTGAAGAAGGTGGCGTTGCCGATAGTGTATCGCGTGGCCACAGTGGTACTACCAGGTTCAGCGGCGGGCGCGGAGTATGTAAGAAATCTAGGTATGCCGTCGGAGCGAATCGTGGTCGCGCCATTTGTAGTGGACAACGAGTACTGGAGCAGTCGGGCGGCGAAGGTGGATCGGGCGGCGGCGCGATCTGCTCTGGGCTGCGGAGATGGGGAGCCGATGGTTCTGTTCTGCGCCAAATTGCAGCCGTGGAAGCGGCCGCAAGATGTGCTGCGAGCGTTCGCCAGAGCCGACGTGCATGGGGCACGGCTGGTGATGGCCGGGGAAGGTCCCATGCGAACGGAACTGGAAGCAGAAGCCAAGAGCTTGAAGGTTGCGGAACGGGTGAGGTTTGCTGGTTTTGTGAATCAAAGCGAGCTGCCTGCTCTGTACCGCTCCGCCGACATTATGGTTTTGCCGTCGGAGTACGATCCTTGCCCGGTAGTGGTTTGCGAGGCCATGCTGTGCGGCTGCCCTGTGATTCTGAGTGATCGGGTACGGGGGCGGAGGGAACTTGTGTCACCGGAGCAAAATGGGTGTCTGTTTCCATGCGGCGACATAGAAAGCCTAGCGGGCATTCTACGTCGGCTTCTTCAATCTCCGACAAGCCTGCGTCGTATGGGACAAGCAGCGCGAGACCGGATGGCGAGTTGGACACCACACGAGAATATAGAAGCCCTCGTTCAGGCCGTCGAGCGGGCATGCCACGGGAAGATGGCGAGGAAGGAACCACTGTGAGGCCTTCCAGCGCAGATGGGGAAAAAATCCGCCTCGACATATTGTGGTGTATAGGCAGAGTTTTGTGGCGAGCATCAGCGTCGCAACTGTGGTTGAAGCGGAAACTGCATGCACCCTAAAGCGATCGCCTTCATGAGGGCAGTCGTTCCGAGGCGAGTGCGGAATTCGCTGCGGTCGCCTGCGAAACTGGCGAGGTGGTGTTGGGATTCAGCAAAGTTCTCGCTTGGCACGATCAGAACACTACAACTTTTGCCGGACTGGTCGATTCGTTGCCATCCCGAGGCCTACCGGGTCACGTACCAAGCCCAGATCCTAGACCAAGAGCAACGCGAAGAGTTCCTTGGGTTCGTGTCGCATTGCTCCCATAAGACATTTTTGTTCGACATCGGCGCGCACTTCGGGATCTTCAGCCTCGCAGCAGCACACTTTGGAGGTAGAGCAGTTGCCATCGATCCCTCAGAGGCTGCCATGCGGATGGTTGAGATGCAAGCTGCCATCAATGGATTGAGCTCACGGATTCATGCCATTCGGGCAGCCGCAAGCGACGTGAGCGGTACGCTGGAGATGCTCGGTTCTGGCGTGTTTTCGCACGGTTATCTCAGGGTCGTCAAAGGGCGATCAAAGCATGACCTTACTCAGGTTAATGCCCTAACCATCGATGAGATGGCGCAAGCATTTGGCGTGCCCACGCATATCAAGGTGGACGTGGAGGGACACGAGCACGCGGTGCTGCGTGGCGCCAGGGAGACACTGAGCAAGTCTTTACCGATTCTCTTCCTGGAACTCCACAACGAAATGATCAGATCCGAAGGCCTTGATGCGAACGCGATTTTGGACCAGCTTCACCAAATTGGGTATTGCACATTCACTGCCAAGGGCGAACTTGCGAGCCGCGACGCGATACTCTCGAGGCCAATTGTCCGAATAATATGCAAGCCTCGAGCGTTTTCGCGAACCCCCATTTAAATGCTCACCAAGGTCCTGATCTACAGCCATGAGTTTGCTCCCCAGATCGGCGGTGTCGAGAGCTACGTCTGGCTCCTGGCTGAGGGTCTGGCAGGGCGTTTGGAAAATGCTCCGCAGGTCACGGTGGCAACGCCGACCCCGGCAGGCGGCATGGACGATAAGGCGCTCCCCTTCCGCGTAGTGCGTGAGCCGCGGCTAGCGACGCTGCTCCAGCTGATTCTGCATACAGACCTGATTCACTTGGTTGGGCCCAGTCTAGTTCCTATGTTCTTGGGTTTCCTTTGCGGCAAGGTCGTTACTGTAGAACACCACGGATACCCACCTGTTTGTCCCAACGGGCTGCTTGTCTACGAACCCGATGGGACGGTCTGCCCCGGGCACTTCATGGCAGGGCGCTACCACCGGTGTATTCGCTGCAATGCGTCCGACGAAGGATGGGTCAAAAGCGCTTTCAAATTGATTTCAGCTTTTCCGCGCCGTTGGTTGGTTAAGCGTGCATGTGCCAATATTTGCATCACGCATCACGTGAGCCGGCGGCTGCAGCTCCCTAGGGCGCGCGTGGTCTATTACGGAGTCGGGGATTTCGATGCTGCCAATCGCCTTGATCGGAACCCCGACGGCAGCGCGCCATTCTGTTTCGCATATGTGGGAAGACTCGTGAGCCTGAAAGGCTTGCCCTTGTTGGTCGACGCTGCCCAACGTTTGAAAAACGAGGGATTCGGGTTTCGGCTGAAGTTCATCGGGGATGGGCCCGAACGCCGTTCGCTGGAAAAGCTGGTGGAAGATCGAGGGCTCTGCGGCGAGACGGTGTTTACTGGCAGCAGGAAGGGTCAGGAGCTAGAACGTCTCATGCACGGCGTCAATGCGGTAGTAATGCCGTCGGTGTGGGAAGAGACGGCCGGATTGGCGGCGATCGAGCAGATGATGCGAGGCAAGCTGGTGATAGCGGCAAACATCGGCGGCCTCGGTGAAGTGGTGGGTGAAGCAGGACTGCTCTTTCCCGCAGGCGACGCGCAAGCGCTCGCCGCCTGCTTGAAACGCGCTCTGGACAGTCCGGATTTGACCAAGCAATTAGGTGTAAAGGCCCGCCAACGCGCACTTTCAATGTTCCGGCAAGACGAGATGGTGAAGAATCACCTTTTGCAATGGCAAGCACTGGTTGGCGCCACCAGGGGGGTTCGACTGGCGGCATGACGCGAAGGCTTTGTTCCAAGCTAGCCGAGAGCTACACGGTGTGGCGTTTGTACCATCTGCTGGTGGCCGATGCGGTTGCTCTGCAGAAGCCCACCAAATTTAGATTGATCTACGACTTTCTGGGCGACCATCTCGGAGTGGTCGCAGACGTGGGCTGCGGCCCAGGGGTATTTACCCGCTACCTCCGCGCGCACGCCAGAACCTTATGGGCGGTAGACGTGGACTCGACAGTGCTGCGACGGCTGAGGGCAAGGAACAGACACAATAGCGATTTGAGATTCGTGGCTGCGGAGGCGACACGCCTTCCTTTCCCTGAAAGCTCATTGGACACGCTGGTCTTCCTGGAGGTGCTCGAACATATTGCCAATGACAAAGACGCGCTGCAGGAGTTGGCGCGGGTACTAAAGCCTGGGGGGACACTGGTTCTGTCTGTGCCCGTTCCGCCGGGAGAAACCAACGACGATGATGTTTGGGGTCACAAGCGCGAAGGTTACACGCTGCCAGAGCTCCTCGAGCTTCTGGAAGCTAATGAATTCGTCGTCGAAGAGCGCGGGTTTGCCCAGTTTACTTTCTCTCGTCTCGCGGAGAAAGCAATACGCTTCTGGCGCCGCACGTTCCACCTTCCCGCACCTATTTTTCTCTCCTGGATCTGCTATCTTGACCATGTGTTCGATGTTGATAAACGCAGGTTGGGAAGGCACTCGCCGTCCAGTCTGGTGGTGCTGGCGAGAAGGGAAGCACCGGGTCAATCGAATCGGGATAGCCCGTCAGGCTACCGAAGAAGCTTGTCTCGCATTCGCCTTGGGATGACCGAGTTTCGATAAGCTTTCAAGAAGGTAAAAGTAGCTAATGCATCAATTATCTCAATGTGCTGCTTGCTGGCTTTTTCTCACGCTGACAATGCTCCGGTGTGCTGCCCAATCCTCGATCTGTTATGCCGCACCTGGGGGAAACCGCCTCAATGAGGGTTTTTCCTGGAGATCGAGCAAAGGGACGGTAATGGACTGTTACGACGCGCTTCCCCCCGGCGGCGGCACGATCTACATCGGGCACGGTACGCCCGCTACGGCCATAGCGGGCGAGGGTATCTGGATTATGGGCCATACGGACCCAAACTACGGCAATCCGCCGCAAGGATGGCGCACGGCGAAGACGGCGGTCAGCTTCATCGGCGTCGGAGGGCAGCAGAACATTTTCAACGGTTATGCCAATCTGGCTTTTGTCGTTGCTGGAGGCAGCGCGGACCGGCGGCACCCGGCTGTGTGGATTTCAGGCTCAAATGCAGTGCTTCATTTCGAGAATCTGTCGTTCGAGTATCCGGGACGCGGCGTCGTCATCGGCGAGAATTCTAACTTTGTGAGGAGCGTCGCGGGCAACGGCGGTTCGCAAGGCATCAGTTTTGAAAACGTGCAGGTGCAGACTACAGGAAGGAGCAATGGTCCGGCGGTCGATCTCACTGGCGGCTCATTCTGGCTGCGCTTTGTTCGTTGTGCATTCAGCGCCAATTCCCAGGCAGTATCGCGCACCGATGACACCGGCGCAGCGGTCCTGCTGGACGGAAAAAATGGGGGCGGTGCCAGTGCTGATTTTGAGGACATCTCGATTGCTGGCAGCACACCCAATGGCGGCGGCTCCCTTAAAGACTATCCGACTCCCGTTACCGTAAGCAGCCTCTACGTCCATGGCCTGCAGACGGAAGACCTCCAGGATGTCCCCGCCATCTGGCTCCTGCCGGTGGAACATGGCAAGAGTGCAACCTACCAGTCACTCGTCCACATCTCGGACGTTTCCCTGGCCGACTCAGTCGGGAACACTCCGGCCGTGCGCATTGATGGTGAGAATAATCCTCCGGAGAACGTCATGGTAGAGGGCCTGCTATACGGGTACGTTACCGGCTCAGCGACCGTGTTTGGCGTGACACCAGCCAACATGTATTCGACCATGAGAGCAAGCCCGTTAAGTCAGGGCCAGCGCGGGACTCTCAATGGAAGGCTGGTCGGCCAGACGGACGCCGCACGGCGGGGTTTTTCGTCGACGGCAGCCAGGTTTCCGAACCTGGCCAGCCAGCTGGTCTCGACATGGAAGACAGTTTATTCTGGTAATGTTTCCTTCTCCAATGTGGCCGCGCCGGATGGAACGAACAACGCTGGCCGCGTCCGTTCCGCCAGGGGCCAGTCCTCAGCACAGTTCTGCACCAAAGAGACCTATCAGCCTCACGTCGGAGACTGGATTATTGCCGGAGTATGGGCCCGCGCCGCGACAAACCAGGGTTACTATCACGACATCAACCCGGTGCAGCTTAGCTTTCAGTACGCCACAGTTTCCGGCGGCGCCGGCAACGGGGGCTACGCGATTCTTCAGGCTCCGTGGAAAGGTGATGGCGAATGGGAGTGGATTTGGGGAGCGTGGAAGGTGCTCAGCAGCCAGCGGCCGGGCTTGATGATGCTCTCGGGGCTTGTCGATGAGAACACAGCAACCGACTTCTTCGCTCCTATTCTACTTGATATTCCTGTGGGCACGGTCTCAGACAACGAGGCTTGGGAGCTGGCGCTGCATCTCGAATCCTATCGGGACGATGCGTTGCCCGGACAAGTGAGCCTGCTGCGAGGCGAGCAGTTTAAGGCAGACTTGATCCAGCTTGGCAACGGTCCGACTATCAGGTCGGGCGTAGGCGCGCCCATGGGCACTGCGGAAACAGGCAGCATCTATCTGCGCCGCGACGGCAAAGACGGCTTCACCTTTTACATCTTTGAGAATGGCGCCTGGCACTCAAGGTTCTGACCACAACCTCCGCCAACCCCTTAATGATCGAAATTCGCAGAGCAGTTCCGGAGAGCGGCAAAACTCTGACGGTGGCATTGGGGTTTGCTGCCATCTTCGTGATCATCTGGCTCTTAAGCAATGCAATAACTGGTGGTAACTTTCAGGGAACGTTCTTGCTGGGGGTCGCGGTTGCAGTACTGGCTGTGGTCGGGAAGATTCTCAGTGACTGGCGCAGCGGCGTATACCTGTTCTTCGTTTGGCTGCTCTTTGAGGACCTCCTACGCAAGTACATGGGCAACAGCATGTACATCTACTTCGCCAAGGACCTGCTTATCGGGGTGACGTATGTGGCACTCTTGATAGCGCGATTGCGCGGTGAGGAAACGGACCGCTTACGGGTACGCTTCAAGTTCGCTCTGGGGTTGTTTGTCCTGCTGGGAGTGGTGCAAGTTTTCAATCCCGGCTCGCCCAGTTTCTGGTACGGACTGCTGGGCCTGAAACTTTACTTCTACTACATCCCGTTGATCTTTGTGGGTTATGCGCTTATACGATCCGAACGTGACCTTCGTCGTTTTCTGCTGGTCAGCTTGGGTCTAGCAGGTGTGATAGCGCTGGTGGGAATTCTCCAAACCATAATCGGGTTGGACTTCCTGAATCCGCACTCGGGGACGGATATTGAGGAACTAGGACATCTGCTGCGTGTTACGCCCTCTGGCTTGGTAGTCTCGCGTCCACCTTCGGTTTTTGTGAGTGACGGCCGATTCGCCGCGTACCTCATCCTGGTTTTCATTCTGGGGCTTGGCACGACGGGTTACCTCCTTCTGGGGAAAAAGGGTGGTCGGAAAATCGCATTTCCGGCTCTAGCACTTATCGCCGTAGCAGTCGTGGTGAGCGGTTCGCGGGGAAGTATTGTGTGGGTTTTCGTGAGCGGGCTCGTGCTTCCCGCTGCAATGCTCTGGGGTGCACCACCAAAATTGGCCGAAGCTTACCGGATGGTCAAAGCGATCCGCAGGGCCTTCATCTTCGTGGCTTTAACAGTGTCTCTTGCAGTAATACTTTTCCCGCAGGTCGTCGCCGCCCGATGGGCTTTCTACCGAGAGACTATCGCACTAGACAGCCCCGACTCGGAGACTACCGCTCGAGCCTGGGATTATCCTGTGGCTGAACTGCTTATGGCTCTCGCCGACCGCGACTGGGCCGTCGGCCACGGAATCGGTACGGCCTCACTGGGCATACAGTATGTGAGCCGAATCATGGAAGCACCCAAAACTGGCCTGGGTGTGGAGAGCGGATACGGCAATCTGATCGTGGAGCTCGGAATTCTAGGGCCGATTCTTTGGGTTGTCTGGTGTTTCAGCCTTGTGGTCGCGGCCTGCCAGGAGTCGATTAAGGTGAAAGGAACTTGGGCATTTCCGGTGGCCCTTTCTATCAGCTGGTATGCATTTCTTCTGCTCTTCCCCTTAACCTGGGGCAATATCACCATGTATCAAAATTTTGTTCTTAACGCCTATTTTTGGCTGTTAGTGGGCATCCTGTTCCGGCTGCCGACGCTTGTGGCTAACGACGACCACAGCTTACAGAACAGTTGGCAGTCGGCAGTCAATGTTGAATGAACACAGCCTCAATCGTCAGCAGTGCAAAATCAGGACAATCCAAAAGCTAAGAGGCGAATTGCCGTCATCTCACCGTTCCTCGATAAGCAACACGGCACGGAACGCTGCGTGGCTGAGCAAATCGAACGCCTGGCGGACGATTATGAAATTCACCTTTACAGCAGCGCGGTCGAGGACGTTGATTTTGCCAGGATCGTTTGGCACCGCGTACCGCGTCTGCCCGGCCCGTACCTATTAGCCTACTGCTGGTGGCTAATCGCTAATCGCGTGTGTCGATGGTGGGACACGCGATTCCGTGGTCTTGCACCAGATATGGTCTATTCGCCCGGGATCAACTGTTTTGACGCTGATCTGATCTCAGTGCACATCGTGTTCGCGGAGTTCTATCGCCGGGTGGAAGAGAGTCTGGCGTTCGGCGTCAACCCTGTAGTTTCCTGGCCCCGGCTTTTGCATCGGCGAATGTACTACCGTCTCCTGATCGCACTCGAGTCACATGTATATGGAGGTGAGAGATCCCTCCTCACCGCAGTCTCCGCCAAAGTGACCGAGGACCTGCGGGGTTACTGCAGCAGAGTCGAGATACCCATAATCCTCCACGGGATCGACACTGCCAGGTTCCGGGTGGAGACTCGGGCCGAACTGCGGCATAGCGCTCGGCAGGCTCTGGGGTTCGGGGAAGACGACTTCTGCGTGCTGCTGGTGGGAAACGATTGGAAGAAGAAAGGTCTTCCTTGCCTGTTGGAGTCGATGGGCAGGCTGGCGCTGCCCTCTTTACGACTCGTGGTTGTAGGCCGCGATATGGTCGATCCATATCGCTCGGCAATCTCGCGGTTGCGCTTGGATGATCGGGTATCGTTTCTGCCTCCACGGCCGGATATCGAGTTTTATTACGCTGCTGCCGACCTGTATGTGGGGCCATCACTCGAGGATGCGTTTGCGCTGCCGCCCCTGGAAGCCATGGCCTGTGGGCTGCCGAGCATAGTGAGCAGCCAAGCGGGAGTGAGCGAGTTGCTGGCCAACGAGGTGGATGGATTCATTGTTGATCCCGGGGACAGCGCCCGATTGGCGGAACTGATCGCGCTCGTTTACGGCAACGCGGACCTGCGGCAGAGGATGGGAAAGGCGGCGGCTAAGAGGGCGCGGCAATACACCTGGGAGCGCAACGCCGAGCAGTTGGGGCAATTGTTTCAGGAAGTGCTTCGGCGAAAGGGCCGCAACAGCGCCCCCATTCTGGCAGAACAGGACGTGCGATCAGGCCCGGACGCTCGTATGCAAAATCCAGGATGAGACATTTTGGATTTCAAGAGGCCCCATGAGGGTGCTGGTGCTCACGCCGACCCTGGGGAGCGCAGGAGGAATCCAGCGCTACTGTGTGACCCTAGTGCGGGCACTGAAAGACCTGTTAGGCGAGGGAAGCTCGGGCTCGGTGTCGGTTCTCGAAATCGCGAATGGAACCGGACAGGGGAGACTTTCAGCGGGAATGAAGCTGCGCTTTGCTTGTCAGGCCGTAGCAAAAGCCTCTCGATGGAAGCCCGACCTTATCATCTGCAGCCATCTCGCGTTGGGACCGGTCGCCTGGCTTGCAGCTAAGGTCGCCAAGCGACGGTACTGGATTGTCACGTACGGCATTGAGGCGTGGGGCGCGCTCCCTTACGGCAAGCGCTCCGCTTTGCGCAAGGCTGATCGAGTAGTCGTCATAAGCGCCTTCAGCCGGGAGCAGATTGTGAAGCGGCAGAGGATCGATGGGGGACGCACAACAAGTTTGGCTTGCACGCTAGACGAGAATCTGTTGAGCGTTGAACCGGATGGCGACGGCTTGCATCGATATCTTTCCGATGATCGGCGCGTGCTTCTGACAGTGGCGCGCATGGCCGCATCCGAGCGCTATAAGGGCCACGACGTGGTTCTCGAGGCTTTGCCCCGCGTGGTGGCTCAAATACCAAATCTTACCTATGCAGTGGTTGGGGAGGGCGATGATCGAGCGCGCCTAGAAAGATTGGCGGCACACCTGGGGTTAGCCGGACACGTGGTGTTTACCGGCGAGGTGAGCGATGCCGAGCTGGCGGCGCTTTATCGCCGCAGTGAGGTTTTCGTACTACCCGCACGGACGGTGATCGAAGATCACGATCCCAAGGGCGAAGGGTTCGGCATCGTTTTCTTGGAGGCAATGGCATTCGGTAAGCCGGTGATCGGTCCCAACTACGGTGCTCCCGCCGAGCTGATCCGGGACGGAGAGAACGGGCTTGTAGTAGATCCTGAGGACCCCACGTCGGTGACGGAGGCACTTCTCAGATTGCTCACTAACCCCCGTGAGGCTTCGAGAATGGGCAAGGCCGGCACTGATTGGGTGGAAAGTCATTATTCCTATGGCTTGTTTTGCGAACGATTGCGAGAGGAACTCCTGTCTACGGTTGATGCTTATTAGCGCTTTCCTGCTCCTGAATTCGGCCATTTCATGCACATTCTGAAGGTCACTCAATCCTACTATCCGTTTCTCGACCGCGGTGGACCAGCGATCAAGGTTCGTTCTATCGCTCGAGCACTGGTTGCGCAGGGGCACAAGGTAACGGTATTAACGGCGGACTTGGGATTCACACCTGCAAATGCCGCCTTGGCTGGTGCTGTACGGGACCGGCCCGGCTGGCGCAGTGAACTGGATGGGGTAGAAGCGATCTACATCACAACGCAATGCCAGTACCGCGGTCAAACGGTGAATCTCGGGGTGATGGGTTTCTGCCAGTGTCGGCTGCGCGACTTCGATATCGTACACATCTACGGCCTATATGACTATTTGGGCCCGGTGGTGGGAAGCTATTGCCGACAATACGGGAAACCATACGTTCTTGAACCGCTGGGGATGACGCTTCCCATCGACAGAGGTTTTCTACTCAAGAAGCTGTGGAGGCGTCTGAGCAACGGTTATCTCAATGAGGCCAGCAGGATGATTGCGACTTCGGAGTTGGAGAAAGGGGAATTGATCGCGGAGGGATTCCTGCCGAGCCGTGTGCTCATGAGGTACAACGGGATCGACTTCGATGAGTTCCGGCAACTTCCGCCGCCGGGGGCATTCCGCAAGAAGGTACGGCTTGGTGACGACGAGAATATTGTTCTCTTTCTAGGGCGGATCATCCCTCGCAAAGGCGTGGACCTCTTGATCGAAGCATTGCCCCAAATAGGCGATCTCCAAGCCAGGCTCATCGTCGCCGGGCCTGTAGGAGAAGCCGACTACCTGAATATTCTCCATGCCAAGGCTCGCGCGCTGGGAGTTGACGAACGGGTGCTCTTCACTGGACCACTTTATGGCGACGACAAGAAGGCTGCGCTGGCCGATGCCTCAATCTTTGCGCTGCCGTCGCGCTATGAGAACTTCGGTAATGCGGCGGCCGAAGCGGTTGCCTGCGGCACACCGGTAGTTCTGAGCGATCGTTGTGGGATTGCGCCTCTTCTCAGTCAGCGGGCTGGACTTGTGACCGCCTATGATTCCGCGACGCTTGCTCACACGCTCAGAAATCTGCTTGAGGATGCGAGTCTTTATCAACGGCTCAAGGCGGGATGTCGGCAGGTGGCTGACGAGATCTCATGGGACCGGTTGGTTCATAGTATGCTGCACTCCTATGAGGAGGCGATGGATCAGTCGCACCAGCAGCGTCCTTTTCAAGTCTGGCCACACTCCTGAAAAGCCGAGCGCTCGGAAACCGCTTGTAGAGACCAGTGACTTTAGTAGCGAGACGCACCCCTCTTCGAGAGGAGCCCGTCATCGATTACGGTCAACAACAGAAAATCGCGGGGCAAACGTTGGCCGCTTTGCTCGGCCAAACCGCGAGCGCCTTGGCAATCGGCGCGATCCTATTGCTGCTCTACGGCCTGGCTTGGACCTACTCTACGCACAGGTATCTGAAGGGATTCGCTGACGCCATCATTCCTTTGAACGGTTCACCCCAGCAGAAAACGGAGGCCTTACTCGAATGGCTTCGCCACGCGCCCGAACGGCGCGACGAGTTGCTTCATGGTAGCAACGCCAAACTGCGCGATCCTGTGCTCATCCTTCAGAGCTCACGCCTGTTGAAGGTGTGCGGAACGGCAACTAACGCCTTCATCAATCTAGGAGATGCCGCCGGGCTGAAAACGCGACGCCTCCTGCTGCTCGACGCATCAGGCAGCACGATGCACGTTGTCGCCGAAGTGCGGTGGGATGATCGCTGGGTTTCGGTCGACCCCCAGCGAGGACTGGTGTTCAGGGATCACTTAGGACACGCTTTGACGAAAGAGGAACTGCACGATCCCGAGATATTCCAGGATGCAATCAGCCGAATGCCGAATTATCGTCCAACATACTCTTTTGAGCGCACGGCTTATATCCATTTGCAGCGCCTTCCGTTCTTAGGCGATTGGTTGCCACGAATGCTCGATCAGTTCTTCCCGCGATGGGAGGAGGCAATCGACTGGGGCTATTTACCGGAGAACCGTTCGCTCTGGCCGGTGGTCGCGTCCCTACCCCTGCTTTTGTTGGGCGTCCTCATTCGATTGGTTGGGAATCTTTACGGCCGCAATTGGTTTGGCTGCGAACGGCTCAAGAACCCCCAGGAATTTAGCGACTCATTCAGAGAGAAGAACATTCCTGCGTCTATCAAGTCTCTGTGATTTGTGGATCTCCTCTAAGCCCAGTAGCGAGAGTGGCGTAAAGCATGTGTGGAATCTGCGGTCTAGTCGGCACAGCCGAGCCTGGCTCGATGCAACTGGTTGTCGAACGCATGATGCGGCAAATAATTCATCGCGGGCCAGACGACGAGGGCATATTCCTGGATCGCTCCGTTGCCTTGGGCATGCGCCGGCTCAGTATCGTTGATCTTGCTGGCGGACACCAACCATTGTTCAATCAGGAAGGTACAGTTGCAGTTGTATTTAACGGCGAGATTTATAACTTTCGCGACCTTCGGCGCACGCTTGAGTCCCGCGGCCATACCTTCCGCACGGCGAGCGACACTGAAGTCATCGTCCACGCCTACGAGGAATGGGGAGAGGATTGTGTAAATTACCTCGAGGGCATGTTTGCCTTTGCCGTCGCGGAAACGTCGAGGTCAACTCGACGAGGTAACCCGCGGGTCTTGCTTGCGCGTGACCGTCTGGGCATAAAGCCGCTCTATTACGCTCTGGCGGATGGCAACTTGCTTTTCGCTTCCGAAGTCAGATCTCTTTTAGCGTCTGGCGAGGTCGAGCCGCGGCTTTCACGGGCCGGGTTACGTAGCTATTTACTGTTCGGTTCACTGGTTGAGCCCATGACCTTGGTTGAGGACATCTTTTCCCTGCCGCCGGGAAACCGTATCATCGTCTCAGCAGCTGGACGCCACGCAAGCATTCGCCCCGAACCCTATTGGGACTTCGCTGAGTCCGCCCAGCCAACCCTCGACATCAAAAGACCGGAACGAAGTTATGCCACTCGATTCCTGCGCTCGCTTCTCGAAGAAACCGTCGAGTCCCATCTGGTTGCCGACGTGCCCCTGGGAATTTTTTTAAGCAGCGGAATCGACTCAACTGCACTTGTGGCACTTGCTACCCAAAAGATGGGAACCGTCCACACGGTCACGGTTGTTTCTCCGGAGCGTGAGTTCAGCGAGGCTGAAGCAGCTCGGCGCACGGCACAACGGTTCGGAACGATACATCAGGAGTCAGTAATAAGCGCCCAGGATATGCTAGCGCGATTGGACGAGGCTGTAAGTGCTCTTGACCAGCCAAGTATGGATGGCATCAATACTTACTTCGTCTCCTGGGCCGCGCGGCAAGCAGGCCTCAAAGTGGCGCTTTCCGGTCTCGGTGGGGACGAAATGTTTGGAGGATATAGCACATTTCGCACGACGCCAAAAGTAAGGTCGGTTGCAGCTTTGGCGCGAATGGTGCCGATTGACCTCCGATTCCTAATGGCCTTAGTGGGAGAGACCGTCTCGAAACACCTGGGCAGAAAAGACGCTCGTAGAAAAATGGCGGCACTGTGGCGCGATCCCAGTTTTCTGCCTCACCCTTACTTCTACACCCGGCTGCTGTTCACCCCGGTGCAAGTTTCAGGGCTTATGGGCGGGGATGTTGCCGCTGCTGTGGAGCCGTGGCAGGATTGGCTGGCACAAAGCGCCGAGGGATCGGAACAACTGGATGATTTCACCGCGGTCGCTTGTCTCGAATCCCGCTCCTACATGGTGAACACATTGCTACGCGATACCGATGCCATGAGCATGGCCCACTCGCTCGAGGTGCGCGTGCCATTCCTCGACCATCCCTTAGTAGAGTTCGTCTCAAGGCTCCCTGGATCCCTAAAGCACTCTGGTAACCACCCCAAGTCACTCTTGGTGGATGCCATGGCAGACCTTTTGCCGCCGGAGGTCGTTTCCCAACCGAAGCGAACCTTCACCCTACCCTGGGAAAATTGGTTGCGAACGCAATTAAAGAACGAAGCTGAAACCGAATTCAAACTATTGGCACCATCCCTTAGGGAGAGCTTTAATGTACGTTCGTTCGACCGAGTTTGGAAGGATTTCCTCGACGGGCAGACCAGCTGGTCGCGGGTGTGGAGTCTGTTTGTTCTGAATCGCTGGGCAAAGCATCACCTTGAGAATAATTTCACTACTCTCTCCGAAGCAGAAGTAAGACCGAGACACGTCACGCGATGAACATCCTCGGAATCAACGCTTATCACGGAAATTCTTCAGCAGCAATACTGTGCGACGGACAACTGGTAACGGCTGTCGAAGAAGAGCGCTTTAATCGGGTCAAATACGCGGCAGGCTTTCCTAACCATGCCGTGCGTTACTGCCTTCGAGAGGCGGGCCTAACCATACGCGAGGTCGATCACATCGCTATCCCACGCAACCCCTGGGCAAGAATGGGGACCAAGCTCTTCTACGCCTTGCGCATGCCACGTTTCGCTCTCGACCGCTCCAAGGTGCTCATACGTTTTTCTACGATTCAGAACGCTCTCGCCCAGGCATGTAATGTCGATCCTGAAAGTATTCAGGCAGTACAGCATCGTGTGGAACACCATGTCGCACACGTAGCCAGCGCCTTCTTTGTCTCGCCGTTCGATCAGGCAGCTGTGCTTTCGACCGACGGTCTTGGGGACTTTGCCAGCACGATGTGGGCCTCGGGAAAGGGCAACCGGCTGGAGGTTCACGGAGCAGTTTCTTTTCCTCACTCCTTGGGACTTTACTACACCGCCCTCAGCCAATACCTGGGGTTCTGGAAGTTCGGGGACGAGTACAAGGTCATGGGTTTGGCTGCATACGGTGAGCCTTCCTATGTGGACGAGTTGCGTCAAATTGTCCGGCCCAGTAACGGCAGTGGATTTCGCCTGGGCCTCAAATACTTCCGACATCACCTAACTGGACCGCAGATGTCTTGGCCGGAAAACGACGAGACACCAGTTCTAGGGCAACTTTTTTCGTCTTATCTCGAAGAGCGACTCGGCAAGGCTCGAACTCCGGCCGAGCCTATTCACAAGAAACACAAAGATATCGCTTCATCTTTGCAAGCCATTTTGGAAGACGCGTATTTCAGGTTGCTGAACACGCTGTATCTGCAAACAGGCATTAAGAAAGTATGCCTTGCTGGTGGCGTTGCATTCAATTGTGTTGCGAACGGAAAAATATTTGATTCCACGCCCTTCTCGGAGGTTTATGTCCAGCCAGCTGCAGGCGACGCTGGCCTCGCAATCGGAGCGGCCTGCTATGTCTACCATCAGATTCTCGGCCATCCACGCAGTTTCTGTATGGACCACGCTTACTGGGGACCGCGGTTCACGGCCGAGGATATACGCCACGCTCTGGAGAACAGCTCGATCAAAGGCCCGGATTTTTGGAAACAGGAAGCTCCGAGCGAAGAATTAGCACGACTTGCGGCGGTGCATATCGCACAGGGGAAAATCGTGGGGTGGTTCCAGGGCAGAGCTGAGTGGGGTCCACGCGCGCTCGGCAATAGAAGTATACTCGTCGACCCGCGGCGAGCAGAAATGAAAGAGGTGCTCAACCAAAGGATCAAGCATCGAGAACCCTTTCGGCCTTTTGCTCCGTCGATCCTCGAAGAGGCCACGGCGGAGTACTTCGAACGTTCCTACCCCTCTCCCTTCATGAATCTTGCCTATTCCGTGAGACCGGAAAAGCGGAACAGAATTCCCGCGCCCACTCACGTGGACGGAACGGGGCGCCTGCAGACGGTAAGCCGGTCTACCAACCCACTTTACTGGACCCTGATCAGGGAGTTCGAAAAACTCACTGGTGTACCAGTTCTGCTTAATACTTCGTTTAACGACAATGAACCGATTGTTCTGAGGCCGGAGGAGGCAATTGATTGTTTCGTACGAACCACGATGGACGTCCTAGTGATCGGTAATCATCTGATCGAAAAGAAGCGGCCGAATGCGGATCCTTCTTCTGAACGAGTATTTTCCACCTGACACCTCGGCCACTGCGAAAATGGCAGCAGCCATTGTGGACGGGTTAGCTGAGTGTCACCAGGTAACTGTACTTTGCGGACGTCCGTCGTACGACCCTTCGGAGCGACATCGGTTTTATCTCTTGCGACACGAAAAGCACAGCAACATGGTCGTGGAGCGAGTTGGATCGACAACATTTTCACGCAAAAGAATGCTTCGGCGCGTGCTGAACTATCTTTCCTATGTGATTTTGGCAGTTCCTCGCTCGCTCATGCTCCCTGCCGATGTGATCCTTGCCATGACTGACCCCCCCTTTGCGGGGATTGTGGCAGCGTTCGTAGCAAAGCTAAAGCAGCGGCCTTTTGTTTACAACATCCGGGATCTCTACCCGGAGATGGCTGTCTCGGGAGGGATTGTGCGCCCCGCTCGCTGGGTGCGCTTCTGGGAGACACTGCACCGCTGGGCGCTAACGCAAGCCGTGTGGGTGATCGTCCTCGGAGAGGACACGCGCGAACGAATTATCGCCAAAGGCATCGATGCCAACAAGGTAGTAGTGGTACGCGACGGTACGCAAATGCCGAAAGTGATTGCGGATGGAGATCATCCGGTCGTTCGGGAGATCCGGAGTGGGTATCCATTTGTCGTGCTTCATGCTGGCAACCTCGGCTTCTATGGAGCGTGGGACACAGTGGTCAAAGCAGCGCAGATGTTGAATGGCGACGGAATAGGATTTGTGTTCGTTGGTGATGGCGCTATGCGGAGACAAGTTGAAGTCTCTGCCAAGGGCTGTAAAGCCATCCGGTTTGTTCCGTTCCGTCCACCCGATCAGGTTCCGCATGTGCTTGCCGCCGCCGACCTCCACTTGGTCACGATTCGTCGTGGACTGGAGGGCGTCGTGGTCCCGAGCAAGTTGTATCCCATTCTTGCGGCAGGACGGCCAGTGTTGGTGTTGGCGCCTGAAGATTGCGATGCCGCACGGGTCGTGCGACGCAACGGCTGCGGCATAGTAACAGATCCTGACGACCCGGCATCTCTCGTGTCTGTCGTACGCGAACTCTCACGGGATCCAGGGCGGGTTGCCCAAATGGCTGCCTCTGCAGCGGCCATTGCCAGTAAGTTTTCACTCCAGACAGAATTGAGGCGCTTTGTTGAAGTGCTGGAGGGCGCAGCATAGGAAGAGAGAACTTTATGAGTCAAGTTACTCGAATTTTGGTGACTGGCGCAGGCGGGTTCATCGGACACCATTTGGTGCGCCGTTTGAAAGGCGATGGACACTGGGTGCGAGGAGTAGACCTGAAGTATCCGGAATACCAGACTTCCGCGGCAGACGAGTTTGAGATTCGCGATTTGCGCAAATGGGACGAGTGCTTGATGGCGACGCGCGGGTCGATTGACCACGTTTATAACCTGGCGGCGGACATGGGGGGTATCGGCTACATCACTGCCTTTCACGCTGACATTGCGCGCAACAACACTCTGATCAATGCGCATATGCTCGAGGCAGCGAGGCAGCACCACGTACGACGATTCCTGTTTTCCTCCTCTGCCTGCGTATACGCGCAAAGCAAGCAGAAGCACTCAGAGGTCATCCCGCTGGGCGAGGAGGACGCCTTCCCGGCAGATCCAGAGCCGGGGTACGGGTGGGAGAAACTATATGCTGAGGAACTATGCCGCTACTATTGGCAGGATTACAAGTTCGAAACTCGAATCGTGCGCTTCCACAACGTGTATGGCCCACTCGGTACCTATGACGGCGGCAAGGAGAAAGCGCCAGCGGCGATCAGTCGCAAAGTGGCCTTGGCGCCAGATGGCGGCGATATCGAGGTTTGGGGTGATGGCCAGCAGACCAGGTCTTTCATGTTTGTGGATGATTGCATCGAGGGGCTGATCCGGATCATGGCCGCCGACTACCACGATGCTCTTAACTTGGGAACTGACGAGTTGGTGAGCATCGACCAATTGGTAGACATTGTGTGTGAAGTAGCTGGCAAGCGTTTGACCAAGCGGCATAACCTGAAGGAGCCTCAAGGAGTACGTGGGCGCAACAGCGATAACAGTCGGCTGCGAAAGGTGCTCGGCTGGGAGCCATCCATTCCACTCAGGGAAGGCCTGGCATCGACCTATCCTTGGATCGAACAAGAACTCCGGGCGACTGACCGTCTTAAGGTGATGGAGCAGATTGCCGCAGCATAGCATGCGGCATCGGTTCATCGCTAAGAAAGCAACGAGCGTTGCGAAACTTGCTGATGCCCTGAAACTGGAATTTTGGGAGGGAAGACTGTGCTCTCTGGAATCTTGACTTTCGGTATCGCGCTGGCAACGACCTTAATTCTCACGGTTCCAGTCCGCCGTTTTGCCCTGCAATTCGGAATCGTTGACCAGCCAAACCATCGCAAATTGCACGATACTCCGATGCCGTTGCTCGGTGGTCTCGCCATCTATTGCGGCACAATCCTCGCGATCACCCTCTCTATGGATGGCCAACCAAGAGGTCAGATCTTTGGCATTCTCGCGGGTGCGACCTTGCTATTGATCACCGGTATTCTCGACGATCGCGGAGTGCTCCATCATCAAATAAAACTTTTCGTTGCGATGCCACTTGCCGCGTTCGCTCTCCTCCTTCTAGGTATCCAATTTCATTTCGTCTCCGAGGTTGTCGGTGGATCAACTGGAAGAAGCGCCGATGTTGCGCTTACTTTATTTTGGGTAGTTGGCATCACGGCCGCATTTAGCATTTTGGATCATATGGACGGTCTCGTTAGCGGCGTTTCTGCAATTGCCTCCTTCTTCTTCGCGCTCCTCGCTATGGTTAATGGTCAGGTCTTAGTGGCCACTTTGAGCGCTGCCGTTCTCGGTGCTTCCCTTGGCTTCCTGCGATGGAACTTCAAACCAGCTAAGATTTTCATGGGCGATGGTGGAGCGATGTTTCTTGGCTTCATGCTGGCGACGTTGGGGCTCAAGCTGCGTGTGCGTCCCATCTATCCTGCGGCTTGGATTACGCCTGGTCTAATCTTGGCGGTTCCCATTTTCGATACAAGCCTGGTGATCGTGTCCCGCCTTCGTCGGGGACTGATCCCGTTTGCCTCCCCTGGCAAGGACCACACTGCTCACCGCCTTGCGAACGTTATCTTTGGCCAGCGAGGAGCG